>Ga0181581_10000856_pt1 | contig 23155 bp, 6 predicted proteins | sample 071ome_22_FD_132433 | JGI IMG/M metagenome (GOLD analysis project Ga0181581, IMG submission 132433) | Coastal salt marsh microbial communities from the Groves Creek Marsh, Skidaway Island, Georgia - 071404AT metaG (megahit assembly) | ecosystem: Environmental > Aquatic > Marine > Intertidal zone... | reverse complement strand
TGTATTGATATTTTCCAGGGTATATGACTGAGCGAATGTCGTGCTGGTATTGATAACAATATTACTGACGTAAACTGCCATGGTAAAGTTGGTCTTTAGAAGTATTTATGTCAAACCAGAATCAAGGCGACCAAAACTACTGACAACTTCTTGCTGCTTCAAATAAAGTTTGCAGTAAGATTTAGCACATTCTCTCAACTCATCAATATTTAATTCATCAATAAGTCTAGAATGTTTTTCATATTCAAACATTCTGGTCATTGTTTCCAGTTGAATTGAGTTTGGGTCCATTGATGATCTCCATAAGTAGGGACTTGATTTCACTGATATCTTGTTTTAGACCGTCTATTTCTTCTCTTTGTCTCCTTCTTTCCGATCTCAGTTTAACATACTGATTATAACCATTAGTATCAGTATTGACAATAGCACCTGAATCCTCACGAAACAGGTGCTTGTGTCCTTCAACTCTTTCCATATTATGCAAGGGCAATCACTCTCATGTCTTTGAATTTGGGCGCATATGCCTCATTGGTGCCACTCATGACAACCTTGATTCTAAATCCTACAAACTGCTCAAGACCATCAACGGTGAATTGATATTCGGAGAATTCTCCATCTTTGTTTGCAGGAATGAAGGAATCTGCTCTACCACTGTTGAGTGAAGAATCGATTACTTCATCACCGAAGCCATCACCATCAGTATCCTTCAGGTTGTCATAACCTGGGAATAATTCGAATGATTGCTCAACTTCACTAGAGTCTGCTCTAAAGAGTTGATAGAGGACTCTGAAATCTGCAGATGAATGTCTGTATGCACCCAAGATAACCTTCAGAGAAGATGCTGGTTGCTCCAGAGAAACTTTTCTGCTTACATAAACTGCGGTATGTGGATCACCCTCAACCAGATTGACATCACCATCAGTTACATAGTTTGAGATTGGTGAATTCAGTCTGCTTCTACCGTAGATAACAGTTGCATTCTGTGTATCAATAACTGGTGAGAGATTTTTATCTGAAGAATTGAGGGTAAGACCAACCGTGAATGACTTATTCTTAGGAAGGTCAGTCAGTCTGGTAGTTTCATTGACCTTAGAAGCAACGATTCTTGTCGAAGAAAGCTCATTTTCGTTGTTGATTTCAACAGACTCATAACCTTGGTCAATGAATGATGCTTCAGACCCGTCAGCACTGGTGCCACTTACTGTCCTGACTTGTGCAGAGATAGTTGTGGTCTCACCAGGTGTTATGACATTAAACTGTGGCGTGACGGTATTGAATTGAATGTTTCTGGATGAAGAAGCATTATCTCCACCAACAGAATTTTCATCAGTGAAACTCAACTGAGAATCACCAGAAGTTCTAGACCCTCTGCTGATTTGCAGGTGATACTTATCAATGTCTCTAGCACCCTTGAGAGTTGTATCTGAAGGCATATTGTGCTGAGTATTAATCTTAGTGAGTGAGATGCCATTCAACTCATATGGGAATACTCTATCACCAATACCATGAGACCTTACCAGAGACCCATCAACACCTCTTGTGCTGATACCGATTGTGCCAGCACCACCAGACCCAGCGGTGATTCCGCTGTAGAACATGATTTCTCCATTTACCTTGAGGTATCCAGAAGTTGTTGAGATACCCTCATATGTGGCAAATATGCTGGTGTTTGCAACAGAAATAGTCGTGCTGCTGATACCCAGAGAAGCGTCAAGAGTTGTTGGAATCGTGTTAGGCTCAATTCCTGAAAGTGTGACAATGTTATTGTCAGCGTGCATACCATGGTTGTATTGGGTGACTTCCAATACTCTTCCATCATAAAGGTTGCTTACAGTTGCGGAAGAAAGAATATCAGTGTTTGCATAAGAAACAGCAGTTGCTCCATTATAAACAACCAAGTCTTGACCTGCAGTCAACTCTTCACCTTGGACATTGGTCAGATACAGAGTATCAAATCCATTCAGAGCGGATACTGTAATCTGTGCTCCACTACCCTTGACAACACTCGAAGTTGTAATGCCAAGGATATCGCCAACCGCATATCCATTACCAGCGGTTGTTACTGCAGAGATGCTGGACAATGCACCACTTGCGAATACCAGTGTTGCTTCTGCGCCTGTGCCAGATCCTGTGATGGAATACAGAGGGACACCAGTAAATGTGCCATTGCTGTATCCAGCACCAACCAATGTGCTTGCAAGAGTATTAACTCTACCACCAACATTTTCAATGAAACCGTATGGTCCAGCAGCGGCAGTTGTATCACTTACCTTTCTACCAACCTTCAGGACATCATTCAGCGCTGTAGTGGTTGTAATACCAACTCTGAGTTTTCTTGGAAGAGTTCTAACTGGGTTAGAATTCAACTTAGCAGAATCATGGTTTGTATCTAAAGTTGGGTTGTAGAAGTATGCAGTGCCTGGGTTAGTTGCAAACTCTGCCTTATACAACTTAAACTTCATGTCATCAAACTGGTTTGCAGTCCAAATAGTCCCGTTTTGAGACTTGAAGAGACTTCCGCCAATGTATTGCTTGGTGACGATTACGCTTTCTGCATCTGGGAGAGTCGTCGTATTGACGGTCTTCTCACCCATTCTACCAATCCAGACTTCATAATTATCTGAATATGGCGAGAGTAATACCAGAGCATACTCTGTATTTGGTTGCAGATAAACTGGACCAGGGAATTTGACATTCGTTGCTACACTAGCATCTGTAGATGTAGTAATCTGAGATGGGTCTAATGTAACTCTTGCGAAGTCATCAACAATTTGGTCAGTTGGTGTGCCCAACTCAACATTTCTAACTTCAACTGTTACCTTCTGGTTATCATCCTTATTAGCAAAGAATAGGTCAACAGATGTGAGGAATGCGCCAGTTTCATCAACTGTGAATGACTGTGCCAGTGGGTCCTTACCACCGCCTCTCTGTGGTGCTGGAGCTGGTGGTGGTGGGGGTGGAGTTCTAACAGTAACTCTAGTCTGTCTGAAGGTATCAACTCTACCGCTAGTAGCGTATGTGGTCTGACCCTTACTAATCAGGAGACTTCCTGGCAGAGGTTCTGCGTTGGTGGAGCTTGATGTCAGTTTGAAGGTCTTAGTGCCAGTTCTGAAACGCAGTGGTGGAGTTGGGGATGCTAATGGGTCTCTGAAGAAGAATGTGCCACCAACATCACCAAAGGTATCTGTAACAACTCTGATATTAGATACGGTTGCTTCAGCACCACTGGTCTCGCCCAGAAGTGTCATTCCAACGGTAACAAAACCACTATACTTACCAGATACTTCATCAGCAAGTGCTTCTGAATCATGGTTAAGGACAGTTGAGGATTGTGAATACTCAGTTGGAAGAGTTACGCTAGTATTGTATGGGTTGAGGCTATATGTGGTTGTTGGATTGTTATATGTGCCTGTCTTGTGGTTAGGTTGAATTACTCTTGCACTAAACAGTCTGGTGCCACCAATGAAACCTTGGACAGTTTCACCGATTTCAAATACACCAGAACTCATCTCAATTTCGATGAGTTTTGGAGTAATATCGATACCACTGGTGCCATCCATGAATGGATAGTATCTTGTCAGAGGCTTGAGACCACCTGCTGCAAATGCAACATTTCTGGACCTGATGTATTCGTCAGGTCTGCTAGAAATCTTGACAGTTTCAATATAAGACCCGTTGAAGTCACCAGTGATTGTTCTCTCACCACCGTCAACATAGATATTTCTTACCCAGTTGTCAGAGCTTGGTGTTAATTCTACAACACCAGTGAAGAGAATCATGTTGAATGGGTTGATATTCTCAACTCTAGATGCTAGAGGTTGCTCAATCCATCCTTTCTCTTCATACTTCAGAGTAATCAAATCACCAGTCTTCTGGACATTAGTGTCCAAGAGAGTAAGGTCATCTGAGAAATCTGCAGTATCAGCATTAAGTGCTGGGTCAATAGCGATTTCTGGTTTTACTGAGTAGAAGTCGATAGGAGTCAGCAACTCTCTAGCAACAACATCAACATTTACTGTGCTCAGTTTAGCGTCAAGTCTGGATACATCCTTGAAGTCATCAACAAAGAAACCAGACTTAAATCTATCGAAACCATCAGCATCTCTGACTTGGAATGTTTTGGTATCCAACTCAAGCAGAGAGAGTGATGTTAAAGTTTCTAAAGTTGAAACTCTGTCATCAATCTTACCGATGTCTCTCATCGTGTATCTTCTATTATCGACGAGTTTGATAACTGCATCGTCGGTATTATAAAGATAAGCAGGATATTCAATAGTTGCAATATCCATTGCTTCTTCAACATTGGTAGGTGCCTTAGGATTGAGAGCAGAAACGCCCTTAATGACACTAAAGTTACCTAACTTATCCAATACAACTCTATCGATTCTTGGCAGATAGAAGTCATAACCAATCAGTGAGCTCTCCGATGGAGAAACTACCAGTGTTGGGTTGGTGCCAGTAGTTGCAAAGTTTCTGCTAGCAAAACCAAATGGAGATGAAGTCGTTGAAGTGAATGGAGCAACTCTTGGTCTAAAATCAAGGATATCAGATGCTCTTACACCACTAGGCAATGCTGGGATATCGCTTGTGTATCTTTCATCATCATATGAATCTACAGTATAGACATCACCAGCATCATTAGAAGGTACTGTGAAGTTGTTGTAGATTACCAGAAGTCTGTGTGATGGAATATAACCATCAGTCTTTCTTACAATTCTAGAATAATCATAGTAGTGCTCTCTTTGTCCCTTATCAAGAGTATACTTATTAGTAATATTCTGATAGTTGCCAAGATTGATTGTTTGAATTGTTGATGAGATGTCGGATTCTTCAAAATCAACAATTTCTCCAACAACAAACTGCTTGGAGTTGAGATATACAAACTCAACATTGGTTGCCGAAGCTCTTGTAACTACTTGAGCAATGGCACCACTGGTTCTACCAGTGATTTTCTCACCAAGAATAGAATTTGTATTGAGTGCTAGTCCTGATGGGAAGTCTAAAGAATCAAGAGAAGGTGAAGATGAATTCAGAGATTCATATACTGCAACAACATTTGCTACATCGGGGACATTCAGAGAGATTTCTTTATCTTCAACTCTGGTGCCATAGAAGAAGCTGGTTGTAAGACCTGAAGTGCTGGTAGATACACCCGAAGATGTATTGGTGATATTAATCTTTGCACTTCTATTAAATTCTTTGGTCTTATTCTTGATTTTAATTTTCTTGACTGTTGTATTGACTACAACATTAGATTGTGATGCTGTCAGACCAGTAAAGGTAATCTGAGATCCACCAGAATCTAAACTAAACTGGTCGGATGTCAAATCTTCAATGGCACCATTACTATAGACGATGCTGTATCTTTCAGCGTCAAAAGATTCAAACAGTGCACTGGTAATTCCAACAGAGCTGATTGGGACTACAAGTTGTCCGTCACTATCTGTTGTTTCTCCAGTGATTTGCTTTGTTACAATCAGGTTTGAATCTGCAAGGCTTACTGCAGAAACATCCTCTGAAGGAATGTTTGCATAAAGACCACCCTTATCACCAACTAAAGGTTGTCCAAGAGCAAATGTAACACTTTCAGTTGCTGCAGGAAGTGCTCCACTACAAATACCATCAACATTAGGTATCGATACTAGAGTCATCGATGACCCATCAGCAGCGACAGATTCAACTCTATTATAAGTTTCTGTGCTCAGACCAGAAATTTGATATCTGACAATAGTATCAGTTTTGATACCAGTGAAAGAATTTCCTGGAGAAGTTACATTACCACCACTTGTAATAGTTACAGTATCAGTGATGCTGAATGACTTGGGCAGAGAACTCTGCAATACGGTATCAGCAGCAAAGTCTACAGATAGTCCTGAGAAAGTACTTGAGTCTTGATAAACGGACTTGACATCCTGAATGCCATAAACTTTGATTGACTGAATAGACCTTGAAAGGTCTTCTCTTTCATTGATGAGAATTTGCTCACCAACAATGAATGACCCAGAAGTTTGAGTCAGGGTTACTTCTGTAGTGCCACCATAAGTCGTAACATATCCACTTGCACCGCTGCTTACACCTCTGACATATGATGTATTGGGGACATCGCCAGTTGCAATCGAATTATTGATTGTCAGTCTGGTGTATGTCTGGACATCAAACAGATACAAATCCCACTCAGTAGTGTCGCCAGTATGAGGGGCATCAGATACACTGAATGAGTATACTCTAGCTTCACCTACTTGAACTCCTGCCCCAGAGGTTGGTGTGCCAGATGCCTTTCTTTGACTACGCAACTCAACAGTGTTGTTTGCGTTATTAACACCAATGAAAGGAGTCGAAAATACATTATTGACTCTCATCAAGGTCCCAAACTCAAATGGGACAAGAGAATTTCTTACACTTTGAGTATCTCTTGGTTTCTCTACATCAAGGATAGTTGTACCAACAGACTCAATATCATATCCTCTTACATATGCCTTACCAGGAGATACTTTGATTGAAAGTAAATCGTCTGAAGGAGTATTGTTTTGCTCTGTAGTTTGGTCGCTGTTGAATACACCTTCATTTGAGATGCCATCATTCAGAGATTCTTTGACCTCTACACCAAACTTACCTACAGCATAGTCCCCAGACTCTTCGTAAGTTCTCTTAGCAAAGTAGTCTCTGATTAAATTATAATTTGACTTATCCTGTAACTTCTTGATTTCACCTTCATCAATTCTAATCAACTCAACGAAACTCTTATCAGTAAAGTCAGTCAGACTCTTCTTGGATAAGGTTGCTGAGATTTTCAGTCTATCAGCACCTGGTGCTGCATAGTTAGAATATCCTTTTGCATTATCATACAGTGAAGCATCATCCTTTGCAGTTACAAACTCTTCTAAGATTGTAAGACCAACTCTGTATGATGAGTTTCCAGTGTATGCATCAAGGACCAGTTTGTCCTTATTAACAGTTACAAAGGTGCCTCTAATAAAATATACACCTTCTCCAATAGAAACTGCTGTGCCTCTAGCACACGCATCTTCTTCTACCAGAGTAACTACGCTTTCACCTTCACTAATGGTTGTGTTTCCATAAGTGAAAGCATCTTGTGTTAAAAGAATTTCACCATCAGTGAAATACTCAACAGAATTATCTGTGCCAGAGCTTGTATATTTTACAAACAGTGTCAGAGCAGTAATTCCCTTTGCTTCTGACGTTAATTCGTAACTATCAACTACTGCAACAATCCCAGAAGTTTGTCCCTTCAGTCTCTTTCCAATCAGACTGTCGGCATAAACTGAAACATCAATGCCAAGATGCTCATCATTAATCTTTACTGAGTAATATTCGGAATCATAGTTTATGTTTCCTGGGATCACCATCGACCCCTCTTTAAACATATGACTACCGAAAGACTCTAATTGGTCTTGCAGTATTGACTGTAAAGTCGTTAACTCCCTAGCCTGGATAGGGAATCCTGGTTTGAATAAAACCCTATAGAAATTATCTCCCTTGTCAAAGTCGTCATAATAGGGGTTTATATTGAGATTCGTTTTTTGTGGCATTTTTTAGAATTCCAGGATAATTTTAACGTCTTCTTTTTGTCTAGAATTTCTTGAAATCACTGGGCGGTTATCAAGATAAATTACATCTCCTGACCCTTTATTTATCTCTGGTGAGGCAATCCCGTTTGTAAATTGCATACCAAGTGAAATAAGTTTGTTGCCAGTAGGATTGGTGCTAATACCAGTAAATCCAGTATCGATAGACCCAGAGAAACCACCAGTTCCAGTAACAGCATTTGCCGATGATTCAAAGTCTAAGACTTTGGACAAAGTTGATACACCGACATAATCTACATGGTCAAAGTTAGTCTGATTCAGATACAGTGACCTATCCTTGAAAAACTTAAGGACATTCGTTTCTGTATCATATGCTGATACAAAACCTTTCGCCTTGGCAGTCTCATCAGCAATAGACTGACTGATTCTTTCACCAATAGAAACAGACCCAGTTACCGAAGAGAATTTGATAGCACTCAACGATGAGAATTCATTATCAGTATAGACTGATGTAGACCCAATAGAAGTTGGATTCTTAACAATACCAATCTGTGCAAACTTGGTATCTATTGGGAAGTCTCTGGTTGAATCATCAAATCTTGCATAAATCAAGACTTTATCGGCACCCAACTCTCTGTAGATGTCATATCCATGACCCTTTGATGGTGGGATGATTGGAATCAACTCTGCCTTTGTGCTGGAGTTGCTATTGATTGACCCTAAGTCTACCATTCCATAAGTATAACCTTTACCGCCAGAAGAAATGACAGCGTTGGTTATCTGACCAGAGCTATTAACTTCAACGACAACTTTTGCACCACTACCATCACCTAGAATATTAACTTCATGTGACCCCTGAGAGTATCCAGCACCTCTTTCTTCAATATAAACTTTCTTCAGTTGATTCTCATTTACATCAGAGTTAGCATTATCTCTTACTGCAGATACTTGAGCATTGGTTGATGTTGCCCAATCACTTGGTAATGCGATATACTCCGTAGAGTCAAATTTAATAATGTCACTTGGGGTGACAGTAAACAAATATTTCCAGGTATAACCATCACCACTGGTGCCTGCTGATGAAGGCTCCAAATCTGTAAATGTGGGTTCGTCTACAGAAGCATTTCCTGTTGTGCTAATACCTGAAGATCCATTATCTAAGCAAACATATACTTTAAACTCACTATTCATTACATAATAGTTTGAGTCGTAAAGTCTAGATGCTTTAGATATTGGAGACAAGTTTGTCAGACTATAGTCATGACGATACATTTCATATTTCGTCCCTCTAACCCAGTCAACTCTTCTAACAACACGCCTAGCATTGTTAGAGGTTACTTTCTTACCAAACATCATCGAGTCACCGACAAAGTTGATATAGTCGATATTATCCGTAGGATTGGGAGTGTCAGAATCCCAATCCGTATCCCTACCATACCCAGAAGTTGTTGGATTTGCCAGTCCAACGAAGACATAATATGAGTTAGAAGTATCAGAAACGGAATCAATAAAGTTAGCCGCGTTTAATATTCTAAACTGATCTGTTACAATTGCCGCCATCGTAAATAGCTTTTTTCTGTATTTATAACTATCCTAGATCCTTTTTGAGTGATCCGTTGTTTCTCAAACCGTATCCACGACGCTGGATCGATGGGAATGTGGACAATCCAGAGTCAATAGTCAGACCAGTAACTCCGATGGAAATTGGCGAAGTGCCTCTAGTAAATCCTGACAATCTACCCCATGAGAATGTGCCAACATTTGTACCGTCTGTGGAAAGACCTGTAACATCAGTTGTGGACAAGATATTGACCTTGATGTTTGCAACACTTCCACCAGACCCAGAAGGAAGATTTAACTCATGAATCTTATAGATGTTGTCAACAAATGTTGTACCAATTCCGACGGTGAAGTTGTCATGATTATCAATAGAAGTTACTCCAGATCCAATATGTGTATTTGAAATAACGATTGGATAACCAGTATCAAGACCAACAAAAGTGCTTGAGGAGGAGAGGAAGAATTGAAGTGCCAGGTCGGTGCCGATACCAGCAGTAGTTGTGATACCAGTGACAATACCAGCGAAACCTGATACGGTCGTGACATCCTCAATATTCTCAAGAGTTGCAACCTGAATTGGTGCAATAACTTTTGGTGGATTTGTTCCTGTGTATCCAATACCGCCGTTTGTGATAGTTACAGCAGTGATAGCACCGTCAGTGACCGTTGCGGTTGCAATGGCAGTAGTGCCAACACCAACACCAATGGACTTAGGTGCGGCGATTGAGATTGCTGTAGAAGACCCAACATAACCAGACCCACCACTAACAATATCGAGTGATGAAATTGTGCCAGCAGCAGAAACAACAGCGGTGATTGCAGCAGCAACTGGATTACTATTTGTAATTATCAGTGCATCAAATTCATTGATGACGATTGCGGATTCATTTTCCTCATAATTAAAGAATCTGGCATCATCCAGGAAAATTTCAGTGTCAGTTGTTGAGAAGTCAGAAATAACTCTTGCTGTTGGATAGACTTGAGTTTCAATGGAATCTCTAGACTTGTAGATGTATTCGCCACCGACATTGATGTCTACTTTCTGCTTTGTCCAAGAAAGTGGTTTGAAGTTGGTGCTATCAACGCCAGGTCCAGGATAGATGTTTGTTTCCAGTCTATCTGATGCAGGAATGCTATAAACAGTCCTTGGGTCTTGGGCAACAGTATCATCGATAGAATTACTCTTTCTGATTTCTACAATATCACCAATCTTGATGGTTTCATTAACTTCAACTTCAGAACTGTCAGTGCCTCTGGTGCCTCTGTAGAAGAAGATGTCAATATTCTCATCCGCATCAGGAGCTTCAGTGAATGTGAATGATGTGCCACCTTCGAAACTGTAATGTACTCCTGGCTCTTGTATTACACCATTGACGAATATCAGCAAGATAGAATCAAGGTCGATTTCAGAAGACTGTGCATCATCTGGGTCAGTTTCAAAACTTACCAACTGACTGTTGTAGTAAAGTGGGAATCTAGTCCTACTTCCGTTTTGAAGATCCTTGATTGAGTCGATAAAGTCGAGTTGACCAAACTGCCATGCAGAGAATGAATCCGTGAATGTATCAATAACGGTCAATTCGAAGTCATTGTCTGGTGCTGAAAGGTTTCTATCAGTTACAAGACCAACTGGTTTGAATACATCACCCTTTCTAAAGGAATAACCTGGTCTGGTAATCTTGAATGAAGTTACTTCAAACAAGGTTGACCCAATACCAACGCTAGTTGATGCTGCACCAACTTCGAGTGAAAGGAGAAGTCCTACACCAGTTTCTGTAGTAGCACCTATTCCAAGTCTAGAAACACCTATAACCTCAAGATTTTCGTATGATGGCTCAGATACAAATACTGATGGATTTGAATATCCTGTGCCACCAGCACCAACTGTGAATGAAAGTGTGCCGCCAGCACCGACAGTAGCGGAGATAGATGCAACATCACCAACATGATTTTCTTCGAATACGCTGATGCCGATAGAAACAATTCCGTTGTAACCAGATCCAACAATATCAGTTGCTCCAAGACCAACCGATACAATAGATCCGCCAGCACCAACAACTGCTGTTACTGATGCACCAACCAGAGGTGCAAATCCAAGACCAGATGTAGATCCAAGAGATACGATTACGCCGCCTCTTGGCAACTGATTTTGATTGACATCATAGTCAGAAAGAATCAAATTTCCACTATCATTGGTTATGCCCGTGAATACTGCACTGGTGATACCTGACGACTCAGTAAAACTGTAGTTGTTTCCAAGGTTGTTTGTAGTTGTTGGAGTTTGGAATACATCATTGATAAAGAGGACGCCGCTTCCAGTTTCAATACCAGTGGTATTTGCTCCACCAACTGTCAGTCTGTAAGTTGCACCAATTCCAGTAAAATCTTTAGAGATATTATCAAAGATTTTGTTAGTTGTGTAATCATTTCTCAGATAAACACGACCACCAAATGACGCTTCTGGGAATGGTAAGTTGCTAGAGTCGCGGTTAGCACCAGTATTACCTCTTGGTGCTTCAGTGAAGTGAATATCACTTCCTACAATATTGAATGACCCAAGGTAAACTCTTGCCTCAGTGCCATCAGTGTGTGTAGTTGCCGAAGATCCTACAAATCCTCGGATACTCTTAATAAGATTGACTGACCCAGTGCCAGTGATTGGACCATCAGTTGTTGTGCCGATGCCGACAGAATCAACCTTAACATACTCATCATCAATCTTAAGAAGGTCTCCAGGTAAGATAGATGAGATTCCAGAAACTGAGAAGTAAGTATCTGCTGCACCAATGGACCCACCATTGTCACTCAAATCAACAATTACTGAAGTGAATGAGATTGGACTTTGGACAACACCGTTGATAGAGACCAACGACTTCTCCATCTTCTTAAACATTTCAAATCTGTGGGCGTTTCCGTCTCCACCAGAGTTGAATGTTACTGCAGTGCCAGCGTTTGCATTTGCTTCACTGGTAGCAACTCTAAACTGATTTGAGCTGACTCTGATTGCATACAATTCAGTGGATATTCCAGTGCCAGAAGAATCAAGGATTCTGCTTACGGTAGCACCATCGAAGGAAGACCCTGGAGTGTAAGTCAATCTTTCACCAGTTCTGAAGAAGTGGTCTGCTACAGTGAATGTGCCAGTTCCCAATTCCAATACATCAGTATCAGAAGGCTCAATTGTCTTCTGGAAGATGGGGACATCATCATGCTTCAGAGTAAATTGTGTCTTATTAACTCTATCGCCATTGATTGCATCATAACTAGCAACGATGTGAGATTCTCTGACGCTACCATAAACCAGGTCGAGTGGAGTATTATTCAAATCACTTTCTGTCTGAATAAACTCACTGAATGCCTGAATAGAAATAGTATCGGTAATTCCAGAATCTGGGTGGAATCTGACGACCAGGTTAGCACCATCAATATCGGAACTAAAGGTGCCGATACCAGTATTACTCTCCACAGACATGAATGGATACTGTAGAATGAAGGTATCAGTTTGGTCATGTGTGACCAGTATCTGATGAAGTGCAGATGTTATACCGTAACCAACTCTGACAGAAGACTTCAGTGATGTGACATCAGTCCTGGATACTGAGAATATCGTTGTGATGCCAGAAGCATTAACAAAGTCGCTGTGGAAGCGGACTGTCTTCTCACTTCCTTCAGGTTGTCCAGCACTCAAGAATCTGTAAGTGCCAATTCCACTAGCAGTAGTGCCAAATCCAACAATCTTGGAGCGGACAAATACATCAGCACCTTCAGTATTTTCAAAGTCAATAGAGATAACACCAGAATCTATATCTGCAGTAAATGTGCCGATGAAGTTGGAAGATTCTGATTGGGAGTTGTCAAGGTAGTATTCAGAAATGAAGGTGTCTGTGCCGTTGTGGTCAACAAACATCTCAACATAATTCATTTCATTGGTTGTCAAATTCTCTACTTCTGCATTGATGAAGAATGATTCTGTAGAAGAAGTTGTAGCACTAATGATAGTTTCTGTAGTTGCTGCTGCAACTGAAACATTAGATCCAGTCAGATTAACAAATCCAATGGTTTGTGTGCCAATACCAGCAAGAGATGAGGAGAAGTTGTCTCTCAGAATCTTGATATCATAATCCGAATCATACAACTCAGTTGGAGTAAATCTAAGAGTAAGAGCACCAAACTCTGAAATGTTTCCAGCAACATCAGATATTCTTTCTTCACCACTTGAAAGCATTCCCCTTTCAAAGGTAATAATCTCGCCAGACTCAGTTGGAAGAGTAATGATTTCTGAGATTTGTCTTTCAGTGCTATCTGGATTGATAGTTTGAATCAGGAATCTATTATAACCATCGTTGATACTGTAATTTAAAACATCAACAAACAAATCAGCATCACCTTCATTTGAGAATTGTGAGCTAATATTGTCCATAAACAATACTCTGTTAGACAGACATCTAATGTAGTCTGCTAACTTCTTATTTTTCAATTTAATATATTTGGATTTCTCAGGACTATTAGTAACAGTATCAATATCAACACTCAAATCAAAATCGTTAATAGTATCAACTCTTTGCTCAGAAATAATATCGACAAGAGAAAGTGTTGTTGATTGTGATGTTGTACCAATGCCTGCTTTAGTGGTATTAACAATTTCGGTGTCAGCGAAATTCTTAAGTCCTGCGGTATGAAGAAGTCTATTTACAGGATTTACCAGGTCCTCATATTCAATTGGACTCTTGATGGTGTAAGAGAGATTTTGGAAATAATCGTTATCTGGAGTTACCTGATAATCTTGATTGAGTTTTCCAATATCATTCGACCATCCAAGATTCTTTCTAGTTGAATAATCAATCTTGAATATACCCTTATTGTCAACAAGAGACTTGATAGTTGCTTCAGCACCAGAATACTTTCCACGAATTACTTCATCTTGACTGAGTTCATAAGTGCCAAATACCTTGATAGAATCTTCAAGGTCTTCTTCAATAATCAAATCTCTTTCTACATAAACTCCACCTTCGAGTGTCAGTATATTTTCGGAGATGATAAATCTTGCAGATTCCTGAGTGATTTCGAAGGTTGGATAATCTTCTTCCTTAATAATGGATGCATAGAGATTTTGGACGGTGACCGCTACACCAGGATTTGATGTAAAGTCGGAAATATTAAACTCTACTCTAGCAGGGTTTGAATTTGTGTAAGAGGAGACAGTGAAGAATTTATATCCAAGGTCTGTTGAGTTGTGACCATCTCCAGAAGTGCCATACTTTCTAATACCCTCAACAAAGATTTTATCGCCAACACTGAATGGTGCGGTGGAGAATCCTAGGACTGGTGTTGCGATATAGCAGGTTACCAATCCAGCAGATGATGAATATGCACTCTGAATACCAATACCATTACTATTATTGATTGCATAAACTTTATTGTTGATTTGAGGAAGTCCTCTAGGCGACTCCAGAATATCAACAGAGAATACTGCAGAGCCTTGGACATTTGCTTCTAAGACACCGCTTGAATATGCCTCACCAGTATTTGGATTTACGATAACCAAATCTGGAGCAGATGTGTAGTTTTGACCACCAGATACAACAGAAATACCTGTAACAATATCTCTATTGATGAGATTGATTGTTGGCGAAATGAATGCTTCAGGATTGAGGGTCTTATCAGCAGAGAAGTCAAATCCAGCATCATCAACAGACACTTCCTTTACTCTACCAATAGTATTGGATGAAGGAATAATGTCAGCACCCGTTCCATTGGTAGAAGTAATTCTCAAGAATTCTGGAAGTTTCTTATAGTTGTTTCCTCCAGAGATAATTCTCATAGACTTGACGCCACCACTTGCTGTAGTAGAAGTTGTGAAATACTCAAGAGTATCAACATCATCCTGAGTGTATGAGAGGAATTCAGGAGTCTTCTTCAGTGCTAACTTGAATGTAGTTGTGCCAATACCGAAGACTTCATAACTTCCATTATAAACACTATTATGGAATGAAATCTGAGAGTTATTCTTGACAGAATTGTCTGCAGTCGTAATGTATCCACTTTTCTCAAGAGAATAGTATAAGATAGAAGGAAGACCATCACTATAATTCAAAGTCAAAGCAGCATTCGTTGAGACGCCAACAGTGCCAACACCAGTTACACTAAACGATGTAGTGGATCCAGTAGAAACCAACTCATTATAATAGTTACTGTCTTCGAAAATCTTAAACTTATAATCTTCCAGAGATGAATCTGTCAGGTCAAATTTGAGACTGTTATTTCTATCAATTCTGATTTGTGGATTGATTGGGGAAATCTCCTGACCAGAACCACCAGTAGAAGCAAAACTTACTACAGTTGGTGGGTTGGAAACAGCATCATAATGTGTCTCTGCCAGTTGAATTGTGTCATCATCAACTTTATAAACAAAGTAAGATCCAGTTGAAAGACCAGAAATCAAAGTATTTGATGAATCGTAGAATACTTTGTTTCCTGTAGCAAACTTATGATTACTCAGTGTAATCTCATTAGAAGTTGTATTAACACCAACAGAGGTAAATCCTACTGTATTCAACAGCAACTTATTATGAGTTGAATTAAATTTGACAGAAACTGGTGTAGTTGATCCAATACCAACAACCTGCTCTGGTTTTACGCTCAGAGTAATAGTATCACCCTTCTCTAAAGAGTGTGAAGTTGAGACGGAAACTGTAGAAACAATCTTCTCAACCTTTGCAGTTACCTGAGTATGGTTGGTTTCAAGAGCATAGCGATAGTCAGTGCCATCGTTATTTGCAGTGAAACTTCTAAAGAATAGACCATTTGTGTTTGTGGTCAAACCAACAGAAGTTGTAAGACCGATATAATCCTTAGACTTATTGATTACAAACAGTGTTTCAGGGAGGTCAAAGGTGAAGCTAGACTCAGTGCTGGATACTGAGACTTGATTTGCTCCAGATGCCTTAGAGAATGTTACCTGCTGAGAGGTTTTGAATGGGTGATTTGGAAGATAGATGCTTTGGGTTGGGATTGATATTGTGCTAGTTACTACACCAACAGTGTATTCTGAAGATACAGCAATACCAGCAGTAGACCCAATACCAACAGATTGAGTTGGATTGAAGTATACTTTCTCATTCAATGATGATTCAAAGTATGGTAAGTTGACAGATACGCTCAGTTTTCCATCAAGGATAGTTGCTTCTGTAGATGCAGTGTGAGCGGTGCCTGTGACGCCTCTCAGGGTCCTTACAACTTTGTTTTGGGGGAATATATTCAATACGGAAAGTTTCTCCGTACCGATTGCCACAGTAGACCCAACTGACAGACTTACTGGAATTCTTGCAACATAGATGTCAGTAACAACACCAGCAGTTGCGTTGCTTGGAACTTCTGATACAAGATATGTGGTCTCTGAAGAGATTGCAACAACATGGGACTTTGCAAGACCATTAACGAAAGTTGAAAGACCAGAAACAGTTACGCTATCTTCATTGGAGATTTGATGGAGTTTGTTATCAATGTGCAGAGATACTGAATTTGCATTCTCCCATACAACTTTAACCGACTCGTAAGTATCAACCACTGTTGTAATGTCAGTGATTGATTTGCCTTTGATGCTTCTCACATCAGCACTGATTCCACCACCATTAGTATCGGTATTATCAAATACTGCAACATCACCAACTTTATATCCATCTCCAGCCTCATTGACTGTGAGATTAGTAACTGACCCTTTGCTGATTGATTCGATTACTGCATTCTGAATAAGAGCTTCGTTTGCCTCATTGATAAAGTCGTTATCAGCAAAAGCATCTGCCACTTTATATGGTAAGGTGTTTCTTACCAATTCAGAATTATTAAAGTCAAATGTCTGATTTAAGTTTTGCTCAACAGGCAGTGAGTGGTAGAAGTTTCCAATAAAGTATGGGAATTGTGGTGCTCTATCCGATGTAGCAACTGTAGCGTGATATGCATAGACACCGTTAGGGAATTCTGGCGTCTTTTCAAATCTACCATTGTATTCATCAAGGTCTGCAGAATTATTGTAAAGATAATCTTCTACAAAGAAACCTGATGTGAATGAAGATGGTCTATCAACAACATTTGAAGTTGAAGCAGTATATCCAGATTGAAGTAGTTTTACTGTAGAGTTTACATCATCAGCATCCGTATATCCATAGGGACCGTAGATTGGGTTGCCATCAAATGCCCATCCAATGATTGGTGAGTGCTGATTTCCGTCATCACCAAATACATCATTGCCGATTGAAGTTGAATATCCAACATATGCATACTCAAGACCCTGAGCATTGTCTGGATTTTCAATAACAATCTCAGTATCAAACTTACTAAACTTATTAACAGTAAGGTCTCTTACTGATGCTTCAAGGATAGCATTCCTTCCATTTGGAGATACAGTGATAGTTGTGTCACTACCATATCCAATTCCAGGATTGACAATGACAACACTGGTAATCTTACCAGAAGAAACAACCGCTCTGAGTTTTGCTCCTGCACCAGCACCCTTTACAGTCAACAGTGGAGCAGATGTATACTCAGTGCCAGCATTTGCAATGACAACACTGCTAATCTTACCTGAGGAAATGATTGGGGTTAACTCTGCATCCTTTCCAATTTCCACAGAAACATTTGGTCTCTTGTGGAAGTTGAGGACAGTGGACCCATATCCAGTGCCATTCTCATAAAGATTTACACTTTCAATAGAACCTCTGACGATTGGAGTGGCAGTAATACTATCTGAAGAGTTGTTATACTCTGCATTGATTGTTACTGTGATATCTTTGTATGAGAAGTTTTGATATCCTACACCAGCAGAAGTAAGATTGATGTGCTTTCTTCTTGTGAAGTTGGTTTGAGTGTCGGTTAAACGGAATGTATCATCATCGACACGTATGACATAATACTCATTACCACTAGTCAGTCCACCAATGACAGTGCCAGCAGTAGTGTAGACAACTAAATCGCCATCAGCAAAACCATGATTTTCTGTTGTAATAGTATCCTCAATAGTTGATACTTGTGATGGACTTGCAATCAGTCTCTTATTAGTATATCCACTACCAGGATTTAAGACTTTGATTGAAGTCAAAGTCTTTCTTGCCTCAAAAGTCTTAAACTTGTGAGTGCCTTGTGAAGTTGCTGAAGTGAAACCTACAGTGTTAATACCAGACTGATAAGACCCGAAGGATTGGTACAGTTTGATATTAGTTGAATTAACTACCTCTGCATAATATACAGACCCACTAATCAGGGTGTTTCCAGTTGATGCATTACTTCCACCATAGCTTCCAATGCCGATAGCAGTATTGCCATTTCTATTATAGACAATGGCATCGCCATCCTCTAAGTTGTGATTTGATGGGAATACAATAACATCGTTAGTAAAGTCAATAGACCCACCGATTACGGAAGAGCTTCCATTAAACTCAACTTCTCTATATCTTGTTTCTACGATTGGTTTTAAAACTGCACCACTACCATTACCACCTTCGATTGTTACTGAGGTAACATCTTTGATATCAAAACTTTGTGGGTCAACAATAATATCTTCAACAACACCAGATACAACAGGTCTGACTAAAGCAGTTGTTCCTGAAGCAGGTGCTGAGATTTTGATTGTTGGTGGATTGATTACATCATATTCTTTACCACCATTGTATACATCGACAGAAGATACAGGACCATAGTAAATCTTATCTTCAGACTTATAGTTTAATACCTCAACACCATTAACCAGAAGACCTGTGGACCCTGGAAGAGTTTCGGTTTTGTTTCCAATCTTGATATTTTTCTCTGCTGGAAACTTCTTAAGAAGTTGCTGAGGATATACCTTCTCTACTTTCTGCTCAACTAAGACAAAGGTGTGGGACCCTGTTGTGGTTGTTGAAGTAAATTCTGCAGGAGTATCGATGTCAACCAGAGAGTGTGACAGATACAGTTTGATTTTATTCTTTGCAGGAAGAACTCTGACATAATACTCACCTTCTGGTAATCCAGAGAGAGCAGTGCCTGATGCTGAGTAATATACTTTGTCGCCAGTTACAAAGGGGACATCACTTCCAAATGAAAGGATGGTATATTTCTCAGTGTTGGAGTTGTATCCTTGCAGAGCACTACTGGTAGCGGATGCTAGTGTTGCTTTCTTTACATCTTGTGTGATTTCGTAAGATGGTAAAGAGTTGGATGCAACATAGAAGTACTCATCTTTCTCATTATAAACATTCTGGACATCACTGGTAACCAGGTCATCACCATACAAAACTGGTGTGCCACTACTACTAGCAGTCTTTAACTTTCTTCTGATAGTGTAATTCTTATCAGTGTCTTCAGTAAAACCTGTAAGATTGTTTAGAGTTACATCATGTCCAGAAATACTACCAACAATAGCATCAGAGTGTGCAACCGTTTCCGTATTACCCTCAAGGATATCTACAGTATCACCTACAGCAAGACTTGACTTATCAATATCAGACCTCAATTCAAAAGTCGATCCACTGATACTCTTTACTTGATATCTGGAGCTGGTGTTGTAAATCCAAGAGTTTGCAAAGATTTGCTTGAATGATGCATCAGACTCTGGATTGGTAATCTTCTCACCAACATTCTTGACATATACTCTCTGACCTTCTGAAGAAAGAAGAACATCACTCTTCAATTCAAAATCAGAGATTACGCCTGTCAGACGGATTTCGACTTTCTTACTGGTGTCTCCGTTTTCATAACCGACAAAGACTTCACTGGTCCTGATTTCATCCTTTACATCAATTGCAGTATCAACACCACTACAACCTAAGAACTGGTTTACAGTCTTTCCAGTGTATGTTACAGTATTGTCACCAGAAATCAGAGTGCCACTAGCATTAAAACCAATCGTAGAATCTACGGTGATGATAGAAGACCCAACAGAAACACTGTTGATTACATTAGTCTTTGGTTGAATATTGAAAGTGCCTTCGATTAAATCTCTATCGTTGTATCCAACAAACAGATTTAACTTATAGTAAGTAGAAATTCCAGACCTGGTAAAGATTTCTACTTCAGATACCGACCCCTGAGTTTCTTCATCAGTCGATTTCTTGATAGTTTGACCAATAAGTTTGGTTGGGTCGCCAGAAATTCTTTCTGCTACAACAACTTCTCTTCTCAAATATTCTGCTGTAGAAGGCTTGAGAAGATAATCTTCGAGGTCAACAACCTTTGGAGTTACACCATACAGTGCATTGAAGAGAATTCTATATGATTCCTCTGTGCCCTTTGACTCATAGAGACTTCTTGCCTCTTTGACAAAGTTGTTTACATCTAAGTCACTTGTGAAAGCAACATTCTCCAGACCTGGCGTCAGAGAATACTTGAGTTTTTTATAAAACTCTTGCAGAAACTTAGCACTAAGGTTTTCAACCTTGGCACCAGAAGTGTGCGCTGCGTTGCTGGATGAGGAGAATATTAATTCTTCTGGATTGTCATCAGTCCTATAGGAAGTAATACCACTAAATCCTCTTACACATCCAGTGAAAGAGTTTGTGGTGATACCAGTATAAGTGAAAATTTCACTATCAATCTTAAACAGACCATACTGTTCAGGGAATCCCTTCGTCGATGCTACCTCAACTGTATCAGAAGAAGTAGTAATATCTGAAGACAGGGTAGTCTGACCAGTGATAACATCTGGTGAGAGGTTGTCTAACTTGAGATATTGGTCAAGGTTATTAGCAAGGTCTGCTGGAGCACCTTGATATTCCTGAGAAATATAATACTGCTTTAAAAAGTCTACTGCCTTTGGGCTTTCGGAACGTAGAAATTCGGGTAATTGGTTCTCAATAACTTGCTGAACTTTTACCCTCGTCTCAAATCCAGTTTTTATCATCTTATACCCTCTTTAGTTCTCCGTTTAAGTAACTAGAAGTAACTTTGTATCCGACGCCAGAAATCTGTTCGCCAGAGCTAATCGTATCCTTAACCATATTTATGGTGCTATCGGCAACAGAAAAACTCAGATATAGGTCTTTGAGACCGATTACATCGTTAGATTCTGGGTATGCCTGAATCTCAATAATATTGTTTGCTGCTGTCGTAGATGTGATGTTAAGTGTATTGATGATAATCTCACCTTTTGCATAATCTACAGTGCCTGCAGACTTAACAATGACCTTATATTCACCAGTTTCCTCATTCTCTTGGACAACTGAAATGACACCCATGTTGCCAGTTGCATCTGGAGTATCAGTGAAGTAGAATGTGCCACTTCTTCCTGCAAGAGTAAACCCAGTGCTCTTGATATTCAGACCACCAGACTTCTTGTAGAAAGTATTTCCAAAGCACAACTCATACTGTGCAGACTGATTAATAAGTGCTTTCAGGTTTCTTCTGATAATAACACGGGTTACATTAGATGTAATCGCATTATCAACATTATCAATCGTCTGTCCAAGTTTACTATACTTAAATCTACCACCAAACTGATTGATGTTTGATGTGGAGAAAGTATTCAGGGTATCTACAATTCTAGACTTCAAGTCATTGACATTAGAAACCTGAGCATTATTGTAGTAAACTGCAGAGTCAATCTCAACATAAAGGACCTTAAGGTCTACAATCTGCTGATTGATGCCTGACAGTGAGTAATTCTTTAACTTACTCAGAATATTATTCTTGTCGAAGTCAGAGACATAATCACCATTCTTTGGTTTGATGCTGATGATTACATTACCAAACTGTGGTGGGTCTAACTCTTCACCACCAACAACAGAGACTGACTCAGTGTTGGGGTAGATGGATTGGATAATCGCTTCGTAATCGCGTGCTGTAACCGCCCTGTACTGCGATGAATAGATTCTTGGGGCAAAGTATTTGATTGAGTCAATAGACTCGATGTCGCCGCCATTAGAGGCAGCACTGGTGGTGGTTACAGATGCACTGGAAAGTGCAATAACATTGTTAGATGAGTCAACAACACGACCTGAGAAGGCAAAATTCGATGGTCCATTACCATCTTTACCATCAGTGACGATGTATGAGACTGTAATGACTGACTGATTCTCTAATTTCTTGCCAAAGAAACCGTCACCAAACAGCAATTCATACTTTTCGTCCTGAACTTCCTGAATCAGATAGGTTTCTGATGTTGATTTGACATTCAGGATGTTGTCAATCAGTGAATATTCTCTTCCAAGACCCGTTTCGCTAGGTCCTTTGACATATGCAACGATTGTTGAGGTGTCAATGAAGGAATTATTGAGAATAAATCTCTGGTCCAGTGAGCCATCAACAGTAAAAATGTTTTTTAGGAAAGTTCCTTGATATATTTCGATACCTGAGAATGATGCCTTCCCATCTTTCACCGTAGTAGTGATGCTTTCTGGGATTGAGAAGACAAAACTAGTGTTATTTGACGACGCAACGCACACTAGACCCTCCACTAAGGTCACTGTAGGAGTGTCTGCGCTAGTTTCTACATTAATCGTCACAGTCGCCTTAGCGGCGCTCCTGGAGCGAGGTACGTATCCGATATTTCTTGCTAACGATACGACATTTTCCCTCAATGTTGCCGAATCCAAGAAGGATTCATTGACAATCATGTTGGAATTGAATGCCGTGATGTAGGTATTATACGCTAGAGTGTCGATTAAGACCGAAAAGTTGGACCCTTCAAAGTCAAAATCCGTAAAATTGGAGTTTGCACGAAGATAATCCTTAATTTGCGCCCTTATCTGGTCAAAATCGAGGTTTGTAAACTTAGTAAAAGGCATATTATCTTGTTGCCTCTAGGATGAATGTAAATTCTTGTACTGGAAAGTCCTGACCGATGATATCAAAGACGATATTACACTCAAAAGTGTTGGTATCTGGTTGTGGATTGACCTGAACCTCAACATTTGCCACTCTTGGCTCGAAATTTTCGATTGTAGTCAAGATTTGCTCTTGAATTATGGTCGCAGTGCCATAATCAACGAAGTCAAATAAACTAGAACGCACATCAGACCCCAAAAGAGGTTGAAAAAATCGCTCTGTAGGAATAGTTTCCACTAAATTTCGCACAGAGCGAC
>Ga0181581_10000855_pt1 | contig 23156 bp, 6 predicted proteins | sample 071ome_22_FD_132433 | JGI IMG/M metagenome (GOLD analysis project Ga0181581, IMG submission 132433) | Coastal salt marsh microbial communities from the Groves Creek Marsh, Skidaway Island, Georgia - 071404AT metaG (megahit assembly) | ecosystem: Environmental > Aquatic > Marine > Intertidal zone... | reverse complement strand
CTCGCTGATTTCACTCTTCACGTAGTCCAGTTCCTGTTCCATGTTACGGAACTTATTCCTAGACTTCTTGTACTTCTCAAAAGCCGATCTGTCAGTATTTATGATTGCACCTGTATCAACGTCGCGATACAGGTGGTCTTCATTCTTCACTTTAATGTGTTTCATATCAATAGGATGCGACTACTCTCAAGTCTTGAACCTTAGGAACAAATGCTGGGTTGCTTGACTTCATAACAATCTTGATTGCGAATGAGGAGAACTCGGGGAGATCATCAACGCTGTATGACAACTCTTGATATGAAGACTGCTTCTCGGTGATACCACTGATAGCATTTTCTGAGGTTGCAATTACATCAACGTCAGGAGCACCAGTCCCGTTGAAGTATACCCACTCAATATCATCAAAGTTCTCTTGTGAAGAGGACTTCTTGATTCTATACAGAACGCGAATGTTCTCAATATCGCTGACGTTTACAGTGGTCTTAACATCAATTCCAGTTGCAGGATTCTCAATTGAGACTTCTTTGGTGACATACTTGGCAATTGAAGAACTGTTCTTAGATTGTGTATCTGCGATGAAGTCAACGCCATCACTGTAAGAAACTTTGGAAACTTCAATATAGTTTTGCTCGTCTCCTGGTTGATCAACATAGGATAGAATGTCTCCTACACGGAAGATATCTCCGTCCTGCGAATCAACGTTTGCATTTCTAGTGAAGTCAGCACTTTCAACGATTGCACTTGTGTAATCATCATTAATTGGTTGCTTATCGTTGATAACTGTGAGGGTGCTGGTCTTCTGATTCCAGAGAACAATCTTACCGTTAATCTTGTTATCATATGTCTGTGCGAGAACCGATGGGTTTCTAGCGGTGACATACGTTGGAGGAGTGACAACGTTTGGAATCTGGAAGACGACCTGAGTTACACCAGCGGAACTTGAAACGTTCGTGGTTTGAGAGAATGTCTGTCCAGAGAACGTAACTTCTTCGCCTGGGGTGAAGGTGTTTGTTGTCTTGACCTTAACGTATACGGTGGTTCCAGAAACCTTAACGATTTCACCCGAAGCATTTGTAGTTGAACCAGATACAGTTTGACCATCGTTGATGGTTTCGGATTGCTGAACACCTTCAACTAGGAAGGTATAAACTGGATAGAATTCAAGAATCTGCTGTCTGCGTCCGAATCTTTCTTCCTTACCTTTTGGATTCTCAACTCTGTTAGAAACTGTCTTGATAGAAGATCTAGAAAGATCAACCAGAGGTGACAGATAAGAAACTGTACTTGAGAGATCTAGTTTATAAGTCAGTGAGCGATCAACATTGTTAATAATCTGGTTGATTCTTGACGCAATCATCTTCTGATTGATGAAGAATACATCCTCATTCAGAAATGTTCTTTCGTAGTCAGTCTGACTATATGAAGTAAATGTATTGACATTATCATCTACAGGAGCAACATTGGTTGTCTTAATGTAACTCTCAATCTTGGTTCCACTGAAAGCAAGATTTGGAACAACAGCATGAATCTTTTCAAACTTTCTGTTGTATGATGCCATCAATTTAGATCCACCACCAAACGCATTTGATGACGCTCTGTTTGAAGATGTGATGTTGTAATAGTCAACACCAACATTAGTTACTTGGAATAGTTCTCCGTTCAGTTGAGTTGCATTAATTCCACCGACATCTTGAGCACCTTTGAAGAATACATATGACTTCTTGTCTGCAGAGAATCCATTGTCTGGATGATTTACTTTGACAACAAAGTTATTATTCTTGAACAGAGTAGAAGTTGCTGTCGTGTTTGATCCAGCATTAGTTTCAATTGGATTTGCGTCCAGTTTTTCGTAACCTGGGTTCTCGTTTGTCAGTAGAAGTGACGCTGTTCTTGAGATATCAAACTCAGCACGATACAGTTTGAACTTGACATCTTCAAATAGATCTTCAGTCCAAGCATTAGTATTCTGAGACTTGAATAGAGATCCTAGTGCTGGTTGTGTAGTAACAATTGTGCTGGTAGCAATCTCAACTTCTCCAAGTTGCGATGCCCACATTTCATAGTCAATAGAATCAGTTTCTACAACCAGTGCATATTCGGTATCATTCTCTAGGTAAACTGGATAATCAAACTTGAAGTTTGTTGGAGTTGTAGACTCGGTTACGCCTTCAGTATCAATTGCGATACCCATGCGAACTGCAGGAGAGTCAATCGTAATGAACGATTCAATCTCTGCTCCCGCGTTTCCAGTTCCTGTGCCACCAATGACAACCGCAGGTGGTTCAGTATACTCAGATCCCGAAAGAACGATCTCAGTGTTGTACACCTTTCCACCAGAGACTCTTACCGTAGCGGTAGCATTACCACCACCAGGGAGTTGAGGACTCTCAATGGTTACGATTGCTGAAGTATAGTTAGAACCAGTGTTCTTAATGCGAAGGTCGGTTACTCTACCCGAATCTTTTGCAATCTTCAGAGTCTTAGTTGTATTGGTAAGGTTGTTATCTTCGGTCAGCGATGGGATTGACAGAATCTCATCCTGGCGGAATGAAGTTCCGTTATGATTACTCAGTGCGAGTGTGTATACCTGATCACTGGTCAAACTGAAGACACCAGTTGTAGAAGGTGTAACTTCAATATTATTCTTATCAAATACTCTGGAGATAGGACCAGAAGCATTAGAGATAGATCCAGTTGCATTCTCTCCCTTAGTAATCTTAAGAGTATCGCTTGCAACAACTCTTAGATATGTGTTTGGAGTTAGTACAGTTTGAGTACCAGGAACAATGTTCTTTCCTGGTTTGCTATTCTGAACATCAGTTAGGTATACTCTCAGAGGAATATTCTCACTCTTAGTTGCGAAGAATAGGTCAACACCCGTGGTGAACAGACCACCTTCATAACCCTCAACTTTAAATGTTTGTGCTAGTGGGTTTGGTTTGATTGGGTTGTCGGTATTGCTATCGGTAACCTGAGTTCCTTCATTTGCTTTGAAGAATGATGGTGAAGTAGAAACGATAGATGATGGATTTTCTGGAAGAAGACCAGTTGCATAGAACTTAACTTCCGCATAAGCATCTACAGTTTCCTTAGCAGCATCGGTAGCACTTGAGGTAAATCTGATTGTCTTTGCACCAGTGGTAAATCTGATCTCATCGGCATCATCGTCATAGACAACGGTGTCTACATTTCCAGTCCAAACAGCATTCTCTTTTGGTGGTTTTCCTGCTGGAACTAGAATGATACCACTAGCATTACCATTTTCATCGGTAGTGATCTCTCCGTTGAATGCAGACAGAGAGTTTCCAGCGATACCTGTATATCTGAAGTCGGGATTTACCCAGCGAGCAATATTTCTGCCTTCCATGAAGACATAGATCTTGGTGTTTGGCTTCAGGCGATTGATCTTGTACTGTACAGGAATGCTTCTCGCAAAGAAGGATAGCGATGTAGAAATTACATTGGATCCAACACCCTTAGTGCTAATACCCTTACCAATCTCATTGTTCTCTGGACTGATGTTTGAAGAACTGGAGACCGAAGCAGTTGTTACTGATTCTGTTGAAACATCGCTATTGACGGTAGCAAAAGATCCTAGATTGAAGAATGATCTGTTTGCTCCCAACCAGTTAATCTTGTATGAGTTGTAAAGACTTGAGAATGCATCTCTCAACTCAGTCTTAGCCAAGAAGATTGAATATAGGTTAGTGTTATTATCGTTGATTAGAGGCTCTGTCTTTGTGTCGTACCATGAATCTACACTTGGACTTACGAAAGAATCGCCAACGTATTGAAGAACGACAAATGGGTTTGGATTAATCTTTTTAGTTGCGAAACTATTTCCAAGTAGTTCTAGTTCGGTATATGGAAGAGTAATTCTATCTCCCTTCTTCACATATCCTGCTACAGATCTCTGATCTTCTCTGGTATTAACTTCAACCAACGAGAATGAATCTTCTTTTGATTGAGGTCTCATCACAGACTGTTGAGTGTCAATAGCACACTTATAATCTAGAGACTGCAAAGAACCAATCTTGTGTGTCTCAAAATTGTCTACAATGAAACCGCTCTTAAAGCGATTGACACCAGAAGCATCAATGACTTGCATGTTCAATGCTTGCTGCTCAAGAACACTCAAGAGGGTATAATACTCTAGACGCTCAATGCGCTTCTCTAGTTTACCGATGTCACGCATTGTGTAACGACGGTTGTCAACAGGAGTAATTCTTACGTCCTTGCTGCTCTGAGTAAATGCTGGGATGTATGCATAATATAGTGGGATTGCATCACTTACAGGATCTGGTTTTGTTGGGTTTAGAGAAGAATTACCTTCTTTGACAACAAACTGTCCTTTCTTATTCAAGAAGATTCCATCAATCCTGTCAAGATACTGAGTCTGAGTAAATGAGAATGTATACTCAAGATTTGAATCTGGAGCAGGAGTGCTGCTAATGACACCACCAGAACCAGTAAATGATCTGGTTGAAGAAGATGAAAGCAGTGCGTTATTCTGGAATCCTGAAATGATTGATGTGCTGTCTACTTTTGGTCTGAAGTCAAGAACATCTTTCAATGAAACTTTTCCTAGTGCAGGGGAGTTGAATGATGGGATGTCCTCAGGACCAACTCCTGCTTCATGTAGATAAGAATCAACGGTACAGAAATCCCCTTGGGTATGCTCAAAATAATCAAATGCAACGACTAGTTGACCAGTTGGAGCATCAAATCCTGGTTTTAGAACGATACGTGATAGATCGTATACAGTGTCTCTCTGACCATCGTCAAAGGTAAATCGGTTTGTGATATCAATACCACTGACAAGATTGCCGTTTCTGTCTACAACAGGTGGTTCGGAAGAAGAACCTTCATAAACATATCTCAGTCTGAATGCATCAGCGTAGCTTGATACGGTTAGACTCTCGGCGTCGTAATCTTTACCACGGAAAGGAAGAATACGATCACCTGCCGAATTAACAACAATACGCTTGTTTAGAACAACAGTCTTGAGTCTTGGTTTTGCCTTTGTAACTTCAAGAGTTGCAGTTAGTTTGAGTTTTGGATATGCACCGCCACTTGGGATTGTTCCAAAATATGTTTGTGGAAGTTCCAGAGTAACACTACCAGAGGTCAATCCACTTGCAGTATCGGTGGATGCCTTAATTTTTACTTGGTTTTCAGTTACATAAATGATGTCTCCCTTTACGATATTGGGAGCATCACCTGGGTCTAGGATTGTAATAAGGAAGTTACTTTCGCTAAACGAAACAAATCTTTGAGTTCCAAATGGGAGATTAGCAGCAAAGGTGATAAGATTGTTGCTACCACCGTTTCCAGTAGTAACAAATTCTCTGCGGAGGAAATATGAGATCTTGGAGTCTTCGCTATCTGCAACAATAGAACTTACCTGAGAAGTTCCTGTCTTATAAAGGAGAGTTCCTTGGTTAAAGTTGCTAATGTTAGGACGAACTCTGACAACGCTACTGTTACTTACAGACTCTGGTAGTGATCTATCAAGATAAATTCTTGACTTAAGAACACCCTCTGGTTGAGTTGCCTGCTGAACAACAGCACGGACAACAACGTCACTGGTGTCGGTGAATTGAATTAGATCGCCCTGCTGTAGGAACTTGGAAGCATCTCCACCAAAACCATTACACTCAATATACTTTCTGCCTTGTTCTCCACTAAACGTAAAGTCAGTAACTGAAACGACTTCGGTGTACTTTTCTTTCGTTACTTCAATATCGGAAGTAAATGTGTTTGATCCACCTGAACCATACAGTGCATAGAACGACTTGACATTTTGTGGTGTATATGTCGTTACAGCATTTCTTACAAGAACTGGAGTGACAACAGCAGCGGTAGGAGTACCACCTGAAGATCCTTGTACAACTGTAACTACAGGTGGTTTGGAATACTCAACATTAAATAGTTGTCTGTTTTGAATGGTTGCAGAGATAATAGAACCACTCTGAATGTCTAGAGTGACCTTTGAAGAATCATAGTCAACACCGTCAATTCTTAGAAGAGAACCAGCAACATAACTTGCACCTCTGTTATTAACAATGAAGTGAGAAATTGTATTATCTCTAGCAACTCTCAGTGAATTGTTATCCTCGTCACGGATTACTTCTCCAGACTGGAAGTTTCCGAAGAGGGTTTTGACCATAAGAGTTTTTCTTGTGGTGTAGTATCCGTCAGTAGGACCTTCTACTACGCCATAAGCGCCACTCTCAAGACCGTATACGTACTTACCGACAGTGAAACTGCCTTGAACTGTAATTGGTTCGTCTAGTTGGATTCTAGTGAAGAACTGAGGGTCAAAGTAGGATAATCCAAATGTACTATTGTATACAGGATCACCATTTGCCTGTCTTCCTTTAGATACGACAACATCGGTATCGGGGTTAAAACCATTACCTCTTTCAAGAAGAGTGAAGTTGCTTGGTTTAGTGGTTCCGATTACTGGAGTAATTGTTTCGTTGTAGTCAACAATATTACCAAATGGATTTGCTCCATCAGTAATAGCATCATTTTCTGTGAGGAATACTTCTCTATATCTAGAACCAGATCCATTGTCATACTCAAGGAAATAAGTATCCAGATAATCTTTTCTTCCTGTGATGGTTAGTTCTAGGTATGTCTTGCTAGAAGAACTGTTTACTTCCAGTCTCTGTACTTTAGAGAATGCAATTGACTTTACAGATGCTGCTACGGATGGTTCACCCGCATCAGTTCTGGTTTGGATAAACCACAGAGTTCCCAGAGTGCTCTCAAAGTTAGCATCTGTTAGGGTTGAATACGTATTTGCATACGCTGCATTGATGTCAATGTAGATTGTTTTGATACCAGTGTTGGTATCAAAATACTGACCTCTGCGACTTAGAGTCTGCTTTGAATCGTTAGCATCTTCGGTGTCGTTGAGACCCAGTGAACCATCATTGAAAACAGATGATAGAAATAGGTTTGGATATGCAGTAAGATCCGCTCCCTCTGCATTCAGGGGAACTGATCCATATGTATTTGTAATCTTATATGTTGGTAGACCTTTTGTCTTGAGGCGAATGTCATCGCGGTCAAGAGTTTCTCTTGCTTTATTGACAGGAATGTATTTGGTTTCTTTGTTTACAATTTCAAAACCTTTTACATATGCTTTTCCAGGTCCAATTGTTGCAAGCAACTTATCACTTGCTTCGGATGCTGAAAGACCATTGACAGTTCCATCAGAACCCAAAGGATAAATTCCTAGGTTACCATCTTTCTGATAATACTCTCTGAAATCAAGAGAGAAGTTATCAACAACATAATCACCAGACTCATCGTATGTGCGACGTGCTAGTGTTTGCTCTAGAAGATTGTAGTCTGTTTGTACTACTTGCTTCTGCACCGAACCACGGGATACAGATAGCAGTTGAATGAAATTCTTGTCGGTAATCTCATCAAGAGAATACTTAACAAGGTTCAATACGATTTGAAGTCTATGTGCTCCAGGAGCAGTGTAGTTAGACGATCCAATAGCATTGTCGTAGAGAGAACCATCTTCTTCTGGAGTCAAGATGGACTCATTAATCTTAAATCCAATTTTTGCTGATGGTTTGTCGTAATACTTATCAATTACCAACAGTTGAGCACTGTTCTTTACGAAATAACCATTAACAAAATAAATTCCTTCCTCAACCTTAACAGCAGAGGCATATCCCATTGCTGGGCTTTCTAGACTTGTTACTTCCTTAGTATCAGGATCTGTTACTGAGATGCTAGTAGGTAGAACACTACCATCAGTTCCCACAACCAAGAGGGGAGTATTTACGCCATCAATAACTTCTAGAGTCTCACCTTGTCTAAAAGTTTCTTCATTGCCAGCGTCACCGCTATTGCTGTAATTTACATAAACAACATCAGCCGCAGTTTCTGTAGCGGTTGATGCTTCAACAACAGTTGCAGTAACGCCAGAGGTCAAACCTCTAAGTCTCAAAGACTTAAGTTGGGTTACGTCATACTTTTTATATACAACCTGACCATCCTGATTGACAGGAATCTCAGAGACAGATGACAACTTTACAAAATGAAGTTTGGTGTTAAGACCTACTTCACCAGGAATGACAAGTTCGCCTTGTTTAAAAGCGTACTTGCCAAACTGTTCAATCTGATTCTGTAGAATAGATTGAAGTTGCGTTAGCTCCCTCGCCTGAATGGAATACCCAGGACGGAATAGAACTTTGTAGAAATTTTTGTCCTGGTCAAAGTCGTCGTAGAATGGTGCTACGTTCAGGTTCGTCTTTTGGGGCATCTCGCAAGATCTCTAATTCTAACTGATCAGAATTCAATTACTAGTTTGATGTCCTCAATTTGGTCAGCAGCTCTAGTAATCTGTCTTCTATTCTCTATGTATACGATTTCTCCAGAGTTTGGTTCAATTTCTGGGGTCGCTTGACCAGAAGCAAAGGTAATATCTGCTAGATCTCCAGTTTGTAGAGAATCAATTGCACCAGCAGCGGTTGAGGTAGCACCTACAACGTTATTGCCTCCAGTAAATCCGTAAACTTTACCTCCTGAAGTATGTAGGTCTGGTGACTGATAATACTTCAGAATTCCGTTAGCAGCATCCCAGGAAACAACCGTTCCGTATGCAGTATTTCCAGAACCAACATCCTGAGAAATTACCTCGTCGGGAATGTATGCTGCAGACGCACCATTAATCTTCAGTGCATATGTTCCACGTAGGGTGCTATCAGCAGCGAAATTGGTAGTGCCAAACTCAAATGGGTCTTGAATAATACCAATGCGACGGAAGTCGTTATCAACGGGGAAATCGCCTGAACCTTCGTCATAGGTGAGACGAATGTTTGTCATCACTCTCTTAGCGAATAGTTCGTCCTCCGCATCGGACCCATGACCGCCCTCAGGACCGATTACGACCTCTAGGGAAGCAGTACCAGCAAAAGCACTCGCAGCAGCGGTTAGAGCGGCGTCTGTGAAGACCTTATTAGTCTCTAGAAGAACATTACCATAGGTATATCCAGATCCTGCTGCTTCAATAGCAGAAGATGTGATAGATCCATTACCATCTGTCGTAAATGTTACTTTACCGCCAGTTCCATCTCCCATGATTGCAGCATATAGAGTTGCACTAGGAGGAAGACCAGTTCCTGCATCTTTGGTGACAACAACATTGACTGCACCATCAACAGCAAGAGCCTCTACTGCGGTTCTTGAAGCATCACCCGCAGCAGCGATTGGCATGAAGTCTGTTGAGAGGAAAGCAAGAACATCACCTGTAGAAAGAGTGAACATATGCTTCCAGATGTATCCAGCAGTTCCTGCTGGTTCTGTGAAGATTCCGTTTGCAAATGTACCTTGACCAGCAGTTGGTTGAGACTTTGGTTCGTAAGTAGCGTTTTGTCCAGTTGGGTTTGCTGGATTCTGACCGTTATAGAGGCACTTAAAGACCTCATACTGGTCGTTCATGACATAGAACTTAGAAGCAGACAGTGAAGTAGCGCCTAGTGCAGTCTGTACTCCAATAGCACCACCGCCACCTGGGGTAGCAGAGTAGTTTGGACGGTACATGTCAAACTTTGGATTCAGTGAAGTGTTCCAGTTGTAGCGGGGAACAACGGCACGAGCAAATGGTGAAGTGATTCTCTTGGCAGCGATTAGTTCTTCGTAGATTGCTCTTTTTTCGGATCTGTTGTCTAGTGGTGCTGGGGGAGCATCTTCCGTTGCATATCTGTATACACCAGACTTAGAGGTTGCACCAGAAGTGCCTCCAGTAAGTGTAGTTCCAAACGCTGGTGTAGTAGTAGGCGTTGGAAGAATGGTGTTCAGTAGAAGACTGTTAGGATAAACGGCAGCAACGACGCCACTCCATCCACCTCCACTAACAGTTTCTCCTACTTGGAAAGTTCCACTTACGTTGAAGATTTCAATGTAAGCATCCCATCTAGAAGATCTGCCAACGAAGAAGTACATTCTTGTACGACCTGCATCAGCATCATTAGAACCTTCGCTTAGGGATTCTAGAAACTGCTTCGCGTTAAAAATTCTAAACTTTTCTGAAATAATAGCTGCCATAGCACTAGTGCCTGTGTAATAAGACTGAATCCGAGTTATTTATATTTATTTATAGGGCGTTTCTTAGGTACTCTCCTGTGAGATGCTCTTCAATAGGTGTTCCATTGACACCTCTTGTGCAATCTAAGAAACGATCACTGAGTTTGCTAGTGTAAGAAATTTGCTCTCTTCCTAGCAAAATGGTTCCAGAAGCAGGGAACCTAGATGTATCACCGTTTACATATACAACTGCTCCCGTTGCGGCATAACCAGGACCACCCTCGGCAGGTAGATCAGCAACGTCAAGAATTTGCATGTAATAATTAATCGTTGGATACGCAAGATTGAAACTCAATGCTGTAGTTGATTCTCCATCTGCAGTAATCTCATATGCTTCCAGTTCTTCAAGAGTCACTTTTGAAATAGCGATACCATTATCCGATACTAGATTACCTGTATCTATAAAGGTTGAGTTCTGCCATTGCTCAAATGTATTAAACAATGTTAGGTTTTCAAGGTTAGAATTCGTAGCGAATCCAAACTCATGGAAGAACGTTGTTGCAATCTCTGTTGTAAGAACAGGTTGAGACTCAATAGATCTATCAATTTCAATAACCTTACTAACATAAGAAGTTGGTTGCGAAACTGGTGCTGGAATAGATCCAATTGAAGTAGAACCAAAACGAACAACTTCCAAGTCACTGGTAAGAAGTGGGGATAGATCAAGTTCTCTCTGAATGATAAGATTGACATCATATCCACCATCAATCGCTGATGCAGTAAAGGTGCTGAGAGACTCAATGCCAGTGAGGAATTCAAAGGCTACAGTTGCAGCAACAGGAGATTGCTGTTGAATTTGAGAACCAATAACGAGAGTGTGGAAAGTATCAACTTTTCTTCCCTTCTGTTTAATAATATCGTATTGTCTTGCAGTTACAACCTTTGGTGCTTTCACATAACCAGAACCAGGATTTGTAATTACGATATCAATAATCTGTCCTCTAGAGACAACAACTTCTGCTCTAGCACCACCACCCTGCTGATCTACGGGAATGAAGTGTAGTACAGGAGGAGTCTTATATCCATATGCAGTGGTGGGTTGAATAATACCCTCATCATATAGAAGTTGTAGATCTTTCCTATTCCATGTAATAGAAGTTACGCTTCCATTGGTTATTTCGCATGTTACGCTAAGACCTACACCTTCGGTCTCTCCATCATAATTAGTTGTAGTGACAGATCCAAAGAAACTGTTTGATACATCTTCACCAGGATTATAGTCTTTTGGACTTACATATCTTGGAAGTTTGTTGATGGTTCTAAACGACTTCTCACCATCAATTCTGATAATATCACCTGCGTTTAGATTTGCCAGAAGTCTCTGTCTTTCATAGAACGCTTCATCTGCCTTTTCGGATCCATATAACCAATCAGCAGAATTTCTTTGCATTCTATAATCATTATCTTCGTTTCTAACAACGACCAGAGTATTAGTTGTACCAGTCAATTCATACTCATCAGCAAAATCGGAATCACCCGCAAAGAAAATGTTGCTGCTGTCAATATCTGGATTATTTCCTGCAAAGGTAATAATCAGCGACTGTGATGTTGATGTATATGATTTTAAGTTTCCAATAAACTTCTTGACACCACCAACTTTCTGATAAGCAACTTTAAACTTGTCATATGAATTGTTATACCATGACTTCCAATCCAAGAACTCATTTGCAGATCCTGCATCACAAGTCAATACAATCTCGTTATAATAAGTATTGCGTTGGAAATCAAATAGAGTTACGGTCTGCTCAGTATCTCTACCATAGAGCAGTATGATTTCTATATTGTTATCATTAAAGATTTTTCTGGTGAATGTAATCGCAGGACCGTTGATTGTATATGCATCGGTTTCTCTTTGAAGGACACCATCAATAAAAACATATGCGAAACGAGGGTCGTCAACATTCTGTACCGTTTTATCTTCGGTATTTAAGATGATGAATGGTCCAGCAGAACCAGTCAAAATACCAGACTTATCAATTTCACAACGATAATACTTTCCTACATTATGAGCGAAGAATTTCTCAACTGCTAGTGGTTCCTGAACAGTCTTTGTGTTTTCTTCTTGACCCCAAATTGGTGGAGTAGCAAAGACAACCTTGTTTGGTACAGATGTTCTATCAATAGTATATGCAGTTTCATGCTGCAATACACCGCTCAATGCAATAAAGAGATCTTCTCTTGGTTGGGTGCTAACAGCAGTACCATCTTCATAATACAATTCAAATTCGGTGTTTTCGCCATCAATATAATCTGCTCTTGAAACAGTCGCAGTTCCTACTCCAGTAACTAGAGTTGCACGAACATTTTCATACAAAGAATCCAGTGCTGAAGCAACTTCTTCGCATTCTTTGAGAATGCCATTTACTAGTTGTACGTCAGGAAGAATATTGATGTTTGAATATGTCTTGAGAGTGGTCCAATTTCCAGCGGAGTTTTCATTCTGAGGAATAACTTCAATTCTATCTGGACCTCCTTCTAGAGTATCTTCTACAATCTGTGCATAAGTTGTGATAGCACTTTGTACTTCAGCACAGTAAGGAGAAGTCGTATCAATACGAACAAGAGGATCTGTGGCAGGAGCAATAATAGTTGTTCCTGAAATTTGATTTAGCATTGCAGCAATCATCAAATCTCTTGCTTGATTATAAGCATAGATTGTTTCTCTCAACTCACCCTTAACGTGGTTGATGTCGCCCTTGTAGAAGTAAGCATTGGCGAAGTCAATAACTTTCTCATTGCCACCGTAACGTAGGCAATAAACAACAGCATCAACAAACAGTCCAGTATCTCTGAAACAGAAGTCTTCTGCTTCAACCCACTCCTTAATACCAGTGTTTTTGGTAATAGTAGGTTTCTGATTGTTTGTGATGGAAGAAATTAGAATATCAAATAATGTAGTTACTGCAGAATTTACATTCGTACACTCTGGAACAAGAATGATGTTTGCATCTGTATATGTTCCACGGTTGTTTAGCGCCTCAATACACAGTTCTCTTGCGTATTCAAATGCATAGACAGATTCAGTTCTCTCGCCGTCTAGTGCATCGTGATTGTCAAAGTATTGATTTGTGGCTTCAATTGTTGTTGAGTTTCCTCCACGTGCGGTATCTTCAGCGACAGCAGCGACAATGATCTTAAGATCTCTAGCACATTTATCTGTAGCGTACTCAGCACCAAAGGTTGACTCAAGTTCGGTGATTGTTTGTGAAACGATATCTTGTAAGTTCTCATAGATCAATCTTCTCGCATCTTTAAATCTGTATGCTGCTTCTGGAACTCTTGGGTATGTGAAGTTTGGATATTGATCGTAAATTCTATGTGCTGCTTCGCGCTGAATATTAGTTCTATTCTTCTCAATAAGAGTAGAGGCATCAAAGAATGTACCAGTATTTAATCCACTCCAGATAAATGTCATCTGAGCATTTCCCGAGGGGAGACCGCTAGTCGTTAGTGAATTATTACTTACGGTGATTCTTCTGGAATCAAGAATATCGGTTACTGTAGTTCCTTCTGGGAATGCTCTACCAGCACTGACTTTCATACCAATAGCGATGTTGTTGGTATCGCTAGTTTCTACAATATTGGTTCCAGGAGTCCAAGATACTTGACGATCTACATAATCCCAGTTCCTCATTGCAAGTTTGCACAAACGAACCGCATAACTAAATGCTTCAATGGTGGCATTAATCTCGCCAGAGATGTAATCAAGTGTTCCTTCTCTAAAATAAGATTCTGCTGCCTTTACAGTCTTCTCATTTCCACCGAATCTCAGATCATGTTCTAATGCGTCTACAACAAGACCAATATCGCGATAACACTTACTTTCTAGTGTACCCCAAGTAAATGATGGGAATTCGGACTTGATATAACCAAGAGTCTCAGACTGAATAAATGCTCGGTTTTGATTGAGCTGATTCGCAGCATCAATCCATGTTCCACTTCTTTGGAAAATATTTCTAATCTTCTTGAGGTATTGTCCGTTTAGGGTATCAGTTTTAAACTCAAATAATCTTCCATAGAACTTGACTCCTGGAGCTGTCTGACCATCTTTAACCGATGGTCCTAGAGGAGGTTCTGCAAATGTAATTCTGTTATTTGAAACCGTATATGCAATGCGAGGTTCTTGCAAAATACCATCTAGTGTAATAGTCAATGATTGCTCATTGTATGGAACTACAGAGTTTCCATCAGAATCAACTAAATTAAATGTTGTAGTTCCCTCTAGATTTCCTTTATCGGTAAATCCACCATCAAATGAAGCATTTAAGAATACCTCTTTTGCTCTAATCTCACTTGTATTGAATGAGTCTAAAGCTACTGAACCAATACCTCTTTCAACCTCAATACTCTTGACGAGTGCAATGCTTTGAGTTACTTTTTTCTTAGTGCTAATTACCTTGACAGTGTTGACATCAGGATCCCATAACTGAACAATGCTGGTCGTTTTGGTTGTGCTCTGTGGACTCATCTTTACATTAGAAGATGACTCAACTAGAACTTCACCAAATACCTGGAATCCCGCTGGATGACTGGTTTTTTTGATCAGTGCTCTCCAAGTATCAATAGGAGTCTTAGACTTAACCAAGTATGAATAATCTTGGTAGTAGTAAGAATCTGTAATCCTTTGATTAGAATCACTGACCTTTCCTAGATCTGACTGGAAGTATCCTTGGTTGTCATAATATGATTTGATATCAGCATTAAATTCTGTATAGTTTAATGACTCAAGTCTTGCAGTTTTATTGCGAGCAAGACCGATAATATCTTGACCTGTTCTAAAGATTCCACGGATTCTATCTACAATCAATAGATTGGATCCCTTTCTCCAAGAAGCAACTCTTGCTCTCGCAATCTCGGTAGATCCAGATCTTTGGACAATAGTTTCTCCGATTGCAAAAGCATCTAGTTCAAAATTGGATAGAGTTAGTACGTAATTTGATCTAAATGTTGAAGACAGAGTTTTATCGTTATGGAAAGATCCGCCATTATTAATTACTTTAACACTGGTAGGAACACCAATCTCCTGGGTATTGATGTAACAATCAAGATCAGACTCAATTACAGTAATGGTAGGAGCAGTAGTATATCCAGAACCTTGATCATCAATGATGATACCAGTAACTTTACCGCCATCTACAATAGTTGATAGTTTTGCATTTCCTTCAACTACAGCAATTGGTTTTGAGTAATTTGATCCTGACTTAGTAACAGATACCCCAACTAGTCTTCCAGACTCTACAGACGCCTCTGCTTGTGCCAAGTAAGAAGAAGATGGGACAATGCCAGTTACTAGAGGAATTTTGATGTAATCTCGTCCAATGTTAGTAACTTTAACAGAATTAATTTCACCGATTGAGAAAATAGATTTTGAAATGTAGGTGATCGTTCCACTGCCGTCATGAGGTGCCGCAATTCCAGTTTCGTACATGACTCTGTTGTCAGTCACGTACAATGCAGTCTTATCTCCTTGCAGAGGATCATTAATTACATTTACATAAGACCTCTCTGAGTTTACCTTACCATTTCTATCAAAGTAAAAATACTTTGTAAATGGAACATCTTTCTTTTGAGTATATTGATTGGTTGAAATTCTTGCTCCAAATCCAATCTTCAAATCAACAATGTTTGCTGAATCAGTTTTCTCTAGCGCCAGAACATTCAAATTGATGCTTGGAGAGAAATCAAAGTTAACGGTACTCATGGAAGAGTGAGAAACATCAAAATTATACTTGTAATACTTTTTGATGTCTATAACTTTATTTCTTTCAAAAGTTACGTTATCAGAAGAGAACTCAAAGTATAAATCTGGTTCTGTAACGCTTTCAATTTCAACTAATCTCTGATCCGCACTTTGATCAAAGAAAACCGAACCCAAACCTAATTTTGCAATAGACGACAAAGACTCTGCGTAGTCGTATACAAAGACTGCTTTTTGAGTAGTTGGATCATATGAGAATACATATGGATCTTTGCTAGTTGTTCCAATGTGATAACCAGCAGTTAAATTATATCCAGGATCGTAAATAGAAACGACGGCACCATTAAAATGATCTACAGCAACAGTTCCTTTCTGCGCTCTTTCTACAGTTAGAGCATTGTTGGTTCTATTAATAACTTTTACGATCTCATTATTTACTTGTAGGAAATCGTTGACCGTAATACCAATCGCACTATCAACATTCAATACTGCGTTCTGAATAGAGAAACCAGCATGATCAACACTTACCTGAAGTTTTGGTGTTGTGGAATCAGTTTTGCTTAATGCAGAATCTCCAACAGTAAGCAAATCAAACTTAGAGTATCCAGATCCTTTATTAGTGATAGTAATACTGGAAACAGAACCTGTTGAGGAAACCACAATGGTTGCTTCAGCGCCAGTTCCAGTTCCACCAGAAAGTGCAATACCAGTATAAGTGTTTGGCGTATAATCTTCACCACCATTTAGAATTGCAACTCTACCAACGCCAGTGTCGCTGAGAACCCTGTCTACGCCTGGGTTTTTGAAGACTACTTCTTGATAAATTCTGCTTCTTACATAATATGTTGTTGTAGTGGTTGAATCATCGGGATTGATGTCAACATTAATTTTTTCTCCTACTGCAACACCATGTGAGTCTGAAGTTGATAGTAGTGCTACATTATCAGTAATTTTGAAAATCGGAAGATCTTTGCTCAGTGGGGTTAAAGATACGACTACCGAACCAGTTGTATTGATTAAATCAGAACTTGTCAAGAACAATGTGTCATCTGCCACAAAAGTTCCTGTGAGAACTTTTACTTTGACCGTATTCTGATCTGTGGTGGTCTCTAGGATCTCTCCAGTTGCCACAGGAGCATTTACACCATCAGACAGAGATAAGGTAGCACCCTTAGTGTATGAAGAGTTTTTATCAAGAATTAGTGATAGAACGAGAGTCGTAGATGAGAACACATCTCCAGAACTAAAAGATCCTGTGATGCTTCTTAGTGCTAGTTTGTTTGATGTGAATACATTGCCGACAATTTCACCTGTTGCTCCCGTTCCAGACTGAATAATGGTATCGCCATCAAATAGGTATGCATCCCGTACAAGTTCAATATACAGACACTTATTGTCTTGAGACTCAATTGCAGTTACTTGGCGTCCCTTGACTGATTCTACTTCTCCAGCACACCCAGATCCTTCAGTTTGTCTATTATCAATAACGAGTTTGGATCCAACTGAAAAACTAGAGGTACTTCTAGTAATTGACGCAGAAGATACACTTCCTCTCTTTACATCATTGATTCGCGCAAGAGCAAGGTCTCCGTTGCTATCAATATCAGAAGTCCTCAATCTCTTTGCTCTCAGAGGAATATCATTTTGAGAAATTTCCGAATTATAGTTTGAATCAACGGGTAATGAATAATAGTTGAGACCTAAAATATATGGAAAAACAGGAACATTGGATGCATCTACAGTCATGAAGTATGCATATGTTCCATTTGGAAATTCTGGAGTTACACAGAATCTTCCGTTGTTCTGATCTAGTGTTCCAGATCCGTCAACATAAGTGTAGTCGTCAATAAATGTTCCAATTGGATATGTCGCGACAACTGGACCAGTTGAACGAGAAGTATTTCTGTAGTAGCTGCTGGTCATTCTTACAACAGCACTCTGAGAATTTACAGCATTCTCAAAACCATAAGGACCATAAATGGGATTGCCATCATAAGCAAATCCAAGAATAGGAGAATGAGAGGATCCATTATCATTCGTTCTTAATGTAGATGGTGATGCGTAATAAGCATATCCCTTGCCACGAGAACTTACAAAATTCTGCAGGAAGTATCCGTTCTCGGAATCAAGATTAGATAAGTTTTTGTAATAACGATCTTTTCTCCACTCTCTAATTTTTGCAGTTGCAGTCGCACCAGATCCTACTGCAATGATCTGAACGGAGACATTTTCTTGAGTATAGAGGTTTCCTCCATTATTTTTGACAAATCCTGTGATTGCTCCAGAAGAATCAATAGTTGCAGTGTAATCAGCAAATCTTCCTTTTCCTGCTCGGTCAGAAATCAATACTTCTGGTGGCGATGAATAAAATTCACCTGGATTGTCAACGGTAATACTGGTAATTTCACCATTTGTAACAACAGCAGTTGCTTCAGCATTTCTTCCTGAAATGATCTCAATAGTAGGAGTTGTGGTGTAGTTGCCAGGGGTGTCAATAACCACAGACTCAACAACCTGACCTGCAAGTTTAGTTCTTGCTAAATTTGCTACTCCATCAACGAGAACAAATGGTTCTTTGCGATAACCAGTTCCTCTATTAGATACTGTAATAGTTTGCAGAGGTCCGTTTAATACCACCTCTTCATCTTTGTATCCTAGAAATGGAATTCCATTAGTTGCAATACCAATATCTCTATACTTTGTCTCATATACTTCAGTTGTAGAGATTGGATTCTTTCTAATAATCTTCAGAAGTTTTTGATCCTGAAGATCTGTTGGGATAGTTAGTCCTGCCTTAATAATGTCATGTGATGGGAATCCAGAAGATGCAATATAGTATCCTTCGCCATCTTCAAAAATTGCAGATACGTTTGAGTTTAGATTTGAAATTTGACTGGTTACCGATCCATGATTTGAAGATCCTGGTGTTGAACCAGTCGTAATCCATCTCAGATTATTCTGAGCATCAAAGATCTTTACATCGTCAGTGAGAAATCCTGCTTCCGAAATATCTACTAAATCGCCAGTAGAAGAGTGTGGATAGTCTGAAATATTGTTAACATTATAAAGAATACCAAATACCAACAGACTTACGCTATTACCAGAAACATTCGCGCCATATGTAACAGCAGTGCCAACAGGATGAACACCAGTACCTGTTCTACTTTTAATTACAAATTGATTTACATTCTTCTCTTCAAACTTGATAGTTTCGTCGTCAAGTTTAAACTCTCCTTGCTTTGACCAACCAAGAGTTGAAAAGACATCAATTCTATCACCAATAGTAGTTGATGCAGTTACTTCTTTTGTTAGTTTAGTTCTTGCTGCGATGGAGAATGTCCCATTGACAGTTTGTTCTGCCAAAATAATGTCATATAGATCTTCGCCATCATATGTACCAGCAAACTTTACATTATCAACAACAGCAGATGCAAACCCCTCTGCCGTATTTTGTGTAATAGACTTACCGACAAGATCTTCTGGATTACCAGAAACGACCTTTGCTTTTAATGCATAAACCTGAATCCACGTAGATTCAGAACCTTTTAGTGTTGAATCTCTAGGATATGCAATTTCTGGTTCTGGATCATCCTTAATCAAACATTTGAATAGGAACTGAATAGACCTATCAGTTCCCTTAGCCTGATAGAATGATGAAATATTCTTAATTAGAGTTCTCTTGTCAACTCCCTCTTTTAAATATGCTTCTGGGAAATCAGCAAGATACTGCTTCTCAAAACTTTTTACTAATGCATATAAAAATAGATTACTGATATTCTGTACAGTAGATCCATTTACATGAGTTGCTGCTTGTGTAGTAACAAATGTGCTTTCTGTATATAAGTCGCCAAGTTTTGTATTACCACTCACACCACGACTTACTTCTAAAAATTGAGTATCCGTTCTTTCAGTATAGAAACAGATCTCATCATCAATTTTAATATATCCTCCGTTCTTTGGGAAGGAGGATGCATCATCAACTGTAATTGTAGTAGCAGACGCACTGAGACTACCAATCAATGTAGTAGACTGCTTGAGAATATTTTTCTCATAAAAATCAATATCACGATACGTCTCAAGGTTCGTGATAATATCAAGTGGTTGTCCTTGTAATTCTAGTTGCTCATAATATTTTTTGACAAACTTTGTAAAAAGTTCGTACTCTTCATTGATGAAGTCGGGTAACTGAGACTCAACTAGAAATGAGATTTTTTTAGCAGTTTTCAACATCTACTACTACTCTTTGTATGCTACAAATGTACTCTTTGAGATATCAACATCTAAGTATACCTCACGCTTGACTTCAATATCTTTGTTAGCAGGTTTTACTCTCAGTTCAACGCGATTGTCCGAGAACGAACCCTTTAAGATAGTGAAATCATATAGTTTGATTTCGCCTTTTGCATAATCAATATCACCGACAGAATCATTAAGGAGAATTTTTTCTCCAGTTAAAGAATCTAGTCTATATAGGACGATTTTGCCATCCCTATCCTCTAGATATGAGGTGTAAGTGGGATACTCAAACACAGTCATACCAGTAGAAGAAACTACAGGATCATCGCAGTCTTCTAAGAATGCATTTTGGTAACAAATTTCGTAATATGACGATGCATTAATCTGTGCATAAAAATCTTTTCTGAGAGTGATATCCGTATCATTTGAATTTACAGACCGATCACTATTATCAATAACTCCAATAAATTTGCTATATCTAAACTTACCGTTGAACTTCTCAGTCTGAGATGTCTTCAAATACTCTTGAACGGACTTTGCTGCGTTATCTGAAACCTGTGTTGGTATCATGTTTGTCTTCGTGCCATCAAAGTAGATCTTACTATTGAGTTCAATATACAAAATTGATGGATCAATAAACTCTGGTTTTACAGACGCAACTGTATACTTTCTAAGTTCTGTTGATAATTCATTCTTTGTGTATGATGACAAGGATGCTGCTTCAGTCGGTTTAATAGCAATGAATACCTTACCATATGCAGGAGGTTCTTGATCCTCACCACCAAACACAATGATGTCGCCAACTGATGGATATATGTTTCTTACAATTGCCGCATAGTCATTTGCTGTTACTGCTCTGTTCTGAGAACTATAGAACTTAGGGGCATTGAATTTGATTTTTTCAATACTTTCAATATTGGCACCACCAGTAGCAACACTGTTAACAACAATAGAACTTACTCCAAAAGGAATTCCTATATTTGCATTATTCTCATCTTGAAGTCTAGCACTAAAAGTAAAAGACTTTGCTCCATTGGTTTCCGCTCCACTGGTTTGGATATAACTAATTTGGACTACTTCACCATTTGAAAGCTTTCTTCCCAGTACACCATCACCAAAAAACAATTCATACCTTTCGTCTTCAATTTCACTGACGAAAAATACTTTGTCTTCCGCACCAATATCTAAAATACTGTCAGATCTCTTATACTCTTGATAAGTAGTTGAAGTGGTTGAATCAAAAATTTTAACCTTCAACGTGCTTAGATCAGCTGAGGGGTTTGCAATGGTATACTTCTGATTCTTTAAAGAGGAATTAACAACGGTATTTGATTCAACAATAGACCCTTCGTAAATATCAATATTTGTTATTGAAGCAACTCCATTTACGACGGGGAACGTCTTATCTTCCCTCAAAATATAATTGTATAGCGAATTATCATAATTTGTGATAAAACCCGTTCCTTTCTTGATAGTAACAGATGTGGGTGCGGAATTTCCAGTAAAAGTTACGTTGAACGAAATATTTGCCTTTGGAGCGGTAATTGACTTTGGTGTATATCCAAGTTGTTTAGCAAGAGAAACAACATTGTCACGCAACGTTGCAGAATCCAAAAACAACTCATTCACCACCATATTAGTGTTGAATGCGGTGTAATATGTGTTATACGCCAGTACGTCCAGCAACTGACTTAGAGCAGATGACTCAAAATCATAGTCAGTAAAATCCGACTGAGCTCTCATGTAATCTTTGAGAGCATTCTTGATTTGGAGGAAATCTAGATTGTTTAACTGGGTATATGGCATTATCTCGTCCTAGACAGGAAGAACTCTACAGCAACGGGTGGAATATCGGAACCTAGAATCTTGTACGTAATCTCAACATCAAATCCATTGTCATCATAATTTGGATTTGTTTCAGTTGTTAGCAGTTGGACCCTTGGTTCAAATGTACTAATAGTATATCTAACACTTTGTGTAATCTGACCAGCAGTAATTGGCGACATTGGTTCAAACAAAAAGCGGCGCAAGTCCGAACCATAGTCTGGTTTGAACATACGCTCGCCTCGGTTTGTTAATAATAAATTACCAATCGCTTGTTTGATGGCAGCAGCATCCTTGGCAACGACAACATCGTCCGTTACTGGATGCTTCTTAAAAGAAATGTTTACATCTCTAAATGAGATATCTGACGTTGCCATCTAGAGTACACGAAGTCACTAGTTATTTAGTGTCTTCGGTCCAGCGTTCTACAAAATCATCAAATCCACCTGCACCCCCACAAGGACGCTCAAGACGGTTCTCGGGAAGTGGATATAGTTCCTCCTTCCTTTTCGCTCTACGCTGCCTTGCAGCGGCATCTAGCAGTCTATCGCTATCAGTCTCAGTGATGAGAGTCATACCCTCATCAATAAAATTTTGACCTTTATCTACTGGTGAGTTGCCCATCGTTTCCTCCGTTACTTAGTATCTAGGTTTTTAATCTCGTACATGTAATGATCCGATGTTTCAAGTTTACGTTTGTTCTCAACTGAATAAACAGTCAGATCAATTTCATAACCAGGGTTCTTTTCAATTCTATTGAATACCCATGCATTATCATACCAAATGATACGATTGTTTGGATATGCATAGTAGTTGCCAGTCTCTACCTTAAACAAGTGAGCACATTTATGCTCAGGTGTCTCAGAAAAGTTTAAGTCTGGGACACCCTTGTTCTCCCACGACCAATCCAGAGTAAACATATACGTTCCCAAGACTTTCTTGCCATCTGGACGAATTAATTGTGCATCCAGATTAGCAAGACGATGACGCCTCTGAACGTCCACATAGGGCGAGAAGCAGTCCCAGTACATAATGTCCTCTAGAGGTTCTATCTCTGCGTCAGGACGCCAGCAGAAGGCATGTAGAGGTCTTCTAGTCCAGTTCACACCATTCTCTAGGAATGCCTCAAATAAAGGCACTCGTTTCTCAATACTCGCAACACTGTGTACATCGCATTTCGTTACTTCTCCATGACCTTTCTTGTGATTAAACAAGAACTCATTACGCATGTAACAAGACCAGTCGGGGAGACTGTGATTTAAATACGCCAATCTCTTTCTCCTGG
>Ga0181581_10000850_pt1 | contig 23212 bp, 23 predicted proteins | sample 071ome_22_FD_132433 | JGI IMG/M metagenome (GOLD analysis project Ga0181581, IMG submission 132433) | Coastal salt marsh microbial communities from the Groves Creek Marsh, Skidaway Island, Georgia - 071404AT metaG (megahit assembly) | ecosystem: Environmental > Aquatic > Marine > Intertidal... | reverse complement strand
TGGAAATATTAAAAAAGGGAGCTAAACAAGCTCTCTTGCGTTATACAGTTTACCTTGACTATTACATTCACCACTGAGCAGCCAGACAAAGGCAGGGGCGATAGCCTCCGGGCTTGGCAGGCTGTCTGGATTTTCGCCCGGAAAAGCAGCGGCGCGCATGGCCGTTTTTGTACCGCCTGGGTTCAGCATATTGATCCGTAAACTGGTTTGCTCGCTCTCGGCTGCCCAGGCTCTGCCCATCGCTTCCAGACCGGCCTTTGATACCGCATAGCCGCCCCAGAATGCGTGCGCGCCATGGGCGACACCGCTGGAAACCAATACCGCCCGGCCAGCCTCAGATTGGCGTAAAAGCCCGTCAAAGGCAGCGATTTGATGCCAGATAGAGACCAAATTAATATCAATGGTACGTTCAAAGATTTCAGCATCAATATGCGGCATGGGTGCCATCTGTCCAAGCTGCCCGGCATTGGCAACAAATCCGTCCAGGCGTCCCCATCTGCCGGCTATGGCCTGTGCCAGCCGGGGCATGGCCGCATGGTCGCTCTGGTCCAGCTCAACAATGGTGGAATGCCCGCCCAGTTGATGAATTTCATCATCCAGCTCTTCTAAACCTGCGACTGTACGGGCGGTGATAATCAGCTCAGCTCCTGCTTTGGCACAGGCCAGAGCGGCTGCCCGGCCAATACCGCGGCTTGCCCCTGTAATTAAAATGATTTTATCGGATAAATCTTGCGACATATTTTTTTCCAATGCCTTGGTGAAAACTTTTTAAAAAAGCCGGCGCTTCATACTTCTAGGCAATTTTATTATAGCTGGTTTCAATAACAGGATATTCCCCGGTAAAACAGGCATCACAAAATTGTGGCATATCTTGATTTCGGGCGGATTCACCCATTGCGCGATACAGACCATCTATCGAGATAAAAGCAAGGCTGTCTGCGCCAATTTCCCGGCACATTTCTGTGACCGATAATCTGGCCGCCATTAATTTATCTTTTTCAGGCGTATCCACACCATAAAAACAGGGGTTGGTGGTAGGCGGGCTGGCAATACGCATATGCACAGAACGGGCCCCGGCCTCACGCATCATGGTGACAATTTTTCGCGATGTTGTGCCGCGTACAATGGAATCATCTACCAAAATAATATCCTTGCCGGAAATTATCTCGGAATTGGCATTATGTTTCATCATCACCCCGGAGGTGCGCCCGGCTTCGGTTGGCTGAATAAAGGTGCGTCCCACATAGTGATTTCGGATAATTCCCAGCTCGAACGGAATGCCGGATTGCTGGGCATAGCCAAGGGCGGCCGGCACGCCTGAGTCAGGCACCGGAATAACCAGATCAGCAGCAATTTGAGCTTCTTTGGCCAGTTCACCGCCAATATCCTTTCGCGCATTATAGACCGACCGCCCCTCAAGGGTGGAATCGGGACGGGCAAAATAAATATATTCAAAAATACAGAAACGCGAGGGCTTTTCGGTGGTAATTTTATGGCTTGCTACCCCGTCTTTTGAGATGACAATCATTTCTGCCGGTTCAATATCGCGGATAAATTTAGCCCCGATAATATCCAGCGCACAAGTCTCGGATGCCAGAATATAGGCATCGCCCAGCTGTCCCAGAATAAGCGGGCGAATACCATTTGGATCGCGCACCCCTATCAGCTTGTCATCAACCACACTGACCAGCGCATAGGCCCCTGCCACCTGTTGCAGGGCTTCTGTCAGCCTGTCCACCGGGTCTGTCTGGTGCGAACGGGCAACCAGATGGATAATCACTTCTGTATCGGTGGTGGACTGGAACAGGCTGCCTGTTTCGACCAGGCTGGTACGCAATCTTTCTGCGTTAATCAAATTGCCATTATGGGCGATGGCAAAATTGCCAAATCCCATTTCTGTCAGGAAGGGCTGGATATTGCGCACCTCGTTCAGGCCGGTGGTGGAATAGCGATTATGGCCTATCGCCACATGGCCCTTTAAATCATTAAGGGTTTTAGAGCCTGCGCTAAAATTCTCGCCCACATGGCCGATACCTTTGAAGGCGTTGAATTTTGTGCCATCAAAGCTGACCATGCCGGTCGCTTCCTGGCCGCGATGTTGCAGGGCGTGCAGACCAAGTGCGGTCAGCAAATGGGCTTCACTATTGCCATAGATACCAAAGACAGCACATTCTTCTTGCAAGCTGTCTTGTGAATGCCCGTCTTTTTCAGGCAGGTCAGCACGTCTTTTCATCATGTCATTAAACCGGTATCTGAAAGCATCATTTTTCTATCGCAAGCACCCTATCATAGCCGATATACCGCGTCTATCATCTCTGCGCCCTGAACGCCAGGAACGGTCATCAATCGACAGCGGTTTGACAGATATTTAACTGGCGAATTATTTTTCATCTGTCAGCAGATTCAGCTTGTCTGATACGGTTTTTGCGCCTTCATCTACAGCCTTGCCCAGCTCTTTGCCCAGCGTTGGCCAATCTGTATTCAGGCGAATATTATTCAGGCTATCGGTGACAAGGCTTGGCAAGAGAGTGCTGTTCTGCACCGAACGGACAAACCTGCTGACATAAGGCCCTGTCTGGCTTTCCAGAATGCCTTTATCCAGCGCGGTTTCCTCGCCGACATAAATCACGCAGCCGCTATATAAAATCATGGAAAATAGCACCCCGCGCAACACTCCGAACAGGACACCAAACCAGGTATCAAGTGCGCCTAGCCCCGCCCGCTTCAATCCGGGCGAGATAAGCGAGGCGAGGATAAACCAGATCACCACCGTTGCAGTAAATGGTAGCGCCCAGGATAAAATCTGTGTCAGCCCATCCACTTTTAAAAAGCTGGAGAGCCATTCTGTCATGAAAGGGGCGGTGGTCACCGCGATAAAGACCGCCAGAACCCATCCGGCCAGCCCCAGAAATTCACGGGTCATACCGCGCAGCATGGAAAACACAGCCGACAGGCCGATAATGACCAGCACAATATAATCGAAATAGGTCAGGCTGCTGAAATCAAATGCGGGCATTATCCTTATTCCCAAATAATCCTGATAGAAGGCAGATAGTTAAGGTCTTTATAACCGATATAGCATAGCCAGCCCTGTAAGCTGAAATTTTTTTACTCATGCCCTGCGCCCGGATAACAGGTCGATAAAGTCGGATAAATTATCTGGCTGAGTCGTGGAAATGCCAGATGGCGGGCGAATCTTTTTACTGAATTTTGGCATAAATCCTTGCTCAAAACCCAGCTTGGCAGCTTCTTTCAGGCGGGTTTCTGCTTGCGGTACTTGTCGTAACTCAGCCGATAGCGCCACCTCGCCAAAAAATACTGCACGGGCGGGAAGGGGTTTTGCGCTGACAGAAGATACCAACGCAGCTGCCACAGCCAAATCAGCAGCAGGTTCGGCAATTCGCAAGCCCCCGGCGACATTTAAAAAGATATCCCGCCCGGATAGGGGAACACCGCATCTGGCTTCCAATACAGCTGTTAGCATGGCCAGACGGCCAGAATCCCACCCCACCACATTTCGGCGCGGGCTGGCCAGAGAGGAAGGTGCAACCAGCGCTTCAATTTCAACCAGTAAGGGGCGCGTGCCTTCCAGCCCGGCAAAAACAGCTGTACCGGCAACATTATTTTGCCGCTCGCCCAAAAACAGCTCGGACGGGTTGGGTACCTGTTGCAAGCCCTGCTCGGACATTTCAAAGACGCCAATTTCATCGGTCGCCCCAAAACGGTTTTTCACGCCTCTTAAAATGCGGAAATGATGCGATCTGTCCCCTTCAAAATATAGCACAGAATCCACCATATGCTCTAATACCCTTGGGCCTGCTATTGCCCCGTCCTTGGTGACATGGCCAACAAACACAATAGCCGCATCGCTGGATTTTGCTGCCCGGATCAGCTCATGGGCAGCGGCTCTGACTTGCGAGACAGTCCCTGGTGCACTTTCAAGATTTGGCACATACATGGTCTGGATAGAATCAATAACCAGTAAATCCAGATCAGGCGTACTGCGCACGGTTTCTGCAATATCTATGGCATTGGTCGCGGTTGCCAGCGTGGCCGGGCTGTTCATCACGCCAAGGCGCATAGCGCGCATTCTTACCTGATCGGCTGATTCCTCGCCCGTGATATAGGCTGCTTTTCGTCCAGCAGCGGCCAGCTTGCATACCAGTTGCAAGAGCAGGGTGGATTTGCCAATTCCCGGATCGCCGCCGATAAGAATTGCCGAGCCTGCGACAAGTCCGCCACCTGTTACCCGGTCAAATTCATCTATGCCAGTCACCAGACGCCTGGCCGGGGCGGTATGTTCAGACTCGGCCAATGGCACTAAATCAACGGCTCGCCCACCTGTTTTTCTTTTTTTGCCGGGCTGGGCTTCAAGGCGTTCTTCGGTCAGCGTGTTCCATTCACCGCACGCCTCGCATCGCCCGCTCCATTTCGCTGAAACCGCCCCGCCAGATTGACAATGATATTGCGATAGGGTGCGTGCCATTTACGCTTGCTTTTCTTTTGCCGATGGTAATTTTTTGCCGGTTAGCGGGCCTTCCGGGTGGCCATGCACAAATTGATGCACCTCTGGCACGCCGCTTTCATGCATTTTGGTAGCTGGCCCGCACCAGATAATACGCCCTTCATGGATCATCGCTACCCTATCGGCAATGCGGCGTACAGAGGCCATATCATGGGAAATGGTCATCGCGGTTGCGCCCAGCCGTTTAACCGCATCCAGTATCAAATTATCGATAACGCCCCCGGTAATGGGATCCAGGCCAGAGGTCGGCTCGTCAAATAATAGAATCTCCGGCTTGTCAGCGATGGCGCGGCCAAGGGCTACGCGTTTTTGCATTCCTCCCGATAATTCAGCCGGATACTGGTCAATCACATCTGCACGCAAGCCAAGCTGGCTGGCGATATGGGCGGCCTCTTCACGGGCGGCATGGCGGCTAACCTCGCCTTGCTGTAGCGTGCGGAACATAATATTTTGCCAGATAGGCAGGCTGTCAAATAGCGCACCAAATTGAAAGGTCATACCGAATTTACGCAAGGCTTCCTCGCGCTGGGCACGTGTCTGGCCGACCATTTCCATCCCATCCACCCGCATAGAGCCGGAAGTGGGGGTTATCAGCCCTAACAAACATTTCAGCGTCACCGATTTACCGCAGCCGGATGTACCGATAATACATAAGGACTGACCGGCCTCGACCTGCAAATTGATATCTTTCAACACCATATTGCCATCAAAGCTTTTGACCAGATGTTCGATAATGATTTTTGGAGTTGCCTGTTTTTTTGCCATGCCAGCTATTATCCAAAAAATAATGCGGTCACAAGATAGTTGGAAATCAGAATAAGAATGGAAGAGGACACCACCGCATTGGTCGTGGCGTGTCCAACCCCTTCTGCCCCACGTCCGCTATTATAGCCATGATAACAGCCCATCAGCGCGATTAAAAAGCCAAAGACAGCTGCCTTTATCAGCCCAAGCGTGACATCTGATACTTCCAGAAATTCCATCGTGCGCGAAAGATAGATGCCCGGATTAAAGCCAAGCTGATATACGCCGACCAGATAACCGCCCAGCACCCCGACAATATCGCCAATAAGCACCAATACCGGCAGGCAAATTGTCCCGGCCAGCAGGCGTGGGGCAACCAGATATTGCATCGGCCGTGTCGAAAGCGTATCGAGTGCGTCAATCTGGTCTGTTACCCGCATTGTGCCGATTTCTGCGGCCATGGACGCGCCAATGCGCCCGGCCACCATTAATCCGGCCAGTACCGGCCCCAATTCTCTGGTCACCGATAAAACCACCACAGTTGCCACTGTATCTTCTGCAGAAAAACGGGCAAAGCCGGTATAGCTTTGCAAGGCCAGCACCATGCCCGAAAATAAAGTGGTCAGCCCAACCACCGGCAGAGAGAAAAAGCCGATATCCAATATCTGGCGCAAAAGCTGGCGGCCATAATAGGGCGGCAGGAATGTCCAGCGGATAGCGGCTGCCGCAAACAGGGTTAACCGGCCAATAGAAGCCAGAAAATTCAAACTTGCCTTGCCGATATTTGCAATAAAATTAAGCATCTATACGTCTTTTAAAAAAGATGGTTTGCCGTAATTACGCCCCATCATATAGACGCGTCATCCGATCGCCAAGATCTGTTAATACCTCATAGCTGATTGTTTGACGATCTTGTGCCATTTCAGCCAGGCTGTAATGCGCCCCTATCAGACAGGCTTTGCTGGCCGAGGCAATTTCACTATCGCTAAGGCTGGTCACATCCGCTATTAGCAAATCCATAGATACCCGTCCGGCCAGCGGTACGGCCTTGCCGGCAATTTCGACTTTTGCAACAATCCCGCGATTGGGCTGATACAGGGCGCGGTCATAGCCATCTGCATAACCAGCCGCTATGGTTGCCAGGCGGGCAGGGGTTTTGGCCATAAATTCGCCGCCATAGCCGGCGCGCTCGCCTTTTTTCAGCTTTCGAATTTGCACAATATCGGCATCCCACCGCAAAGCTGGCAGTAATCTGCTATCTGTCATATCCGGGTCTGTCATCGCGCCATACAGGGCTATGCCCGGCCGGGTAACATCAAAATGATAGGCAGAGGGCAGAAAAATCCCGCCACTATTACACAGGCTTTTTCGAATATGGGAAAAGGGCTGAACAAGCCGGGTAAATTGTTCCAGCTGGAATCCATTAATGCTATCAGATGGGTCATCCGAGCACGCCAGATGGCTCATGACCAGTGATAGCTCCAATTGATGCAGGATATGCGAGGGGTCAGATAAAAATACATGGCTGTCCGCGCCAAATCCCAGCCGATTCATGCCGGTATCAATATGCAAAATGGCTGGCAAAGCAGATTGTTTTTTTACCTGATAGGCGGCCAGCCATTCTGCCTGTTCGCGGCTGTTGAGAACAGGGGTGAGGTGATAGGCCTGATAGGTCTCCAGATCAGCCAGGCGAAACCCTTCCAGTACGGCAATTTGCGCCCCGTCATATCCCTGACGGGCAAAGGCAGCCTTAAGGCGCACCCCTTCATCCAGCTGGGCGGTGAAAAACAGGCGGCATCCAGCCTGATAGAGGGCTGTTGAAACCGCTTCCATCCCCAGCCCATAGCCATTTGCCTTTACCGCAGCGGCTGTTTGGGTTGATGGGCCTGTCTGAGCATCCAAAAACCGGTAATTATGGGCGATGGCCTGAAGGTTGATATGAAGCTGGGAAGAGGTCATCTTTTACGCCCTGACGCCGAGGAAACTATCATACAGTAATTAAAAACTTTCAGGCAAACTATCCGGGCTGGCCAGATCAGAAAAGCGGGTAAATCGCCCTTCAAAGCTGACATTGGCGATACCCACCGGGCCGTGACGCTGTTTTGCAATAATAATCTCGGCTGTGCCATTTGATTTTTCCAGCCTTTCCTGCCAAAGCTGGTAGCGCAGGTTGAATTTCTCTTCTGTCTCGGTTTCTTTTTGTACCGGCTCGCTTTTATTCAGGTAATATTCCTCGCGATAGACAAACATCACCACATCCGCATCCTGTTCGATTGAGCCGGATTCGCGCAAATCTGCCAGATTGGGGTGTTTATCCTCGCGCTGTTCTACGGCACGCGATAATTGCGAGAGCGCCAGAACAGGTACATCCAGCTCTTTGGCAATGGCCTTTAAAGAGCGGCTGATATTCGAGATTTCCTGTACCCGGTTTTCCGGGCGCGCGCCTAGCTGGGCTTGCAATAGCTGCAGATAATCTATCACGATCAGGCCTAACCCTGTTGTCCGTTTCAGGCGGCGTGCACGGCTGGCCAGCTGGCTTACCGACAAAGCCGGGGTATCATCAATATAAAAAGGGGCTTTGGCGATTTGATCGCTTGCCTCGACCAGACCCATAAATTCTGCACTGGATAGATTGCCGCGGCGAATGGATTCAGAATCAATTTCTGAACGTTCTGCCAGAATTCTGGTGCCCAGCTGTTCTGCCGACATCTCGCAAGAGAAAAAAGCGACCGGTACGGGTTCTTCACCTGTGCGGGTGGTAGAGGCCGCGTGAAAGGCAATATTGGTGGCCAGTGCGGTTTTACCCATCGCTGGCCGCCCAGCCAGAATAATCAGATCCGATTTTTGCAAGCCGCCCAGCAGATTATTCAGGCTGGTTAGCCCGGTGCTGACCCCGGATAAATGCCCGTCATTTTGCGCCGCTATCTCTGCCATCCGAACGGTTTCGCCCAAAATGGTCTCAAAACTGCGCAAGCCATTATCAGAGCTATCTGTTTCTGCCAGCGAGAACAGATATTGCTCGGCCGCCTCAATCTGTGTCATGGCCGGTTTTTCCAAATCCGGATTTTGCGCGTCATGCGCGACCTGATCGGAAATGCGTACCAATTCACGCCTCAGATAGGTTTCATGGATCACATCGGCATAATTGGGCGCATCCGATACCGAGATCACCCCATCAACCAGGTCGCCCAAATAGACATCCGCCCCGTCATCCCCAAAAGCTGTATTATTGGCAAAAAAAGCTTTCAGCGTGACCGGGTTTGCCAGCTGTCCGCGCCCGATAAGCCGGGCGGCAGCTTCATAAATCTGGCCATGAACCGGGTCGTGGAAATGTTCCGGGCGAAGCGGCATATCCAGCCGGTCCATCACACTATTATCCAGTAGCAAAGCTCCGATAAAGCTTTGTTCTGCCTGAATATTTTGAGGAAGGCTGCGCGGCGTGGCAGCCGCCATGATGCCCGGCAAGGGCGTTACATTGTTTCTGACGCATTATCTGACATACCCGACAAGCTATCAAATTTTGGTGGTTACGTCTCTTGTGAATATTGTGGATAGTGTGGATAAGTCAAAAAAAATGCCCCATCGATCCAAAAAATCAACGGGGCAATTTTACTTTTTGAATATCGCAGCAGTGAAGGACTAGTTGCTGGCTTCCTCATCTGCTTCTGCATCGGCTGTTTCTGCCTCTGCTTCAGCTGTTTGGGTGGTCTCTTCTGCGACAGGTGCGGCTGTTTCTGCAACAGCTTCTTCCTCGTCAAAGTCATTTGCCACAATCGCTGCGCCAGTTTCGGCCTGTGTTTTGGCTTCTTCGGCAGAACGGGCAATATTGACAATCACCTCAACCTGTACTTCGGCATGCAGATTAATTTTTACCGAAAATAACCCCAATGTTTTTAAGGCCTTGTCCATAACAACCTGGCGCTTATCAATATCATGTCCGGCTTTGGCAACGGCTTCTGCGATATCCTTTGCAGAAACAGAACCGAATAGCTGACCCATTTCAGAGGCGGCGCGTACCAGCACAACTGACAGCCCATCCATGTTTTTCATGGTGCCTTCTGCTGCGCTGCGGGCTTCTGCGTTACGGCTTTCACGATCGGCGCGTTCGGCTTCGAACTTTTCCAGATTCGCTTTATTTGCGCGTAGAGCCTTACCAGTTGGCAACAGGTAGTTGCGCGCATAGCCCGGCTTTACCTTTACCACATCGCCCAGCTTGCCCAGCTTGTCTACACGTTCAAGAAGAATGATTTCCATGTTCGTTATCCTTTCTTTCCCGTGCCTAGCTAATCACATACGGCATAAGCGCCAAATAACGTGCACGCTTGATGGCTGTTGATAATTCGCGTTGTTTTTTTGCTGATACTGCGGAAATACGTGAGGGTACAATCTTGCCCCGTTCCGATGTAAAGCGGGTTAACAGCTTGGTATCCTTATAATCAATGCGCGGGGCATTTGGCCCTGAAAATGGACAGGATTTCCGGCGACGTCCCTGTGGTCTGCGAACCGCGCTGCGCGTGATTTCCAATTTTGTCATCGCTTACTCCTCTGTCTCTGCGGATGCGTCCGCGTCTTTATCTTCAGCCGAGGCGTTTCTGGATTCTCTGTCCCCGCGCTCGCCGCCACGTGGTGCCCGTTCTGCACGCTGGGCTTGCATCATGATAGACGGGCCTTCTTCTACCTCTTCGATAGAGATATTCATAAAGCGCAGAATATCTTCGTTCAGTCCCATGATACGCTCATATTCTCTTAAAGTATCATTATCTGCTTCCAGATTAAGCATGACATAATGGCCTTTGCGATTCTTTTTCACGCGGTAAGCGAGCGCCCGCAGACCCCAATATTCATGTTTGTGGATTTTGCCCCCGCCATTTTCGATAATGGCAGAGAAATCTTTTGTCAGTGCTTCTACATGTTGTGCAGAAACGTCTTGGCGTGCGATAAACACGCTTTCATAAAGCCGCATTTAAGTCTCCTTATGGCTTATTGTTTTCGCCTTTTTTGGCGAAAACGAACCAGCTCTTTCGGCGTCAAGCTGGCAAGGATAAAAGGTTTAAAAATTTTGGCGAGTATTAAAAATTCACCATTATCTGCAAACCTGATTACGAATAGGCCTGTATATGACGCAAAGCTGGAAAAAAATCAAGTCTTGATTCCTCGCCTGCAATCAGGCCTATTTATGGGCAGTGCAGAGGGTTGCTTAAGGCAAACCGAAGACCGCGTGATAGGCGGTTTGGCTATTTTTTGAAAAAATTTTAATAACGGAGGGGCAGGGGTGTCAAAAACAGCCTTTTTATTTCCAGGACAGGGATCACAAACACCCGGTATGGCAAGCGCATTGGCCGCACAAAGTCCAAAAGCGCGCGAGATTCTGGAGGAAATCGACAATACGCTGGGATTTAAACTTTCTGCTTTAATGGCAGTGGGTCCGGCAGATGAGCTGCAGCTCACCCAAAATGCCCAGCCGGCTTTGTTTGCCAGCTCTCTTGCGACGCTGAAAACGATAGAGGAAGCTACCGGAAAATCTATCGATCAGCTATGTGATTTTGTTGCCGGACATTCTTTGGGGGAATATTCAGCGCTTTGTGCGGCACACACCTTCGAAGTGGCTAGTACCGCTTCCTTGCTCAGATTGCGCGGTGAGGCGATGCAAAAAGCTGTGCCTGTGGGGGAGGGGGCAATGGCCGCCCTGCTAGGGGCAGATGTTGAATTGGCAAATGCGGTGGTTAGCGAAGCCAGCACGGCCGGCTTGGTCGAAATTGCCAATGATAATGCCGCTGGCCAGATTGTGGTAAGCGGTGCGACAAAGGCTGTGGAAGCAGCAATGCAAATTGCCCGGGACAAGGGGTTGCGCCGGGTGGTGTCTCTGCCGGTAAGCGCGCCTTTCCATTGTGCGATGATGGCACCGGCCGCAGATGTGATGGCAGCGGCGCTGGGCGAAACGGTCATGCGCGATGCCGGTGTGCCGGTTGTCTGTAATATCACTGCCAGCCCTGAACAAAGCGCAAACCAATTACGCAGCAATCTGGTTGCCCAGGTCACCGGGCGTGTGCGCTGGCGCGAGACAATGGAATATATGGTTTCAAATGGCGTAACCCGTTTTGTGGAGCTGGGGACTGGTAAAGTATTGTCCGGCCTGGCAAAACGTGCTGCCCCAGAGGCAGAAATTTTATCCCTGGATACGCTGGAAGATATCCAGTCAGCCTTTAATCTCTAAAAGAATATGAGAGGAAAACAGATGTTTGATCTAACGGGAAAATCGGCTCTTATCACAGGGGCAAGTGGCGGGATTGGCAGTGCTATTGCCAGAGCCTTGCATGGGCAGGGGGCACAAGTGGTGCTGCATGGCACGCGGGCGGAAAAGCTGGAAAGCTTGAAGGCCGAGCTGGGAGAGGGCGCGTATGTTCTTACCGCCAATCTTTCTGACCGCGAGGCGGTTTCCGGAATGGTGGAAAAAGCAGCTGAAATGGCCGGATCGGTAGATATCCTGGTCAATAATGCCGGCATTACCCGCGATAATCTGTTCATGCGAATGAAAGACGAGGAATGGGATGATGTATTGGCGGTGAATATGACCGCTTCGATGATATTGTGCCGCAGCGCAATGCGCGCGATGATGAAGGCGCGCTGGGGGCGGATTGTTTCTATCTCCTCTATTGTCGGGGTGACGGGCAATCCCGGCCAGACCAATTATGCGGCGTCAAAAGCCGGGATGATAGGCTTTAGCAAATCCCTTGCCGCAGAAGTGGCCAGCCGCGGCATTACCGTGAATGTCATCGCCCCTGGCTTTATTGAAACGCCGATGACAGATGTGTTGAGTGATGATCAAAAAGAAAAGCTGCTGGTGAATGTGCCGGCTGGCAGATTGGGGCAGGGCGACGAGATCGCTGCCGCCGCGCTGTATCTGGCCAGCAATGAGGCTGGCTATGTGACAGGTTCAACCTTGCATGTAAATGGCGGCATGGCTATGCTCTAGTCAGGGGCTTGTTATCTGTTTGCAGGTGGCGATAATCATCGTGAATTGCAAATGGCTGTTAAGGGTATTTTTGACTAGTATTCTGGTCGCAGTTATGATATCCCCTGCAAAACTGATGGGCGAAAAACCCATTTAAACGGGTGAGCTTAAGCTTTAAGGAAGATGAAAATGAGTGACATTGCAGAGCGCGTAAAAGGCATCGTTGTTGAACATTTGGGTGTCGATGGTGATAAGGTTGTTGAAGGCGCATCATTTATTGATGATTTGGGCGCAGACAGTCTTGATACTGTTGAGCTGGTTATGGCGTTTGAAGAAGAATTCGGTTGCGAAATTCCAGATGACGCTGCTGAAAAAATTCTGACTGTTAAAGATGCTGTAGATTTTCTGCAGGCAAACGCAGCTTAATTGAAAAGCCTTTAAAACGCCCCCATGCCTTGCGACACCGCTTTGATTAGCTGGTGATTTCTATGGCGGAGGGCGTTTTTCTTATCTTAAGCAATAATTTCCAGGGCAATAATTTCCAGGGTAATAATTTCTAGAGCAATAAGCAGAGTGAGGATGATATGCGGCGGGTTGTGATAACAGGCATGGGTATTGTATCACCGCTAGGGGCCGGGCTTCGACATAACTGGAATAGCCTGCTCGATGCAAAAAGTGGTATCAGTCGGATTTCAGGGTTTGAAACAGATGATTTGGCCTGTCAGATCGCTGGCCAGGTGCCGCAAGACGGGCGCGAGGGCGCTCTTAATCTGGATGATTTTATTGAACCCAAAGAACAGCGCAAACTGGATCGCTTTATTCAGCTTGGGATTGTCGCCGGTATCGAGGCGGTAGAGGATTCCGGCTGGAAGCCGCAGGATATTGCCTCTCAGGATCGTTCCGGTGTGATGATGGGTTCCGGCATTGGCGGCTTGCAAACCATTGTGGAAACCACTGAATTATTAAATGAAAGAGGGCCGCGCCGGATCAGCCCGTTTTTTATTCCCTCAGCGCTGATTAATCTGATTTCCGGCCAGATTTCCATTCGTTATGGTTATCGCGGGCCAAACCATGCGGTAGTTACTGCCTGTTCTACAGGGGCGCACGCAGTGGGCGATGCTGCGCGCCTTATTGCCTTTGATGATGCCGATGTGATGCTGGCAGGCGGGGCAGAAGCAGCTGTTTGCCGTTTGGGCATTGCCGGTTTTGCCGCTGCCCGTGCGCTTTCCACAAGCTATAATGACAGCCCGGAGGTTGCCTCTCGCCCCTATGATACAGGCCGGGACGGTTTTGTGATGGGCGAAGGGGCAGGGGCGCTGGTTTTAGAAGAATATGAACATGCCAAAGCTCGCAGTGCAAAAATCTATGGCGAGGTAAAAGGCTATGGCCTGTCAGGTGATGCCTATCATATCACCGCCCCTGCCGAAGATGGCAATGGAGGATATCGGGCGATGGCCGCTGCGCTGAAACGTGCGGGGCTGAACGTGGATGAGATTGATTATATCAATGCTCATGGCACGTCTACCCCGCTAGGCGATGTGATCGAGGCGAATGCCGTTCGCCGCCTGCTGGGCGAGGATAACAACAATATTTCCATGTCCTCTACCAAGAGTGCGACCGGGCATTTGCTGGGCGCGGCCGGGGCGATTGAAGCGATTTTCTCTACCCTTGCTGTGGCAGAAGATATTGTGCCGCCTACCCTTAATCTGCATGACCCGGAACCGGCTCTTGACGGTCTGGATCTCGTGCCGCTTCAGGCAAAAAAGCGGGTGGTGCGTAATGCCATGTCCAATTCCTTTGGATTTGGCGGGACAAACGCCTCTCTTATCATTGGCAAAGCTGACTAGTGAGCGAAAAAGAGGCCGCACCCCCCAAGCCAAGACCATCGCGATTAAAACGCCTTTTTGTCCGACTGGCGGTTGTCGCAGCGATGGTGGGGGTGGTAGGCGGGCTTGCCGGATATCTGTTTGCCGATCATTTGCGCCATCAAGATGGACCGCATGATGAAGCGGTTCTGGTCACCTTGGATTTGGGTGATGGACGCTTTAGCATCAAACACAAGCTCTTTTCTGCCGGGGTGATATCCCACCCCCTTCATCTGGATATTGCTGCCTTTATGGCATGGGGTGACTTTCGACCGCTTGCCGGTGAATATCGCGTACCGCCAAAAGCAAGTCTTGTTGAGATTATCGCCCTTTTTAATAGCGGTAAAACCTATCAGCGCCGTCTGACCATTATTGAAGGCTGGCGAGGATATGAGGTAATGCAGGCCATAAATTCAGCAGAAGGGCTGGGGTCGGTTATTTTACGCCCGCCCGAAGAGGGCAGTGTTTTTCCAGATACCTATTATTACACAAAAGGCATGGATAGACGCGAATTATTAGCACGAATGCAGGCGAAAATGGAGCTTGAGCTGGCGCAAATCTGGGCAGACAGACAGGCCGGTCTGCCCTATACATCGCCCCAAGATTTGCTGATTATGGCCTCTATCATCGAAAAGGAAACAGGGCTGGCATCTGAACGTGCGCTGGTTGCCGGGGTGTTTGTAAACCGGCTCGATAAAAAAATGCGTTTGCAGTCTGACCCGACCGTAGCCTATGGGCTGGGGCTGGACGGGGAGTTGCCAGTAACACTTAGCAAAGATGATTTAAATAAGGCTCATCGCTGGAATACCTATCGCCTGACAGGACTGCCCGCTGGTCCGATTGCCAATCCTGGCGCAGAGGCGCTGATGGCAGCCGCTCATCCGCAAAAAACAGAATATTTATATTTTGTGGCCGATGGCAAAGGCGGGCATAATTTTGCAAAAACACTGGACGCCCATAATCGGAATGTCCGAATATATAGAAAATCACTCTCACAGGCAGAATAAGATGGTAAAACGTCGTGGTCTCATGCTGGTTCTTTCCTCTCCTTCCGGGGCAGGCAAAACCTCTATTGCTCGAACCTTGCTCAAACAGGATACCCAATTAGCCATGTCGGTATCTGCCACAACGCGCCGCCGCCGCCCGGGCGAGGTCGAAGGCAAGGATTATTTCTTTATCGATGAGATGGCCTTTAAAACAAAGATAAATCAGGGATATTTTCTGGAATATGCCGAAGTTTTTGACCATTTTTATGGCACGCCAGCTGATACAGTGAATAAAACCCTGAATGAAGGCCGGGATGTATTATTTGATATTGACTGGCAGGGTACACAACAGATCAAGGCACGCGCACGCCAGGATTTGGTCAGCATCTTTATTTTGCCGCCTTCCACACCGGAACTGGAGCGCCGGTTATTAAATCGGGCGCAAGACAGCGCAGAAGTGGTCGCCGGGCGTATGGCAAAAGCCGCTGACGAGATGAGCCATTATCCAGAATATGACTATGTCATTATCAATCATGATTTGACCCAATCGGTGGCAGCGGTGCAAACCATATTGGATGCCGAACGCTTGCGTATTGACCGTCAACAGGGTTTAAGTGATTTTGTCAAACAATTGCGCCAATCCAGCAGAGCCTGAAAAGCGTAAAGCCGGTCGTTAGCTCTATTCTTTAAATTTGGCGTTTTTTTGGCTGTTCGTGATAAAGCCTTGCAAGGGCGCAAAAGCCCTCAATAGGAATATCCTGTGGCCGGCTGGACGGGTCAATTCCCGCAGCAGCAATAAAATCTGCCCCGCCATAGGCTTTGAAAGAGGCGCGCAGCATTTTGCGCCTCTGGCCAAAGGCAATTGCGGTCACCGCTTCGAGATCTGCTGCATTACATGGCGCAAGCGGGGTTTCTCGCGGGATAATCCGCACCACGCTTGAGGTGATTTTGGGCGGCGGAATAAAGGCTTCTGGCGGAATGTCAAAGACTCGCTCGGCTGTGCTACGCCATTGGGTGATAATCGAAAGCCGCCCATAGGCCGCATCGCCTGGCCGGGCGGTAATGCGCATAGCTACTTCTTTTTGAAACATCAGGATAAAGGCTGAAAACGCTTCGGCGTGTTCTAGCCATTGCAAGAGCAGGGTTGTAGCAATATTATAGGGCAGATTGGCGATAATTTGGCGCGGCGCCTCGCCAAATTCCCAGACAGGCTCTTGCAGGGCATCTGCCTCTTTCACGCTCAGGCGACCCGATGCCGCCTCTATTAAATGCCTCAGAAAGCCGATAACCCGTCGATCCTTTTCCACCGCGATAATTTGTTCTGCCCCTTCCAGCAACAGCGCACGGGTCAGCCCGCCAGGCCCTGGCCCAATCTCTATCACGGTTTGGCCAAAGGGCATGGCCGCACGGGCTATTTTAGTGGTCAGATTCAGGTCAAACAGGAAGTTCTGGCCAAGCGATTTACGCGCGGTTAAATCGGCTGACTGAACCAGGTCGCGCAAATGCGGCAGTTGCATCACTGCATTTTTAATTTTTAGCGTTTGTGCATCACTTTCCATTGGCATAACTGGCCATATCTGCGGCCATATCAATGGCAGCGATGAGGCTGTCGGCGCGCGCCTCCAGCTTTGCTGCTCGGTCAAAGGCGGTGCCATGATCAGGCGATGTGCGGATAAAATCCAGCCCTAATGTGACATTTACGCTGTTAAAAAAATCTATTGTTTTTATGGGGATAAGTGCCTGATCATGATACATACACAAGACCGCATCATAATTGTCGCGTGCCTGTTTATGAAACAGGCTATCAGCAGAATAAGGGCCCGAAAGCTGAAAATCACGTGAAGAGAGGCTGGCCAATATCGGGGCAAGCCTGTCTATCTCAAAACGGCCTAAATAGCCTGCCTCGCCGGCATGAGGATTGAGGCCGGCGACTGCAATATGGGGCTGAGTTGTCCCAAAATAGCGTTTCAGAGAGGCCGCAATGATCAAAATAGTCTCGCTGACATCCTCTTTTGTAATGGCGTTCTCTACCGCGCTGAGGGGGATATGAATGGTCAGCGGAATAACTCGTAGCTCGGCATTGGCCAGCATCATGACAGGGCGTTTATTCCCGCCATCCAGATAGGCCAGAAATTCGGTATGGCCAGGATAGGTAAAGCCCGCCTGATAGAGGTTGTCCTTGGCAATCGGATTGGTGACAATGGCCGAAAATTCCCCCGCCTTTACCCCTTTTACCGCATTTTCAATCGCCTGGATAATTTGCTGGCCATGGCCAGGGTTAGGCTGGCCTAATTGCGGTGTTATCGCCCATTTTTGATGAATTATATGGCAACTGTTCTGATGGGTGTTGGCAAATTTATCCCTATCATATTCACAAAAAGGAATATCCAGTCCCATCGCCTCTGCAATTTTTCTTTTATGGTCGATATCGCCTTGCAGAACAATATTTTTCCGCCCTGCTTGCCAGGCGCGCAAGGCTATCTCTGTACCAATGCCAGCAGGATCGCCCGGCGTAATAATAGCCGGGGGGATAATGGCCGGTTTATTAATAGATGGCCGTTTCATCGGCATAATTTCCTGTCAGCTGGAATATTCATCAGTTATTTTTCACGCAAGGCAGCATTTCGCTGGGGTGTTAGCTACGATAATCAATTACAGCCTTGCGCTGAAGCCGAAGTAAATAACGCCCGCTTATGCTGGTAAATAATTTTTCAAATTCTACCTGCTTCAAAGTTTCGATATCGGGCAAATCGGCTGTTGGCTGGATACGTTCGCACACCATAAAGACGGTCATGCCTTCGGCAAAGGGCAGGGCAGGGCTTTTTTGCCCCAATTGCAAGGGCATGATGATATCCTGTAATTGCGGCGATAAAGAGCCTACCTGTAAATCGCGCAACAGAGGTAGAGCATCCGAGCCCAGTTCTGTGTTTAATGCGGCCATTTCCTCACAATTATTTACTGCATCTGCTTGCGCCATTAATTTTTGGCCGGCTGCCATGCGCTCTTCATTGCTGGCTTCGCTGGTCAGCGGCATTACCGCGCGAGCTAATGTCAGCTTGGCGGCTTTTGGATCTGCCAGACCATTTTCGCGGTAGCCATCCTTTTTCAGGATATATATCCGCCCATCCAGTACCAAAGGGCCAATGATATCGCCCTCGTCAGCCTCGGCAAGGGAGCTGCGCAGGACAGGCGGCAATTGAGAGACGCGCATCCAGTTTACCCGCCCGCCTTGCGAAGCCGTGGCCGCTTCTGAATATTGCGAGGCGATGCTGGAAAAATTGGCTTTTTGATCAAGGGCTTCGATAATTTTATTTGCCAATTCCGATGTTTTTTCAATCGGCCGGTTTGGCGTTGGCTGGAGCAGTATCTCGCTTAGTTTAACCTGCGGCTCATTTTGTGCAGCTTTCAGCTTTTCCAGCTCCAGTTGTGCCAGATTATCCAGATTTTCAAATTGACGTGGAAAGCGAGAGCGCAAAACGCTGCTCCAGAGGATATCTGCGATATATTTATCTGTTACGGTAGATAGTGTTATGCCACCCTCTTTTAACACTTGCGTGCCTGATTTATCGCCGCGCTTAAAACTGTCATCGATCAGCTGGCGCGCCTGTTGCGAGGCTTCCTGAAGATAGGCACCAAATTGTTTTTTGGCCGCCTGAAATTTGATTTTTTCAGCTATCAGCTTTTGCAAGGTATCGGTTTTGAAATCTTCCTCGCTCATCTGCAAATTGCTTAGCAGGCGTAAAAATGCCATCCGATTTTCCAAATCAAGATTGGTTATAGGCTCGCCATTTACCAGAGCGACAACTGAAACGCGCTGCTGGGCCATGCCGGGCTGGCTGAAAAAGGCAAAGCTGGCCATCACGCAAACAGCCATAGCCAACAGGCTGACCCGCCCGGATAATGTTTTCAGCAGATGATAATAAAAAAAAGAAATCATATATAAAGATATCCTGAAAATACGCTGATTATTCATCTGCTCTAGCAAGAAGAAACCCGCTTAGCAAACAAATCATCACCGCAGGCCCCCATCCTGCCAGTAAATGCGGAAGTTTTGCAGAATTGCCGAGTAAGTAAACAAAATTGGATAGAAAATAAATCCCGAAACCGGAAGCTACCCCGACCAAAATCAGCCTTATCTTGGTTTGCCGTGAAAAAGAGGTGAGGGTAAAGCTCGCCGCAAGCAAGGCCAGCCCAACCAGCTTTAATGGCGTGGAAAGCAACTGGTGTAAAAACACCAGATGCGGGTTTACCGGCAAACCGGCGCGTTGTTGTACGTCAATAAAACTGGGCAATTTATAAATGCTCACGGTTTTAGGTGGCAAGGTACTTTCCGCCAGATCAGAAGGGCGAAGAATAGTGGGCATAATCACATCACCTAAAATAGTGCTTTGCCCGTCATTGCTGACCTTTACCGCATCCACAATAATCCATCCATTATCTGTTAGCTTCATAGAGGCAGCTTGTGTGCGCCATAATAACTGTCCGTTCGGATTAAGATGATAGATAATTGGGTCAATAATAAGGCTGTTTTGCACCTCCAGAGAGCCGCCATTGATAATCACATTATAGCTGGCATCGCTATCGCGCACCCACACCCCGTTGGTCAGGACAGACAGACCGGATTTGTCTGCTTCGCCGAAAATAGACTTTATCACAAAATTATATTGCTTGGCCGCGGCGGCGGCGACCGGATTAATAACAGCCACATGCAAACATCCTACAATAAAGGCGGTGATAATTACCGGCATCAGGGCTTGCCAGATATTCTGTCCCATCACGCGGGCGACCAGAAATTCATGGCTTCTGCTCCACAGATGAAAACAGGCGATAGAGCCAAATAAAACCCCGAAAGGCAATACCTGATCAAAAATGCTTGGCACATTTAAAAGCCCGATCATCACAATATAAATAGAGGACAGATCCGGGGCTTTATTTGATATACGGCGCAATATTTCAATAATTTCAATAAAGGAAATAAAACAGACCAGCCCTAAAGTTGCCCCGATTACCATTTGCAAATAACGGCGCGATAAATAGCTAAACAGGGTCATTGGCAAGGTAATAGACATCTCAGATTTGCCCCTCTGGCCGGCGCCGCTGTTGCCATTGGGCTATCAGGCCAAGATAGACATCCTGCATCCAAAAAGGCCGCCAGAGCAAAAATACCCCTGCCCCAATCGGGACAAGAACGGCTAAATACATGAGCGGCCAAAGAACAGGTGTGCCAACTGTTGCGCTGCGTGCCAATATCGCCAGGGTCTGAACCGCAACGCCTGTCAAAGCCGCTATTAGGACACGCTTGCCCAGTTTTTCGCGCGAAATATGTCCCTGTAACATGATGGCCGCTGCCAGAATGGTAAGGGCCAGTGCCATAAAAGGCGCGCTCAGTCGATAATGCCCCATCGCCATTCTTTCTCTGGCAAAGCGGGGCGAAATCGCAGTATCGGGATTTAGCAAATTGCGGATAGAATCCTCGTTCATATCCAGAATAACACGCTCGGCTGCGCCGGTATTTTGCTGGCTGATATCCAGTGAATGGGTCTCAAAGGTCAGCTGGGCATTGGATGTGCCATCTTTACGCAGTTCTGTGCGCTGGCCATTCAGCAATAAAAAAACAGGCTGGCCATTAACAGAGGAAAACTGCCCGCGCTCGGAGGTAAAGGTGATGGTAACCTCCGGATTGCGGGAATCCTGAATAAATACGCGCCCCACTTCATTCTGGTTGATCCGCTCGCCCACAAACAAGGTGAGGTTATCTGCGATATCAATAAAGACATTATCCTGAATGAGTAATTTGGGAAGAGAGCCGCGCACCTCTGCCTGAACTTCTTTAAAGGTGGAAAAGCTGGCTGGTAGGATATATACCGAATTAATCAGCAAGGCAAAGGTAAGTGCAGCGCCAAATACCATTGGCACGCGCCCGAATTGCAAGGGGGTAAAGCCAACGGCCTGCATCACAATTAATTCGCGGTCAGATAAAAACCGGCTGATGACCCAGATAACCCCGATAAAGGCCGACATGGGCAAGGCGACCATCAGCCATAAAGGAATAGGGAAAAAGGAAAGCAGCAGAAAATCATAGATAGTGCTGTCTTTACTGACAATAAATTCAAGCATTCTAAGCGCATGATTGAGCCATACAACGCCGATAAGGCTGAGCGCTACCAGCAGACTGCTCATAAAAAAATGCTTTAGCAAATACAGATTCAATTGCATGTAAAATGTTCCGATGCCGCGCTTTTTTAAAGGGTGAATAAGGCCAATCTGCCTGCCCCTTACCCCCTTAACGACCCTTTATGAAAATGATCGTGAAAATTATTCTTCTCTTAGCATATTTAAAGGTGTTTTCAAAGGATGCAACGTCGGTGCCATAACACAAAGAACGCTGGCAGAGCCGGATATCTTTTGCTGCCAATTATTTTTTAAGCTGAAAACCGGCACTGGAAAATTAATATTATTCACTGGATAATGGGTCTATCTTACCCTAAATAAAAAGATAGTTGAATATTTCCACGCAAAATTAGGCAGGTCAGGAAAAATTATGCCTGTTTGCGGTTTGATTTACATCCCTAGCGTTTTAAGGAATTGATGAAGATGTCTGCAAGAATAAGCCCGGCAAGATTGAGTTTTGAATTTTCTTCTGCGCCAATAGAGGCGCCCAGATTGGTGCTTATGCATGCCGATACAGGGTTTTTGCATGCCGCTTCTGCTGAACAGGAAAGCTTTATCGCCAACGCGTGTACCGCAGCAGAATTTACCGGAAAAACCGGCAGTTTTTTGCCTCTTTATACCCATGAAGGGCCGGTTTTGGTTGGCGGGATTGGCAGTGGCCTTATCGCCGGGATGGCGGCGGAAAATTGGGGCGGAAAACTCTTTGCCCAGATGGAGACAGCTCCTTTTAACCAGCTTCAACTGGAGGCAGCAGGGTTTGCCGATGATGTGCTGATGTCTGTTATGGGCGGGGCTTATGCGGCCAGCTATCATTTTATTGAATATTTCACCAAACAGGAAAAGCCGCCGGTGGCCGCTTGCCTGACCATCACAACCGATCGCAAGGATGCGCTGTCCGATGAATGGCTGTCGCGTAAGCCGCTTTATGACGGGGTGTTTACTGCACGCGATCTGGTGTTTGAGCCGGCAAATATTCTCTATCCGGTTGAATTTGCAAAGCGCTGTCAGGCGCTGGAAAATACAGGGCTGGAAATAGAGGTGCTGGACCAGGCCGCTCTGGAGAAAATCGGTATGGGCGCATTGCTGGGGGTCGGGCAAGGTTCTGTGCGCGAGTCTGCTGTGGTTATTATGAAATGGATGGGCGGCGGCGATGAAGCCCCTATCGCTCTGGTTGGCAAAGGGGTCTGTTTTGATACAGGCGGTATCTCGCTAAAGCCGGCCAAGGGCATGGAAGATATGAAATGGGATATGGGCGGTGCGGCCGGCGTGACCGGGGCGATGCACGCGCTGGCAGGCCGCAAGGTCAAGCGGAATGTTATCGGCATTATCGGCCTGGTGGAAAATATGCCGGACGGCAATGCCCAGCGGCCGGGCGATGTGGTTACCACCTTGTCCGGGCAAACCGTTGAGGTGATAAATACCGATGCAGAAGGCCGACTGGTATTGGCCGATGTGCTGACTTATGTACAACATACATATAAACCGCAGGCTATTGTGGATATGGCTACCCTGACAGGGGCGATTTTGGTTTCGCTTGGCAAGGAACATGCCGGGCTGTTTTCCAATTGTGACAGCCTGTCCGAGGCAGTGATGCAAGCAGGCAGGGAAGTAGAGGAAACAAGCTGGCGTATGCCGATGGGCAAAGCCTATGATGATATGCTGAAATCGCATATTGCGGATATGAAAAATATTGGCGGGCCCTATGGCGGGTCGATTACGGCTGCCTGTTTTCTGGAACGTTTTATTGAAAATGACACCCCTTGGGTGCATCTGGATATCGCTGGCAAGGCCTGGTCAGATAAAGACAGGCCAACTGTGAAAAAAGGCGGGACAGGTTTTGGCGTGCGGCTATTGAACCAGCTGGTGGATAACTGGCGCGATGAGAGCTGATTAAAAAACGCACCATGCAGGAAACAGAGCCCATACAAATTGATTTTTATCATTTGAAATCAGCAGATATTGCCAGCCC
>Ga0181581_10000849_pt1 | contig 23229 bp, 21 predicted proteins | sample 071ome_22_FD_132433 | JGI IMG/M metagenome (GOLD analysis project Ga0181581, IMG submission 132433) | Coastal salt marsh microbial communities from the Groves Creek Marsh, Skidaway Island, Georgia - 071404AT metaG (megahit assembly) | ecosystem: Environmental > Aquatic > Marine > Intertidal... | reverse complement strand
GCCGCCTGAAGGGTGAGAAGGCGCGCCGCCTGCATCTCGGCGTAACTCTCGGCGATCCAGTCCTGAACCATCTGCTTTTCGGCGAGGATGCTGCCGTGCGTGTACCGAGTCAGCGCGCGCTCGCACAACATGTCGAAAGCGCGACGACTCTGTCCGAGCCAACGCATCGCATGATGGATGCGTCCGGGGCCGAGGCGCTTTTGGGCCAGCGCGAAACCCTGGCCGATTCCGTCGGCCCCACCCACGACGTTGCCGAACGGCACTCGAACGTTGTCGTACACGATCTCGGCGTGGCCTCCGGGTTCGCCGGTCCGGTGATCGGGTTCGCCCATGGTGGGCACATCACGGACGATGTTGACGCCCGGAGTCCTCGTCGGCACGATGATCATCGAGTAGGCCTTGTAGGCACTCGTGTCGGCGTCGCCGGTCCGAGCCATCACGATGAGGAAGTCGCTGACCGAAGCGTTCGACGAGAACCACTTGTGCCCGTTGATCACCCATTCGTCGCCGTCGCGCATGGCCGAGGTGCTGAGCAAAGTCGGATCGGCACCAGCCCCTGGCTCGGTCATGCTGAAGCACGATCGCAAACGGCCCTCGAGGAGTGGCTGCATCCACGTTTCGCGCTGTTCGGGCGTCCCGCCGACGGCGAGCAATTCAGCATTGCCGCTGTCGGGCGCGTTGTTGCCAAAGATGCTCGGCGCGTAGCCGCATTGCCCGAGGATCTCGTGCATGAGGCCGAGCTTCACCTGACCGAATCCGAGGCCACCCATATCGGGTGGGAGATGCGCCGCCCAGAGGCCTCTCCGTCTCACTTCGTCCTTCAACGGTTGGGTGACGGTCGCGAACTTCTCCCGTCCACCCGGAGCGCGCCAAACATCGGCCAGGGTTTCGAGTGGAATGATCTCATCGCGCACGAACCCGCGCATCCACTCCAACTTCTCTTCGAACTCGGGCTCGGTTTCGAAATCCCAGGCCATGCTCTCCCCCTTCGCACTGTGGCGGACAACCGTCCCCCAACCGCTCCGACCGTAGCAATCAGGGGTACCGTCTCTCGTACGGTGAACACCGACCCCATCACCTGATATGTCCGAGTTCCCTCCCCCCACTGTCGCCCATTGCACACGTCATCCCGACCGAGTGACCGGTCGGTCGTGCACACGGTGTGGTCGACCGGCGTGCGGCGAATGCCTCGTTCAAGCGTCGGTGGGTAGCCAATGCATCGATTGCCTCCGCCGGTCTCGGCCGTCGGCTTCAACCCGAGTTCGCTATTGGAACGCCCGCCAGTCGATCCTCGTCACCCTCGCCCTCATCGTGATCAACGTCGGCGTGTTCGTATGGGTGGTGTCCGGTGACGTCGGTGCCGCCGGCTTCGGGAGCCAGGTGTCCGAACGCGAATTCCAGCTCGGTCTGAACAAATTCGTTCTGCAGATCACCGGCGAGTGGTATCGGTTGGTGACTGCCGGATTCCTCCACTTCGGCATCTTGCACATCGGCATGAACATGTGGCTCCTCTATCAACTCGGCCAGATGCTCGAACCGCCGCTCGGTCGCCTGCGTTTCGGACTTCTGTACATGGCATCCCTTCTCGGTGGATCACTCGGTGCTCTCGTGATCCAAGCCGATCGAGGCGGATTGCACGGCGGTGCATCCGGAGCCGTCTTCGGCCTGATGGCGGCGGCCGCCATCGGCATGCAACGCCGTGGCATGAACGTGTTCCAAACCGGCATCGGCGCGCTTCTCGTGATCAACCTCGTGTTGACCTTCACCATTCCGGGAATCTCGATCGGTGGACACGTCGGTGGTGCCGTGGCCGGCGCGCTGTGCGGTGTCGTGATGCTGGCACCGTCGTGGAAGCCGGCTCCCACCTGGGCGACCTACCTCGCGCCACTCGCCGTCGGGGTGGGAGCGGTGCTGATCAGTGTGCAGGTCGCTGGCTGAGTCGTCCGACCCCGTCACACCCCTCTTCTAATCTCGACTCGACTTCCCCGTTCCTCACGAACGGAGTCCCCATGATCACTCGCTCGCTACTTCGTGCCGGCGTCGACCCATTGGTCGATCCGCGTGATGTCGCCGACTTGGCCGCGTCCCTCATGTCACCTCGAGATCGCCTGTTGATCTTTCTCGTCGATCACCGCCTTATCGGGTCGCTGAGTGTGGCGGTCGACCCCCAGCGCGATCGCCTCGCCGATCTCTTCGCCATCATCCACGACGCGACGCTCGACACCGACCTGCGCGGTCTTGTCATGGCTGAACGAACACCACTTCCACTCGATCTATCCGATCCACTCGTCGCCGAGGTCGTCGGCGCGCCGCGTCACGGATTGCGAATCGAGGCCTGGATCCGATTCGGACCGTCGTCAGCGCACGACGTGTGGCCGCTCGTCGGCCCCGACGCGACGACGTAGTCCGGTGTCACGCAGAATGCGCACGATGTCGCGGCTCCCCACTTCGTGCGCGCCGGCCGCGATGGCCCGTGGACGGTACTCGTCGGGCAGATCGTAATGATCGCCGTGAAAGGCTCGTTCCGACAGCCCGAGACGGGCCGCGAAGTCGTGCAACTCGTCGACGCTCGTGTCACTCACCAAATGGCACCAGCGTCGGTCACGAAACCACCAGTGCGAACCGTCGACGTACAGAGTCAGCGTCGACGCTCCGGCCGAACTCGCACCGGGATCGGCTTCGGGCGCGCACCGAGTGCTCGCGCACCCACACCGATGCCGACTGCCGTCGCCACGATGGTCACGATCCAAGAAGCCATACGATCAACCTACTCGTCCTTCTCCCACGTCGCCGGGCGGGAGAATCGAATTTCCATCAGTCGACGTACCGTCAATGCGCACATCCACAACCCGAACCGCATCCGCCACCGGTGCGTGGCGCCGGACTCGATGAGGTCGCCACAGCGCCACCCACTGATGCGAACACCGACAGGAGACGTACGGCATTCGCATGGCCGTCGGGACACGTCGCCGGATCGTTGGCCGCCGACATGGATCGGCGTTCGTCGAACGTGACATCGCAGGTCTTGCAGCGGAACTCGTACACGGGCATGCGAGTCAGTGTAGATCTGGTTGACTGACGTGGTGAGTTCGACGCAGACCCGCCCCGATGTCGACATCGACGTCGACATCGACGAGGTCACCGAGACCGGCGAACCCACCCGAGCCCACATCGTGAAAGTCGGCCCGGGTGAGAATGCAGCGGCCAAGATCCTGGAGGCTCGGGTGACCGGGACGCCGATCGAGGCCTTGTGCGGCTATGTCTGGGTGCCGTCTCGCGACCCGAAGCGACTACCGATGTGCGAGGAGTGCAAGAATGTCTACGAGATGTACCGGGCCTTCAATGACGGCTTACGTGACACCCCTGGCGACTGATCGAGGTGACTGACGATCTCCGGATCCGACCGGCGGCCCGGGCCGTGGTGCTCAGCCCTCGGCCGTCGATCCTCCTCGTTCGTTTCGAGTTTCCGGCCGGGACGCAATGGGCTCTGCCCGGTGGCGGTCTCGAAATCGGTGAGAGCCACGTCGATGCCCTCCAACGGGAACTCCACGAGGAAATCGGATTGGCGGGCCGAGAGATCGGTCCACACATCTGGACGCGTGAGCACCACTTCCCGTTCCTCGACGGCAACTGGGACGGTCAACGCGAGCACATCCACCTCGTCACCATCGATCGCGAATTCCCACCCGAGCCCTCCCTCTCGTGGGACGAATTACGAACCGAATTCCTCCACGAAATCCGCTGGTGGACGCCCGACGAACTACGTGCCTCTGACGCTCACTTCGTTCCGTTCGACCTCGCCGCGCTCGTCGACGACCTGATCGAAATCGGACCGCCCGCGACCGCCATCAATGTTCGTCCCTGACACCCACTGACTCCTAGAGTCGCTCCGTGCCCGACCTGTCGTCCGTCATCACCTTCGCCATTGCGTCACTCGCGCTGCTCGTGATTCCTGGACCGGCGGTGATCTACGTCTTGAATCGCAGCGTTTCGGACGGCCGAGAGGTTGGATTCGCGGCCGTAGCCGGACTCGAACTCGGCAATTTCGTCCACGTGATCGCAGCGTCGGTCGGACTGTCGGCGGTTCTCGCCACATCGGCTACCGCATTCAATGCCGTCAAGTGGTTGGGGGTCGGTTACTTGGTGTTCGTCGGAATTCGAACCTTGGCGACCGTACCGAACACGATCGCCGGCGCGATGCCCTCGATGTCGCGACCCCGCGCATTCCGCCAAGGTGTGGTCGTGAACACCCTCAACCCGAAAGTTGCACTCTTCTTCTTGTCGTATCTGCCGCAGTTCATCGATCCCGACAACGGAGCGGCCTGGTCGCAATCGTTGATTCTCGGTTCGATCTTCGTGGCGATCGGATGCCTGACCGATGGAACCTATGCGTTCACGGCGAGTGCACTGCGACAGGTGCTCGTGTCGGGACGCACCCTGCCGTTCGTGCAGAGGTACGTGGCCGGAACGGTGTTCGTCGCGCTCGGCGTGATGGCTTCCACCACGTCTCGCCACTGAGCGAAACAGTCAGCGCCAGTTTCTGGCGAGACTTTTCGACCCATACGGTGAACATTCCTCACCAGATCCCCGCAGTGGGGCGATGTGATCGGCGACGACGTTGACCACTCCCTCGGCCCGTTGCAGACGGCCTCGCACCAGAAGTGAGGATGCGCCACGAGCCGCGGCTCGAAATCGCTTCCAACAACCCACCGACACGACCACGTTGATGAGTCCGGTTTCGTCCTCCAGATTCATGAACGTGGTGCCCTGCGCCGTCGCCGGACGTTGGCGATGGGTGACGACACCGGCCACCCACACTCGCTCGGCATCGATCGTGGCCAACCGATCGGCTGTCACCACACCGAGTTCGTCGAGGCGCGCGCGCACGAACTGCGTGGGGTGTCCGGTTGGCGCGATTCCGGTGGCCCAGAGGTCGGCGATGGCTTCGTCGACGGGCTCCAGTCCGGGAAGCCGCGGCGCATGGGCTGCCGTGAGAACACCTTCGAGACGATCCGAGCGTGAATCGGATGCCGCGCCAGCTGCCCACAACGCCTCACGGCGGCTCACACCCAAGGATTCGGTGAAGACTCCGGCCGTCGAGAACGCTTCCACGTGAGCTCGGGTGACTGACGGAATGCGTCGTACGAGGTCTTCGATGGACGAATACGCGCCATTGCGTCGACGATCGTCGACGATCGATGCCGCGAGTTCCGTTCCGACACCGCGCACCTCACCGAGTCCGAGGCGAACGGCGTAGTCCCCATGACTCTCAGGACATGATTCGAGGGTGGCGCCGGCATCAGATACCGCCAGATCGGGCGTACGAACCACGACACCATGCCGTCGTGCGTCCTGGGCGAGTGAATGAGGACTCCAAAAGCCCATCGGTTGGGCATTCAACAAGCCGGCGTAGAACGCCGCTGGATGATGCAACTTCAGCCACGACGACGCGTACACGAGATAGGCGAACGACACCGAATGACTCTCGGGGAACCCGTAGTTCGCGAACGCAGCCATCTTGTCGAAGATCTCGTCGGCGATCGGACCGACGATTCCACGCTCGGCCATCCCGACGTACAGACGATCACGTAGACGTCGCATACGTTCGGCACTGCGTTTCGACCCCATGGCCTGACGCAGTTGATCGGCCTCGGATGGCGTGAACCCAGCGACGTCGATCGCCATCTGCATGAGTTGCTCCTGGAAGAGCGGAATGCCGAGCGTCTTTCCGAGACTGTTCTCGAGGAGAGGATGCAGATAGGTGATCGGCTCCTGGCCGTTGCGCCGACGGATGTAGGGATGCACCGAGCCGCCTTGGATGGGTCCGGGGCGGATGAGTGCGACCTCCACCACCAAGTCGTAGAAGCGGCGGGGCTTGAGCCGTGGCAAGGTGGCCATCTGCGCACGGGACTCGATCTGGAACACACCGACGGTGTCGGCTCGGCACAACATGGCATAGACGTCGTCGTCCTGTGGGAGCGTGGCCAGATCGATCTCGATTCCTTCGACGTCGCGAACGAGGTCGACGGCACCGTGCAGAGCCGACAACATGCCCAGTCCGAGTAGGTCGAATTTCACGAGTCCGGCTGCCGCGCAATCGTCCTTGTCCCACTGCAACACGCTGCGATCACGCATGGTGGCCCATTCGACCGGACACACTTCGATGACCGGCCGGTCGCAGATCACCATGCCACCCGAATGGATTCCGAGATGCCGTGGCATGTCTTCGATACTCGACGCCAACTCGAGAACGTCGGCCGGAATGCTGTGATCGGGTCGACCGTCGGGACCGGTCTGCTCGGCCACCTTGTGCACCCGCCCCCATCGATCGATCTGTTTCGACCAGGCGTCCTGCTGGCCCGGCGCGTAACCGAGAGCACGTGCCATGTCGCGCACGGCCGAACGGGCGCGATACGTGATCACATTGGCCACCTGAGCCGTGTGATGACGGCCGTAACGTTCGTACACGTATTGGATCACTTCTTCGCGACGACCGCTCTCGATATCGAGATCGATGTCGGGCGGTCCGTCACGTTCAGGCGACAGGAAACGTTCGAAAAGTAACCCGAGTGACACTGCATCGGCCTTGGTGATGCCGAGCGAGTAGCACACGGCGCTGTTGGCCGCGCTTCCCCGGCCCTGGCAATAGATGTCGGAACGCACACAGAACTGGACGATGTCCCACACCACGAGGAAGTAACCGGCGAAACCGAGTGCGTCGACCACCGACAACTCGTGGTCGACAGCTCGCCAGGCCCGTGATCGCAGACTGAGGTCTTCGCCGGCCGCTGGACGTCGACCGTAGCGATGTGTCGCACCCTCTTCGGCGAGACGACGCAAGAACTGCATCTCGGTCAGTCCGTCGGGACACGGGTACGGCGGAAGTCTGGGGGCGACGAGGGACAAATCGAATGCCGAAGCCCGACCGATCTCGGCCGCGACCTCGACCACACCGGGATAGCGGGCGAACCGCCGACTCTGTTCGTCACCACTGCGCAGATGAGCGGTTCCCGACACCGCTGCCCACGGATCGGCTTCGGTCAGACTCGAACGTCGTCGCACGGCGGCAAGAGCCGACGCCAGACGACGGCCGGCCGGCGAGGCGTAACGCACGTCGGTCGCCGCGATGCACTGCACGTCGTGTCGAGCTGCCATTTCTGCCAATGCGTCGTTGCGTGCCGAGTCGAGGGGATCACCCTGATCCCACAGCTCGACCACCACTCGGTCGCGTCCGAATGCATCGACCAGATCGCGCAGTTCGCGAATCGCCGCGCTCGGGCCGTGTTCGGCGAGGGCGCGAGGCACGATTCCGTCGTGTGTGCCGGTGAGAACCCACCAGTGTCCGCGCCCTTCTTCGGCCAGATCGGCGATGGTGCAACGTGGCGCATTCTTCGATCCGTTCAACTGCGCAAGACTGATCGCACGGGCGAGTCGTGTGTAGCCCGCCGGACCGTCGGCGAGGACGACGAGCTGCCGTTCACCGGTGGTGTGCTGCACGACGAGTTCGGAGCCGAACACCGTCGGAAGGCCGACCTCGCGTGCCGCTTCGGCGAACCGCACGACACCGTACAAACCGTTGCGATCGGTGAGAGCGAGAGCGGTGAGGTCGAGACGATCGGCCTCGGCAACCAGTTCGTCGGGGTCGGAGGCCCCGTCGAGGAACGAGAAATTCGAGTGGCAGTGCAATTCGGCATACGGCACACGGGATCGGACCCGAGGCATCGCACGAGAATCAGGCTCTGGCGGACGAGGGGTGACCGGAGCCGACCCCTGATGGGAGCGGCCGGAGAGACGGGCTTCGAGTTCGGCCCAGGTGGAGGGGCCTTGCATCCCCCAGGACTGATTCGCTCGTGCCACGACGAGACGTTATCGAACATATGTTCGATCCCACAAGGGGTCGTCCGACTCAGAACACCTACCCGAGGGCCTGGGCGACGTCAGCGAGGACGTCGTCGGTGTGCTCGAGCCCACAACTCATACGCACCGTCCCGGGCGTGATGCCGGCTGCCGCCAGCTCCTCGGGCAGCAATCCGGCATGGGTCGTCGACGCCGGATGAGTCACCAGGGTCTCGGGACCGCCCATCGACGTGGCCTGTCGACACAGACGTACCGAATCGACGAAACGGGCTCCGGCGTCGAAACCACCGGTCAACTCGAACGACAGCACTCCCCCGAATCGCCGGTACTGCCGCGCGCCGAGTTCGAACTGCGGATGCGACTCGAGACGCGGATGCCGCACCCACGAGACCGCCGAGTGCGATTCGAGCATCCGCCCGACCGCCACCGCCGTTTCTTCTTGCTGACGCAGACGCGGACCGAGCGTTCGCAGGCCACGCAATCCGTTCATCGCGTCGAACGGCGACGCACACGCTCCTTGCAGAACGGCGAACCCCCATAGAGCGTCGATGAGATCGCGCTCACCAGTCACCACTCCGAGGGTTGCGTCGTTGTGTCCGGCCATGGCCTTGGTGGCCGAGTGGATCGTCAACTGCACGCCATATTCGAGTGGTCGTACACCGAGAGGAGTAGCAAGGGTCGAATCGACTGCGGTGATCGGACCTTTGATCGCACCCAATTCGTCGAGGTCGGCCAGATCGAGCAGTGGATTGGCCGGTGTCTCAGCGAGTACGAGCATCGTGCGCCCCGGAATCACGGCGTCGGCGAAAGCACCCGGTTTCGTGGCGTCGACGAAGGTGACGTCGATGCCGAAACGAGGGCACACGCCGGCCAGCAACTGTGTGGTCCCGCCGTAGGCCTGTCTCTGCGCCACGATGTGATCACCCTTACTGCACAAGCCGAGAACGACGCCGGCGATCGCTCCCATCCCCGAGGAGTAGGCCCGTGCCGCCTCGGCCCCCTCCAGTTCGGCCACCGCCTCTTCGAAGGCGTTCACCGTGGGATTGCCGTGCCGGCTGTAGAACTCGGCCGCTCGTGACGAGTGGGCCAAACGACGACCTTCGGCAAGTGAGTCGATTTCGAAGGTCGTGGACGCCCACAGGACCGGAGCCAGGGCCCGAACATCAGGCGTACGACCACCCCGGACGGCGCGGGTCTCCGGTTGCGGCTCGTTGGCTGAGGTCACCCGCACAGTCAATCAAGGCCACGTCCCACCCACAGGACGAATTTCGGCAAAAAAGCGCGAGAGGTCGACTGGTCACGGCTCATGACCGGTGCCACCGCCGGTGGCCGTGTCCGACACACGGGCACGACCGACGAGACAAGGACCGTCATGACCGTTCACGAGATCCGCCCGAACCGCTCCCACCAACACGTCCGACGCAGCGCGACCGAACGACGAATTCTCGTCGCTCTCTCCCATCCGTCCGACCGTCGTTCGATCGAGCACGCCCTCGATCACATCGGACACACCGTGCGTTCGACTGTCGATGAGGTGGCCACCGTCGCCATGCTCACCGCCTACGAGCCCGATGTCGTCCTGATCGACGCGCGCGAAATCCACCCCGCCGTGACTCCGCTCGCCGCACGACTTCGCGACCTTCGACGCGTCGGTGTCGTGGTGGTGGGCGGCAACAGTCGCGAACAGCGACTCGCCGCTCTGCGCTTCGGCGCCGATGACGTGGTGGCCACCGACACGGCCGCCGACGAGATCGCCTTGCGCTGCGCCAACCTCGCCACGCGAATCTCGTGTGGCGAGCCCGAGTCGTCGCCCATCGTCGAGGACTCGCAGACTTTCGGCCCTCTCGTCGTCGACATCAACCGTCGTGAGATCCATGTCAACGGACATCTCGTCCCGTCCACCAAACTCGAATTCGACCTGTTCGCCCGCATCTGTCGTACTCCGAATCACGTGGTGACACGTATCGAACTGATCGAATCGGTCTGGGGACCGAACTGGTTCGGCGACAGTCATGTGGTCGATGTCCATCTGTCGAATCTGCGACGCAAGCTTCGGGAGCGATGCTCGGCCGTCGACTACTGGCACACGGTGCGTGGTGTGGGCTTTCGACTCTCCGACGATCTCACCGTGGGCGCCGACGACCGGTCGAAGCCACTGGTCCGGCGTGCCGGCTGACCGACACCTCGACCTGTTCGCGAATCAGCGGTATTCGCCGACGATCGACCATCGGCCGTTCTCGAGCCAGACCATGTAGGCGTCCGGGCCTCGTTCACCGCCCAGTACGAACTGGAAGCGAGCCGCTCGTCGCCGTTGCGAAGTCCACCACTTCTCTTCGAACGGCCACGGTCCGGCCCACGCCACGACTCGCCTCTCGTCGCGGCCGATGCGCACACGTGCCGGTGGAGCACTCACGAGCCCTCGTCCGTTCACGGCGACAGCGCGACCATCGCCATCGACGACGTCGATCGGTCGCGGCTCGATGTGCACCACCGATGGTGCCGGCGCCGGAAGTGCCCCCGGCCACGGCGACGAAGCGATCGGCCGTGGGATCAAACGTCGATCATCGGCACCGAGTGACGCGAAGGGCACGAGCTCGAACTGATCGTGAGGATGACGACCGCCACGCCAGGACGCGAGAGTCACGGCATCGGGACCGAGCAGTCCGACGAGACGCGTCATGGCGCGGGCAGCCGTGTCGTCGGCCTGAGTGCGCTCACCCCAGAAACCACGCTGCTGAGCGCTGTCGTGACGCACGTCGGTCGGAACGATCGACAACGACGTGATACCAGCCGACGGAGGATCGTCACCGTCGATCCAACCGACGAGCTGCCAACGCACTCGATCGACGATCGCCGCCGACGCAAGACGATCGACATGAACCCATCCCCGTGACGATCGTTCTCCGTGCTCGGACTCGGCATCGACCACGAGACGCGTGCACACCAGACCACGATCGGACAGCGACTCCTCGATCGTGTCGGCCAGGACCTTGGCTGCGAACACCACCTGATCGATCTGACCGATCGGATCGTCGAACACCCGCGACACCGAGAGATCATCGGGGGGTGGAACGGCCGCTGGCGGCGTGTCGTCGAGACCGGTGACCACTCGATAGAGACCGTCGCCCCAACGGCCGAAACGATCGGACAACTGCGCCGATGTGAGTTGAGCCACGTGACCGAACGTCTCGAGGCCGAGACGTCGAAGCAGGTCGACGATGTCGGAGTCGGCCCCGATGGTCGGAACGAGAACCGACACCGGATGCGGCGCGAGGAACTCGGCCGTGGACGACGATGGAACCACGATCGGTCGTCCGGTTGCGATCGATCGACGGGCGGCGAGCATGGCCGCTACACGTCCGTCGGCGATCCCGACCCCGATCGCTGCAACTCCACTCGCTTGCTCGATGGCACCCACGGCGAGGTCGATCAGTCGCTCGGCCAATCGCTCGTCGCCACCCACGTAACGCGACGGGCCACGTGTGGCCATGAGAAGTCGACCCGGTGTCTCGACGTCGAGAAGTGGGACCAGCTCACCGATGGCACGAACCACCGGCTCGAAGAAACGAGCATCACGATCGGCATCGTGCGGAACGAGCACGAGATGCGGACACGCTCCTTGTGCATCACGTCGTGTCTGCCCCACACGCACTCCGTCCCGTGACGCCGCCGCCGAACAAGCCTGGACTCGACGGGCGTGCACCACGGCGAGAGGCGCGCTCGGATCGAACTGCGGGCCCCGACCGGCCGTTCCGGCCAGAACAGCCGCCGTGACCGGCCAGTCGGCACACCAGACGACGGCACACCGCGGCGGGCTCATGGCACCGAGCGCAACCTGACGACCGAGCCATCAGGGACGTTCACCGCGTCGATCTCTTCGAGCTGGCCGCCTGGGCCGGGCAACAACACCTCATGCCGAAGTGAACCATCGCGACGAGACTGTCGATGACGACGACCATCGACGTCGACACGTACACGACGCGTGCACAGGCGACCGTGACCGTCACCGATTCCGCTCCACGCAGACACCTCGGTGTCGAGACGCAGATCAGCCGAGACGGCCCGTGTGTCGTCGACCACGATGCACACCGCACCGCGCGACTGCAGACGGGTTGCGAATCGACGCGCCAACGACGGTGACAGCGACGACATCACATCGGCCGACGTGACGACGAGATCGAATCCGTCGACGAGAGCTCCGAGAACGTTGGCCGCATCGGCGCCGACGCGATGTGGATCGTCGACGAACACGATGCGCTCGAGGGCCACACCCATGTCGGCTGCGGCGAGCACTCCGAAAGAGGGCACGCCCATGACGGCCGCCCACGATCCGTGCTGAGTGGGGGCGACGAGAAGAGCCGTTGCACACGACATCGACGCCGGACCGGTGCACATCACGGTCTGGCCGCGAACGAGGCCTGACCCGACAACAGGTACGAGGACGGGATGCACCGGCACGGTGCGCTCGTGGGCGAACGTGAGAGACCGGATCGAAAAGGCGGTCGTAGAACTGGTGGCCATGCGCCGACTGTATCGAACAGGTGTTCGATACAGTCGGGTCAGTTGTCGCTGACCGAGGAGCCCGACCGACCCGCAGACGACCGGCGAGAACTCGGCCGACCCGACAGTTCGTTCAGGAACTCGACGAACCCCCGAGCTCCGTCAGCGAAGAAATCGGCCCCGAGTTCTCGAGCCACCTCGGCGTCGGCGATGGCCGCACCACCGAGCACCACCGGAACCTCGTCGCCGATGGCTCGCCGTAGGGCTTGAACCACTTCCACCGCACCCGGCACCGCCACTGGCGTGGTCACACTGACGCCCACGGCGGTCAGACCCGGCATGCGCGACGCCGCGTGCACGAACGAGTTGGCCGGCGTATCGGCGCCGAGGTCGAGCACCTCCCACCCCTCGAGTCGCAAGAGGTCGGCCAACATGGCCAGGGGAAGCGCATGACGCTCCCCGGCCGGGCCGCCGATCAACACGTCGCCACGACGTCGACCACGGCGGACGAATCGCGGACTCAACTGACCCACGAGACGGGTCACGATGACAGTGGCCTGGTGTTCGATCGAGATGTCGATCTCACCACGCGACCACTGCGCGCCGATTTCGGCCAGGGCCGGCGAAACGATGTCGAGATACACCTCTTCGGTGTCGCTGCCGGCGTCGATGGCCCGCTGGATCACCTGCCAGGCCCCTCCGGCATCAGCGTTCACCAGGCAACGCAAGAGCTCACCCGAGTAGTCACCAGTCCGCCGGGCGTCCGTACTCGACCGCGGCGTGGTCGCTCGCTCGTTCGACCGCTTCCGGAATTCTTCGAGCGCGTGATGTGTGACCTGCCAAACACCCTTGACACGAGTAGCTGCCAGCTTCCCCTGCCGGACATAGCGGTACACCGTCATGTAGTGCACGCCGAGAACCTTCGCTGCGTCGTCGAGCGACATGGGTTCGGAGTTCACGCGAGAAGGGTAAATCGGCCCGATCCGCACTGCGTGATCGTGCGACGTGATTTCTGAAACACCCGCAAACCGTCGATTTCCCTAGAAAAGACCGGCGGTGGGCCTCAGACGCTCAGATCAACCCTTCAGGCGCTGGCGGGCGGCTCGGCTGCGCTCCAGCAAGTGGGCCGGCACCTTTTTCAGGACCTCGGCCAATTTCGGGTCGCCACCAGCATCGACGGTAGGAGCCGACGACTCCTCGACCTCGGGAACCAGATCTTCGAAGGCCGGCGGTTCCATACCGGGCTTCCAGTACTGGTACAGATCTCGCACGACGTCGACCAGCCCGGCCGAGTCGAAGCCTTTCTCCAGATCGACGGTGACCATGTTCTGGTACACGTGCACACCCGCCACCCGACCGGTCGCGAAGAGGCGACGGGCGAGTTCGGCCGAGGGAGTGTCGGCCGACGAGTGTGCCGACCGGTCACCGAGCACGAATGTCTCGTGACCCATGCCCGAGAGGCTGCGATTGGCTTCGAAGCGGACGATGCCCGGACGGCGACTCGGCTTCTCGACGACGAGAACGGGTTGACCCATGGGCCCACATTAGTGGCGCATTCGACACGTCGCCCGAATCGAAACCGGACTCGAGCCGACAGTACGGTGATGCACCATGTCGACCGCATCCGGACTCCCGTCGCTGCCCGATTTCGAAGCCGAGGCACTCGCCTTCCTCGAAGCCAACGCCACGCGCAAACAGGCCGAGAAGAAATTCGTGTGGGGCGAAGGCTCCGACAAGGTCTCGATGTTCGAGGAAAAGGATCGCAACAGCGAACGCGACGACGTGGCCCGCGCTCAGGAGTGGCGACGCAAGCGTTTCGACGCTGGCTTCGGGTGGATTTCCGGACCCACCGACTTCGGTGGGCGCGCCTTGCCGAGCGCCTACCAGCGGGCCTACGACTCGCTCGAGTCGAAGTTCGAGACTCCCAACATGAGCTGCTTCACCATCGGTCTCGGCATGGTGGCCCCCACGATCCTCGCGCACGGTTCGGACACTGCGCGTAACGCCTACCTTCAAAAGATGTACCGCGGCGACATCATCGGTTGCCAACTGTTCAGCGAACCCGGAGCCGGTTCCGACCTGGCCAGTCTGTCCACCAAGGCCGAGCGCGATGGCGACGAATGGATCATCACCGGCCAGAAGGTCTGGACGAGTGGGGCTCACTACAGCGACATCGGAGAGATCATTGCCCGAACCGATGTGAACCTTCCCAAGCACAAAGGGCTCACCGGTTTCGTCGTCGACATGAAAGCTCCTGGCGTCGAGATCCGACCACTTCGCCAGATGACCGGTGGGGCATCGTTCAACGAAGTGTTCTTCACCGAAGTTCGAGTCCCCGACGACCAACGCCTCGGTGACGTGAACAACGGCTGGAACGTCGCTCTCACCACCCTCATGAACGAACGCGCAGCGATTGGTGCCGGCGGCGGAGGCGGAGGTATCAATCTCTTCGGCCGCATCATCGAGATGGCCAAGTTCTACGGAGTGGCCGACGATCCGGTCTTGCGCGACGAACTGGCGAATCTCATCATCAACAACAAGGTCGCCGCCTACAACAACCAGCGAGCCCTCGACAAGATCAAGGCCGGCCAGATGCCCGGACCGGAGTTGAGCATGGCCAAGTTGGTCGGCACCGACAACATGCGCCGCATGGGCGACTTCCTCTCTCATCTTCTCGGCACCAAGTTGGTGGCCGACAGCGGTGAGTGGGGAACCTACGCGTGGAGTCAGCTCATCCTCGGCACTCCCGGCGGACGAATCGCCGGCGGATCCGACGAAGTGATGCGCAACATCCTCGCCGAACGCGTCCTCGGACTTCCCAAAGATCCGGGTATCGACTCGACGAGTCCGTTCAAGGACTTGAAGGTCGGCACCCAGAAGTCCTGAGCAGGTCGAATCGCGTCACACGGTCCAGGTCTCAGTGCGAGAAGTGGACCGTAGGGAGACGCTTGTCGAGCCACTTCGGAATCCACCAGTTGCGGTGACCGAGGAGCCCCATCACCGACGGCACGAGCATCATGCGGATCACCGTCGCGTCGAGGAAGACGGCAAGGGCAAGAGTGACGCCGAGTTCGGTCGGCGGGATCGGACCGGTCACGCCGAAAGCCACGAACACCACGATCATGATGAGTGCCGCATTGGTGATGGGTCGTCCGGTCATCGCAATTCCCTCACGAATGGCCTGCTGAGTGTCACCAGTCGTTTCGTATCGCTCGCGGATGGCGGCCAACAAGAACAGCTGGTAGTCCATCGACAATCCGAACAACAATGCGAAGAAGAAAATCGGTGCCCAGGCGTTCACGAATCCCTGATGCTCGATACCGAGCAGGCCGGCTCCGATGCCATGCTGGAAGACGATCGTCGCGAAGCCGAAACTCGCGGCGACACCGATGAGATTGAGAACGATCGAACTCACGGCGATGGCCACACTGCGGAACACGAGGAGCAGCAGAACGAACGCCACCACCATGATCAGGATCACCGCGAGCGGGGCCTTGCCGGTGAGAGTCTCCGTCAGGTCGTAGTTCTGCGACGCCGGACCACCCACTTGTGCACCGAGCACCGACGTCTCGAGCGACTGACGAATGCGCTCGACCATCTGGCCGGTGCGCTCGTCCTCCGGACCGGTCTGGCCGAAAGCGCGCACGACCGAACGTCCGGTCGACGTGTTGACGGCCACTGTCTGAGCGGCGATGACGTTCGGATCGGCGAGCACTGCGTCGACGACCAGATCTTCGGTACCGGTGGGAGTGGTGACGAACAGAGGTGCCGCTGCGCCTTCACCGAAGGCCGACGTGACCAACTCGTAGCCGTCGCGACTCGATTCGCCCCTGTCGACCACGCGTGCACCTGGCATGCCGAGATTCATGCCGATAGCCGGCGCTCCGAGGCCGAGAAGAAGCAAAAGTCCGAGGGTCAGTGTGAGACCCGGACGCTTCAGAGCCGCACCCGTCCACCGAACCCAACGTCCTTCGGATGCGCGATCGATGTCGGGTTCGCCCTTCTTCACCAGAACGCGATCACCCATTGCGGCCAGCACGGCCGGCAACAGAGTGAGCGATGCCAGGGCCACAGCGGTGACCGAGAGGATCATGCCGAGCGCCATCGAACGGAACACCATGATCGGAACCACGAAGATTGCGGCGAGCGACATGATCACGGTGAGTGCCGAGAGAAACACCGCCTTGCCCGACGACATGAGTGCATTGGCCATCGAGTCCTCGCACGAGTGTCCGTCTTCGCGCTCTTCGCGGTAACGGGTCACGATGAAGAGCGAGTAGTCGATCCCGACGGCAAGACCGATCATCATCGAGAAGTTCATCGACCAGACCGAAAGCGGCGTGATCGACGTGAGCAGATTCAGACTCGCGAAGCCCACTGCGATTCCGGCGACGGCGAGAATGAGCGGTATGCCAGCTGCGAGAGCAGCTCCGAATGCGACGAATAGAAGTACGAGCGTGGGCAGACCCGACAGCAACTCGGCCTTGTGCAGCGCCTTCTCGTTGGCGTGATTGAAATCACTCCAGACCGGCCACTCTCCCGTGACCTCGGCCTGCACACCTGAGGGCAACTTCCGCTCTTCGACGAACTTGATCAGATCGTTGGCAGCTTCGGGTAGATCGGCATCCTCCCCGTAGGAGAGAGACACCGGAATCATGACGGTGCGACCGTCTGGTGACACCAGCCCGGCTTCTACTGGTAGCTGCGTGGGGTCGGCCACTCCAGCCACCATGTCACCACCGACTTCGGCCGACAGCGCCGACACGAGTCCGGAAACCACCGATGGGTCGTCGGCGAAGGTCTCGGACTGATTCACCACGACGATCGCCGATTCGGCGCCCAACATCGGAAAGTCGACGCGCAATTCGTCGCGCACCTTCTGGGCCGTCGAACCCTGGGCCTCCCAGCCCGCTCCGGACAATGCGCCGGACACGCCAATGGCGAGTGGGGCGGCCAGGATCACCACGAGCGCCCAGACCATCATCACCGGCCGACGCCGACGAACGGCGAAGCGGGCCAGGCGGTCGAACAGTGGCCGACTACCACCGTGGGGCGTGGGCATCGGTGTGTCGTGCGGAATCACCTGGTCCGGAGTTCCAAACGGCGTCTCTGTGGTGCTCATATTCGTACTCCCTTGGGTGTTGAGCCGGGGAGACTATATACCCCTAGGGGTATCTCGTCAACCAACGGGAGTTCGTTCGAGGCCTGTCCAAAAGCCAAGCGCGTCCATGAAGGCCCACGACCGTCGGTGGATCGCCGACGGGCCGAGGGCGTAGAGCCCGGCCCGATGCCACGCACAGGGGTAGCCCTTGTTCGATTCGAATCGATAGGCCGGATGCTCATCGGCCAGAGAGCGCATGAGACGGTCGCGTGTGACTTTGGCCAGGATCGACGCCGCCGCAATCGACAGACATGTCGTGTCACCTTTCACCACCGTTGTCACGTGCGGAACGAGTGGTGACACGAAGTTCCACGAGCCGTCGACCATTGCCGCCTCGGGACGAGTCGACAGCCCGGCCAATGCGCGTTCGGTGGCGAGGCGTTGCGCGCGTGACATTCCGAGTCGGTCGCATTCGACGGGCGACGCCATACCTACCGACCAATCGTCGACCCACGCCACGACGTCGTCGAACATTCGCTCACGTTTCTTCTCCGAGATCGACTTGGAGTCGCGGATCAACACTTCGACATCGTGAGGCACGGCGTGCGATCCGTCGTCGTCACGCGGCACGATTGCCACCCCGACCGCCAACGGACCGGCCCATGCTCCCTTGCCCACTTCGTCGACGCCGACGATCGTTCGATAACCCTGACGGCCCAGTTCGCGTTCGAGATCGCGCGTCGGACGGACGGAGTTCGACGACGGGGAGGCCGACGTGCGAGCCACGTCAGACGAGTCGAATTCCCGCATCGCCCGATTCGACCCGTCCGATCACGACGAAGGGACCGTCACGCGTCACGACGTCGTCGATCGAGGATGGATCGACGGCAGCCAGCAACCCACCTGATGTCTGCGGATCGAAGACCACCGTCTCGAAGGCCACGTCAACCGACTTCTCACGCTCGACGTGACGCTCGACAGCCTGTCGATTACGTGCGTCTCCGCCGGTCTTCACTCCCCGACGCGCCGCATCGAGGGTGTCGACATACAGCGGCAACGAATGAGTCTCGACCACGAACGTCGCACCAGCCCGTTCGGCCATCTCCCAACCATGACCGGCCAGACCAAATCCGGTCACGTCGGTGACGGCGTGGACTCCGGATGCGGCACGAAGGATCTCGCTCGCCCGACGATTGAGAGTTCGCATACCTGCGATCGCGTCGGCCTTGGCGCGATCTGAATCGCACGCGAGTGCCACACCGGTACCGAGGGGCTTCGACAACACGAGTACGTCGCCGGGTCGTGCTCCCTCTTTACGGAAGATTCGCTCGGGGTGGACCACCCCCTGAACGGCCAGACCGAAGATGGGCTCAGGATTGCGAATCGTGTGTCCCCCAGCCACCGAACCCCCGGCCTCGGCGACCACGGCGGCCGCTGCGTCGAAGATCGCGACAATTGCTTCGCGCGGGAAGTGTTCCGGGAAGGCCGCCACGTTCACCGCCATGATCACCCGACCGCCCATGGCGAAGACGTCACTGCAGGCGTTGGCTGCCGCGATGGCTCCGAAGTCGACGGGGTCGTCGACGAGGGGTGGGAAGAAGTCAGTGGTGCTCACGATGGCCACCTCGTCGCTCACCTGGTAGACCGCCGCGTCGTCGAACGGAGCCAACCCGACGATCAACCCGGGATCGTCCGATCTCGGTAGCTCGTCGACCAGGCCGGCCAAGAGGTCCTTGCCCCACTTGGCCGCGCAACCGCCACAACTCGTCCATTCGGTGAGTTTCAGTACATCGCCCACGAGGCGAGTGTAGAAGCGCACTACTGTCAGGGATCGTGTTCACCATCGGCAACTACCGATTCACCGAGCGCGATGCTCGCAACACCCTCCTCAATGCGAGAACGATCATCGAAACGATGGCTGCCGCACATACCGAGGGGACGATCGACCACCTGTGTTCACGAATCGACGACCTCCTCGCCGGTGTCGATCCGCTTCGGGTTCCTCGCGCCGATCTCGAGTCGCTTCTCACCTCGGTGTGGGCCACGCTCGCCACCGGTCCAGCGACTTTGCGAGCTGCCGGCGCCACGCCAACTCGCCAGGTCGGTCACATCGAACGCATCAACACCAGTCGCGGTGGAGTCCCGAAGTCACCGATCGACGAGGCGTACGTCGACTGGGACGGCCTCCACGGTGACGTACAAGCAACGCGCGAACACCACGGTCGCCCGTTCCAGGCTCTCTGCCTCTGGTCGGCTGAGGTGATCCGGCGTCTGGCCGACGACGGTCATCCGATCTTTCCGGGTGCAGCGGGCGAGAACGTCACGATCGCCGGCATCCCGTGGGAACACGTCGTCCCAGGTGTTCGCATTCGACTCGACGACGTGGAGTGCGAGGTGTGGGCCTACGCCGTGCCGTGCAAGAAGAACGCCCAGTGGATGAGCGACGGGGACTTCACGCGTCTGCACCACGACCGCGCCGCCGAGACGGGCGTGGCGATCAGTCGCGTCTACGCCACGGTGACGAAACCTGGCACGATCCGATCGGGTGCCGAGGTCGTCCTCGAGCCGTGAGGTAATTGCGAATCGATCGAACGATTCACATGGGGGGTCCGCCCCACGCCGGCACTCCGGAGGGGACGTCACCGAACAACTCGGCTTTGGCGGCGGCGAGCGATTCGACCGTCCACTGTCGGCCGCCGGCGACGATCGAGTGCGAGATCTCGGTCGGACGAATGCGGTGGACTTGATCCCCCAACACGATGAAGGTCTGACCGCTCACATCGGAGGCCTCATCGCTCGCGAGGAACGCGACCATCGGGCTGATGTTGGCCGGGTCGTACTTGTCGAAACCAGTGTCCGGCTTGGCGAACTTCGGATTCACCTCGGTCATCGGGGTGCGCGCTCGTGGAGCAATGCAGTTCACGGTGACGTTGTAACGACCGAGTTCTCGCGCGAGGACGAGTGTCATCGTGATGATGCCACCCTTCGCCGAACCGTAGTTGCCTTGACCGGGACCTCCGAAGAGTCCGCTCTCGCTGGTGGTGTTGATGATGCGACGCTGGGGCAGCACACCGCTTTCACCAAGCGCCTTGGCCGCATTGCGCCAGTGAACCGCGGCGAAATGCGACGGGGCGAAATGCCCCTTCAAGTGGACGTCGACCACGCTGTCGAATTGTCCCTCCTCCATCGAGAAGCTCATGGCGTCTCGGATGAAGCCGGCATTGTTGACCAGAACGTGCAGATCGCCGAAAGTCGACACTGCCGTAGCGACGAGTTCTTCGGCGTTGGACCAATCGCTCACACTGCCCCGATACGCGACAGCTCGTCCGCCGTCGGCGGCGATCGCTGCGACGACGTCGTCGACGGCCGGTGACAAGTCGTTCACGACGACTGCCGCTCCTTCACGCGCGAGGTACTCGGCGTGACATCGGCCGACCCCTTGGGCCGCACCCGTCACGATCGCCACTTTTCCGGACAATGCACCCATGTCGCCCCCTGAGGCCCGTTTTTCGTTTCTGATACCGTGTCAGAAACTAGTCGTCGACGATGTAACGACCAGCGTTCGAGGGGGTGACGGTTCGAGATGGGTGATCGAACGTCGGCGCCGGTCGCGCTGGTGACGGGTGCGTCACGTGGTATCGGCCGCGGTGTGGCTCTGGCTCTCGCCCGACTCGGACATACGGTCGTCATCACGGGTCGTACGATCCACGAAGGAGATGCGACCAATCCGGCCACCGGACACTCGCTCCCCGGAAGTCTCGCCACCACCTCGCGCGAGATCGAGCAGATCGGCGCCCACTGTGTGGCCATCCCACACGACATCTTGCGACTCGACACCGTGTCGCCACTCGTCGATCAGGTGGTCGACCGATGTGGTCGCCTCGATGTTCTCGTGAACAACGCGGTCTACGTCGGCCCGGGTAACGAGAGCGTCTTCACCGACAACGATCCGCTCGACATCGAACGACGAGTCTCCGGCAACCTCACCGCCCCCCTTCTGCTCACCCATGCCTTTCTCCGACATGCCCTCAGTCGCGAGCCTCACCCCCAACTCGGTGCTCGGGCCTGGCTCGTCGACGTCACGAGCGACGCCGGGCGACGCACTCCCGAGCGACTGGCCGGCCGCGGTGGCTGGTCGTTGGTGTACGCCGCGACCAAAGGCGGATTCCATCGCATCGCCGACATGGTGGCTCACGAGTACGGCCACCTCGGTGTGCGCGCCGTCAACGTGAATCCGGGTCTGGTGGCCACCGAACGCGTCCTCGACACCGGTGCATCCCTCGCCTGGATCGCCGAGAACGGCGCCACGCCCGAACACATCGGAGAGACGATCGTTCACATCGTGCGCGATCCCGAGGTGGACAACGGGGCCTACGTGCACGCCCAGCAATACTCGTTCCACGACGAAGTCCGAACCACGGAGGACGCACTATGAGCCAGACCTACGCCATCGGCCCCACCAACAGCGAGATGCTCCTTCCCGAGCCCGAGAGATCGCCGGTTCACTACACACTCATCTCGGTCGACGATCATCTGGTCGAGCCACCCGACATGTTCGACGGTCGACTGCCGGCCGACCTCCAGTCCGGTGCTCCACGTCTTGTCGAGAACGAGCGCGGGCATCAGGTCTGGACCTTCGACGGCCAAATCTTCAGCCAAGTGGGTATGAACGCCGTCGCCGGACGTCGTCCCGAATACCGGTCGCTCGAACCGGCCCGATTCGAAGACATGCGACGCGGTTGCTTCGACGTGCATGCTCGGGTGGCCGACATGGATCTGATCGGCTGTTGGGCCTCCCTCAACTTCCCGTCCCAAGTGGCGGGTTTCGCCGGGCGAATCTTCAGCGGCAGCTCCGACCCCGAGCTCGGCCACGCCGTGATGCGAGCTTGGAACGACTGGCTGTACGAGGAGTGGTGGCAGCAGTATCCCGATCGCTTCATTCCTTGTGGCATCACGTGGCTGTCGCCGGGACCCGACGGGACGGCCCGGCTCGGCGCCGACGAGATCAGACGGAACGCCGAGCGCGGCTTCCGAGCCGTCACCCTTCCCGAACGCCCCCACAACATCGGACTCGAAAGCCTGTTCAGCGGCTGGTGGGATCCGATCATCGAAGCGTGTGTCGAGACCGACACGGTGATCGCGCTGCACGTCGGATCCTCGGGCATGTACGCCATGCCTCCGTCGGCACCCGCCTTGCAACTCGGCGCAACACTGTTCGGACAATTGTCGCTGACCGCATGCGCGGAATGGCTGTGGAGCGGATACCCGTACCGTTTCCCCAATCTGAAGATCGCCATGAGCGAAGGTGGAATCGGTTGGGTCCCCATGCTTCTCGATCGGCTCGAAAACGTCGTCGATCGCAGCGGCTACGGAGCAGGATGGGATCTGCGACCGGCCGAAGTGTTGAAGCGGAACTTCTGGTACTGCACGATCGACGATCCGTCCACGATCGATCTCTACGACGTCATCGGAGAAGACCACATCATGGTCGAAGTCGACTACCCGCACGGTGACAGCACCTGGCCCGATACGCAGACGATCCTGAAGGATGCGTGGGGCCACTTGCCCGACTCCGTCCTCCGCAAACTTTGCTGCACGAATGCCGCGTCGCTCTTTCGCCATCCGCTGCCCGACCGCATCGTGCCGTGAGCACCGTCGGTGAACTTCTCCGAGCCCGCATCGGCGACTCGGCGATCGGCTACCGGTTCGAGGAAAAAGTCTGGACGTGGGACGAGATCGTGCGGGAGTCAGCGTCCCGAGCCGCCGTTCTC
>Ga0181581_10000843_pt1 | contig 23314 bp, 13 predicted proteins | sample 071ome_22_FD_132433 | JGI IMG/M metagenome (GOLD analysis project Ga0181581, IMG submission 132433) | Coastal salt marsh microbial communities from the Groves Creek Marsh, Skidaway Island, Georgia - 071404AT metaG (megahit assembly) | ecosystem: Environmental > Aquatic > Marine > Intertidal... | reverse complement strand
TGGACGGGTCGAGCTCGATGGCCTTGGTGTACCCCTCCACGGCCGCGGCGAAGTGCTTGCCCTTGAACTGCTCATTCGCTTCTCCCTTGGCCTTCTACGCGCATCGCAAGTACGAAGGTCGGATATAAGCAACAAACTGGGGCTATCAAAGTCTCATGGGAAAGTGACTGCGCCGGGGGCTGGGGGCCTCCTCACCTCAGCGGCCACCTTGTCCGCCTCCGACGCCATCGCTGTTGCTGAGGTCCCCCGGAGCCCACGCAAGGTCGGATCTCAAGAGAATACGACTACGCCCACGGAATGCGTTGCGTGGTCCCGAAAATCGTCAGATCCCTAGTCGGTTGCCCTGGTCGATTGCCCCAGTCACAGTGGTCGCAGGGTGTTCGCAGCGAATCCTTCTCACTGGACAGGGCGACGGGGATGGCAAGGCCCGGGCGGGCGCGACACCTATTCGGGCCCCGATGGGCGGGCCTCCGGCCAGGGCGCAAGAGAGCCTGGTGCCAGCGAGACCCCACGTGGGCAGCATGCCAGCCGGGCCGACACGCTGTGCCAGGGGCGGGACACCTGCCCGACCAACCCGATTGACAAACTCACGGCGCCAGGCCCCTAACGACGGGGCGCGCGACTCTGGCCTCGACTGCTCAACTAGTCGCGCGCCGCTTAGTCCCCCTTGGCTCGCGTGAGCCCCCGCAGCCCCTCACCCAACGCTCCTCGCACTCCCCTAATCTCAACCCGCTGCACGCCGCCAGGAGCGTGCGTCGCATCGTTCTGTCGCTCGAAGGCGTCAAAACGGGTGGATTTTGCGCAATCTGTTCTATTGCCGTGACGACCGAGAACGTGTGTTGACTACTGGCTGCGAAATCGCCTGGCGAGGTTTCCATAGGATTGGCCGCGGACGGAGGATGTCCGCCATGGAGTGCCGCGTAGTGGGGGTACTTGCCGACGATGAGGCCGTCGAGGCTGCGCACGCTGCCCTGAACATGCTGGCGAGCAAAGCGCCCACGCCGTCGCGGATTGAGGAGGTTACGCTTGTCCCGGCCCACCTGAGGAACCACCTCGTGAGTCCCCACCCATGGGTTGCTTCCCACGCGTGCCCCCTTGATGCCTCCCCGCGCATGGCGGGATCGTCGATCTCACTCACGCCGTGCACCCGTGCGCGCAGGGCCGGCTGCCCCCCACGTACCGCTTGGTTCGGGACGTGCCAGACCCGGACGATGACGAGGACGAGGCAGGGGAGCCCGGGACGTCGGGGGCACGGGAGGAGAGCTGGATGCTGTACCGTTACCGGCCCGTTGTGTATGATCAGAGGGTGATGGAGGACGCGCGGGCTCTTTCGAGGGACTTGGCCATGGCAGAGGTGTCGGGGCACGCGTGCGTGGGCATGTGGCAGCAGATGGGCTTGGCGGTGACATCCCACGTCATGAAGGAAGGGCACCTGTGGGGACTGTTCGTCGGGGCCGTCCCCGTGGCCGTGCGCGTCTCACAGGTGATGGACCTCGTGACCGGGGCCATTCTAGGCAGCCGGGTAGTGGAGGCCGTTGTCGTGGGGCCTGCGTCCATGAGGGAAGACGGGGCGGCGGCCCTGGCCACCCTGTGCAGCAGGCTCCAGCCGGCCGTGGCGCTGTTCCGCCCGGACAACAAGGCCGTCACGCGGGGAAGGAAGCCTATCCCCGCCGCGGCAGGCATCGACGTGGAAGGAGGCGACGGGGAGGAGTCGGACTAGGTAGTCAAACTTGTCACGGCTTGCCTTCGCTGCCAGTGAAATGCCCGCCGGGCGGGCGGGGGAGGGGGGGGGAGAGGGCCAGGAAGCACCTCACAAAGGTGCCTCGGACGGTCTGCACTGCTGAAAAAAACGTGCGGTGAACTCAATCGGGACAGAATACTGCCCCCCCGTCCGTTGACACGGACCTCTGCATCAACCTCCGGCAAGGACAGGGCCACCAGGCGAGACGCGGGCCTCACGCCGGCACATTTTTTCGCTGCATTTTTCTATGTGCAAGGCGACGCGCGGACGACAAAGGCATGTCTCCGCCGCCCGCTCAGGGCTGGGCACGCGATGTCCATTGCCAAAATCCCCGCTTGCTCACGCCGCCCCCACACCCACCTTCGCCTCGCGCAGGGGTAGGATTAGGGCCTTACGTCCCGTCGAGTTCGATTCAGGCGGGCTGAGGAGCCATGCCGAAGAAGGTAGGGCCGGACCCCGACCAGGGTGCCACGGGTCCCGTGGTGCCCCAGGGGCGGAAGAAGGCCGTCAAGGGGAAGAAGAAAGTAGGCATGTTCGCCGGAGAGGCAAAGATGAAGGCTCTGAAGCAGAGCCAGCAGGAGCGCCTGAGGTACGGAAGCCCCGCGGGGTCGCGTTTGTCCCCTTCCCACGAGCGTTGCTGGGGCGGGACGTGGGGCGGGACCTGTCGCCCTTGGCGGGGTGATGTGCGCGCTGTTGCTCTCTCTAGCACGCATCATACTGATCATGGCAACGTCGCTCCCCGCCGCGGACGTCGCGGTGTCGAGGGCCAGCGACGTGTCACAAGGACTGGAGCAGAGGGGCCCGAGGGGCACCTGCCGTGCCCCACCGCCGACCCCCGTTCTCCTTGAAGCTCGCATCCGCAGGAGCCAGAGGAAGTGCGGCATTCCGAAGAAGCGCTTGGGAAATTTCCGCGACCTCCCGTGGCTGCTCCTTTTCATCCTAACGTGCGCCTTCTTCATGACGGTCGCTGGGGTGGCGTTCGAGGAGTATGACGCCCCGTCCCCCTACGAGTGCGACTCGTGCGAGAAGAGCCAGAGGAACGCGGCGGGCAACACGAGTACGACGGACTGCGGGAGGGACTCGTTCTTCTCCTCCCTGCACCTCGACACGATGCGGGAGCGGGAGACGTGCATCCGCTCGGACATGTCCTTCTTCGACACGGACAAGGACCTGAACGTCGCGGCGGGGAAGCCGGAGGACTGCTGGGGGCTCTGGGACCCGGAGACGGAGACGTGGCTGGACAGCAGGAGCGTCAAGGGGATCCGCTGGCAGCAGCGGAACAGCACCTGGCATGCCGAGGACCACTGCGTGATGACGCGCAACGCCTACCACCTCATCGTCACGGACGGCAACTGGTGGCAGCTGGCGCTCGTGTGCCTTGTCCCGTTCGCCTTCAATCTCGTCACCGCCCTCGTGCTCGCCTACTTCCCGGCCAAGTTTTACTCGTACAGCTTCGGCACGGCCATGGTGTCGCTGGTGTCGGCCACGGCGGTGTGCATCTGGAAGTCGAGCTTGTGGGGGATCCTGTGGGGCTTCTCCTTCGCCCTCATCGCGGGTCTGTACTTCGCGCTACGTTCGACCGCGAAGCTCAACGCGGAGATCGTGGTGACCACGGTTGGGATGCTGATGGGCCTCAACATGGGGGCCATGCTCCTCACGGTTGCCATCACGGCCCTCCTCATCTTCGGGGGTGGGTTCGCGTGGATCCTCGTTGCCATGCGCCTCAACGGGCGCCTCTCGGTGATCACGGACGCATTCCTCTTCATCACCTTCATCTGGCTGGTCGGGTTCTTCAAGTCCACGCTCATCGTGGCGGGGTCTCAGGTCGCTGGGACCTGGTACTACCGGCACCTCGACGTCAGGCAGCCACTCCTCGAGGGCTTCACCAGGGCGGCGTCGATCAACGCCGGGTCTGTGGCCCTCGGGTCGCTGTTCGGGGGCATCACCAAGGTGCTGCAGATCTCCGCCGGGTTCCTCCGGACCCGCGTCTCCGGATCGGCGCAGTTCCTGGCCGTCATTGCCAGCATCCTCGAGGTCCTCCTGCGTGCACTCAACCAGTACGGGTACAGCTTCCTCATCTTCAGCAACACGGGGTTCACCCACGCCTCACTCGAGGGGCTGCTGCTGCTCACGGGGACCAACATCGCCCTCATCTCGTCCGACGCGGTCATCTTCGCAATCCAGGTCGCTGGGGGCGTGGCCACGGGGACAATGGGCGTTGGGGTGGCCTACTTCGTCAACCAGTACTTCATTTCGGCGGACGAAGCGCTCGTGAACTCGACCCTGCTGGTGTACCTGTACCTTCCCGCGTTCCTTTTCGGGTTCATCGCGGGCCTTCTCCCCGCGTACCTGCTCGAGGGTGGGGCTAACACCATCTACCTGGGCTTCGCCGAGGACCCGATGGTCCTGGAGGAGACGGACAACAACCTATATCTTGACCTCCTCGACGCATGGCAGCTGGCGATGGAGGAGCAGCATGTCATGGGGGAGGAGCTGGGGCCCGAGGATCTGGAGCTGGGCTCCAACGACGGCCTCAGCGAGTCGTCGTTCGGGGAGTCGGAGGTGGACGAGGAGGAGATGGCACAGCTCCCCAACCAGCGGCTGCGCAACTGGCGCAAGCAACTGACGGCCAAGCAGTCCCAAATGCATCAGGGGAGCCTGTTCGCCAGGAAGAACGCCGCGGTCGCCCCCGGCGGCGCGCACAACGCGGACCGCGTGTCGCGGATGAGCCGCATGGGCTCGCGCGCTGCCAGCCACGCAGAGGACTGAGCAGTATCGAGACGTAGTGAACAACTGGGAGGGACAGGGGGATAGATTCGTTCTGCGAGTAGAGTTGACATTTTCTCGGCTGGGGTATGGTCGCCGCGCCAGGGCCCTAGCTACTCACAACGGGCCCTGCACCGCGGAACTTGTTCAAATGGAGGCGCCTACGCGCCACTACTATTGGGTTGGTAGTAGTTGGTCTAGTCTTCCGAGCCTCACCTCTCGGCTAGAATGTCAGGAGGGTTCCACCCACCCCGGCCCGCCGTTGGCACCCGCGTCTCTCGCGAATTAGTAGTGCCACGTGGCCTGGCTGACGCTCGACACACCGGACGAAACCTCGAGGTCGGCCCCCCACCGTTGCGATTGACTGCGGCGGGCCACGCCGCCCTCCCACGGCATGTCACTGCCCGGCTGCCGGAGCCACTTGGTGATGAGCGACTGCGCCTTGCGCCAGGGGGGCAGGGGCACGCCCCTCTTCTGCATGACCGTGGCCATGAGCTGCGTGAGCAGGTGTACCAGCGCGCCGAGCGCGTCGAACGACCCCACAAAGGTGTCGGGGACGTGGCCCAGGATGTCCTCGTAGAGGGGGCACTCGAAGGGGATGCGGAACTGGTCGCGGAAGGAAGGGTCGACGACCACTTCCGTGGAGGGGGCGACCTCGAGTGCGTCTTCGAGGCGCTCGCTCGGACACACAATCAGGCTCGTGTGGCGCAAATGGCGGAGGAAGTCGCTCGCCTCCGCAGGCTCACACCGGCGCACCCTGACGGTGTGCCCAAGGGACACGAGGTGCCCCCCGAGGCTCTCCAGCGCGCTGCTGCGGGCGCACTCCGATATCGACTCGCTCCCAGCCGACAAGGTCCTCGTGTCGGCGGACGTCGAAGGCACGCCCGCGTGGCCGCTGGGGGCGACCCTGCCCGGGCCGGGAGAGAGGGGGACGGAGACGTCGAGCCACGTGCTTTGCATCTGGAGCACCCCCTCGAGCTGATTCCGCGGCGCAATGAGGCGCTGGATCTCCTTCAGGATTTCCTCCCGGTCCGTGTCCCTGCAAGCGCAGACGGACCGTTCGGTCACGCTGGAGGAGAGTGGTGGCCCCTTGAGTGGTGCCCCCCTGGGGAGGGGAAGGGGGGCGCACGGTGCCACAACGCTCCGCATCGCCACCACAGGCTCCAGCGGGACCCTCACCTGGAGCGGTGGCTCGATGTAGCAACCTCATCCGACTCCTCCGGACTATCAACGATGTCGAGCGCGAAGACCATGTCCACCGAGAGCTTAAACGTCCCACGCCTCCCCGAAAGAATCTCCCCATCCGCGCGCGCCATGTGGCTTCCCTGCAAACCGAACGAACAGAAAACTTTAAAGTTTTTTGTTCCATGACAACCACAACAAAAAAATGGGCCCAAACGGAGTTCACTGCACGAGCGTCTGCACCTGGCGCGGATCCCGAAAGACGAGGCCGACATCCGAGGCCATGCACGACGTCTAATTCGTGGGTGGAAAAAACCAAACAAACACAAAACAGCAAGAGGAACGTCGGCCGGGAAGATCCTCTAGGAGCGCATCGACCGAGACACGAGCCGAGGCACGCGCCACCTCGGGAAAGAGGAATCAGGCTCGGGCAAGCCACAACATGGGCAATATGTTCTCGAGGCAAAGAAAAAAGACAATCAAATAAGCGAGGGGGAAACGAGCCCCAGCGGGACGAAAAACCCGACCGCGTGTTCAGGTCTACTACAGTCGGAAGACCCTCGCCGCGCATCGTTCGACGCGAAGACGTCTCCGAAGGCGAGGAAAGCCTAGGCAAGGAACATAACGACGTGCCCGCTAGCCCCTGCGCTACGCCTCGGTCCGTAAACTACGGGTATCGCGGGGAAAGAGGCCCCATCTCGGAGAGGTCTCGGTCTCTGGATATAGAAGCTCAACCGAGTCCTGATTCGGGCCGTGTCATACATCAGTTGAAAAGAAATCGGCCGCACGGAGGGAAAGGCCCCGAAGATGCGGAACCGGGCGGCTGAATCACAACTGAGGCATTTTCGGAAGTTCGGCGCGAGGCTCTCGTGCCAGAGCGAGAATGGTCGCCACGACAATTTTTTAGTAGAAGAAGGGTACGTGGCGGACCTTTTGCGGCACTGGCGTGGGCGCGCTGCGTCGTGGGCCGGATCTCGTTCTCTTTTTCGGGATGTGTCTCTGCCTTGCTCCGATGGATGCCCCTCTTACGTTATGTCGCCTTATTTTTCGAGTTAATTGGATTACATCGGGTTCGGATTTCTCCCAATGGGGGCGTCGGCATGCTCTCCCGTGCCGGAATGGTAGTCGGAATCGCAGGAAGTCGCAGTCGGTCATAGAGGAGACACGTTGTGATAGTATCTCTCTCTTCTTCTTCCCTCGAGGTCGCAAAGACGTTCACAGGGGCCCCAAGTGCCCACAAGCAAGCGCGAGCACGTTATCCCGGGACGCTGGTTTCTTTTGCCCATCCGGGGGCAGCTCGGAGCAATCGTTGAGCAACCCCGCACCGCGAAGGCCCTTTACCAGCCAGCACCCACTAAACCCGCTCGGGGGGCTCCTGCGGGGATCCTTCGCGTCGCTGCTGTTTCGATGGATCCCAGCGCCGCTGAAACCGGCACGGCTGCCCCCGCTCCCGGCGGGGCAGCACCCCCTGCCCAGCCGGAGGCCAACCCGGCTCCCGGGAGCAACACGCAGGCCGAGGGCGGCGCAAACCCCCCGTTAGCACCGGATGCGGCGGGCCAGGGTGGCGAGGAGCGCCCTTCGTTCCCAGAAAAGGAGTCGAACGAGCACGAAGAGGGGCAGGTGAGGGAGAAGGGACGGGCGCCGAAACACCGCGTTTTCCGCCCCGGGGATGATGCGGCACTCCCGATCTCGCGTTCCGATGTTGTACTCGGGACCGAACCGCCCCCGTCTTAGCGTTCACGGGGCCGTCGTTGCCCTCCCCAGACGCCCGGAGCTCGACACCCTCGCCCAACACCCTCCCCTTCTACCGCAGAAGGCTCTCGAGGGCCCGACGTGCGACCTGGACGGCCCGCTCCCCGGCGCTCCGCTCGTGGACCAGGTGCGGGCGGATGAGGCCGACATCAGGAGGGCGTCCGCCTACGCGCTACAGTGCGTCCCCCCCTCGCACCTGATGAATGCGGCGCAGGGCGCCCGCATCGCTGGGCTCCAGCGGGCCCTGGGCGCGGACCGCTACGATGCCGCGGCGTGGCGGGCGCTCCTGGGAGAGCTGAAGGACCTGGGGGGGAAGGGCCCCGCGCGGGCCGAGGAGGCCCGGGAGGCCTACAAGGCGGGGCTCGAGGAGGCGCTCCTGACGTTCCCGGCGGCGGGGGAGCTGTGGACCCAGCTGGCCGAGGCAGAGGCGGCGAGCGGGAACATCAACGGGGCCAAGGGGGTCTTCGCCAGGTGCCTGATGCACTGCCTGCACGTGGGGTTGTACCGGACGTACGTGAGGATCATCAAGCAGTCGCAGGAGGGGCGGGGGGGGGACGGCCTCGTGCAGGTGCGCAAGGTGCTCGAGTTCGCCTGCGACCGGGTCGGGCAGGCGCCCGACTCCGGGCCCCTCTGGGAGGAGTATGTCGCCTTTCTCCGGGACGTGGCCCCGGGGACCCCGGAGCACAAGAAGCTCTTCGCTGTGCCGGGGCAGGAGGAGGCGGCGCAGAGGGAGGCCGTCCGTAAGGCGTACCGCCGGGCCCTCGGGGTACCCCACGGCTCCCTGGACGGCATGTGGCGCGAGTATGAGCGGTGGGAGCAGGGCGCCAGCGCCAGCGCCGACATGTCGAAGAAGATGGTCGACGAGCAGAAGCCGGTGGTCAACCTCTGCCGCATGCTGCATGCCGAGAGGAGCAGGGTGTACGGGGGCATGCCGAGCGACGCCCTGGCGGTCCTTCCCGGGCGGGAGGGCCCGGGTGTTGTCCCCGCCTGCCGGGCTGTGCTGGCCCTGGAGAGGGCCAACAAGCAGCGCCTCGAGGGCCCCGCGCTCGTCTCCAGGGTGTCGCTGGCCTTCGAGACCGTGCTGGGGAAGCTCTACCGGCACCCGGAGGTCTGGTACGGGTACGTCTGCTGGCACATGTCCGCCGACGGGGGGGGGGAGGGCCCCGCCATGGCGGTGCTGGCGAGGGCCACGATCGCGTGCCCGGGATGCCTCGCGCTGAAACTGCTGCGCGCCCAGATTCTCGAGAAGGGCGGAAAACTGGAGGAGGCCAAGGCTGTGTACGAGGACCTCATGCGGGGCGCGGGGGGGGCCTCAACGGGGCGGCTGGCGGGCGTGGGGACGAGGGGCGCGGTGGCGGTACACGCCGCTTCGGGCGCCCTGACGACGGAGGGGGCGGGAGAGGCCTTCGTCCAGTACCTCCACTTCGTCAGGAGGCACGAGGGGATGAGCGGGGCGAGGAAGCTCTTCGTGGAGCGCGCGGTAAAGGGCTGGGAGACGTGCCCCTGGACTGTCTACGCGGCCGCGGCGCTCATGGAGTGGGGGCACGACCGCAACACCAAGTTCGTTCGGAACGTGTTCGAGCTGGGCGCCAAGCGGCACCTGGGGGAGCCTGGCTTCGTCGAACAGTACGTCAAGTGGCTTCTGGGGCAGGGGGACGACACGAACGCGCGGAACGTGTGCGAGCGGGCGCTCGACGCGTGCCCCCCAGAGGCCCGGCCGGGCATGTGGGACGTCCGGATGCGGCTCGAGGTCGAGCTGGGCAACACCGATCTGCTCGTCGACCTCGAGGCCAAGAGGTCCGAGAGTCTCTCGGGCGACTGGTCCGTCGACCCCGACCTCGACCGGTACGCGTGCCTAGTCATGCGCTACCACCGCTTCAACGTCTTCCCGGGCAGCAGTGTGCAGCGGGTCCACTTCCGCCGCCTCACGGGCCTCGTACAGGGGGGGGCGGGCGCCCCGGCCGCGGGCGCGGGGGAGGGGGCGACTGCGGTGGGCCCGGCGCGCGGGCCAGGGCGGGGCGGGGGCAGGGCCGGAAGGGCCGAGGGGAGGGGGAGGGAGCCACCACAGAGGGCGAGCGTGGAGAGGGACACGGTCGGGGGACCCGTCGGGGTGCTGCTGAGCCTCCTCCCGCCAGCTGCAGCGTACGAGGGGTGCGTGCCGGATCCCGAGGCGGTGCTGGACGTGCTCGACAACACGGCGATCCGCCCGAGCTGGCCAGGGAGGAAGCGCGAGGCGGAGGGGGACGGGAGCGAACGGCGCCAGCGGCCACGGTTCGGGTGACGCGTTGAAGCGGCCGCGCCGCCGGGCCTAGGGCTCACTCCCTCGCTGCCCCTGGTCTCGCCGTGTCACGCCCCCCGTCCCGCTCCGGCGCCTTCTCAGGCCCCTGGATGAATTCGTGCCGGAGGGCCTGGGCCACCGTCAGCCGCTTGTCTGGGTCGAGCGCCAGCATCTTGTCCAGGAAGTCCGCGAAGGCCACGACCGCCTTTCGCTGGCTGCCACCGCTCCCCGTGAGGCCCATTAGCCGGTCGCGCATGCCTTCCTTGGCCTGCGGCGAGTGGATGACCCGGCGGATGGGCTGCCCTGTTGCTGGGTCCACGTCGAGAAGGTAGAAGGCGAACCCGGGCTCCCCCTCGAAGTGCTGGTCGCGGAAGGCCCCCTTGCGCAGCATCTTCTTCGGGAACGGGCCCTTGAGGTCCATGAAAAGGCTCAGCATGTGGTTGTTCGTCCGGCCTGAGAAGAGGATGCTGCCCGTGAACAGCTCGTACAGCACACACGCCACGGCCCACATGTCCATAGGGTGGTCGTATGGGAGCCCGAGGATGACCTCGGGGGCGCGGTAGAACCTCGACACGAGGTATGGGGTGATCTCGTTGTCCCCACTGCGGGCAGGGGGGGCGGCGACGCGTCTGTGGGGCAGTGCCGGAAGGGGTTGCGGGGCACCGCCCCCCCCGCGGGCGGGGCGCACCTGAACATGGCGCTCCCGAAGTCGCAGATCTTGACCACCGTGTGGTCCGCGGATACCAGGATGTTGTCAGGCTTGATGTCGGCGTGCAGGATACCGTTCTGACGCAGGTGCCGGAGCGAGATAAGGAGCTGTACAGCGTAGGAGCGCACCGCCCCGAGATTGAGGCCAATGCCTCGGCCGACCTTGCGGACGAGGCCCCGCAGGTTCATCTCCATCGACTCGAACACCAGACACGCGTGGCCCCGGAAGTCGAAGTAGTCGAGCATGCGGATGCAGTGGCTCCGGTTCTCCACGTCGGTGCCGGCCAGCTTGGCCAGGACGGCGCGCTCCGACTGCGCCTGTTTGAACATGGTGTCGTTCGACCGTGCCATCTTGATCGCCACCTCCGGGCGGAGCCCCCCCAGGGTGAGAGCCCCCCCGTGGTCCCTGGCCCTGAGCACGGACCCGAACACGCCCTTCCCGAATGTCGCCACAACCTCGTACCGGTCGTTCAGCATCTCACCCGTCCGCCATCGGTAGTACCCCTCCGCGTCGTCATACTCGTCCACGAGCCCTGCGTTCTTCTTCCCGCCCTTCTTTACGGCGCCGACGTCCACGGGCGTGGCCGCGAAGATATCCACCTCGTCCTCGTCCTCTGCTACCGCCGAGGGTGCCTTCGGCTCCTCAATTACGGGAGCCACAGGCGACCTCTCCCGCGCGCCAGGGGCTGGCAGCGCAGGCCCTCCGCCCGGGGCATGGTCGCCGGGCGCCTCCCCCGCTGCCCCCCTGGCGGCGTGCTTGGCCTTGATCTCGGCAAGCCGCTTCAGCCGGGCCTGCCTGCGCCGCTCGGCCTCGTCGTTCTCTGGGTCGCGCTCCTCACCGGCCATCGCTCTCTCGAGCTTCTCGGCCACCTCGTCGCCGAGGGGCGCGGCGTCCTCCCCCTCGTCCCTTCTACCCCGCTCCCGCATCCCCCCGCGGTCGCGCCTGTCCCTGTCCCTGCGGTCGTGCCGGTGATGGTCTCGCCTGTCGTAGTCCTGGTCCAAGCGCTCCCGGGACCGACTCCGCTCCCTGCGCCCCCAATAGTCCCGGTCCCGCTCGCGGCCGGCAACCCTACCGTCGCGAGTCCCAGCGCCTCTGTCCTCTCTCCCGTCCGTCTCTCGCCGAGCCCCGCGCTCCCTGCTGTTCTCACGCCCGCCGTGCCCATGTCCTGGGTCCTGGTGCCGTCCCCTGCGACCGTCTCGCCTCCGGTCCTCACGGGGGCGCGAGGGCGAACGACCCCTCTCCGCGAGAATGCGGGCGTCATCCCGCCCCCTCGCCCCACCCTTCCCCACGTCGTCGACCAACACCTCCCCGTCCTCCACCTCCCCTTCTTCCCTTTCGCTGGCTCGGTCGGGCGACGCTGCACTCATGCTGCGAGCGTGGCTCGTCGACCTCCTCCCCCTGCCGCGTGACCGAGATCTCGACCGCGAGCGCGGGGGCTCCGCCTGCAATCGCCGCCAGAGATAAGAATCAGTGCGTATTCCCCTCAATCGTTGAGCGATGGAGGGGCGCTCACTAGCCCAGATTCTGGCTCATATTCTACAGCTGGCGCTTGTGCAGAGCTGTATTTCCTCGTCATAGCCGAAGGTATGTCCAATCCTGGTGGGAAATGCGCAAGGCAAAGTCACTGACCTCGCGGTGCCCTCCCCAAACCTTCTTTGGCGGTCCGGGGAGCCCGGGAGACGCGCTACGGTTCCTGTTACCGTCCCCGTTCATCCCTACTCGCTCATGTTCCGCACAGAATAGAGGGCGCCAGGTGTCCGAGCTATTGTGGTGGCTTCAAGCGGGAGGGGGCACTGCCCCTATGCTTGATGCAGCGGCCCGACCGGCCACCACGTGATGGCTCGCGGTGTCATGACTTGTCCGGCGACCGGGTTCCAAAGCGCGGTTAGCTGTCGAGCAAGGCGATCCGTTTGTCCCACTTGTCGATCATCCCTCCGACCAGCGCGTCCAGCCGCTGCCTGGCCTCCTCTCCGCGGCCCCTCCGCGACCGCCCCAGCTCTGACGACGTGTTGAGCATTGATACCCCCGTGAGAGCGCTCGAGTAACCGCCGCTGGGGAAGAGGGACGGCGACACCCCGACTGGGTTGCTGGGGGGCGCCGCGAAGGTCACGCTGGCGTCGCCGCGCCTGATGGTCGGTGGCGGAGGGGTCCCCGCCATCCAGGGCGACAGCACCCTCGTCACCGCAGGCAGAGCCTTGGGAAGCGATGCGGTGCTGTAAATTGACGACACACCGCCGGCACCGGGGCGCGACCGTGGCGGGAGTCCGATCTGGCGGGACGGAGATGCCGTTGAGAGGGGGGCCTGTCCGCTGGACTCAGACACGATCGTGCTCGGAGCTCCGCCCCGAAGCCGGAGAAGCTCGTTGCTGGCGCGCGAGCCGGTGCCCCCGGAGGCCGAGGAGCTTTTGCTGTCCGGCATCGGCGACGAAGGCTGCGAATATGCGGGAGGTCCGCCGTTCGTGTCGCCTCCGTCAGAGGAGGGTGCCGGGTGGGCTACGCTGCCCCCCGCCTTCGAGGGCGACGTCTTCGAGCCAGACGAGCGGCTGTGGTGGACCGAGGGGCCGTGGGACGAAGTGTCAGCCACCACAGAGCTGCTCGGCTCTGCTGCGGGGCCCCGGTGCCCGCGTAAGTAGGCGCGCTCAGCGTGCCCGCCGGGTACTGCCTCCTGGCGATGGTAGTAGTAAGGGTCCACGCCCACCTCTGGCTGTGCCACGCCCCGTCCGACAGAGGCACGCTCGTGCGTCACGAAGACGGGGCGGTTGTACACCTCCCCCAGCTGGCGGAGCATGCGCTCCTGCTCCTGCTGCTCCCTGATCTCCCTGCTGCCCCGGAGAACCCCGGCGATCCTCTCGAGCACCTCTTCGGTCGGGTCCTTCGGGCCTTGCGCCAGCACCTCAACAGCCATCACGCTCGTATTGGTGGCCGCGGCGGCTGCTGTCTTGTGCGGCGAGACGGGATGCCTCGGATAGGTCCCCGTCGGGTCGTAGTGGTGCCCGGGGGACGCCGAGTCGTAGTGGGCGTGGTGCGCCCGGTGGAGACGGTTGCGCTGGTGGGCTTGGTACTCTGCCTCCTGCCGGTAGGCGTCCACTTCCGCCTGAAGTCGGTTAATTCTGGGGGCCTGGATCTCCCTAAGCCGTTCCTTCACCCTCTCGGGGAATGACGGTGCCTTCGGCGGCGGGTCGACGGGACGATGCTGCCACGTCGGGAGGTCACTGCGCGGTGCCGAGGTACCTGCGGCAGCAGGCCCCCCCCCCCCTCCCGCCATGCCCTTGAATCCCTTGCACACCTTCTGCAGCCGCTCAAGCGCCCCCAGGAGTCGGTCCTCCAGCACGTCGTCGGTATCTGGGATCCCGTTGAGTGCCGGGCCGTGCGTGCCCCCCACGTTCGGGCTGCTGTGCCCACGCCGCTGCCGTGGAGCATCGGAGGTGTCGTCGCGGGAAGTCGCCAGGGTCCCGTCCGAGACTGCCGCAGTCGCAGGCATCGTCTCGAATGCCCCCCCGCCCCTCGCGCCCGAGTCGTCGTCGCTGTCCGAGGCCTCGTGCACGCGGTTCCACGGGACCCGTGCAGCCACGCCGTCGTTGATCGCTTCCCGGTCCATGAAGGCTCGCGCCTCGATCAGCGCCGATTCGAGGGCATTATACACAACCAGGTCCTCAAGTAGCGCCTGATCCGGGACAGGGGCAGCGCCAGTTGTGCCAGCGACGCCATGTGAGGTGGAGATTTCCCTGTCGTTGCTCAGAAGGGCCACGTGCCCCTCAAGGCCGAGGTCCCCATGCCCTTCCTGTCCAGGCGGTACGAGTGGGCGGTCGTAGGGAGGGCCATCCGCCAGATGGGCAGCAGCCTCCGCGACTCTTTTGTCGATCCCCGCCATGTACGCCCTCAGCGCGTCGCCCACGGCCTTAACGTCCTCACCGGGTTCAGCCGTGCGCTCGGTGGGTGCAGCGGACACGTGGGCGTCGATTGAGGGCAGGGAGGCGAGTGGTTTCTCCTGTTCGCCCGCTCGTCTCGTGACCCCGCGGGGAACTGGTGATCCCCTCTGCTTCGGGCTCTTCCCTGGCGACGCCCTCGGCGTCGGGTACTCGAGCTTCCTGCGCCTCGCAGGGACACAACGAAAGGAGCTCAGGTTGGCTGCCACCCCTTCCCCTTGAACAACGCTGCTCGATTCTGCGAGAAACGCTTACCTCGGCGCCGACGTCCGCATCGTCGAGGCTTCAGCAGGGGGTCTCTCGCCCTTGGGCTCGTCCATGAGGTTCCTCACCCTGCGAGCGAGCGGCAGGGCGGTGCCGAGGTGTCGGGGCCGTTGTTGTTTTGGGGGCTGGCCTGGACGGCCGGTGCGCCTGGGTTCCACTCCATCCGGGATCCCTTTGCGCCACGGGCCGCGATGGAAAGGTTTCTACCCGAATGACCGGCGCACCTGTGCAGAGCGCCACCCAAACGTGTCTCCTCCGCAGCGAGGTCCCGCTCGGCCTGGAGGAACGAGGCCAAGGATGGGTCCGCCAGGGCGTTCGACCCGGACGGACGGGCCATCATCAACGTCTGTGCAAACTGCGAAGAGTTCTGTCCCGCGTGACTTTTGCGACGTGCGGAGCGGATCCGGATCTCTTCTGGCCCTCCCCGCCGATCGTCCATTGTAACCCAGGGCGTCCCCCCCCGACGCTGGTCGCCGTTCTGGCACGGCCGCAAACCGAAGCATCAGAACAGCTCGTCGGCGCGGCCGAACCGGCCCGCGAACAAATCTTCAAAGACTCCCCCCCCTCCCCACCTACTGCCACAACCCACGGACCGGTGGCAGCATCGTGCGTTCGACCACACCCAGGGAGCCGGCTTCTGCGAACTTCCTCGTTCTCGGAAGCAGTGCGGGGGCTCAGCATGGCGCCCCCGACCAAGGCCAAGACCCCGCGCGGGAAGCGTGTGGCCGACGGCGTTGCGGATAAGGGTGCGAAGAAGGCCAAGACTGACGGCGACGGGGAAATCCTCGCCCCCATCGGTGAGTGGATTCAGATGGGGGGAAGATCGTCTGCGACATCTATGGGGACCTCCGGGTGAACGAATGCGACTCAGACACGACGTTCGGTGCATGACAGTTAGGACGCGGCAATCAATTAACCCTGGTGTACGGAGGAACTGCGCGGTCGGCGTCTTTCCCCCACCTCCCCCCCAAAGCAGGACGGTGCCGATTGCGGACTCAAATGGGGTATTTTGCTGCGATGTCTCACATAACTGCGCATTTAGAAACACAATCAAGGCGCTCTGATGCCTGACGATCCCAGAAAAGATAGTTCCGTGCTGCTTCGGCGCCTTATACTTCGAACCATTTTTTGGATGGCGGGAGTTACATTTTGCCTCCCCGCGCGCTGTTCTGCACTGCTACCCCCTGCGCATGCCAACGCTGGGTTAGGAACCTGAAATGTAATTCGCAGCCAATGCCAGGAACAGGCGCGAGGTCGAGGAGAAGTCGTACAAGGAAGTGGGCGACCTGAAGGTCACTTCCTCGGAGAAGATGCTCGTCGCCGAGATCACCGAGGTCGACACGGAGGAGCAGGCTCTCGAGCAGGTGAACTTGCCCGAGTCTGGCTTCTAGCAACACCTCTCCCAGCGAGAGATCTGGCGCTGACCAACAGACGACCGTGGCCCCGCAGGCTAACCCTGGCCCTTCCGCCCAAATCACACGCTGAGCTCAGCGCTGCCCCCTTGCTCTTGCAGACCTCTGCTGGTAACCCTAGCAACAGCTGCCGTCGCCTTTCCGACTTCTACCTAGTGGATGCCAAGGGCACCACCATGCCCGTCGAGACCCTCGGGCACTCGACTTCAGACGAGGAAAACGACTCCCCCCCAGCCAAGGGCAAGAAGGTCAAGGGCCCCTCTCGGCCAACCCTGAGTGGTGTAGTGTACCCCGCGGGGACCGGCGCCCTCGCCAAGGATGCCGGCCGTAGGGTCGCTGACCTGGGTGCCCTGAAAGAGTGGGACATCGCCTTCTCCAAGGACGGCCCCACGCTGGTCCTCAAGACTGAGCGTGCCGCATACACATGTGTCCTCCCCTCGCACAAGTACCGTGCCGTCTTCCTTTCCCTCATGGAGCAGGCCGCGGTCGCCAATGAAGTCGTGCTCGCCCTCAACCCGGACCTCGGTGGCAAGCTGAGCGCCTCAATCGACGACGTCAAGTCGACCATCGCGCGCAAGGGGCTGAACAAGAACTTCGGCACAGTGCAGGAGACCCTTCAGCTCAATGCCAACTTCATCGTGGCCCAGCTGGACAAGGAGGCCGACCGCGCTGAGATGGTGTTCCGCAAGTGTGAGGTCTATCAGACTCTGAAGAAGCTCGCCAACGGCCTCGGATACCGCGTCATGGACGGTTCCGGTGGGGTCCGCATCGCGGAGAATGGCAAGCGGGAGCAGCCCCAGTCTGAGCAGGAGATGCAAGACCTGGCGATGGCTATGCGCCTCGAGGCCAAGGAGCGGAACCAGGCTAGCCGCCGCAACCAGACGAAGGACGTGACGGGCGACCAGTACCTGCATGTCGACTGGTCCGAGATCGCCCACGACTACCCCTCTCCCAACGAGTACCAAGGCACGGACGAGATGGACGAGTTCCTCACCATCGACGAAGAGGCGCTCATCGACTGCGACATCGCCTACTTCCCCAAGCGCCTGATGAAGAACTTCCACATCTACGACGCCGAGAGAATCACCGCATCCTTGGAGATGGCCCCCATGAGGGCGGGCGTCGACAGGGACACCCCCCTCTTCATCTCAGGCGACTTCCAGAACATGGACGACACCATGGGCATGGAGATCCCCCTGCAGCTCTGCAAATGGGACGCTTCCTTCGGGCATTGCTTCCAGAGCAGCGAGACACCGGCGGGCAAGACGCCAGCTGCGCCCTCTGGCGGCTCTGGGGGCTCCAGCTCTGGCAACTCTGCACCGGGTGGCTCTGGCTCTGGCTCTGGCTCTGGCTCTGGTGGCTTCGGGAGTGACAGCGTGGGGTCCATGGCCGTCGACGAGCCACCGCAGGATGACGAGAGCTTCGGCGTCAGGACGTTCACTACGCCGATCCGCGAGTGGACGTCTCAGGTCGACGGCAACCGTGTCTTCATCCTTGTCCGCACCGACTTCGGCTGGTACTGTCTTGGGGAGCCTGCTCCCGCCTACAAGGCGTTCTTCGAGCCTGTGCTCAAGTGCGCCAGGGTCGGGGCGCAGATCATTGCCAAGATGCAGGGGCAGCGCAGGGCCTCGAGGCTTTCTCTGGCGGACATCGTCAAGGCCCTAGCTGCTGAGGAGAAGGGTGCCCTTACCTACATCTCCAAGCACATCCCCAGCGTCGAGAAGTTCCTCACCGTCCATGGGCAGATCTTCCTTCGCATGTGCGAGGAGAGCGCCAAGGAGATCCACGACTCGGGTTTCGCGAAGAACCTCCGGGAGCATATGCTGTCGTGCCGCCATCACAAGATCTTCGTCGTGAAGGAGAAACAGAGGAAGGGGGGTGCCCCTCGTGCTGCAAACCCAATGAAGGACCGCCTGTCCGGGGCTCGCAAGCCAATGGAGGCCACGGCGACGCGGCTCGTGCAGGGGCTCTTCAAGGGCTACTACGACACGCGCTTCAAGTATGACAAGACAACTGGGAAGACGGCTGAGGAAATCGACCGTGAGGAGGCTGAACGTGAGCAGGATGATGAGCTCGTTGACAATGACAAGGACGCCGCTGTCGAGGACGCCCTCGTTGAGGCGGAGGCACCTAAGGCTCCCCTGCCGACCGTCAAGACGAGCGGAAAGCGCAAGGTAGAGCTCAAGTCCCAGCACAAGACCGATGGCCTCCCCGAGGGTGTCAAGGCAATCTTCGCGGCTTGCACCATTGACGGCAGGACGATCAGATGTGGCGACGTCCTCGTGGGCCCTTGCACGACTGACGATGGGGACCACGTGGAGAGGTTCGGCGTCGCCCGTTGCTTTTACAAGGACAAGAACGCCCCTGTCGCTCAGATCCGCGGTCTGGTGCACGGCTCTGAGACTGTCCTCGGGGACACGGCTGGCGAGTTCGAGGTTTTCCTTACCGAGGAGGTTCTCACCATTGACCTGACCAAGGCAGAGCTCATCACCGATACCGTCTACGTTGACAAAAGAGGTGCCAAGGCCCAGGACCGCCTCACATCGTACTTCGAGGGGCTCAAGATGGAGGCCGCAAACAACAAGCGGAAGGCCAGCCAGGAGGACCCGCACTTCACGTACCGCTCCCTCTACATCCCCCAGAAGGGGATGTTCTGTGACCTTCCGAAGGATCTGTCGGCATGCGTGTGGGATGAGGCGCCCGACCACGACCCCGCCGAGGCGACCGTGACGGGATCTGGTGCCGCTGCGGCCGTCGTCGCTGGGGGCACCGAGATCAAGTTGGGCGAGTACGGCTTCGTCGAGTGTGGCCTCTTCGATGCGGAGGCTCTCGCGGAGGACACCCGGGAGAGGCCCTCATACCTCAAGAAGGGCGCCAAGGGCGAGCTTACGGGAGTCGATGCGTGGGCCATCGTGAGGGTTGACAGCACGACAAAGGCGGGCAAGGTCAGGGTCACGCGCCTACTGCGCCCCGAGGAGATTGACCGTGAGCTTCGCCACACCGTGTCGACGCGTGAGGTCTTCATGTCGGACATGACCGAGGAGATCGATGCTTCAAGCTTTATCCGCAAGTGCTGGGTGGGACCTGCGTGTACAGATGTGACACACGAGGACGTGTTCTTTTGCACACGCAAGTACACCGGAGTGAAGAAGGGCAAGCCGGCCTTTGAGGTGACCACCCTCCCGAAGGTGGACCTGCGTGAGCTGCCTGAGGAGTGCCGCCTCCCGGAAGAGCTCCCTGTGCACCGGAAGCTCCACACCATGGATATCTTTGCTGGTTGTGGAGGGCTCACGGAGGGAATGCACCAGGCAGGGGCTTGCATCACGGACTGGGCAATCGAGTACGAGAAGCCCGCCGCGGACGCCTTCAAGAAGAACTTCCCTGACGCGCACGTGTTCAATGAGAACTGCAACGCCGTGCTCTACAAGGCTATGGTCAAGGCTGGCCTCGTCGAGGACTGCCACGCGCCCGAGGAGAACCGTGAAGCCGCGTCCAAGTTCACCGACCAGCAGATCGAAGCACTGCCGCTTCCAGGCCAGGTGAACTTCATCTGCGGTGGCCCGCCATGCCAGGGTTACTCCGGCATGAACCGCTTCAACAAGGGTAATTGGTCCATGATCCAGTCGTCCATGATCATCTCGTTCCTTTCCTTCTGCGACTTCTACCGCCCCGAGTACTTCCTCCTGGAGAATGTCCGCGCCTTCGTCGCGCACAACAAGACTCGTACCTTCCGCATGACGGTGCGTGCCCTCCTTGAGATGGGGTACCAGGTCCGCTTCGGCGTCCTCAATGCTGGCAACTTCGGAGTGGCCCAGTCACGCAAGCGCACCTTCATCTGGGCGTCCTTGCCCGGGGAGTCTCTTCCTGACTGGCCCCGGGTCAGCCACGCCTTCAAGTCCCCGCAGCTCGTCATCAACCTTCCTAACGACGTTCAGTACTGCGCGGTGCCTGTTGAGGCCCAAGGCGGTGGGGCTCCCCTCCGCTCTGTGACGGTGAAGGACACCATTGGCGACCTTCCGGCAATCCTTAACGGGGCCGACAAAGAGGTAATGGCCTACACGAACGATCCTGATACCGACTTCCAGCGCGAGATCCGCAACGGCGCGAGCAAGCTTGTGGACCACATCTCCAAGGAGATGAACGAGGTGAACCTCAACCGGTGCGTGAACATTCCGAAGGGAGTGCCCGGTGCCGACTGGCGCCACCTGTACGCGTACGTCAACGCTGCCAAGAACGACGAGGAGAAGGAGAAGCGGAACCAGTTCAAGGGGAAGACCATGTCCGGGACCCTTGTCCCCTGGTGTCTTCCGAACACCATGGACAAGCACAACGGCTGGCGTGGTCTCTTCGGGCGCCTCGACTGGGAGGGCCACTTCCCCACTTCGGTTACCGACCCGCAGCCGATGGGGAAGGTCGGCCAGGTGTTCCACCCGGTGCAGGACAGGATCGTCAGTGTCAGGGAGTGCGCTAGGTCTCAAGGCTTCCCGGACACTTTCATGCTCTCTGGGACAGTGCACAACAAGCACCGCCAGGTCGGAAACGCTGTGCCTGTGCCCCTTGCTCGCGCGCTCGGCCGCATGCTTAACAAGGCCCGCCAGGAAAAGTAGGTTGTGAGAACTAGACACATTGAATGGACGTCTCCGCTCAATGTATCAGTGACCCAGACAGGCCCACCGTGGGCACCACTGTGACACGTTGCGTGCCTCCCCCTCAGCCGTGATCCAGGTGCACTGACAAGTGTAGGCAGTCGCACCGGCCTTGTGGAGTAATTTCTTCCCCAGCTCTTCCCAGTGCGGGTACCAGTTCCTTGCGAAGAGGTAGTCCACCGAGCTGTCCCACCGGACATGGTTCTTCTCGACCACCCGATGCCCGCACTTGGTGCACCTCAGATGGTCGCAGCAGACGCTCCCCGACACTCCCAACCCTCTCCCCAAATTGGCACCTCCTACGCAAGGGAACGGGGAGCACTTGGTCCTAGCCGCACTCTGCCCACTCTGCCCCAGGCGCGACGACTCCGTCACACCTACTCCGTAGTTGCTACCCATTCCCCGTGACGATTCTTCCTCGAGCTCAGCAAGCAGGCTGTCAACATCGCTGCGTCCCTTCTCGCGGTCCCGGCTGGTGCCGTGGCTGCAAAGCGGCAGTGAAACGCGGGTGCGACGCAAGCGCTGGTGAGCTGGGAGGGCAGACAGCAACGACGGTGGGGAGAGTGGCAGAGGAGTGCCTTCGTGAGGGGTACACCCCTCCAGCGATTTCTCGCGCACGCACGGGGCACCGACGCCTACGGGAACCACGAATCTTTGCGCAGATTCACTACTCACCTCCCTGGGAGAGAGCTGGGTCGGAACGAAGTTGCAGGGACCGACGTTTCCATTTCCTCCCGCTGTGCGGGCCCGCGGCTGGAAATACCCCCTGCCACCCCTGCAACACTCCTGCAATGAACAGATCGACGCCACGCGACAGTTAGAACGACATTTTCCCTCAAATGACGAACAAAGATGAGGGTGATGTTCATCCGATGGGGGGGGTAATCCTCTCTCCCACTGCCACTTCATGGCGCTCCGCGGTCGCCCTTCACACGGCGCTGCTGCCAGTCGTCGGCCACCAGAGCCCCCTCCAAAAGGTGAACAAAGACCCCGAGGCGAATAGCTCGTCACCTTACTGACGCGCCACCGACCCAGGTCCTTGAGCTGGGGGCATTGGCGAGCGGGAGCGCTGCGCCACTCCCACCCAGTTCGACGTTCAGCTCGGCAAGTAGATCATCGACGGACCCCATCTTCTTCGGCGTGCCGCGTCGGGCCCTCGCTTCTAGCGACTCCGGTGTGGGGAGAGAGGCCCTTGAAGGGGCAGGTCGCAACGCCGCGCGGCGCAACCCTCGCCAGCTGCTGACTCACTGGCGATGCCGCGCCGGCGGCGGGGTGCGCTGCAGACGGCCTCGCCGGAAAATCCGGAGACCGAAGAAGTTCACGCCCACCGCAGATGGCCGAATTCTTTTTGCCAGGCCGCTCTTGACCGCACGCATTCTTTCCGCTTAGAGGGGGTCGCGCCCTCGTCTAGAATCGCCCGAAGGGGTGGCTCCCGGCCAAGAGTCAACTGGCCGTCGGCACACGCAGGCCCCGAGAGAGGCGGACCGTGTCCATGGTCGCCCGCGACAAATGCGCTGGCCCGGCGAATGGGAGACAGAAGTCGTTGCTGTCGTTCTTCTCGCGCGTACAGGTGCGTAGCAGATGCCGTTTCGAAAAGGCTGTTTTGGCGGGAGGCCCTGGCGCCCGGCTCCTGCGCGCCTTTCCTTGAGCCAGACTTCTGTGTAGCCTTTATCCGGCTAAATCTGTCACAAAACGAGCGCATACTTGGTTTCCAACGCAGGGAGAGCCACAAAACAAGCGCGCGAAAGTGGACAGCCCACCTGTCGGCGAGGTGGAGGTGCCCACCGCCCCCCTGGACGTCTCGCCCCCGGCCAAGGCATTGACGAGCCCCAGTGCCGCTGCGCCGCTGGGAGCGGTCAGCCCGGAGGACCGGAAGGAGTGTTCCGTGATACAGGAGGCAGCCCCGCAGACCCCGCCGCCGCCTGTCGAGCCCGAGCAGACGGGGGCCGAGCCCGAGCACGCAGGGACGGACGCTGAGGCGGGGCCCGTCGCGGAGGAGCCTGGGACGCAGGAGGAGGCGGGGTCGGAGAGCGCCACCGATGACGAGTCTGATGTTGCCTTCGGAGACAGGGCGAAATCTGCAGGCGCTGAGAGGGAGCCCCCCCTTGCTGACACCGCGACGGACGTGGAACGGCAGCGGCAGGAGCGCATTCGGCAGAATCTGGCGAGGATGGCCGAGTTGGGGCTGATGGACGCCGCCGACGAGATGAGGAACCTGGTTGAGCGGGAAAAGAGGCCCCGAGGGAGGCAGGGGAGGGGAAAGAAGACCCGGGAGCCCCGCCCTACAGAAGTGCGGAGGTCCACGCGGAACCGGGGGGGAGCGACGCCTGGCTCCCTCAACGAGGAGGCCATCGCTGCCCTTGCCGTCAGGGAGAGGGAGCCCACGCCGGAGCCCCCCGAGTTCGTCAACTCTGACGTGCTCCGGTACTGCTGCGGGGACGGCGCCGAGGCGCCCGACACGGGGTCTGCGGTGACCATCCCCTTCCCCCCCAGCCGGATGAGTGCTGGGGCGGAGTCTTCGGCGCCCTTCCAGGCGTACCGGGACACCGGGGCTGTCCTGGTCGACAGCTCGCTCTCCCGGGCGTACTCCATTGACTGCCTCGGGGGGCTGATCGCCGCCGGGGGGCACCAGGGGCGC
>Ga0181581_10000830_pt1 | contig 23450 bp, 21 predicted proteins | sample 071ome_22_FD_132433 | JGI IMG/M metagenome (GOLD analysis project Ga0181581, IMG submission 132433) | Coastal salt marsh microbial communities from the Groves Creek Marsh, Skidaway Island, Georgia - 071404AT metaG (megahit assembly) | ecosystem: Environmental > Aquatic > Marine > Intertidal... | reverse complement strand
GGGATTCTCCGACAGCAGCTTGTGCGTATGGAGCGTACCGTCAGGTGCGCGGCCCACCACATCGGTAAAGGTACCGCCTACATCTGCACCTATCATCTCAAGCCTCCCCGTCCTGGCCCAGACTCAATCCCAGCGGGGTGATCGGCCCCAGCAAAGGCCCTTTGGTTCGGCTCACCGAGTGCAGACAGGACTGACACTTGACCACGTCCCACCAGCCGCCTTCACTGAGCACGCGATAACTGGCGAGGGTATTCTGATCACATTCGGGACAGGTGCCGTCGACATCCTGCCGTTCGACGGCAACGGTGGGGGTTTCCGGCCGGGGAAAATTATGCATGCATCACTCCTGGTACTGCCTGTTGACCACTTTCCATGTGATATCAACGTTCATCCCTGTTAACCGGGATGTTATGAAGCAGGTTAGCGAATGACAAGCACCCTGCTGTTATTTAACAGCATTTTTACTGACGTCTCTTCTGCCACTGCTTCAACCAGTCCTTGTCCTGGCCATCTCTTTTGACTTTCTTTTCAATCTGGGTCTGGGGATTTTTCAGATGATCCAGCCTGATGGCGCCCTGGGTTAAACCCTCGAAAACCGTGCACCACAATTCCGTATTAATCTGGCGGGTCTTCAGCCATTTCACCAATCTGTAAACGCCCCAACCGAACAAGACGACTGTAATGATGACAAGTAACTGCAAGTGTGCCTGCATAACCATGGAAATTGCCCTGCCCTTAAACCATGCTGTCTTTAATACAAGTTGGTGGCCTATTCCTGTTTTTCAAGGGATTGCCAAACTCGGCAAACACTGATTCTTCAGGGGCATTTGCGATGCAACGCACGATTTCATCATTTCATCGTTTCCGAAAACTGGTGTTTCAGCTACATTGCCGGCTGTCTCAACCAACCGATGGGTGTACGACATGCTTACCCTGTTATTCAGTATTGCTATGGCAGGGATTGCCGAACGGGAAAAACGCCGTGTATGGCTCTGGGGATGCCTGACATTTGCCATTTGCGCCCTGATCCAGACTTTTCTGATTCAAGGCTACTGGGGAGCAGTGGTGGGCTTTGCACTCAGTTTTTCTGCGATGATCTGGGCAAATACCAAATACCCGGTCAAAAAAGGACCGACGCTGGTCTGATTCGCGTTATTCGTCCAGTACACTGACGACCGGCAATTCCAGCGGGACGACGAAAGCGCCCTTGAACTGCAGGGTCAAGCTGACAATGTCGCCACTGGCAAGGGGCTTTCTGAGCCCCATAAGCATCAGGTGCAATCCACCGGACTCCAGCACCAGTTCACCCCCGGCTGGCACTGTTCGTGACATCACATGCTCCATGGACAACTGTCCGTTGCGATTCACGGTGGTATGCAGCATGGTGTTGTCAGCTGCATTGGTGTTGGCGCCAATCAGTTCGAGGTCTTCATCACCGTTGTTGATGATGGTCATGTAGGCAGCTGTATTCTTGACTCCGGGAGGCAGACCACGCACATAGGCATCCCTCACAGTAACGGTTTCCTCAGCGGCAATAGCTGCAACGGGCAACATAACCAGCATCAGCATAAGGGCCGTCATTGTTCTGACCATCTTGAAATCCTCAGGTACTTGGCACAACGATCTGGATACTGGGATCGTTATCGATGGCAATATTGCCTCGCAGGCGATAGCCGCCCACCGCTTCACGCATCACCTTGTAAATCCAGCGCCCTTCCTCATCAGTCCGGGCATTGATGAGGAACGTGGCTTCCTGGTCTCTGATCTGCTGGCCAATCTCTCCCAGCAGCACCATCATATCCAGCGAACGATCTGACAAGGCCTCGGCATTCAGGGTAAAAACATCCATTTTAACCTCTCGTGCCTGTGCCAATCGTCGATCCGCCTTGTCGATAACATCCCACTCTACCCCCACACGCCTGGCGCGGCTCAGGTAGCTTTCGGCATTGTCAAACTGGCCCACCTGGATGGCGGCATCGGCCAGTTCCACGTAACGGTAGACGATATCCCGGATACCCTGCATGGCCACCGTGTTTTCCGGTTCTATATCGAGGACTTCCCGGAATTTGTCGTAGGCATTATTGCCAGCCGGCAACATCAGCCGGTTATCCTCATAGGCAATCCGTGCTTCATACAACATATCAGCCAGAATACGTTGCCGGATAAAGGGATCACTGGCCGGTAGCGCTCCCCGCTCTTCTACGGATGCTTCGCTATCCGGCGCTCCCCCGGAATACACCACCCTGCCGCTTTCCTGGGTACCACAGGAACCCAACAGCAACGCTGTGACAGACAGGGTGAGATACAAAAGAATTTTTAACATGGCCGAATCAGAGCAAACCGTTAAACGGGAAGTAGTTTAGCATCTGGCCCCGGGAGATGGTGGTTCCCAACGGAATCTCGGCGATTCCGTCGGCCCAGGACAGGGAAGTCATGATACTTGAACCCTGGTTGCCAAAAGGCTGAAGCTCCTGTTCTCCCTCTTGATCAGAGACCAGCCTCACGCGAATAAATTCCAGTCGACTGCCCGCTTCACTGATATCAAATCCTGCCCTGACCCTTAAGGTTGGCAGGGCCAGTTGGCTGGCTCCCTGCACTTTCAGCAGATAGGGACGAACCAGCATGGCAAACGTGACAAACACGGCCACCGGGTTCCCTGGCAGGCCAAAAAAGGGTTTCCCGTTCACTCTACCGTAGGAAAACGGCTTGCCGGGCTTGATGGCCAATTTCCACAGATCCAGGGAACCGAGGCTTTGAACGGCCTGGCGCACATGATCCTCATCACCAACCGATACCCCCCCTGTACTGAGGATACAATCCGCATCGGCGGCAGCCTCCTGGAGCACTGCCTGGGTTCCAGCCAGAGTGTCAGCCACAATGCCCTTGCGGATCACCGTCATACCCATGCCTTGCAACAGGCCTTCCAGCGTAAAACTGTTGGAATCATATATCTGTCCGGGACCCAGTTCCTGATCCGGCGGTATGACTTCATCACCGGTATTGATAATTGCCACCTTCATGGGCTGTTTCACCCTGACCGCCGGAATCCCCAGGGAAGCCAGCATACCCAGGTCCTGGGGGCGCAGCCGATGACCGGCCTTCAAGACTTCACTGCCCCGGGCAATATCATGGCCCTTTCCCCGGATATTTTCCCCGGCTACAGGCACTTGCAGGATGGTGACCCTGTCTTCATCACGCGCCGTGTTTTCCTGGATAACCACAGCATTACAACCTTCGGGAATCGGTGCACCGGTAAATATTCTGGCAGCACTGCCAGCAACAAGTGGCGTGCCAGGATGACCGGCCGCGATGGTCTGGGAAACGGGAAGCACACAACCTGCATCTGTAACATCAGCCGTGTTGACCGCATAACCATCCATGGCACTGTTATCAAAAGCCGGGACATCAATGGCTGCAGATCGGGAATTCGCCAGCACACACCCCAGTGCTTCCCGCAGAGGCAGATCAACTTCCCGGGAATTAACCCGGGCATCCGCCAGCAATTGCTCCAGGGCGTGATTCAGGGGGGTTAGGGAGGTGGACATATATAAGCCTGTTGTAAATCAGCGTGTATTCTAACCGATTACTGAGGCAGGAGGCAGGAGGCAGGAGGCAGGAGGCAGGAGGCAGGAGGCAGGAGGCAGGAGGCAGGGACGATGATCGATTTTCCAGTATAGCCGTCAAGCCTTTTTATCCTGCTGGAGTAAAAATAACGCCCGGAAATCCCAAGATTTCCTGAAACAACCCTGCCTCCTGCCTCCTGCCTCCTGTCTCCTGTATAATGCCGGCCTCACAATCCTGAGCCCGTCCCGTGTCCGACTTTCTAATCATCATCGTCCCCCTGGTCTGTTTTGCCGGTGCCTACCTGTCCACAGTGGCTGGCATGGGCGGCGGTCTGTTGATTCTCGCCACCTGCTCCCAGATCATGCCCATCAGTACGGTCATACCGCTTAATGGCATGTTTGTTTTTGCCGGCCAGGTCACTCGCACCATCCAGTTCCGCAAGCACATCCCCTGGGACATAGCCCTGCCCTTTATTCCCGGTTCCGTCATCGGTGCTGCATTGGGTACATTCATTTACTTTAACCTGTCGGAAGTGGCTATTGCCCTGATTCTGGGAACGGTAATGCTGTGGTTCAGCTGGGTACCGAGGGGCGAGACTTCACAAAAAATTGCAGACACCATACCCCACCCCTACTTCTGGGTTGGCATCATCCACACGTTCTTATCCACGGTTTCAGGCGCCGGAGGGTTGATGCAGTCCCTGATGGTCAACAGCAAGCTGCCCAAGGAAAGTGTGGTAGCAACGATTGCGGCAACCCTTCTGGCGATGTCGATTTTCAAGACCACCGGATTTTTCCTGGCTGGATTTAACTACCTGGATTGGCTGCCCATCATACTGCTGTCATGGCTCACTGGTGTTGCCGGTACTGCTCTGGGCAAGATGACGCTGAATCGGATACCGGACATTTATTTCCGGAGACTGATCAAGGGGATGGTGACTTTTTTCGCGTTGCGGCTTTTTTGGCAGGTCGCTTCACGCGCCTGGGGGATTTAACCGGAGGCTGTTCTTTCGAGGCATTCTTCCCTGTCTCGCCGGAAGCCTTTTTCGTCGCAGACGAGTCACCTGCAGCCACCTGCCCGGTAAGTGTTGCTTCCTGCAAAACAGGGGATGAGACAGCTTCAACAGGTTTCGGCGCGATGCCATACAGGGATTCAATGACTTCAGTCACTCCAGCCGCTCTTGACCGCTGCTTGATGCCAAATGTCATCATGATCTTTTCACAGTTGAGCGACGTATTGCGGATATAGGGCGGCTCCACCGGCAGCAGATCCATCACCATCTCAGTCATTTTTTCTGCCAGCTCAGGATCATGTTTTGCCGCCTCTTCCAGGCAGTGCAGAACAAACTGATCCTGATTCACAGGTTGCAGGGCACTGTAATGGTAGGTTCCCCAGGCATCCGCATTGCAATCCACCTGACGGGCGATGCCCAGAATGACACGGGCCACATCCCCTGCATGGGTCGGGCTGAAACGGTTGTCCACCACGCCGATCCGGCCATTATTTTTCTTGATCTCATCAATGATCATCTGGAAGTAATGGGGCCGATTATTGCTGAACAGCCAGTCTGTTCTCAGGATTATGTGCCGGGCCGTTTCCTCGCGCAGTGTGCGCTCGCCATACCATTTACTCTTACCGTAGCGGCAGACAGGATTGGTCTCATCATCCTCCAGGTAGGTATCTTTCTTGGTCCCGTCAAAGACATAGCTTGATGAATGGTGAATGATGGGTATGGACAGCTGCTCGCACACACGGGCCAGGGCGGTTACCCCTTCTGTATTGACCAGATCACAGCGCCTGGCTGCCTCAGCATCCGATTCGGCTTTCTGCAGATTGGTGTAGGTGGACACATTAATCAGTTGCGTGGGGTTAATGCGACTGACCGCCTTGGTAACCTCTTTCGGTTTCAGGACATCCACGTCTTCAGTGCTCAAGCAGGCAAAATCCAGGTCACTGGCAGACAGCAAACTGACCAGTTCGCACCCAAGCTGACTGTTGGCACCAAAGATAAGAAGTTTCACAATTATGGTTTTCTGGTTTTAATTATGCGTTGATCTTAACCGACCAGCCTATGGGGGGGAATGCCTGATTTCAGCTTTCGGGCATCCAATAAAAAAGCCGGTAAACAGCTGGTATCCAGCCCTTTACCGGCTCCTGTGGTCCTGGCAAATCTAGAACGGGATATCGTCGTCGAAGCTGTCCATATCGGCCGGGGGCTGCTGCGGGGCACTTTGGGGCTGGGAGGGCTGTGATGGTTGATAACCGCCTCCACTGTTCCCGCCATAGTTGCCACCGCCACCATTGCCGCCACGGCTGTCCAGCATCTGCATTTCGTTGGCGATAATGTCGGTTGCATATCGTTTGACGCCGTCCTGTTCCCAGGAGCGGGTCTGCAGGCGGCCTTCTACATAAAGTTTGGAGCCCTTGCGTACGTACTCGGCCACGATTTCAGCCAGACGCTGGTAAAAAGTCACCCGGTGCCACTCGGTGCGTTCCTGCTGCTCACCGGTGTTCTTGTCTTTCCAGGTTTCACTCGTGGCCAGGGTGATATTGGTGACGGCATTACCATTGGGCATGTACCGGGTTTCCGGATCTCCGCCCACATTTCCGACCAGAATGACTTTGTTTACGCCCCTGCTTGCCACATTTTCCTCCAACAGATTGATATTTTTTCAGTACGGTTAAGTCTAGCACGCTTCTGAAAAAATTCGATCAGAAATGTCCATCATGCGTATAATTACCGGTTTGGTTTTTACTCTGGATTGGCATTTCCATGGATAACATCATCGTCAGGGGCGCCCGCACCCATAACCTCAAAAACATCGATGTCACCATTCCCCGTGACAAGCTGGTGGTGATCACGGGCATCTCCGGTTCAGGCAAGTCCTCCCTGGCCTTCGATACGCTGTATGCCGAAGGACAGCGCCGGTATGTGGAATCCCTGTCCACCTACGCCCGGCAGTTTTTGTCCATGATGGACAAGCCGGACATGGACCAGATCTCCGGCCTGTCACCCGCCATTTCCATTGAACAGAAGTCCACCTCCCACAACCCCCGGTCCACGGTGGGCACCATCACGGAAATTTACGACTACCTGCGTCTGCTCTTTGCCCGCGTTGGTGATCCCTACTGCCCGGATCACCACAAAAAACTGGAAGCCCAGACCGTCAGCCAGATGGTTGATCAGGTGCTGGCTCTGCCGGAAGGCACCCGCATCATGCTGCTGGCCCCCATTATCCGGGATCGCAAGGGCGAACATGTCCATGTTTTCAACGAACTGAAGACCGCCGGTTTCATCAGGGCCCGGGTGGACGGCATAGTCACTGAACTCGACTACCCGCCGACGCTGGAGAAAAACAAGAAACACACCATCGAGGCGGTTATCGACCGCTTTAAAGTGCGGGCTGACCTTGGCCAGCGCCTGGCGGAGTCCTTTGAAACGGCCCTGCAGTTGGCCAACGGCATTGCCGTGGCCAGCTACATGGATGATGAAAAGGCGGATGACATGGTGTTTTCCTCACTGTTCGCCTGCCCGGAATGCGGCCACAGCATCCCGGAACTGGAACCGCGCCTGTTTTCCTTCAACAACCCCGCCGGGGCCTGTGAAAGCTGTGATGGCCTGGGGGTAAAACAGTTCTTTGATGAGAAAAGAGTTATTGTCGATGACAGCCTGTCCCTGGCCGAAGGAGCCATTCGCGGCTGGGACCGTCGCAACATCTACTACTTCCAGCTGCTCAAGTCCCTGGCGGATCATTACAAGTTCAAGATTGATACACCCTGGGGCAAGCTGGCCAAGAAACACCAGCAAGTGATCCTTCACGGCAGCGGCAAGGACAATATCCAGTTCACCTTCGTCAACGAACGCGGCGACAATTTCAACCGTAAACACCCCTTTGAAGGCATCCTCCCCAATATGGAACGCCGCTATCGCGAAACCGAATCACAAATGGTGCGCGAGGACCTGGCCAAGTACCTGTCTTCCCAGAACTGTCCGGATTGCGACGGCGCCCGACTGCGCCGAGACGCCCGCCACGTGTTTGTGGACAAGCACACCCTGCCACAGATCACCACCATGACCATTGCCGGGGCCGGCGCCTATTTCAGCAGCCTGAGCTTCAAGGGCAAGAAAAAGGACATTGCCGAGAAAATTCTCAAGGAAATCCACGACCGCCTGCAGTTCCTTATTGATGTGGGCCTGAACTACCTGACCCTGAACCGCAGTGCTGAAACCCTGTCCGGTGGCGAAGCCCAGCGCATCCGCCTTGCAAGCCAGATCGGTGCCGGTCTGGTAGGCGTTATGTACATCCTGGACGAGCCCTCCATCGGTCTGCACCAGCGGGACAATGACCGCCTGCTGCGCACCCTGAAACATTTGCGGGACATCGGCAACACCGTCATCGTGGTGGAACATGACGAGGATGCCATCCTCCATGCCGACCATGTGATAGATATCGGCCCGGGTGCCGGTGTCCACGGCGGCGAGGTAGTGGCCCAGGGCACGCCGGCCCAGATCGCCAAAAACACCAAATCCCTGACCGGACAATATCTCAGCGGCAAGGAAAAAATTGAAATCCCGAAAAAGCGGGTGAAAAACGATGCCAAAAAACAGCTGGTTTTGTCCGGCTGCACCGGCAATAACCTGAAAGACGTGACACTCAGTATCCCCATTGGCCTGATGACCTGCGTGACAGGCGTATCCGGATCAGGCAAGTCCACCCTGATCAACAACACCCTGTATCCCCTGGCCGCCACCATTCTCAACAAGGCCACTACACTCAATCCTGCCGCCCATGACAAACTGGACGGCATCAAGCACCTGGACAAGGTAGTGGATATCGACCAGAGCCCCATAGGCCGTACGCCCCGCTCCAACCCTGCCACCTATACTGGCATCTTTACGCCGGTACGCGACCTGTTCGCTGCCACCCAGGAAGCCCGTTCCCGCGGCTACAAGGCCGGCCGGTTCAGCTTCAACGTCAAGGGCGGCCGCTGCGAGGCCTGCCAGGGTGATGGCCTGGTGAAGGTGGAAATGCATTTTCTGCCGGATGTGTACGTGATGTGTGATATCTGCAAGGGCCAGCGCTACAACCGCGAAACCCTGGAAGTGAAATACAAGGGCAAGAACATCACCGAAGTCCTGGAAATGACCATCGAGGAGGCCAGGGAATTCTTTGACCCGGTTCCCCAGATCGCCCGTAAACTGCAAACCCTGATGGAAGTGGGACTGTCATACATCCGCCTGGGTCAGAGTGCCACCACCCTTTCCGGCGGCGAGGCGCAGCGTGTCAAACTGGCACGGGAACTGTCCAAACGCGACACCGGCAAGACGCTCTACATTCTCGACGAACCGACCACGGGTCTGCACTTTCACGACACCAAGCAGCTGCTCAACGTGCTGCACCGTCTGCGCGACCACGGCAATACCATCGTGGTGATCGAGCATAACCTGGATGTCATCAAGACCGCCGACTGGATTGTTGATCTGGGTCCTGAAGGCGGTGACGAGGGCGGCCAGATCATTGCCACAGGCACACCGGAAGAGGTGGCGAAGAACAAGAACAGTCACACAGGAACATTCCTGAAGAAAATGCTGGGCTGAGCCAGACATCCCAAATGACCGGGCTCATTGACCAGGGATTAAAGCTTATCCTGTTCCGGTCGTAGTTATCCGTTATCTCCATTCCTCTGATAACGGATCACTCACCTCCATGAACGCCAAAGCCTCTTTTGGACATGCCCATTCTCATGACCCCCAGCCGGCTATTTCCGGCTTCGACAACACAGGCTCCTCCCGCAATCTCGAGGACCTGGTAAGTCTTTTGTATGAAGAGAACCAGCGCCTGAAGAAAGGCCTGGTGACCATCCAGGGAAATATCGCCGAATCGGTAGAGCTCAACAACGAAAGCCTGTCGAACTATGATGAGATCAAGGCCCAGTTCAACGCCCTGCTAAACCAGTCCAGGGACATCCATGATTCATCGTCCGAGTTGCAAACCAAGATCCAGGATTCCCTGCAAAATACGCGCGTGATGGATGAGAGCGTGAATCAGATCAATGGCTTTCTGGAGGAAATCAGCAAGGTATCCAACCAGACCAATCTGCTGGCTCTCAATGCTACCATCGAGGCAGCCCGTGCCGGTGAGGCAGGCAAAGGGTTTGCCGTGGTGGCGAAGGCAGTCAAGGAGCTGTCCACCAAGACCAGCTCACTGGTCGTGGAAATCACTGACATCATCAAACAGGTGGTTCATGCCAACAAATCCGTGCAGAACGATATCAATGCCACGGTTGACCTGACGGAGACCATCACATCCACTGTCCAACGCTTCAGCACCGGGCTATCGACCACTCTGGACAGCAATGAAGGCGCCATCAGCAATATTTCCTACACCAATGACCGGGTATTCATCTCCCTGGCCAAACTCGACCATATCATCTGGAAAATAAACACCTACCTGAGCATCCTGCAGGGTAAACCAGCCTTCGATTTTGTCGATCATCGCGGCTGCCGTCTGGGTAAATGGTATTACCAGGGCGATGGTGCCCGTCACTTCGCCCATGCCAAAAGCTACCGCAGCCTGGAATCACCCCATGCCACAGTGCATAACGGCACCCAGGAAATATTCTCGCTCCTGAAAGCTGCTGATGTGGATTATGCAGATATTTACCAGGCCGCAATGAAGATGGAAAAAGGCAGCGATGGTGTGTTTGCCGCACTGGACAAGATTCTCCAGGAAAAATCCCGCTGCTGATCACATGCCTGTTTTAACGCCAGAACACCCGGGGACCGGGTGTGGGTGAAGCCCTGTCCTTGCCCCTGTTTATAAATGTCCCGGACCTGAATGGACAAGTCCGGGCTGCATTCCATATTTAAGTGCTGCTTTACGGATATTTCCAGCGGCAATTGACTCTAACCCTTCATTAGCGATTCATTCTGATGGAGCGCTTACCGGTTTCAGCATAGAATCAGGCACCACAAGGTTCTCGCTCCACACCTGTGCATTTGCAGCCCACCTGGCCGCTCCAGGGGACATCGGCAGGGTTTCTGATTCACCACCTAATGAGGGTATATGGAAAAGTCTCACATCGTCCTTGGATTGATAGGCCTGGTTTTTGTTGCCATCCTGGCGTTTCTGCTCCCCGGCTCCCCCGACCCCGAACCGGCTCCCGTCGTTGAACAGCCGGTGCCGGTCCCGGTCCCTGAAATCCGGACCATCACTGAACCGCCAGCACCTCCAGAACCACCGGTACCACCGCCGGCAGCTGAACCGGTTGTCGTGGAAGCTCCGGAGCCTGTGACACCAGAGTCGCCGGCAGTCGAACCCGTTGTTCTGCCCTCACTGAACAATAGTGACCGTTTTGTCCGCGATGAAATCACCGGCATGGACAATGGCTCACCCCTGCTGAACCTGATGTCCAGCCAGGAAATTGTCCGCAAATTTGTCACCGCTACCGAAAATGTCAGCCGGGGGTTCTACCCCACGCAGAACCTTCCACTTAACATGCTGGACAGCCCTGTAGTGGTGCAATCCATAGGCGAGGATCGCTACCTTTTATCACCGGCCTCCTATGATCGCTACACGCCTCTTGTCAATGCCGTGGTAAATATGGAAGCCACCCAGGGAGTTCAGCTGTACCGCAAAATCATGCCGCTGGTGAATCGCGCCTTTGGTGAACTGGGCCTGCCCAACCGGGATTTCGACCAGGTCCTGCTGTCTGCTATCGACAACATCATCAATGCCCGCACGGCTGAAGGACCGTATGAACTCATTCGTCCCAACGTCAACTACCAGTTTGCCGATCCTGCTATCGAGAACCTGCGGGAAGTGGAGAAACTGCTACTGCGAATGGGACCTGACAATGCCAGTCGCCTGAAAGCAAAGCTCGTCATTCTCAGAAGGCAACTGGTTACCCGTAACTGATATATCCTGCTTTTCCCTGCCTGACAATCCATAGTCTTCTTGCTGAGACATTATTCAATGTGATTTCAGTAAATTGGTGACTTAACCAATTTTCCGATAATGCATTCAGCAAGGAGCGAGCAACATGGTTACAACTTTTTCAGGAAAAAAATTCAGTGCATGGCTGTTTTTGACGGCCTGTTTTCTGGGTTACACCAAGTTCCGCCCAGGCTGACACCATTGTGATCAGTACCAACGAATCAGGGCGCACCTGGGATACCGGAATCGAGGGTGACAAGGCCTATATCGAGACCTACTACAATTTTCGCAACCTGCAAAACCCTCCCCAGCCTCGCTCGAAGAAAAACGGCATTTCGGAGTTTGATATTTCAGGCATTCCGCCCTTCGCTGCCATCACAGCAGTGCAACTGGAAATCATGACCCGCTTTCCCAGAAGCACCGACACCATCAGTACTGTTCTGGTCAGTGGCTATGAAGGTAATGGTGTATTTGAGCCCTCCGATTACGGTTCTGGGGACCTCCCCATGGGAATATTCGATGTATCCTGGGAATCGAACCATCTTCATATCGTGAATCTTGATCCCGATGCATTGCAGGCAGTCATTGACAACGGCGGCCAGTTCTTTGGACTGGAATATGAACAGGTAGCTGAACTGCCGACAGGAGCCAGCTCAATCGGTTCGGTTTTCTGGCGGGATGTCACGCTGGTGATCGAATACTCGGCGGATGACGCCTGCAGCATCCTGGAAGAGGATTACGAGGCAGCACTGAGCACCATTACCCAGCTGGAATCCGACCTGGCTATTGCCCAGGACAGTATTGACGCCCTGACCGGGCAACTGGATGCTGCCAACGTCCAGATTCTGGATCTGATGGCAGCCAATGAAGCCCTGGTGTCCGCACAGGCTCAAACAGCAGACGGATTGCATGAAATCATTGCCCTGCTTGCGCTCCGGAAGGTCAGCGGGAATCCGGTTCAAGCTATGTAGGTGAAAACGGCGCCTTGCTGAATTAGATTCTGAACATGCTGACAGCCCCACCCGGGCAGAGCAGGAACAACGGAAAAAACAAATAGCACGAAACAGCGAATTGCAGATAACCAGGCAAATATAAAAAAGGCCAGAACAGATGACTGTTCTGGCCTTTTTATTTACAGGAACCTTTTCAGGTAACCTGGAAAATTCCCTGCACTTGTTAATCCGCAAACGGCGGTGGTGCATCCGCTGGAACTTCATCCTTTTTACTGGCTGGCGGAATCGGGCGATCAACCACGAAAGCTGCAGCCGAGATCAGCAACGAGCCAACACACAGCACAGCGAAGAATGGCACGCTGCTGCCATCTCCGATATCCAGCAGCTTGCCGCCGAATCCACTGGAAAGAATTGGCCCAAAGCGCCCCATGAAGATACCGAAACCGATACCAGCAGAACGGCAGGATGGCGGATAGGCATGGGTCATGATGGCATACATGCAGGCAACACTGGCACTGAACAGGGCCGCGGCCAGACCAATCAGGCCGACAATAATCATATTGCCTTCGCCATCAGAAGCCCCTGAGGAAGACTCAAGGGCAATTGTCAGCGCAATCAGGGTGACGAAAAGGGAACCACTAAAAGTCATCATGGTCAGCTTCGACCCGAAATGCTGGATGATCAGGCCGGCGGCAATGGAACCAAAAATTGATGTAAGACCTGCAAAGGCTACTGCATACGCGGCATCATCCAGGTCCCAGCCTTTCCCTGTCAGCAGGGTCGTGGTCCACAGCAGCACACCATAGGCCACCATGGTCGCCGAGGTAAACGCCACACCCACACCGATATTGACGCGCAGGTTGGTACGATGCAGTACACCAATGGATTCACCACCAGCCACATCAGTGTCATGACGCTCAGGAACCAGTTCCACCGCATCAGTGGTTATCTTCTGTAATGCCTTCCTGGCTTCGTCCACTTTGCCCTTGGCCAGCAACCAGGTCGGACTGTCACGCAAAAACGCAACAATCATGATGACACACAGGAAAGTCAGTATACCCAGGAATACAAACGAACCACGCCAGCTGTACGAATCCAGCAGGGTCGGTGCCATGGCTGACACCACCATGCCACCGGCAGGCGTGCCGACAGAGATGGTGGTAATGCCAACCGAACGCCATTTATCAGGCAGCCACTCCCCGAGCAGGGCAATGCCATTGGCATAGGCAGAACCAAAGCCCAACCCGCTGACCAGTCGCCAGAACGCCATCTGGGTGACATCACCGGATGTACTGGCTGCAATGGTGCCAAGTGAAAATATTGTTGCTGCAATGGCCAGTGACCAGCGCCGGCCTATGGTGTCGCCCAGCCACCCCCCGGACCAGGAGCCCAGCCCGAAACCGACCAGTGCCGCACTCATGGCGAACCCGAATGTACCCCCATCGACGCCGAATTCCTCGATAACCAGGGGCGCAACAATCCCCAGAAACTGTGCATCCATCCCATCGGCAACAAGCACGATGGCACAAATAACAAACGTGGTGATGGAAAACATCCTTAACGGATAGCTGGATAGAACTTCTCTGAACGTGGCTGTCATTGTTATCCCCCTGAAAACAAACCCGAAATGTACCAACCCTTGCGGCTTATTGCTATGCCTTGAACTGCATTATTTTCCGCTGCGCAATTGCTGCTGTTTTGAGGATATACTTTGAACAGAATCCACCAAAAGAAGATTCCGTATAACCACTGCAGCCTCCGCCCACACCGGGGCCAGGTACACGTACAGGCCGTCCTTCTACGTTCTGGGTGATTCTGCTGCAGGTACCGGCGGCGCTGGGGATGGACTACATTCCGGTTTTCTGAAAATTAAACACTTGCTGCCAATTTTTGATTTAATACGCCAAAAGCTTTAAACACACATCCCCGGAAAAATGACGAAATCAGCGAGATATCCAAACAGCCTGTTTTACTGCTGGCTGGCCATACTGGTATGGTCTCCGCTGCCCGTCGCATCAAACCGCCCCTGGGCACTGGCACTGCTGATCATGCTTTGCGTCCTGCTGTCGTTTCTGACACTGGCCTACTCCCTCTGGAAAAAAATGCCTGTGCTGGAGTTGCTTCGCCCCTATGCTGTTCCAGTGACACTGCTGGGCATACTTGCCGCCTGGACCAGTATTCAATTGCTGCCCATACCGCTGGATGTTCTGACCACGATTTCACCCAATGCCGCAGAAATCTGGACAGCAACAGGCACCAGCAAGGCGCCAATCACCCTGACACCCTCCCGAACAACACTGATGTCCGCCTGGAGCTGGCTCTTGTGGTTCTACGTCTGCCTCGCTTTCCTCTTTCTGGACAATGGCAACAGGGTTCAGCAAACCTGCATGGTCATCGTTTACAGCGGCGTGTTCCAGGCCCTTTACGGCAGCTTCATGACCCTGACAGGGCTGGAATACAGTTTCTTTTTTGAAAAGGAGTTTTACCGTGGAGTGGCCACCGGCACTTTCGTTAACCGGAATCATCTGGCGGGCTATCTGGAAATGTGCCTTGCCGTTGGCATCGGCATGCTGGTTGCCACGCTGAAACATGGCAGACACCAGAACTGGCGTAGCCAGATGCGCAGCATTCTGGATGCCATGCTGGGCGCAAAATTACGACTGCGCATCTTCCTCGCCCTGATGGTTATTGCCCTGGTCCTGACCCATTCAAGGATGGGCAATTCGGCCTTCTTCACCAGCCTGATGATCTGCGGTCTTTTATGGATGATCCTGCAGCGCAAGCTGCATAAGGGAGCCATCATCCTGTTTGTCTCGCTGGTCCTGATTGACACCCTCATCGTGGGCCAATGGTTTGGATTCCAGGAAGTGGTGGACCGGATCGAGAACACTTCTGCCGATCGGGAAACCCGTGATGAAGTGGTCAGGGATACCATCGTGATGATCAGAAACTATCCTGTTACCGGTACCGGCCTTGGATCCTATGCCTCGGCTTTTCAGCAATTTCAGGGGCCTGATGTGATTGGTTTTTATGATCATGCCCATAACGACTATTTGCAGTTCACGGCCGAACTGGGATTGATTGGCATGACTCCACTGGCCATTCTGGTTGCCTTGTCGCTCTGGAAAAGTGTGCTGACCATGTTTCGGCGCAGGGACAATCTTTACAAGGGGGTGGCATTCGCCTCTACGATGGGCATCATTTCACTGCTTATCCACTCAACCGTGGATTTCAATTTACAGATGCCTGCAAACGCGCAGCTCTTTGTCTGCATACTGGCTTTTGCCTGGATAGCCTCGGCGTTGAAGCACGAACATCACTGATGGCCCATAGACGTATTCGCCCTTACCCGAACATCCTCTTCATCACGTCATCTTTCTTTACTGCCACATGGTAAACCGCTGCCGCAATATGCAGCACGACCAGTGCCGCCAGCATCCAGGCAAACATGACATGCATTTCTTCCAGAATCTCATGCAGGGCATTGCCCGAGGCAATCATCGGCATGGGAATAAATCCCAGCAGTTTCGCATTGAGCGGCTGACTGAATGTGCCGGCCAGTGCCCAGCCCTGAATGGCACAGGCAAAGGTCAGAAAATACAATCCCGCATGTCCCAACCATGCCAGATTACGCTCGTTACGGGTAGCATTCACGGGTGCTGGTGGCGGGGGTGAAACCTGTCGCCAGCCCAGACGCAGAACAGCCAGAAGCAACATCGAATACCCGACAGATCCGTGCCAACCGTAATGGGCAAAACGCTCAGCCCGGGGCGGGAATTCCGTCATCCACCAGCCATGGACAATCAGCACCAGCATCAGCAGGATGCCCAGGCTATGCATTCCCCGGGCTACGCGCCCCCATCCATCCTCTGTATTTTTCAGCATACGACTCCTGTAAATCGAATTGGCCATTTCAAACAACGCCATTCATCTTAGCCCTGCATTGCAAAATCACCCAGTACTATTTACTGCACACCATTTTTATCTTCATGGTTTTCCTTTATCTTTATACCCTTGTTTTCACGCACTTTATTGTCAAGCCAGGGCATCTGATTATGAGCAAGCCATCCTCCCTCTCAATCGACCAACTGCAGGACAAATTACAGGCTTTTGCCCGTGTACGTGACTGGGAACAGTTCCACTCGCCCAAAAACCTGAGCATGGCCCTGACCGTGGAAGCCGGTGAATTGCAGGAAATCTTTCAGTGGCTGACAGAAGAGCAAAGCAGGAACCTGGACGATGATCAACGTATGCAGGCGGCTCAAGAAATGGCGGATGTACTCCTGTACCTGTGCAGGATGGCTGATGTTCTTGACGTCGACCTGCTGGCCGCTGCTGCAAGCAAACTGGAGAATAACAACCGCCGATATCCTGCAGAGGAAGTGCGGGGGAGTGCAGAAAAGCGTCGCTGATTCAAAGTGATCCAAAGGGGGCAGAGTCACTTGTCCTGGCAAACCACAATCCAGCCCCCGGCATCCTGTCAAATCAAGTGGCTCTGCCCCCTTTGGAATACGTATAATTCACCACCTTTTTCCAAGATCCTGGCCTATGCTGTCCTATCGACACGCTTTTCACGCCGGCAACGTTGCCGATATCCTCAAACATCTGGTGCTCGTTAACACCCTGCACTATGCCATGCGCAAGGATACACCCCTGTTTTACCTGGACACCCATGCCGGTGCGGGGCACTACAACCTCGATAGTGAACAGTCACAAAAAACAGCAGAGGCTGAAGCCGGTATACTCACTCTGGATTTCGCTTCCCTGGTAACCGGCCTGTCCGAAGAGAGCGCACAGGCCATTACGTTTTACCAACAGGCTGTTGAACCCTTTTTGCTTAAAAACCAGTATCCCGGCTCCCCTCTCCTTGCCGCCACGCTGCTTCGTGCCCAGGACCATCTGCATTTATGCGACCTGCACCCGGCCGATTTTGCTGAGCTGAAAAAGCTGGCCTCGCGGGATCGCCGGATTTACGTTGAGCAAACCGATGGCTACCAGCGAGCCATGGGGCTGATTCCACCGGTACAGAAGCGGGCAGTCATCCTGATCGATCCTTCCTATGAACGGGATGAGGATTACCGGCTGGTGGTAAAACTCGCTGCGGATATTCACAGGCGCATGGCATCGGCACAGGTGCTGCTATGGTATCCCGTGGTCAGGCGCGATGCTGTTGAACGTATGGTGAACGCGCTGGTGAACAGAAGCCCCAGGGATTTATGGCGCTTCGAACTCGGTGTACGCCAGGACAAGGATGGCGATGGCATGACAGGTTCCGGTATGCTGGTCATCAATCCGCCCTGGACACTGCCCTCCCGGCTGGAGCATTGTTTGCCGCGCCTGCAGCAACAGCTTGAATCCTCAGGAGGCTACTGGACAGTGGAGCGCCTGACTCCGGAGTAATGATGCACGATTGGGGAAACCCTGATTACCAGTACGAAATGGGCATGTATGATGAAGCAGAATACTGGGCGCAATAAACCTGTATGCGCCAGGCAATTCTCAATTTGTTTCCAGGTGCGCTGGTTTGGCACTATTGCCTGAACAAGGCGGGTTTTTCCGGTCATTGCCTTACTCAAACTGATCAGTTCGTCACCGCTGATGTGTGCAACCAATATCGTGGGGATTAATTAAAAATGAAGCACATTTTTTATACCATGCTGGCTTTACTCTCTTTACCTGCTTTTGCCCAGGAAAGCAGCATTCCTGTATCACCCGCCTACACGGCGGACTCACTGGTCAATCCCTCTCCACGCAACTGGCCCTTGAGCGGCGGCAACCTCTACAACCAGCGTTATTCCCCGCTGAGCCAGATCAACCGTGATAACGTTGGCAATCTGAAGGGGGTCTGGCGCACTCATCTGAACGGCTCGGGCCTGGAACCGAAATATTCCGCCGAGGCCCCACCGGTCGTACATGACGGGGTGATGTATATCTCCACCGGTGCCAATGATGTGTTTGCCCTGAGCGTGGAGTCCGGAGAAATTCTCTGGCAGTTTGCCGCCAACATCAACGCCACCATCACCTCCGTTTGCTGTGGCTGGAACAACCGTGGTGTCGCCATTGGCGAGGGTCGCGTTTACACCGGCCTGCTGGATGGGCGTCTTGTCGCCCTGGACCAGAAAACCGGGGACATCGCCTGGGACATTCAGGCCGAGCGTTGGCAGGAAGGCTTTTCCATTACCAGTGCACCGGTGTATTTCGATGATATGGTGATCGTCGGTTTTGCCGGTGCGGATCGCGGCACTCGTGGACGGATCAAGGCCTATGATGCGAAAGACGGCTCCCTGCTCTGGACTTTCTACACTATTCCTGGCCCCGGTGAGCCAGGCTTTGAATCCTGGCCACAGGATAATGACTTCTGGCAGTACGGTGGTGCCTCTCTCTGGCAGGTGCCGGCCGTGGATCCAGAACTCGACATGGTGTATTTCTCCACCGGCAACGCTGGTCCAGACTATACCGGCCGCTATCGTGCCGGTGACAATCTCTACAGTGCCTCCATCGTCGCCATCGATGCCCACACCGGCGAATACCGCTGGCACTTCCAGCAGGTGCATCACGATATCTGGGACTACGATGCCAGTAACCCGGTGGTGCTGTTCGATGTGGTCATAGACGGGCGCCTGCGCAAAGGCATCGTGGAAGTCGGCAAGACCGGTTTTGCCTATATTCTGGACCGGGAAACCGGTGAACCGCTCATCGGCATCGAAGAGCGTGAAGTCCCCCAGGACCCACGTCAGGCTACCGCTGCCACGCAACCCTACCCGCTGGGTGAATCCGTGATTCCACAGCATCTGGAAATTCCACCTCTGGGCATGGAACTGGTCAATGAAGGCCGAATCTTCACGCCTTTCTATGGTGCTGAACCTGTGATTGTCAGACCAGGCATCTGGGGTGGCGCCAGCTGGCCGCCCAGCTCCTATGATCCGGAGCGTGCCCTGCTCTATGTCTGCGCATCCGACTTTGCCGGTAGCTATACCGGCGGACAGGATGAAATCCAGGAACCCGATTACAGCAAGGCCTGGCTGGGGGGGCGTTCCGGTCCCGCGGTTACCGCACGCATTGGTCAGTTTGTGGCCATGGATGTCAGAACCAATACCGCTGCCTGGCGGGTCCAGTGGCCGGACCAGTGCTATTCCGGTTCGGTAGCCACGGGTGGCGGACTGGTGTTTACCGGTCGCAATGATGGCCATCTGATCGCCCTGGATTCAGATAACGGCAGGCAGCTATGGACCTTCCAGACCGGTGCCGGCGTCAACGCCCCGGGCACCGTGTTTGAACACAAGGGAAAACAGTATGTGGCCGTTCTTTCCGGCGGCAATGCCCTGATCGGCTCTGCCCGGGGTGACAGTGTCTGGCTGTTTGGCCTGGACGGCACCCTGAATGAAGCCGAACCTGGAGATACTCCACTGGTCCCGGCAGTTGCCATGGCTGGTGAAGCTTCTACAAATGTGGGAGAACCTGATCTGGCCAACGGAGAATCCATCTACCAGCAGACCTGTCACCAGTGTCATGGTGATGATGGGAAAGGCGGACATGGCGGCGGCGCACCTCTGAACGCACTCAAGGACCTGCTGACTGTCATGACCACAGTACGTGATGGCCGCAACGACAAAATGCCGGCATTGGGCGCCGCCTTGTCGGCAGAACAAATCCGGGATGTCAGTGCTTACGTGCTGGATGCCTTTACTGAATAAAATTGGGGTCAGATCATCTTTATATAAAAATAGTGATCTGACCCCGTTTTTTATTTTTTGCCTTTCCAGGTGACCTCGTACAGGTCACGGCGCCGGTCCATGAAGTTCCTCACGGACCCTTCATTACGCAGGACCTTGAGCTTTTCCAGATCCAGGTCGACGATCAGGGTCATTTCGGTATTTGGCGTGGTCTCAGAGATGATCGCATCATGAGGGAAGGCAAAATCGGACGGTGAGAACACAGCGGTCTGGCCGTACTGGATATCGACACTCTCCACTTTCGGCAGATTGCCGACACTCCCGGCAATCGCCACATAACACTCATTCTCGATAGCTCGGGCCTGGGCGCAGCGTTGTACCCGAAGGTAGCCGTTCTTGGTATCGGTCCAGAACGGGACCAACAGAATTTGCATATCATCGTCACTGAGAAGTCTGGCCAGCTCGGGAAATTCCACGTCATAGCAAATCAGAATGCCGATGCGCCCAAAATCGGTCTCAAAGGTTTTGAGAGTGTCTCCCCCTTCCATTACCCAGCTTTTTTTCTCGTGAGGTGTAGGATGAATCTTGTACTGGGAGTCTACGGTACCATCGCGCCGACAAAGATAGCTCACATTATATAAATCATCATTTTCAATAATCGGCATGGAACCAGCGATGATATTGATATTGTAGGACACCGCCATAGCCGACATTGCACCCAGGATCTCCTCCGTATAACTGGCCAGGCTCCAGATATCATCGATGGAATTGCGCTTCTGGTTGAGACCGATCAGCGGTGCATTGAAAAACTCCGGAAACAGAGCCAGGTCGCACTGATAGTCCGAGAGAGAATCGACAAAAGATTCCACGGCCTGTAGAAATTCCTCAAGGCTTTTGAAATAACGCATCTGCCACTGTACACAACCAATTCGAGCCGTGGTTTTCTGGTTATTGATCAGCTTGTCATATTCAGGGTCGTAATGGATATTGTCCCACTGCAGTAAAGTGGCATAACCATGTGACTCCTTGTCCTCCGGCCAGTAGGCATCAAGCAGTCGCTTGACCTCGAAACCATTGGATAGCTGGAACGTCAATGTCGGGTCGTAGATATCCTTGAAACTGACCGCCTTGATGTATTCATCCGGCGTCATCTTGTCAGCATATTTACGGTAATTGGGTATCCTGCCACCTGCCATGATGGACTTCAGATTCAGATTGCGGCACAACTCCTTGCGGGCCTCATAGAGCCTTCGTCCAAGCCTGAGGTTTCGATAATCCCGGGAGACCATGACATCAACCCCGTAAAGCACATCCCCTTCAGGATCATGGGTCCCCAGGCTGGCGTTATCTGTTATTTCTTCCCAGGTATGGGAATCCCCGAACTGGTCGTAGTCCACCACGATAGTGAAAGCCGCCGCAATTACCTTCCCTTTATCCTCGATACAAATCTGACCTTCAGGAAATGCCTTGAGTTGTGCCAGATAAATATTTTCAGGCCATGCACCGGTTAAATCCCGATAAATATCATCCATGATTTCCTTGATGTCGTTGTAATCCTCCGGCCGCTGGTTGCGCAGTTCAAGACGGTGGGCCTGGGGCTCCTGGAGAACACTGTTTTCCTGATTATTCATAAAAAACCTGGGGCAAGAATGTACCGGTCATCATACATGACTGGCTGACGAATTTCCCGGCAGCCACCAATCTTCACCTTTCTTCGATAATTTAAGGCTTTGCCGCAACAGTCAATTATGGGAGCATTAACCCTGAAGAGAGAGGGGGAAACATGATCAGGATACTGACCGTCCTGCTGTGGCTGCTGCCACTTTCTGCACTGGGACAAACCTTCTATACCCTGCCAGATGGCTCACGCATACAAGCGTATCTGGCTTTCCCGGAGACAGGCGCACAGGACTATCCGCTTGCCATCGTCATGGGCGGCGGCCCCGGCAATGGCCGCATTGCGTCCAGTACCTTCGAATCACTTGGCCAGGACTTTGTGTCCCATGGCTGGGCAGTAATAACACCCGTCTCACCCAACGGCCAATCCTTCTTTGGTGCCAACGGAGAACTCGTTCACCAGCTGGCAGAACTGCTGAAATCCGAGGATCGAATTGCCGATGGCCCGGCTTTGCTGGCAGGGATTTCCAACGGGGGCATCTCTTCCCTGGAGATTGCCAATAATCACCCTCACGACTACCGTGGTGTTGTTGCCGTGCCCGCACTCGCCAACAGCGCCTCGGTGACCAACCTCGATAATTTCCCTGTTTACCTGCGCATTGGCAGCGAGGACCAGCTGGGCTGGGCAGCCCGTTATGAGTCTACCCTGCGCGCCCTGGAAAATGCCGGGGCTGTGGTGGATGCACAGCTGGTACAGGGTAGCGGGCATCGCGTCCCCGTGGACTGGGATGATCTTGACCACTGGTTAAAGGCATTGGATTCCAACAGGAGATAAACATGGCTTCAGAATGGCGCAGGGAAGGTATTCTCACCACCTTTGGCTCGGTTGTTGGCCTGGCCTTTGGACCCAGTGTCATAGCCATCCTGGCAATCAGCCCGTTTATTCCGCCCATCGAAGCAGAATTCGGCTGGTCCCGGGTACAGGTCTCGCTGGCCGCCACAATTGTGTCCTACATGGTGGTGTTCGTATCACCCTTGCAGGGATTTCTGGTGGACCGGTTTGGACCGCGTAAAGTGATCTTGACCTCAATCCCCCTGTTTTCCCTGGGACTGGCATCGTTGTACTTCCTGCCTGACAGTCTGCCGCTGTACTACACGATCTGGGTCCTGATCCCTATTTTCAGTATCGGTCTGTGGCCCCTGGGATACCTGCAGGCCGTCAGCCAGTGGTTTGAGCGCAAGCTGGGCCTGGCCCTCGGGTGTGCCAATGCCGGCATAGGAGTTGGCAGTACTCTGGTACCACTGATCATCGCCGCGTTCATCGCTACCTACGACTGGCGCATGGCCTTTCTCGGGCTCGCTGCCATCGTGCTTTTCGTGACCTGGCCGGTAACATTTTTCACCATCAAGGAGCCCGCAGCAGATGCCCATCACGATCCTGCCTTTTTAGCCAGGATGAACCAGGGCACCGTGTTCGGGGAAGCCATTGGGGAACCGGTATTCTTCATGTTGTGTGCGGCATTCTTCCTGCTTGGTCTGACCGCCTCCTCGCTTGTCACCCAGCAGGTTCCACTATTGATCGAAGCCGGCTGGAGCCAGACAGAAGCGTCCTTCGTGCAGGCCCTGTTCGGCTTTGCCCTGCTGTTTGCCCGGGTCTTTATCGGGTTTGTAATCGACCACTTCTTTGCTCCCCGCGTCATGCAACT
>Ga0181581_10000829_pt1 | contig 23469 bp, 20 predicted proteins | sample 071ome_22_FD_132433 | JGI IMG/M metagenome (GOLD analysis project Ga0181581, IMG submission 132433) | Coastal salt marsh microbial communities from the Groves Creek Marsh, Skidaway Island, Georgia - 071404AT metaG (megahit assembly) | ecosystem: Environmental > Aquatic > Marine > Intertidal... | reverse complement strand
TTCGATCGCATCGTCGTCGAGGGAGTCGGCGGCGCTGTCGTCGACACTCTCGTCGACACTGTCGTCGCTCTCGATCGACTCGTCTTCGACGAACTCGGTCTCGACGACCGAGTTCTCCTCGAACGGGGTGTCGATGATGCCGGTGGCGGCGGCACCGCCGACAGATGCAGCGGCGACGGACGCGCCAATTGCGATCTTTCCGAGTGCGGTGCCGGCAAAGGTCGAAACAGAGGTGAGCATGGGATGTCTCCTGGGGGATTCGTGATTCACGTTCAACGAGACGACGGCAGGTCCGGTGGTATCCGTTGCGTCGCTGCCGACGGAGTCGGCGCCGACGAACTCGGTCAGCGCCCCGGTCACGATCGGGGGATCGATCGCCTGAAAGGCTGAGCGAATGTCATCGAGCGCGTCGCCGAGTCGCGGATCGCCGGAAGTGGCGCCCGAGAGCAGTGCCTCAGCATCGTCATCGGTGAACTCGTGGTGGGTCATGTCACTCGGGGAAACGTCGTCGTCGTGCATCAGGAGACCGCCTGTTTCGGATTTTCTCGCCGGAGCCGATCGAGGGCTCGGGCCTGGAGTCGTTTCACTGCGGTGACCGGTCGTCCGACGATCTCTGCGGTCTCTTCGAGCGAGAGTCCAACGGCCAGCCGAAGCACGACAACCTCGTGTTGTGCGTCGGTCAGCGATGCGAGCAGTGTTGCCACTCGCTCGGAACCGAGGCCGGCGAGTGCCAGCGCTTCTGCACTCGGCGCAGCTTGGTCGCCGTGGCTGTCTTCGTGCGCAACCGGGGGTCGCCGTTGCTCGGCTCGATAGTGGTCGATCAGACGGTTCCGGGCGATGGCGAACACCCACGCTCGGAAGGCCCGGGCATCACCCTCGAAGCTGGCCAACTGGCCGAAGACGCCGAGGAAGGCGTCGTTGGTGACGGCGTCGGCATCACGAGCGCCACGACCGACGGCGAACCGCTTGACCTCTGGTCCCAGCCACTCGTACAGCGCGGTGAAGCCGCGCGATCCGCCGTCACGCGCGTCGCGGAGCCAACGTTCGAACTCGAAATGGTCTGGGGTGGATGCCTGCACGTGATTCCGGGTTTTCTCCATGCACCATCGGAAACGCTGGGGATGGTCGTGAGGAGACCGGGAGAGAATTTTTTCCCGGACAAGAAACTGGACGTTTGTTCAGGTGGATCGTACGCTCCTTGAACAAATGTTCAGCCCGGCACGGCCGGCCCGCCCGAAGTGAGCTGCGATGGCGACCACCCTGCCTTGCGCCCCCGACGCCGAGCCAACGGCACAACCGAGTGACATGGGCCAGACGGCTGCAACCCTGCTCGTCGTGCTGACCTCCGTCCTCATGGGAACGGTGCCGGTTTTCGCACGCGAACTCACCGATGCCGGCTTGAGCGCTGTCTCGGTCAGCTTCTACCGAAATCTCTTGGGTACGGTCGTGTTGTTCGGGCTGCTGCGTTTCTCGGGACCGAGGAGACAGGCCACTCTCTGGGCGCTGAGTGCCGGTCTGTTCATGGGGCTCGGCTGGACCGCCTACGTCCGAGCGGTCGAGGTCGTGCCGGTCTCGACCGCCGGTGTCATCTACATGAGCTACCCACTGTTTGCGATCGTGCTCGCATGGGTGCTGTTCGGCCAGCAGGCAACCCGTCGTTCGCTGCTCAGCGGAATCGTCGTCCTTGCGGCCTCGTTCGTTGCGCTCGGAGCCGAGCTCGATGGTGATGACGGCGAGATTCTGCTCGTTGCGTTCGCAGCGCCGGTCTCGTTCGGCTTCGCCGTCGCCGTGCTGACCGAGCGGTTGAGTCTGTTGAGACCGATCGAGCGGGTTGCTCCGATCGCCTTCGGTTCCACGATCGGACTGCTTCCCCTCATGGCCAACCAGACATGGGACGAGTCGATCCCGGGTGATCTTCGGACCTGGGCACTCGCCATCGGCATCGCCCTGTTCACCGCCATCGGACCGCAGTGGATCTACTCAGCGGCAGCGCCCAATGTTGGCCCGGCCCGGGCAGCAGTCGCAGGCTCGACAGAGCTGCCGATGATGTTCGTGGTCGGATACCTCTGGTTCGGCGAGGCACTCACCCTCGAGCAGGGCATCGCCGGCGTCATGGTCCTCGGTGCGATCCTGCTCGTGCCGGCCCGCCAATCACCCGGATTGACGATCGTGCGTCGCCGCCGCCGACTCATTCCCGGCCGCTTCTACGCATCGGGGTGAGCTAGCCGAGCCACCCCATCGGGTTGGGATTGCGGTTCTCCATGATCGATTCGTGCTTGTCCTGGAGCGCAAGCACGAACTCGGGGTGGGTGAAGATCCAAAATCGATCGCTCATGACTGCGTCGTGCACCATGTCGGCAACCGCATCGGGATCCAGTCCCCCGTCGAGCGCGTCGACGACGAACTGCCAGGCAGCCTCCTGGTCGGCGGTGGGCTCATACAGGGCGGGTGGTGCGGCTGCCTCCGGTCCGTTGCGCTCCGACGTTGCGATGTCGGTACGAACCCAGCCGGGGCACAGGCACGACACACCGATACCCGTGCCCGAGCGATGCATCTGGTTGTAGAGGCCCTGGGTGATACCGACGACGGCCCACTTGCTGGCGGTATACGCAGAATGCCCTGGCATGTGGCCCGCCATCGAGGCGGTGTTGACGACGTGCCCCTCGCCCTGCTCGATCATTCGGGGAAGGAAGGCCCGGTGTCCATGGATCACTCCCCACAGATTCACCCCCAGCACCCACTCCCAGTTGGCGCTGTTGATCAGCTCCGGTCCACCTTTCATGCCCCCCACCCCTGCGTTGTTGCACAGGAGGTGCACATCGCCGAATTCGCCGAACGCACGATCGGCCAGCTCGTCGACGGCACCGCCGTCCGCCACATCGGTGACATGCCCGATCACGCCGGTGCCGTGGGCACTGACCTCGGCAACGGCCTCGTCCAGACGCGGCGCCTCGATGTCGCTCAACACGACGTTCATGCCCGCCCCTGCGAACCGGTTGGCGAATGACCGGCCCATGCCGCTCGCTGCGCCGGTGATGACAGCGGTTTTCCCGGTGAGATCATCCACGGAACGACGGTAGCCCGCCGGGTGAACCGGTCGTTACCCCGCAGACCGATCTGCGGGGGTGTGCCACACTTCGGACATGCAAGCGGATCGTTACGACGTCGCCGTGATCGGTCGGGGAATGATCGGTGCCGCAGCCGGTCGACACCTCGCCGAAGCCGGTCATCGCACTGCGTTGATCGGCCCCGGCGAGCCCGCTGATCGACGACGAAGTCAGGGCCCGTTCTGTTCGCACCCTGACGAAGGCCGGATCACCCGCATCGCTGGCCGCACCCAGACCTGGTCCGACGTGGCGGCTGCCTCGATCGGGCGGTACGCCGACATCGCGTCCCGGTCCGGTATCTCGTTCCACAAACCGTGTGGCTTCATCGCCGGCTACCCCGATGCCCCGGCGTGGGTGACACGAGCTGCGAAGTACGGCAGCGATGCTCGCCTCGTCGATGCTGGATGGGTACGCGAAACAACCGGTATCTCGATCACGAATGGGTTGGGCTTGGTCGCCGAAGGTGCACCGGCCGGCTACATCAACCCGCGCCGTCTTGTCGCAGCCCAGACCCGGCTCGCCGAGCTCGGCGGAGCCGACGTCATCGACGCTGCGGTGGCCGGCGTCCGTCGGCACGACGGAGGGTTTGCACTCGACGGATCGTTCGGGTCGGTGATCGTCGACCGACTCCTGGTTGCAACGGGTGCATTCGGATCCGATCTGTTCGAATGGGAACTCGACGTCGAACGCCGAGCCCGAACGACCGTGATGGCCCGGCTGGCCGATGACGGCAGGATTCCCTGTCTGATCCTCGATCAGCCCCCCGACGATCGGGTACACGAGATCTACTGGGTTCCGCCGGTCGAGTACCCCGACGGCTCTGTTCGCATCAAGATCGGTGGCAATCGCAAGGACACGATCCTTCTGGAACCCCATGAACTGACCGAGTGGTTCCACAGCGACGGTGACCCGGTCGAGATCGACTCGCTCACCGAGAACCTGTTCGCACTGCTGCCCGATGCACCGCTCGGCGACGTCGTCACTGCGCCGTGCGTCATCACCGGCACGCCCACTGGAGCCCCGTACATCGGGTGGATCGACGACGGAGTCGCCGTCGCCATTGCGGGGAACGGATCTGCGGCCAAGTCGAGTGATGAACTCGGTCGTCTCGGTGCAACCCTCTTTTCAGATGCCGGGTGGGACTCTCCCATCGATCCGGCGAGCTTCACTCCTCATCTCCTCTGAGTTCCCCGGTGCCACCGGCCACCGGGGCCGGGCCATCACCGGCCATGGCTCGCCCGAGTTTTGGGGATCCGAGACGCGCGTCATGGCGGTCGCAACTCCGTGTCCGAATCTGTCTCATCTGATCAGGCATACTCGGTTCATGCCTGTCGAAGCGGTCGCCACCACCGGGATCTACTGTCGACCGGAGTGCGCTGCTGCCCCGTTGCCGCACAACACAGCGCCGTTCGGGAGTCCGGTCGCCGCCGAGGCTGCCGGCTACCGACCGTGCCTGCGATGCCGACCCGATCGGCACCTGCGCTCGGTAGAGGTCAGCGGGGCGCCCGCCCCGGTCCAAGGGGCCGTGGCGCTCATCGCATCCGGGTTCCTCGACCGCTTCGACGAGGCGACCCTCGCCAACCGCGTCGGCTATTCAACCCGTCAACTCCGCCGCCTGTTCGAGCGTCACGTCGGCGCCACCCCCGACTTCGTGGCCCGGAGCCGTCGTGCGCATTTCGCTCGACGGCTTTTCGACGAAACCGACCTGTCGATGACGTCGATCGCAGCGGCATCGGGGTTCGGCTCGGTACGCCAGATGAACCGGGTCGTCGGGCAGACCTTCCGGTTCACCCCCAGCGAATTGCGGGCCAAGCGTCGCACGCGCGACGTGCTGCGGGCTGACGGAGGTCTTCGACTCCGAATCCCCACCGGTTCGCCACTCGACGTCGAGCAGATCACCAGTCACCTACGGCCTCGGCTCAGTCCGGGAGTCGAGGCGCTCGATGGAACCGTGTATCGACGCACGATTGTGATGTGCGGTCACCCCGGGGTGATCGAGGTCGACCTCGCCGCTGCCTCAGACGCGGTGGAACTGGTGGCGCATCTCCCGTCGTTCGATTCGATCATCGACGAGGTTGCGCGAGTCCGACACATGTTCGGCCTCGACGACGAGCTCGAGGAGGCGAGCCGATGGTTGGTGAACGATTCGTTGCTGGGCCGCCTCGTCCGGCGCCGCCCGAACCTGCGAGTCGTCGGTGGCTGGGACCGGTTCGAGACGGCGGTGCGTGTGATCATCGGTCAGCAGGTGAGCGTGGTGGGCGCAACCACTGTGACCGGCAAACTGATCGAGCGTCGCGGCAGTCCGTTGCCAGCGCCGGCTCTCGGCCTGTGTCGCCTCTTTCCAACGCCGGAACAACTCGCACCGCTTGCGGCCGGTGACACCGACGAAGGCATGCCGCGTCGTCGAGCGCGGACCATCGGTGAACTCGCCGCTGCCGTCCTCAGCGGCCGTATTGATCTCTACAACGCCGACCCGGTCGAGCTCCGAGTGCAACTCCTCGCCCTGTCCGGGATCGGGCCGTGGACGGCAGAACTGATCGCCATGCGGGCAGCCCGTGATCCCGATGCCTTCCCGGCTGGTGACCTCGGGATCCGGCGTGCCCTTGCAGCTCTCGACGGCGGGCCTCGATCGCTGTCCGACGACGAGTGCCGAGCCCGAGCCGATGCCTGGCGTCCGTACCGCTCGCTCGCCGCGCAACACCTGTGGGCGAGCGCTGAACCCGAATATTGTCGTGTTGAGGAGGATCAACCATGACCGCCGCCCTCCACCGCTCCCGTTTCGACTCGCCGATCGGTGCACTGCACCTGGTTGCCAGCGACGGCGGGCTTCGCCGCGTCTCCTGGCCCCACGAGGTCCATGCCGAACACGACGGGCTCGGGGCTGACGAGGCCCACCCGGTCTTGGTGGATGCTGCCCGACAACTCGCCGAGTATTTCGCCGGCGACCGTCGCGAATTCGATCTCCCACTCGATCTACAGGGGACAGACTTTCAGCGAGAAGCCTGGCTCGCCCTTGCCGACGTGCCCTATGGCACGACGGTGTCGTACGGCGAGCAGGCCGAACGCATCGGACGACCCGGTGCGTCCCGGGCGGTCGGCGCTGCAAACGCGAAGAACCCCATCCCGATCGTCCTTCCGTGTCACCGTGTGGTGGGGGCCGACGGCTCGCTGACCGGGTTCGCGGGTGGACTCGATCTGAAGCGGAAGCTGCTCGCCCACGAGCGGTCGCAACAATCGCTCGACATCTGATTGCGGGTCTACGCTCGGAGTATGTCGCAGCAGTTCGACCAGTACGCCGAAATCTCTTACCGCGAAGGCACCGATCGGCCGACCGACCCGGGCGAGCAGCGGGCCCTGTGGAAGTGGGAAGCCGCAATCGGCTATCGGATGTTCGCGGCACTCCGCTGGGGTCAGCTCGGTGATGGTCACATCACCTTCCGAGATCCTGAACGTCGTGACCACTTCTGGATGCTGTCCTATGGCGTGCCGTTCCGAGCTGCGACCATCCACGACCTGATCCTCATCGCACCCGATGGCTCCGTGGCCGAGGGTCCAGCTCACGCCACCGCAAACACCGCCGGCTACAACATTCACATGCCGCTGCTGGAGGTGCGCCAAGACATCAACTCGGCGGCTCACACCCACACTGCCTTCGGTACGCCATGGTCAGCGAATGTCGAACCGTTCCGGGCGATCAGTCAGGAGTCGTGCTCCTTCGTCTTCAACCAGGCGATCTACGAAGGCGAAGACCTCGAGGTCGATTCGACCGATGGCGGCTATCGCATCGCCGACGCGATGGGCTCCAATACGCTCGTGATCCTGCGAAACCACGGCTTGCTCACCGGTGGCCAGTCACCGGCGGAATCCGTCGGCTGGTTCGTGCTGGCCGAACGGGTTGCGGAGGTGCATGTGAAGGCGCCGAATGGCAAGGCGATCTCCGACGAGATGGCGAAGCACATCGCACGAAGTTTCGAAGACCCGGCGATGGGTTGGCGCACGTGGCAATGGCTGGCCCGTGACCTCGTCCCCGATCCGTCGGTCGTGCTGTGATCGCGCAGCGGGCCTGAGCGGCCGCCCTGCTGCGCCGTTGCGGGCGGTGCCGGATGCTTGATCAGTCGGCGTGGGCCACTTTCTGGCGGCGACGGTGATCGCGCAGGATCGCCTCGGTGTACCCGTTTTTTTGGAATCGACCGTCGAGAACAAGGGCACGTGCGGCCTGGAACGGGATCGATTCCTCGTAGTGGGGAGCCATCGGCTCGTACGCGTTGTCATCGGCGTTCTGAGCATCGACGGCGAGCGCCATGCGCTGCATCGACTCGCGGACCTGGGTGTCGTCGACCAGCCCATGGTGCAGCCAGTTCGCAACGTGCTGCGACGAGATGCGCAACGTTGCGAGGTCCTCCATCAACCCGACGTCGTCGATGTCGGGCACTGTCGAACAGCCGACCCCCTGGCCGACCCAGCGAACGACGTAGCCGAGGATCGACTGGCAGTTGTTGTCGAGTTCGGTCTGAATGTCGGCTTCGGTCAGCTCACCGGACAGCAGCGGGATCATGGTCAGATCGTCGATCGATCGGGGTGTCCTGTTGTGGATCTCTTCTTGGCGCGCTGCCACGTTGGTGTTGAAGTAGTGGGTTGCGTGCAGGGTGGCCGCGGTGGGTGATGGCACCCAGGCGCAGGTGGCACCCGACTGGGGATGACTGGCCTTGGTGGCAAGCATCTCGGCCATCTCCGATGGCTTGGCCCACATGCCCTTGCCGATCTGGGCCCGGTTTTGCATGCCCGCCGCAAGCCCGGTGTCGACATTGGCGTCCTCATAGGCGAGAAGCCAGGTAGCACCCTTCATGTCGCCCTTCTTGAGCATTGGCCCGGCCTCCATGTCGGTGTGGATCTCGTCGCCGGTGCGGTCGAGGAAACCGGTGTTGATGAACACAACCCGCACGCGTGCCTGGTCGATGGCCGCAGCGAGGTTGAGCGAGGTCCGTCGTTCCTCGTCCATGATGCCCATCTTCAGCGTGTTCGGTTCGAGTCCGAGCGCAGCCTCGACTCGGCCGAACAAGTCGACGGCCCAGGCGACCTCGTCGGCGCCGTGCATCTTCGGCTTCACGATGTAGATCGAGCCGGTTCGGCTGTTGCGGAATGCACTGTTGCCGAGCAGATCGTGTTTGGCGGCCAGTGCCGTGACGAAACAGTCCAGGATCGTCTCGTAGATCGGCTCACCGTTCATCGTCACGGCGTCGGTGGTGAGGTGATGGCCGACATTGCGAACGAGCATGCAGGCCCGACCCGGCAACACGAGCTCGGAACCGTCGGCAGCGATGTAGACGCGATCGCGGTTGAGCCGCCGCTCCACCGACTCGCCGCCTTTGCGGAACGTCGAGACGAGGTCGCCTTTCATCAGGCCGAGCCAGTTGCCGTAGACGACGACCTTGTCGTCGGCGTCGACAGCGCTGACAGAGTCTTCGCAGTCCATGATCGACGAGATCGCCGACTCGAGCTCGATGTCGGCGACACCGGCAGGATCGTCCTTGCCGATGGTGTCGGCTCGATCGATCCGAATGTCGGCGTGGAGTCCGTGCTTTCGGAGCACGACGCTGCTGGGGTCGTCTGCGGCACCGGCATAGCCGACGAACTGGCCGGGATCGGCGAGCATCGTGGCGGTTGCGCCCATCGACACCTGCAACGCCCCATCGACGACGGCGTAGCCCGTCGCGTCGGCGTGGCTCCCGTCGACGAGTGGGGCGTGCGAGTCCAGGAAGGCTCGCGCCCATGCGATGACCTTGGCGCCGCGGACCGGGTTGTATCCGCTCCCTGCGTCTGCGCCGTCGTCGTCGGGGATGGCGTCGGTGCCGTAGAGGGCGTCGTACAGCGAGCCCCATCGGGCGTTCGCTGCGTTGAGGGCGTAGCGGGCGTTGTCGAGCGGAACGACGAGTTGCGCACCGGCGGTGCCGGCGATTTCCGAGTCGACCTTGCTGGTCGCGACGGTCACATCGGCCGGAGCGTCTTCGAGGTACCCGATCTGTCGAAGGAATCCGAGGTAGGCGGTGTGGTCGTGGTGTCCTCGTGCTGCGACGAGGTACGCGTCGATCTGATCCTGCAACTCGTCACGTCGCGCCAGCAGCGCGGTGTTGCGCGGACCCATGTCGGCCACGACAGCCTCGAGTGCGGACCAGAAGTCGGCTGCGGTGACGCCGGAGTCGGGGGTCAGTGACGTTTCGACGAAGTCATGGAGCGGCTGGGCGATCTCGAGGTGTCCGATACGAACCATGCGTTCGATGTTAACGACCGTTCACCCTGCTCACGGTATTGTGGCGTATGACAACCCTTGCCGAGTACCGCAGTCTGTTCGACCTCACCGGTCAGCGAGCCGCCGTCATCGGCGCCGGCTCCGGGTTGGGCGAGGCGAGCGCCCTCGCTCTCGCAGCGCACGGCGCGACCGTGACATGTGCCGACCTCGACGCCGGCGCCGCAGAAGCGACTGCAGACGCGATCGTTGCCGAGAACGGCGCAGCATCGTCGACGGCAGTCGACATCACGGACGCCGAATCGGTCGATGCCCTGTTCGCGTCGGCCCACTTCGACACCGCAGTGATCACCCCCTCCATCAATGTCCGCAAACAACTGCTCGACATGAGCGAGGACGAGTTCGCCCGCGTCGTCGATCTCAACCTTCGGGGCACCTTCACCGCCATGCGCTCGGCGGGACGTTCGATGGCCGCACACAATGGAGGATCGATCATCGTGTTCAGTTCGGTGCGCTCACAGGTCGTCGAACCGGGACAGGGGGTCTACGCCGCCACCAAAGCCGGCGCAGTGGCGCTTGTGAAGACGCTGGCCGCCGAGCTCGCATCGCACAACGTGCGGGTCAATGCCGTGTGTCCCGGTGTCGTCGAGACCCCCCTGACCGAGCAGATCAAAGCCGATCCAGCCTGGTACCAGGCCTATGCCGACATCAGCGCCCTGGGCCGGTGGAGCCAGCCTGAGGAACAGGCCGGTGCAGTCGTGTATCTCGCAGCGCGGGCGAGCTCCTTCGTGACCGGCTCGACCCTGTTCGTCGACGGCGGTTGGCTGGCGGTCGACGGCCGCTACACGCCACCGCTCTAGTCGTCGAGTCCGGCCCCGAGGAAGTTGACCGCCGCCTGGGCGAACACCTCGGTGTAGCGAACGATCTCGTCGATCTCGACGAATTCGTCGACCTGGTGAGCGATCCACTTGCCACCTGGGCCGTAGACGACGCTGTCGAGGCCGCCATCGCGCCACAGGATGGTGCCATCGGTGCTTCCGGGAACGCCCCCGTAGACGGGTGGTTCCCCCATGATGCGTTCGTGGGCGGCGGCGAGTGCCCGGCAGACCGGGGAGTCGAGCGCAGTATCGGTCGCCGGTCGGTCATCGATCACGCAGAGCTCGAGGCGCACCCCGGTCGTCTCACCGATTTCGTGGAGCATGGCTTCGACCTCGGCGATCAGTTCCGGGTGGTCGACGTCGGGAGTGGTGCGTATGTCGATCGCCAGTGTTGCGTCCGCCGGGATCACATTGATCTGCTCGATGGTGCCGGCCTGGATGACCGTGGGTGTCAGCCAGATCTCCCCGAGGTGCTGATAAGTGCCGTACCGCTGCTGCTGCTCGGATTCGAGGACCGAGACAGCGGTGGCGACCTGTGCGAGCGCAGCGATCGGATTGAGACCCTGATCGGGCATGGCGCCATGCGCCATGCGACCGGTGGCGTCGATGCGGAGGCGGATTGCGCCCTTCGACACTGCGCAGATCTCGCCTCCTTCCGGTTCTGCCGAGATTGCGCCGTCGATCCCGGCGCAATGGCCGGCGGCGACGAAGTGCTTCACCCCGAGCATCATTTCCTCCTCGTCGCAGAGTGCGGCGATGACGATGCGGCCCGGGAACGGGCCTGCCTGCTCGACGGCGCGTGTGGCATAGATGACGGCGGCAAGGCCAGCCTTCATGTCAGCTGTGCCTCGGCCGTACATGCGGCCATCGACGACAGTGGCCGAAAAGGGGTCATGGGTCCACGCGGCGCGGTCGCCTTCGGTGACGACATCGGTGTGGCCCTCGAACAGGAGCGTCGGTCCGGGTAGTCCGCCGTCGATCGAGCAGATCACGTTCGGTCGACCGGGTGCGACCTCCTCGACGATCGGATGCCAACCGAAGGAGCGCATACGTTCGGCGACCAACTCGGCCGCCGCCGCTTCGGACCTCCCGCTGGCGGGATCGTTGACGCTCTCGATCCGCACCAGTTCGGCGGTGAATGCGACAACCTCGTCGGCGTCGATGTCGATGGTTCCCGCAGTCATGCCGAAACCGTAGTGCGATCGGCCCCGTGCCGACCCAGACGACCGCTCAATCTCTCCTCGTCGTGACGCGGGACCTACGATCTCGCCATGGGCAGTGTGATCATCGGAACGGGGGTGGCCGTTCCCCCCCGGATCGTCACCAACCACGATCTCGCTGCGATCATGGACACCAGCGATGAATGGATCTACAGCCGAACCGGGGTTCGGCAACGACACATCGCCGATCCTGGTGTCGGCGCCTCGGATCTCGCAGCCGACGCCGTGGTCGAAGCGCTCCGGGACGCAGCGGTCGCACCAGACGATGTGGATGTGCTCATCACCGCCACGATGACTCCCGACCAGTTCGCGCCGGGGATCTCCGGAATGGTGCAGGACCGGTGCGGGCTGGGTCACATCGCTGCGTTCGATCTTCGTCAGCAGTGCGGTGGCTACCTCTACGGACTCGATCTCGCCGATGCCCTGCTCGCATCGGGCAAGGCGCGCTGCGTTGTGGTGGTCGGTGCCGAAGTGCACTCCGGATACATGCCCTATGGCGGTTCGTGGGAGATCCTGCGTGGCCAGCGGTCCGGCCCTGCCGATCCGATCGACCACGCTGCTGCGACCGAGGCACGAGGATGGGCGGTGCTGTTCGGCGATGGCGCCGGTGCGGCGGTGCTCACCACCGACGACAGTCCTGGAACGGGATTCGTCGGGAGTGTGCTGCGCACCGACGGGTCTCATGCCGATCTGATCGAAGTACCCGGGGTTGGATTTCGGCACCAGCCCTACGTCGATGCCGCCCAGCTCGAGGCCCGGGCGCACTGGCCATCGATGAACGGGATGGAACTGTTCCGGCAGGCCGTGACGTGCATGCCCGCCGCCGTTCGTGAGGTGCTGGCCGGCGCCGATCTCTCGGTCGACGACATCTCCCTCGTGATCGCCCACCAGGCCAACGATCGAATCCTCGAAGGAGTTCGCAAGCAGCTGGGGGTCGATGCCGACCTGGTCCCCAGCAACATCGCCCGGTACGGCAACACGACCGCAGCCACGCTGCCAATCCTGCTTCACGAACAGCGGGCGGCAGGGGGGATCGAGCCCGGCGATCTCGTGTGTTTCACCGCCTTCGGGGCGGGGGCGCACTGGGGCGCAAGCCTCTACCGGGTGCCCGGCGCGCGCTGACGTCGCACCGGTGGGACGATGACCGTCTGTCATGGCAGGATCTGCCCCTGTGCCCTTCGAACCTGAGCTCCTGACGTCGATCCGAGATCGGTTCCATCACACCGATGTCTGTCCGATCCAAGGCCCCCGTGCGTTCTTCGAAAACGCCGGTGGCTCCCTCACATTGAAGGCTGCCGTCGAACGCACGGCCGAACTGATGGCCTTCCCCGACAATCAGGGCCGAACCAATGTTGCGTCCCGATACCTCATGGACGTGATCGCGCAGGGCCGCGCCGACATGATGTTGCTGCTCGGGGCCTCACGTGGTGAGGTCTTCGTCGGCGAGACCGGCACCGAATTGCTCGGGCGACTGATCCGCAACGCACTGCTGGTTTCCGGCGGAGCGAAAGTGCTCGGCAGCAACCTCGAGCATCCGGCGACCTACAGCGCGTGTCGCCGGTGGGCCGAAGTGACCGGCAAGGACTACGAGCAGGTCGCGTTCGACGTCGACACCACCGTGGTCAGCGTCGAGCAGTACCGACCCGCCATCACGGCCGACCTCGCCGTCGCCACGATCATCCATGCGAGTCCGGTCACCGGTATGCACGTCGACGTTGCCGCAATCGCTGCCGAGATCCGTGCGGTCGCTCCCGACTGTTTCATCATCGTCGACGGCATTCAGCACGCGGCCCACGGGCGTGTCGACATCGACGACTACGGCATCGACGGCTATGTCGTGTCCGGCTACAAGCTTTTCAGCCGACACAATTTCGGCGTGGCCTGGGTCTCGGATCGACTGGCAACGGCGCCACACGACCAACTCGACGGCGCACCGGCGAACGTGTGGGAGCTCGGCACCCGGGATGCATCGGCCTACGCCGCCTTTTCCGAGGTCGTCCGCTATCTCGAATGGTTGGGAACCGAGGTTGGTGAGTCGGGTGCATCGCGGGCGCGTCTCGAAGCTGCCGCCGGTGCGATTCGTGGGCAGGAACAGGATCTCGTCGACGCAATGATGTGGGGTACGGGTGGCCTCCCTGGGCTCGGCCAGCTCGACAGGGTGCATGTGGTTGGTCCCGAGTCGAGCGAACACCGCTCCGGGATGGTGTCGTTCTGGATCGACGGCTTCGACAGTCTCGATGTCGTCGATGCGCTCAATGCCGACGGGGTTCGCACGCACGCACGAAAGCGCGATTACTACTCGGCAACGGTGCTCGAACCACTTGGGATCGAGAACTGCATCCGAGCGTCGACAAGTCATTACAACTCGCGCCTCGAGGTCGAGCGGCTGCTCGCCACCGTGAACCGTCTGGCCGGGTCGTAGCGGCGGCCACGCACCGCGGCGGAAGTACGCGACCGGCTAGGCGTCCGACGAGAACTCGCCGGCGGCGTCTTCGAGCACACCGTGGAAGTAGGCCACGAACGAACCGTCGAAGAGCAGCAGATAGCTGCGCTCACCCCCGTTGTCGTCACGGACGATGTCGCAGGTGACACCGGCGATCGAGTTGCCCCATGCAGCACCGTTCGGTGTCATGGCGTCGTCGAAGTCGGCGCTGCAGAGCTTGGCCAGTGTGTCGGCTGCGTGGGTCCCGGTCACCCGAATCGCGTGACGGGCATGGGTGATGTCGACTGTCGACGCATGGCCGGACAGGTCGAGTTCGTCGGCCAAGGCAAGGGCTCCAGCGCCGAGGAGGTACCACTCGTCGGGTCGGATGCGGACGACGAGGGTGTCGTTGCGGTGCTCGGCCGAGCCGAACGCCAGGCCCAGCGCATGGGCTGCCGCCGTGTCGTCGGCAGCGCGAATGCTCACCTTCGGCATCGGGTCCAGATGCGAAACAGAGCTAGCCACGGAGACGTTCTCCTTCGGGATCGAAATGGGCGTGGTGTTCGTTGACGGTGGCGGTGATGCGACGCCCGTCGACGAGCAGGATCTCGAGTGAGGTGCCAGCGTCGGCGAATGCCCTGTCGACCTGGGCGAGACAAATCGACCGCTCGAGGGTGGGAGACATGCGACTCGACGTGATGCGGCCGACGATCTCGTTGGTCCCCGAACGCAGAATCTGCGCCGCTTCTTCGGGGACGACCGTCCCATCGTCGGGTTGACAGGCCACGAGCACCGGGTGATCCCTGGATTCGAGCGACCATCTGACCTCGGGCATACCTGCCCAGTCGTCCTTGTCGAGCCGCAACAGGGAATCGAGGCCGGTGACCGGCGCCTTCGACAGTCCGTCGGTGTCTTGGCCCACGATGAAGTGCCCTTTTTCGAGCCGCATGATGCGTTGCGCCTCGAGACCGAACGGCTTGACACCGAGGTCGTCACCGTCGGCGAGGAGACGCTCCCAGATCGCAAGGCCGTGTCCGGATGGCACGTGGATCTCGTACGACAGTTCGCCGGTGAAGCCGATCCGCCAGGCGATGCAACCCTCGACACCGGCGATCGTGCCCTGGCGTACCTGCATGTAGGGGAAGGCGTCATTGTCGAGGTCGATGTCGGTGAGACGCCCGAGCAACTCGCGAGCGTTCGGACCGGCGATGTTGATCGATGTGAGGCCCGTGGTGACCGGGGTGACGTGGACCCGCCACTCGGGCCGTTCCGTCTGGAGCCACATCTCGATCCACGACCAGATGCGAGCGGCACCCGACGACGTCGTGGTCATCAGATAGTGCTCCTCACCGAGGCGAGCGGTGACACCGTCGTCGAGCACGACGCCGTCCTCTGCGCACATGATGCCGTACCGAACTCCACCGATCGGCAGCTGCATCCACTTGTTGGTGTAGAGCAGGCTGAGGAGCTTCGGGACGTCGGGACCCTGCAGATCGAGCTTGCCGAGCGGGGTGACGTCGATGATGCCGACGTGCTCCCGACAGTTTCGGACCTCGGCGGCGGGCTCGCCATAGTGGTCGGGGCGCACCCATTGACCGGCGAGGATCGGGGTCGCCCCGTTGGCCTCGTGCCAGGGCTGGATGACGCTGCGCCGGGTGGGCTCGTTGATGCGGCCGGCGAGCGCGCCGAGCGAGATCGGCGCATAGGGCGGGCGCCACACCGTGGTGCCGACGTCGGCGATCGATTCACCCTTGGCCTGGGCAAGCACGGCGACGGTGTTGACGGTCTCGAGCTTGCCCTGGCTTGGGCCCATCGTTGCCGTCGTGAATCGCTTGATCAGCTCGACCGAGTCGAACCCTTCGGCAGCAGCCGAGTAGAGATCTTTCGACGAGACGTCCTCGGAGTAGTCGACGATGCCGTGGGTGACGGCCCGAAACAGTTCCGGGTGTGGCCAGCGGTCGAGCGGGGCGCGCTCGTCGGGCGGATACGCAGGCTCGGGTCCGTCGACGGGTTTGGCTCGTGCCGTCGCCGCCTGAAGGCGGTGACGCACAACGGCCGCTCGACCGGCTGCAAGTTCCCCAGTGGACCGGCCGTGCTCCAGCAGGTCGTCGAGTGACCCGTCACCGAGCATGCCAGCGGTGGCGAGCACGTTGTCCGGTGCGCCGGCCGGGAAGAAGCGGGCGGCGTTGGCGTCGTAGACCGGTCGGTCGCCGGCCATGTTGAGCAGCGAGGTCGGCGTGGTCCAGCCCACCGCAGTGACGAGCAGGTCGCAGGAGATCTTGGAACCGTCGTCGAGGAGGACCTCCTTGACTCGGTTCTTGGAACCTGTCGCCGAGACGATGCGCTCACCGGTGAGCGCATCGACGACCCGGGCGATCGACACACCGGCGCGGCGCAGGTCGTCGATGGCCGCATCGCCGGATTCGTTGGCGCTGAACACGACGGCCTGCGTACCGGGCTTCACGCCGTACATCGTGATGAGGCGACGAACTGCACCCGAGGTCATGACCCCGGGGAGGTCGTTGCCCTCGAACACGTAGGGGCGCTCGATCGTTCCAGCTGCAACGATCAGTGTCTTGGCTCGAGCCTTGATCAGCCGCTCGATGACACCGGGGTGGCTGCGCTCGGAGATTGCGACCCAGTTGTCCTCGTAGCGGCCGGTGACCGTGGCGTTCGTGAGGATCTCCACGCCGGCGGTTCGGGCCGCCGCCGCGAGTTCGGCTGCACGGGCCCGGTCCTGTTCGGTGCCCCAGAGGAGATGACCGCCCACTCGATGCTCGTGCTCGACGAGCATCACCGATGCTCCCGCCTCAGCTGCTGCGATGGCGGCCGAAAGGCCGGCTGGGCCACCACCGGCGACCACGACGTCGGGGTGGGCGAAGCGCTTGTCGTATCGACCGTGCGGCGTGTCGAGATCGACGTCACCGCCGGGTGCAAACCTGGCCAGGACGTGTTCGTACGTCGGCCACAGCGCAGCCGGCTTCATGAACGTCTTGTAGTAGAAGCCAGCGGTGAGGAAGCGGCCGACAAGGCCGTTGGCCGCTTTGATGTCGAACGTGAGCGATGGCCACACGTTCTGGGCCGAGATCTGCATGCCGGCCTCGAGTTTGCGGTGAGAGGCGCGCACGTTCGGCTCGTCGCCGACCTGCACAGTCGTGTTCGGATCCCAGTAGTCGGCGGTGAGCACGCCACGCCGCCGGTGGTACTTCATCGAGCGGCTGAGGATGTGGTGACCGTTCGCCATCAGCGCCGATGTGATCGTGTCGCCCTCGAAGCCCTCGAGCTTCTTGCCGTTCCAGGTGAACGGCAGGGTCTTGGTGCGGTCGAGGACTTCCCCCTCCGATGCCGGGAGGCGGTGACTCACTTGGTCTCTCCCTTCGTGGCACCCGGCTTGGACCCGGGGAGGATGGGGGTTCGTAGTTCGCCGGTCAGGGTGTGTCGTTCGATCGTGAAGTGCTTGCGGCACCCTGACGAGCAGTACCAGCTCTCCCGCAGCCAACCCGAGGGGTTGTCGCGCAGGTACAGGTACGTGCGCCAGTCCTCGGGTGTGCAGGTCGTGGGGTCGGGCCGCGCATGTGACTCGCCGTTGTACGACAGGTCGGCAGCATTGCGGGGGCCACAGTTGGGGCACGGAACGAGCAACATCTGTTTCCTCCTCAGTGACCGACTGCGGCGGCGCCTTTTTCACCGACGAGGTTTCCCTCGGTGAAGCGGCTGAGTTCGAAGGGTTTGATCAGGTCGGGGGTGGCACCATTCGCCACACAGGCGGCCATCTGTTCGCCGGACACGGGTCCGGCCTTGAAGCCGTAGGTACCCCAACCGACGTCGACGTAGAAGCCGTCGACGGGAGTCGGGCCCATCACCGGCGAGTAGTCGGGGGTCATGTCGCACAGACCAGCCCACTGGCGCAGGAGCCGCATCTTGGAGATCCCTGGCATGAGCTCGAGAACATGACCGGCAAGCTCCTCGGTGAACTCGAGGGTGCCGCCCATGTTGTACGTGGCGACCGGATCGACCGAGGCGCCGAACACGAGTTCCCCGCGATCGGTCTGGCTCACATAGACGTGGAGCGATCCTGAAACGACCACGGTCGGCAGAAACGTCTTCACCGGCTCGGTGACCGCAGCCTGCAGCGGGTGCGTGGTGATCGGCAGTCGTACGTCGACCATCGACGAGATCGTGCTGGCCCAGCCTGCGGTGCAGTTCACGACGACTGGCGTGCTGATGTCGCCCCTGCTGGTGCGAACCCCGGTGACCTTGCCCGAGCCGTGGTCGCCCTCGGTGAGGATGTCGAGTACTTCGGTCTGTTGGAAGAGGTCCACACCGTACGCATCGGCGCCACGGGCGTACCCCCAGACGACGGCATCGTGACGGATCGTGCCCCCGGGCGGGTGGTAGAGCGCACCCATGATCGGGTACCGGGTATGGGTCGACACGTCGAGTGATGGTGTGAGCTTCTTGATCTCGGCGGGGTCGATCACCGAGGAGTCGATGCCCTGCAGCTTGTTGACCTCGGCCCGCCAGTGCATTGTCCGCAGCGCCGAGTCGGTGTGGGCGAGAGTGAGGTGGCCGCGTTCGCTGAACATCACATTGAGGTTGAGGTCGTTCGACATCGAGTTGTAGAGCTCGAGACTGCGGTCGTAGAACGCCACGCCCTCCGGTGTGAGGTAGTTCGACCGCACGATCGCAGTGTTGCGGCCCGATCCGCCCGAGCCGAGGTAGGCCCGGTCGACAACAGCAATGTCGGTGATGCCGTGGTTGGCAGCGAGGTAGTAGGCGGTTGCAAGACCGTGCACCCCACCGCCGATGATCACGACGTCATAGCTGCTCTTGAACTCCGGCTCACGCCAGATTCGCGGCCAGCTCTGCTTGCGGAGCCCCTTCCACAGCAGCCCGAACGCGCTGTACCTGGCTGGTGGCTTGTGCTTCCCCATCTCGCCAGTCTGCCGCATCGATCGATAGGGGAGAAGGAGTAAATCCAGCGAGATTGATAAGGTTACATAATGAATGAGCTGGCATCGCTGCGCCGCCTCGATGCCTTTGTCGCCGTTGCCGACGAGCTCCATTTCGGGCGAGCCGCCGAGCAGCTCCACATCGCCCAGCCGGCGCTGAGCCAGCAGGTCCGCCAACTCGAGGCCGACCTCGGTCTCACCCTGCTCGAGCGGACCACTCGTCGAGTGGCACTGACCATCGACGGTGAGGCGTTTCTCCCCCATGCCCGCCAGCTCCTCGTGTCGGCGCGTGGCGTGTTGCGGGCTGCCGAGGAGCTTCGTGTCGGCGCTCGGGGTCGACTCCGGCTCGGTTTCGTCGACTCGACCGCCTATGAGTTCGTCCCGACGTTCCTGCATCGATTTCGGGCGACATGGCCCGATGTCGGTGTCGAACTCCACACGATGTCGTCCGACGAGCAGGCTCGGGCGTTGGCCGACGGAACGATCGACGTTGGCGTCGCCCGCACGGTCCCCGTGCGTCCGGCTGTGGAGTCCGATGTGCTCGGCCATGATCGACTGCTGGTTGCCGTGCCCGTCGGTCACGCAATCGCCACCCAGCGATCGGTGCGTCTCAGTCGTCTCCGAGACGACACCTTCGTCGGCTTCTCTCGCGAGAGCTCGCCGTCACTGCACGCCGAGATCCGGGCCCTCATGCGCAGTCGCGATGTGCGTTACGACCCGGCGATCGAGGCGACCGAGTACACCACCATCGTGGGTCTGGTCGCAGCCGGTCAGGGCATTGCGCTGGTACCGGCAGGTGTTCGACGACTCCAGTTGCCCAACGTTGCCTACGTCGAGACAACCGACCGCGATGCACGGGTGGCGCTGGTCAGGCTCAGCCGTCCCGGCGAACCGCAGGCGATCGTTGCGAATGCCATCGCCGAACTGGGCCGCACCGTCGCCCGCCGGATTGGCACGGCACAACACGTGCACGACCCAACGGCCACCACATGAGCGAACTGCACCACGACCTCAGGGTCGAGCTACGCCGCCTCCTCCCACCGCTCTACCTCCCGATCTTTGCGATGACGACTGGGATGACGGTCGCGCTGCCGCTGATTCCGCTGTACCTGGATGACATCGGGATCAGCCTGTCGATGGTCGGTGTGATCATGGGGGCCACCGGGATCGGTGCCGCGCTGGTCGGGATTCCCGCAAGTGCGTTCGCCGAGCGGTTCACCAACGACCATCTGCTGTTGATCGCCATTGGCGCATCGGCGGTGAGCCTGATGGCGTTCGGGTTCGTCGAACTCGCTGCCGCCCTCGTGGTGCTGCGGCTGATCAGTGGACTCGGATTCGGAGCGATGGGTCAGTCCCGCCAACTGTTCGTCACCCGAGGTGTGCCCGTTCACATTCGGGGTCGGGTCACGTCGGGGATGGGCGGTACGCACCGGCTGGCATTGGCGGTCGGTCCGTTCGTCGGTGGAGCGATTGCCGCTGTGTGGGGCTTCTCGACGGCGTTCGTCGTCGCCGGTTCCCTTGCAGCTGCAGGAATGCTGTTCTGGATCGTGCCGGGTGGCCGGGAGGTGGTGCAGCACGAGGATCGGGAGCCGATACCGGTCCGTTCCTCTCTACGTCGGCATCGTCGCCGCATCGTGCTCGGAGGGACGGGGCCGATGCTGATTCAGGCCGGGCGCGAGGGTCGCTATGTCGTGATCCCCCTGATTGCGGACCGACTCGGCCTGTCGTTGGCAGAGATCGGAGGCTTGCTTGCGGTCGGAACCGTCGTCGACTTCATGATCTTCCCGATCTCCGGCGTGCTGATGGACCGCTTTGGTCGTCTCTCGTCGATCGTGCCGGCATTCACGGTGATGGCGATCGGCATGGTCGTTCTCGGACTGGCCGACAGCACCGTCGATGTGGCGTTTGCGTCGGTGCTGATCGGCCTCGGCAACGGCGCAACTTCGGGGGCGGTGATGACACTGGGTGCTGACCTGGCGCCGGAAGGGGAGCAGGGGCCGTATCTGGCCGGGTTCAACCTCGTGTCGAATCTCGGGTTGTTCATCGGACCGTTCGTGGTCGGGACGGTCGCCGATGCCGCGGGACTCGACGCATCGGCCTTTGCCCTCGGTGCGATCTTGATGGCCGGAGTCGCGTGGATCGTGCTTGTCGTCGGAGAGACGAGGTCGGCCTGATCGGTCGTCGTGAAACGACGTGGGTCGCGGACGTACACTCGGACGACGACAAGAACGGGAAGTCGATGACGGAACTGGACATCCGGCCCATTGCGGGCCTCCTCGGTGCCGAGGTTCGTGGTCTCGCCACCGACCAGATCGACGAAGGTGTTGCCACGCAGCTTCGCAAGGCGCTCAACGATCACCTTGTGCTGGCGTTACCGGGACTCGATCCGTCGCTGCGTGAGTTTCGCGACATCGCCGCCCTTTTCGGCACCGTCGATCCAGTGCCCTATCTCGAACCCGTCGATCCCGATGTCCCCGAGGTCATCAGCCTCGACAGCCTCTACCAGGTGAAGGCCGACCTGTGGCACACCGATGCCACCTTCCTCGAGCAGCCCCCGGCGATCGCGCTGCTGCACATGCTCGATTGTCCGCCGCACGGTGGTGACACGATGTTCATCGATTGTCATGCGGTGTACGACTCGTTGTCGCCTGCGCTGCAGGACTTTCTGCTGTCCCTCACCTGCATCCATGACGATGCTCGGGGCAACAGGGCGGCCGAGCACCCGGTCGTTCGGACCCATCCGGACACAGGCCGCCCTGCGCTGTTCGTCAACAAGCAGTTCAGCCGACGTATCCCGCAGCTTTCTCGCCCGGAGTCGCAGATGTTGCTCTCGTACCTGTTCCGCTGGCAGGAGCAGATTCAGTTCTCGACCCGCTGGCGATGGTCACCCGGCGACGTCGTGATGTGGGACGAGCGAACCACGCTGCACGTCATGGTCAACGACACCGAGGCTCGTCGGGATCTTCGGCGGGTGAGTGTGCTGGGGGACAGGCCTCGTGCCTTTGCCCCCGATCGTGTCGCCGAGAAGTTCGGTCTCCCGAAGACGGCGTCGAGCGGGTTCTACGGCACGGGCGGCTATGACTTCTGAGCTCGACGCCATCGATCGGCGCGGTCTCGATGCTGCGATCGACGAGGCTCGGGTGGGGAGGGCCGAGGGCGGGATCCCGATCGGTTCGGCGCTGATGATCGACGGTGAGATCGTCGGGCGAGGTCACAACCGGCGCGTCCAGCGGGGCAGTGCGATCCTTCACGGCGAGACCGATTGCCTCGAGAACGCAGGGCGGTTGCCTGCATCGGCGTACCGCCGGGCCACGCTGTACACGACGCTGTCGCCGTGCGACATGTGTGCCGGTGCAGCATTGCTGTACGGCATTCCTCGCATCGTGATCGGTGAGAACACCACCTTCATGGGGGCTGAGGCGTATCTCGAATCGCGTGGTGTCGAACTTGTTCGGGCTCAGGATCAGACGTGCGTCGGCCTGATGACTGCGTTCATCGCCGACGAGCCCGACCTGTGGAACGAGGACATCGGTGAGTCGTCGGCATGAGACGGATCAGCCGTAGTACCCGTTGCTGCGGTACACCTCGACGGCATCTTCGGGGTGACCGGCGATGATGCCGTCGAGCCCGAGTTGCGCGATCTCGAGATAGAACGCAGCGTTCTCCTGCGCGGCGACGTCGTTGGGCCACACCCAGATTTCGAGGCCCTCGGCGCGGACTCGGTCGAGGATGCCGGGTGTGAGCACCTCGATCCCGTCGAAGTCGGGTGGAACCTGGGCGACGACGTCTTGATCGTCGAACTCGCCGGTCCCGAAGAACCAGGCCAGCATCTCCTCGACCGACGGACTCGTGGCGACGTCGGGGGCGAAGTCACGGAAGGCCTTGATCACGTCGCCATTGAACGACACGACGATGACGGAGTCGGTGCGGTCGAGCGCTGCGATCTCGTCGGCGAGCACTCGCGCTCCTTCGATTGCGAACGCCATGTCGTCGGGGTCGCCGACGGTGCCCGGCACCTTGATCTCGATGTCGAGGACGTGATCGGGGAAGGCCTGCGCAATCGAACGAAACGTTTCGATCCGGAAGTCGTCGGCGGTGTACGTGGGAGGTGGTTCGAGATCGCCGGTGCGCACGCCGCGCCACACATAGGCATCGGTTGGCTGGTCTCGGCTCGACCACTCACTGCTCCACCAGTAGGCGTTGTCGAGCGCCTGGAGTTCGTCGAGGGTGAAATCGCGCACGGTCCCACGCCGCTCGGTGGTTCGATCGACGGTGTCGTCGTGTTGGACGACGAGGACGCCGTCGCCGGTGAGCTGAACATCCATCTCGAGGACGTCGACGCCTGCTCGCGCCGCCTCGCGGAAGGCAAACATCGTCGAATGCGGCCACGACTGGTCTCCACCGGCGTGACCGGCAACGATCGGTCGGTCCAGGGCGAGGAGATCCGTCACGGTCGAGACGGCGGGTGCCGGGAACAGTGTCGTGGTCGTGGTCGTGGTCGTGGTCGAGGTGGTGGTCGTCGTGGTGGTTGTTGTCGTTGTGGTCGTCGACTGCTGCGATTCGGCAGCCGGGTCGTCGGATCCGCAGGCGACAGCCCCGGCCAGCGTCAGCGCAGCGATGACGAGCCCTCTTCGCATAAAAACAAG
>Ga0181581_10000807_pt1 | contig 23698 bp, 19 predicted proteins | sample 071ome_22_FD_132433 | JGI IMG/M metagenome (GOLD analysis project Ga0181581, IMG submission 132433) | Coastal salt marsh microbial communities from the Groves Creek Marsh, Skidaway Island, Georgia - 071404AT metaG (megahit assembly) | ecosystem: Environmental > Aquatic > Marine > Intertidal... | reverse complement strand
GAGGCAGCGGCGAAAAGATGAATTAAACCCTATAAATGTTAAACGTTTCACTTCCATGAATTATCGAAACCAAAGAAAGTCATATGCAGGAAATTAAATAAGTTACCAATGAATATAAATACTGTAATTGCTTGACTGGTTAAAAAACTTGTCAAAAAGCTGGCATGACCAATTATTGAAACAATTTAACTTAATTTGTCTCGTACTTAAAGAGAGAATATTGCTCGCGTCAATCGATAACAAGGTATTCTACTCGGTACAGACGATTGCATTCAACGGCTCTGTAGAAAGCTATCTTCTCTTTGATCGTTCACTAAATGAAGTGTTAGATCATTACTACTTTCCTAAAAAATACGTCGAGAGTCCGTTTTATTTGGATTAATATGTAGTAATTAAGCAGCTGACTTTCGTTTATGGAATGGGTGCATTGTTTTGAATATGCATCAGCAAGTAGTCAAATTACTCTATAGTCTTTTTGTGGAAATTTATTCTTCTTCAAACAGAAACTTGTCCCAACGCCAGCTACAAGTGAATGTTCCTATGTTTCATATAGAGGAAATAAGGAAATCACTTTATCTCCTTGAAATGAAGATCGCTTGACTTAAGATGGATTGACTATTTAAAGATCAATACATCAATTCGCCAAAATAGTAGAATCGTTATGACAGCATTATATGCTAGAAGAGTTTTTTGAGTTTTCCAAAAGAAGTTTTCTGTGTCAATGAATAGATCGTCTTTATCAACCACAGAATAAAAAATTTGTTATCGTCGGCTTTCATTCATAAGCGAATTGTTAGAAGGCCTTTTGAGGCTTCGCTGGAGAAGCTCCAAGCAACCATGGCTAAAGCAGTCGGCATGGTTGGAAAAGCTTCAGGCCATTAATCCCAAACCGACCAAGGGAAAGCATCATTCTGAGGCTTTGCGGATCTCTTCGCAGAATGAGAGTTATTCTCGCTGTGGCATCTCTCATCATTGAGAATCCAAAATGCATTTAGATTCTATTGAAAAAAGTTTGTCAAAACCGTATTTTAAACTGACTAAATTTTATCAATGCGATCCGTCAACTTGTTATTTCTTCATTGTCTGAATACCACTATACTCGAATCAGATTGTAGTGCTGCCAAAAAGTGCCACAAGCGCTAACGCAAAGGTTTCCCTGGTTGAAATAGAAAACTCTGATCAAGAATGTTAGATTTGGCAATAAAAGAATTTTTCTTTATTGGAGTTAATTGCCTAGAGAATCTCACCAAATCCAGGCCTAACTCACCAATTATTCAGGATGGGCTTACCGATACTGAATAAGGCTTTAACGGCAATCAGAAGAGGAGAAAGCAGTGTTTAATTCCATCGCATCTCGATCTGGAGATTTGATTGTTCCCCTCCATGCATGTGGTCTCGCAGACATCAATAACATTGGAGGAAAGAATGCATCTCTTGGAGAAATGATTCGAGAATTACAATGCAAAGATATTAAAGTACCGGAAGGATTTGCGACCACAAGTAAAGCGTATCAGGCCCTGATCGGATCTGGGGGTTTAAGAGCCGCACTTAAAAATGCTCTTAGCGGTCTCAACTGTGACGTAATCGCTGATCTGCAGGTAACTGGTCAAAAGGCCCGCGATCTGATCTTGGCCTCCGCATTACCCAGCGACCTACAGGACGCCGTTCTCAACTCCTACCACCAACTTGGGGCACCTGCCGTCGCCGTGCGATCCAGCGCCACCGCTGAGGATCTACCCAATGCCTCTTTTGCCGGCCAACAGGAGACCTATCTCAACGTGCAAGGCGACGATGCGTTGCTCGACGCCTGTCGGCGCTGCTTCGCCTCCCTGTTCACAGACCGAGCAATCTCCTACCGGCAACTCAACGGTTTCGACCATTTTGATGTAGCACTCTCGATCGGCATTCAACGCATGGTGCGATCCGATCTGGCTTGCTCAGGGGTGATGTTCAGCATCGACACCGAATCGGGGTTTCGCGATGCCGTTCTACTCACCGCTGCCTACGGCCTTGGCGAGAACGTGGTGCAGGGAGCGGTCAACCCCGACGAATACCTGATCTTCAAACCAACGCTGCAGCAGGGCTTTTCGCCAATCGTGAATCGACGCCTCGGGGAGAAAGCGATTCGCATGGTGTACGCCGAGCACGGATCCACCCGCAATGAAACGGTGCCAGACGAGGAGCGACAACGCTTCGCGTTAACCGACGCTGAAGCCCTGCAGCTGGCGCGTTGGGCCTGCGTGATCGAGGAGCACTACAGCAACAGACATGGCCATCCCACACCGATGGATATCGAATGGGCCAAAGACGGCACCACGGGGGAGTTGTTCATCCTCCAAGCCAGACCTGAAACGGTGGAGTCGCGGCGCAACAGCAGTGTGCTGCGCTGCTGGCACTTGGCACCGCATCAGGCCCAACCGCTGTGCCTCGGCCGTGCCATCGGCGCCTCCATCAGTACGGGACCTGCCCGCATCCTGCATGCCCCCTCAGAAATCCAGCGGTTTCAGCCGGGTGATCTCCTGGTGACCAATCGCACCGATCCCGACTGGGAGCCGATTCTCAAACGTGCCAGTGGAGTGGTGACCAACCAAGGCGGGCGCACCTGCCATGCCGCGATCATTGCCCGGGAAATGGGCATCACAGCGATCGTTGGAGCAGGCCATGCCACTGAGGTGATCAGCGATGGCGACACCATCACCCTCAGTTGCTGCGAAGGAGATGAGGGCCGGGTGTACCCAGGCGCTCTGCCCTTCTCCGTGGAGGAGCGGGATGTGGGAGAACTACCCCAGACCAAAACTCAGATTCTGATGAATGTGGGCAATCCCGAGAAGGCCTTCAACCTCTCCTCGATTCCCTGCGATGGCATTGGTCTCGCACGCTTGGAATTCATCATTGCCAACCACATCCGTGTTCACCCGATGGCCCTGCTCCATCCCGAACGAGTCTCCAGCCCTTCGGAACGCACAGCCATCAATCAACTCACCCAAGGCTATGCCCATCCGGCCGATTACTACGTGGATCAGTTAGCTCAAGGAATGGGGCGGCTCGCCGCGGCCTTCTACCCTCTGCCGGTGATCATTCGCTTTTCCGATTTCAAAAGCAATGAATACGCGCAATTACTCGGTGGCAAAAACTTTGAGCCGCTAGAAGAGAATCCGATGATCGGCTGGCGCGGTGCATCGCGGTACTACGCACCGGCATTTCGCGAGGCCTTCGCCCTGGAATGCCAAGCCCTGAAAAAGGTTCGCGAGGTGATGGGCCTCACCAATGTGATTCCGATGGTGCCGTTCTGCCGCACACCGGAAGAGGGCGACCGCGTTTTAGCTGAGATGGCAGACCAGGGGCTGGTGCGCGGTGAACAGGGCTTGGAGGTGTACGTGATGTGCGAGCTGCCCAGCAACGTGATTGCAGCTGAGGCATTCGCTCAGCGTTTCGACGGTTTTTCGCTCGGATCCAACGATCTCACCCAGCTCACCTTGGGGCTTGATCGCGACTCAACCCTGGTGGCCGAGTTGTTTGACGAGCGTCATCCCGCAGTGCTGGAGATGCTGCGCATAGCCATCCGCACCGCCAAGCACTGTGGACGCAAAATCGGCATCTGCGGGCAGGCGCCCAGCGATCACCCAGAGTTAGCGGCCTTCCTCGTTGCAGAAGGGATCGATTCCATCAGCCTCAACCCCGACGCTGTGATCACGACGCGACTCAAGGTGGCGGAGCTCGAAGCGCAACAGCACTAATGCTGCAATCGGTGGCCTCTTCAGCCAGTCAGTTGATTCATTTCTAGGTTCCAAACACAAGCGAGAAGAGCGTGTCGAGGTGCTTTCAAGAACTAGACGAAGTGCTCAAACGCCATGGCTACCAAGCCGAAGCTCTACTCGAAGTGCTAGCGGCGGCACAACATCTCTATGGCTCGTTGAGTGAAATGCTCCTCCGCCACGTCGCACGAACACTGCTACTTCCCTTCAGCAAGGTGCAGGGAACAGCAAGCTTTTACCAGCTATTTAGGCTCAGCCCGCCAGCTCCACAACAGTGCCTTGTCTGCACAGGCACCGCCTGCCATCTCCTAGGGGCAGGCCCACTACTTAAAGAACTGCGTGAACAACTCGACACCACGACCGTTGAGATCGGTTCTGTGCGCTGTGTCGGAACCTGCAGCGGGGCCCCCCTGGTTGTGATCAATGGAGAAATTTGGAATCACCAAACGACGCCATCAGTGATTGTGCACCTGAAAGAGTTGTTGTCATGAGCCGATCGGCAACAACATGCCTCCGTTTTTGCACCTCGGCAAGCTGCCGCAGCCGAGGCAGTGAACATCTCCGACACCAGTGCTCAGAAGTTGCCCAACGGCAGAGGTTGCCCATCACGATCAAAGGTGTTGGGTGTTTGGGCCCCTGCAGCGAAGGTCCTTTGTTTGCAGTCGATGCAGGGTCGTCGTCATGCCTCTTCTCTCTCAAGGATATAAACACCAATGAACTTGCCGCAGAGTTCGAGCAATCCACCACAGCACTCGCGCATGAGGCTTGGCAGCCACGATGCAGCAAAAGGTTCAGCCCCAAGGATCCCTTTTTGGCATTGCAAAGGCGTCTTGTCTTAGCTCAGTGCGGGCGTATTGATCCCGAGTCGATTGAAGAAGCAGAGAAGGAAGGGGCTTATCGACAACTGCACAACGTTCTGCTGACCCAAGACCCAAGAGCGATCATCGAGGAGGTGCGCCTCAGTGGGCTTCGGGGCCGTGGCGGTGCCGGTTATCCAACAGGATTGAAGTGGGCCTCGGTGGCAGCGATGCCCTCACAAAGCAAGGTGCTGGTGTGCAATGCCGATGAAGGCGATCCCGGTGCGTTTATGGACCGCACTGTGATGGAGGGTGACCCCCACACCCTGCTGGAAGGGATGGCCATTGGTGCCTTTGCCGTTGGGGCGCAACGGGGAATCATCTTCGTGAGGGCGGAGTACCCGCTGGCGATCGATCGTCTTCATCACGCCATCGCGCAAGCCAGAGCACGAGGTTGGCTGGGTGCATCAGTCGATGGGACACCCTTTGCGTTTGATATCGAACTACGGGTAGGAGCAGGAGCCTATGTCTGCGGTGAAGAAACGGCCCTGATTCATTCCATCGAAGGGTGTCGGGGAATCCCAAGGCCCAGACCGCCCTACCCCGCTCAGCGGGGAGTCAACTCCCTACCAACCCTGATTAATAACGTCGAAACCTTCGCCAACATCCCTGCTCTGTTGCGATTGGGTCTAGAGGCCTATGGCGCCGGAACCAAGGTGTTCTCCCTCACCGGCCACATCCAACGCAGTGGTGTGATCGAAGTTCCGATGGGCACACCACTGCGCACGATTGTCGAAACAATCGGAGGTGGGGCAAGACATGGCCACCGGATCAAAGCAGTGCAGACCGGCGGTCCCGCCGGTGGCTGCGTGCCCGCCAGTGCGCTCGATACACCCGTGGATTACGAAAGCCTGCAAGCCCTCGGAACGATCATGGGCTCCGGCGGCATGGTGGTGATGGATGACTCCACCAACATGGTGGATATTGCCGCTTTCTTCATGGCGTTTTGCCGGGAAGAGTCATGCGGCAAGTGCGTCCCCTGCCGATCCGGCACTGTGCAGCTGGACATGCTGCTGCGAAAGATTCTGGAGGGCAGAGGTTCCGGAGCAGACCTGGAGCAGCTGGAAAGCCTCTGTCGAATTGTCAAAGATGCCAGTTTGTGCGGTTTAGGCCAAAACGCACCGAGTCCAGTATTGAGCACACTGCGACATTTTCGCGGCGACTACCTCAAGTTGTTGAACCTCGAGGAGGCGTCCCAATGAACATCTGCTCCCTAAGGATCGATGACCGTGATGTAGCGGTTCAAACCGGAACCTCCCTGTTAGACGCAATTCGCTCAGCAGGACTCGACATCCCAACCCTCTGTCACCTCGATGGACTATCGGCAGTCGCGGCCTGCCGGCTCTGCCTCGTGGAACTCGAAGGCACCGACAAACTGCAGGCCGCCTGTGTAAGCACTGTTCAAGAGGGCATGCGGGTCAAGACCCAAACTCCAAAGCTGAAGGAGATCAGGCGCTCGATGATTGAGCTGCTGTTCACCGAAGGGAACCATATCTGCGCGGTTTGTGTGGCCAATGGCCACTGCGAGCTCCAAAATCTCGCCGTCGAGGTAGGCATGGATCACAGCCGTTTGCCTTATCGCTTCCCCGAACGCAGTGTGGATCTCTCCCACCACCGGTTCGGCCTCGACCACAACCGCTGCATCCTTTGCACCCGCTGCGTACGGGTCTGCGATGAGGTGGAAGGAGCCCACGTTTGGGATGTGGGTTGGCGCGGTGAACACTGCCGGATTATTTCCGGGCTAGCAGAGCCCTGGGGGGCTGTACAGGCCTGCACCGACTGCGGCAAGTGCGTGGAGGTTTGTCCCACCGGTGCCCTCTTCAACAAAGGGCAGACCAGTGAGGAGAAACATGGCCATCCCGAACGATTGAAGGCGCTCGTGGAAGCCCGCACCCATCAACGCTGGCAGCCATGACCGATCACCCTGCTCGCAAACGAATAGCCACGGTCTGGCTGGCGGGATGTTCGGGATGTCACATGTCGTTTCTGGATCTAGATGAATGGCTCATTGAACTCGCCGCACAAGCCGAAATCGTCTACAGCCCTGTGGCTTCCGACCAGAAGCGCTATCCCGACGATGTGGACATCGCCCTGGTGGAGGGTGGCGTGGCCAACACAGACAACTTTTCACTCCTTCAGGACGTGCGCGAGCGAACACACACTCTGGTGAGTTTGGGTGATTGCGCCATCACCGCCAATATTCCCGGGATGCGGAACATGCTGCAAGGCGCCGATCCAGTGCTGCGTCGCGGTTACCTCGACTTAGCGGATGACAGTGGCCAACAACCCAACGCACCAGGCGTGATCCCTGAACTGCTGGAGCGAGTGCTACCCGTCCATGAGCTGGTGCCCGTCGACATTTTTCTGCCGGGATGCCCGCCTTCCGCTCAGCGAATCCGTGGGGTCTTGGAGGCACTGCTGCGCGATCAGAAGCCGCCATCGAAGGAAGCAACTCAAATTCGTTTTGGTTGAGGTCCGACACATGAGTGCATCACGCATCATTCAGATCGATCCCGTGACCCGGATCGAGGGACACGCCAAGATCTCGATCCATCTCGATGGGGCTGGTCGAGTAAAGATCGCCCGCTTCCACGTGACGGAATACCGCGGCTTTGAAAAATTCTGCGAGGGGCGGCCCTTCACGGAGATGGCGGCGATCACAGCTCGCATCTGCGGAATCTGCCCAGTCAGCCATCTGCTTACGGCAGCCCACACCGGTGACAAGATCCTTTCGGTGGCTATCCCACCAGCCGCAGAAAAGTTACGCCGGTTGATGAACCTGGCGCAGATTACCCAGTCGCACGCTCTGTCTTTTTTTCATCTCAGCAGCCCTGATTTTCTCCTGGGCTGGAACAGCGATCCGCTGCGGCGCAACATCTTTGGACTGATCGCAGCCAATCCTGAGCTTGCCCGCAGCGGTATTCGTCTACGGCAATTCGGCCAAGGAGTGATCGAAACCTTGGGGGGACGCAAGATTCATGCCGCCTGGGCGGTGCCAGGGGGGGTGCGCACCCCACTAACGCTCGAGAACCGCGATGCAATTCGAGCGGGTTTACCCGAAGCCTTCAGGGTGGTGGAGCAAGGGCTCAACGTGTTCAAACAGCTTCTTGATCATCAGTTGCAGGAAGAGCTGACCGTGTTCGGGCACTTCCCGTCTTTATTTATGGGCTTGGTCGGCCATGGTGACCGTTGGGAGCACACCAACGGAGTTAGCTGCCAGGGACTTCGGGTGATGAATAGCGATGGGCAGATTCTCGCCGACGCAGTCCAGGAAGACGACTACGCCGACTTCCTGGCCGAAGCGGTACAACCCTGGAGCTATCTCAAGTTCCCCTACTACCGCCCCCTTGGCCCTGAAACCGGCGGTTATCGCGTTGGCCCCCTGGCCCGCCTCAATCTGTGCGAGCGGATCGGGACTGAACGGGCCGATCGCGAACTCCAGGACATGCGTCAGCGCGGTGGGCGTGTGGTGACAGCATCGTTTCTTTATCACCTCGCTCGCCTGATCGAAATCCTGGCTTGTCTCGAGCAGATGGAGGTGCTTCTCGACGATCCCGAGATCTGCTCCAGCCATGTGCGTGCCAGCGCTGAGGTGAACTGCCTGGAAGCTGTGGGAGTCAGTGAAGCACCAAGGGGCACACTGTTCCATCACTACCGCGTGGATAGCAACGGATTGATCCAGAAGGTGAACTTGATCATTGCCACTGGCCAGAACAACGGAGCAATGAATCGCACCATCACCCAAATCGCACAGCATTACCTCACTCCTGCTGAAACGCAGGCCACCAGGCTGGATGAGGCCCTGCTGAATCGGATCGAAGCAGGGATTCGTTGCTACGACCCCTGTCTCTCCTGCAGCACCCATGCCGCCGGTTTCATGCCTCTACAGGTGCGCTTGTTCAGCAACTCTGGAGAATTACTGGAGGAGCGAGCACGGGCATGACGGAAGCCGCACGCCCCCTGGTCATCGGCATCGGCAACGTACTTCGGGGCGATGACGGGGCCGGTTATCGGGTTGCAGAAGCCTTAAGCAACGGGATCAATCACTGCCTGGAGGTCATCACGGTCCATCAACTCACCCCGGAGTTGGTTTTGTACATCGGCTCAGCGAGCCACGTGCTGTTTGTGGATGCCAGCGTTGAGCAGATGTGGGTAGTCCTCAAGCCCATTGCAGCCCAAAACGCGACAACCTCATCAGCGGCAGTCGGCGTAGGCCACACCATCACGCCCAACGTGCTGATGGCACTAGCGCAGGTTCTTTATCACCATTGCCCTCCTGCATGGGAGCTGCTCATTCCTGCACAGCACTGGGGACATGGCCCCCAACTCTCGGGCCTCACCGCCGAGGCCTGTAGCCAAGCCCTGTTAATGGCCAAAGCCTGGGGGCACGGCCATGCATGAATTGGCACTCTTGGATGAGCTTTGTCAACTCGCCCTGCAAACCGCCCACCAGGAGGGTGCCCACATCATCCAATCCCTTCGGGTACGGATCGGAGATCTCTCGGGTGTGGATGCAGAAGCACTCCGTCAGGCCTTCGCTGTGCTCACGCTGCAGTCCAGCTGGAAAAACACCCAATTAGAGCTTGAAGTCGTCCCAACCCGCTGTTTCTGCCCACACTGCAAACAAGCGTTCGATCCACCTGACTTGATGCACCAGTGCCCCAGCTGCGGGCTCCTCTCCAGCGAGGTCTTGCAGGGCCGTGAGCTGCAGTTAATCGCGATAGAGGTGTCATGATGTGTGCTCATTGTGGATGTGATGTAGCCAAGGCGCCAAGCGAAATAAGCCAGCGACAAAGTCCTTCGAGACGTATCGATCTGCACATCAACCTGCTGGAGCGCAATGATCAGCAAGCTCTGCAGAATCGCATCCACTTTCAGCGGCATGGACTACTGGCCGTGAATCTGCTCTCGGCACCTGGATCGGGCAAAACGGCTTTTCTGGAACAGTTGGCGTCGCTGTGGCCACAACAACCCATTGGAGTGATCGTGGGCGATCTCGCCACCGACAACGATGCTCAACGGCTTGCAAAGGCAGGAGCTAAGGCGGTGCAGATCCGCACCGGTGATCGTTGTCATCTGGATGCAGCCCTGGTCGCCAACGCCTTCACGCAGCTCAACCACAACGAACTAACGCTGCTAATGATCGAAAACGTCGGCAATCTTGTCTGTCCTGCCGCTTTTGATCTTGGGGAGCAGCTGCGGGTTGTCTTGCTGTCAGTCACAGAAGGAGAAGACAAACCTCTCAAATATCCGACTTTATTTAAGAGCGCTGATGCTGTCTTAATCAACAAAAGTGATCTAGCTGATGTAGTTGGGTTTGATCGCAGTGCAGCGATGGCCAATCTGGAAACGATTGCGCCCCAGGCCAAGCGGTTTGAAGTTTCGGCCCGCACAGGCCAAGGCATGAAGGCCGTGATGCAATGGCTTACGGATGAACTCCAGCACTAACTGGGTCTTACATCTCCAACTGATCGGACGCGTCCAAGGCGTGGGCTTTCGCCCCAGCGTCTACCGCCTGGCCCATCAACTGGGCTTGAAAGGCTGGGTTGCCAATAGCAATGACGGCCTACAAATCGAATTGTGCGGCCCGCGCGCCAGTCTCGAGCATGCTCTGGAGCGGTTGTTAGAAAGCCCTCCTCCTCGCAGCCGGATTGATCAGTGTCGGCAACACTGGGAAGCAATCAATCGAAGCGGCGGTGGCGTTCAGAAAGCCGGAGAATTTCGCATCCTGCCATCGCTTGACTCGGGAGGGAGCTCAGCGTTAATCAGCCCTGATCTCGCCCTATGCCGCGCCTGCCAAACAGAACTAGCCGATCCCCACAATCGCCGGTTTCGGTACCCCTTCATCAGCTGCACCGCGTGCGGACCGCGCTACAGCCTCGTCAAGGCATTGCCTTTTGAGCGTGAAAACACCAGCCTGGCGGGCTTCCCCCTCTGTGCGGCCTGCGTTCAGGATTACACCAACCCCGACGATCGACGCTTTCACGCCCAGACCATCAGTTGCCCATCTTGCGGTCCACGGCTGCGGTGGAATCAGCAAACCATCAGTCTTGAACCTGCCCTAAAGGCTGCCTCAAGCCTGCTTTCAGCGGGTGGGATCGTCGCCCTCCAAGGGGTGGGAGGCTTCCAGTTACTGGCTGATCCAAGGCAGGCCAAGGGCCTACGCATCCTGCGGCGACGTAAAGGACGCCCCGACAAACCCTTGGCACTGCTCAGCACAGCAGAAACATTGATGCAGCTCTGTCACTGCAGTGACGATGAATGGGCTATGTGGAATTCGCCAGCAGCCCCGATCCTGCTGCTGCGACGTCAACCAGCGGCTGAGCTGGCGTATGAGGTGGCGGGAGACAGCCCCTGGGTTGGGGTGATGCGCCCAGCGAGCGGGCTGCAGCAATTGTTGCTCGAGGCGTATTCCCGACCACTCGTTGCCACGAGTGCAAACCGTTCAGGCGAGCCGATCGCCTGCAACACCGAGCTGGACTCGACGTGCCTAGAAGCGCTTGCCGACGGAGTTCTCAGCCACCAGCTGCCCATCATCAATCGGATTGACGACAGCGTGATGCGCCGCGCAGCAGGGGGGAGCATCGTGCTCCGGCTAGGGAGAGGACTCGCTCCCTTGGCGTTAGCCAACGAGTCGCATGCAGCCCCCGCTCTAGCAGTGGGAGCGCAGATGAAGGGAGCGATCGCCCTACGTAAAGCACACCATCTGGTGCTGAGCCCGGAACTGGGTGATCTCTCCAGTTGTGCCGGCACAGCCCATTTCGAAAGCACTGCAGCGGAGTGGATGGAGCGCAGCGGGCTCCATCCCCACACAATCGCTGCAGACCTCCACCCCGGATACAGCAGCCGGAGCTACGCAGAGCATCTCAGCCAAGTCTTCCCCACCAACCGCGTCGACGTGCAACACCACCATGCCCATCTCCTCGCGGTGATGGCGGAACACAGGTTGGAAGGTGAAGCGACCGGTCTCGCCTGGGATGGTTCAGGCTTAGGAAGCGACAACACGTTGTGGGGAGGCGAGGCGTTGGCCCTAAAAGGGCAGAGCTACCGCCGTGTTGCCAGATTGCGTCCCTTCAGACTCCCCGGCGGGGAAAGCGCTCTGCGTGAGCCTCGTCGAGCAGCGTTAGCACTTTTATTTGAGGCCTACGGTCTCAACTGGAGAGATCGTTTGGCTCGCTTACCCCACCTGCCATGGCTCAAAGCCTTTGCATCCGAAGAGTTTGCAGTGCTGGAGCAAAGCCTTCAGCGAGGCCTCCATCACCATCGCTGTTCGAGCATGGGGCGTCTTTTCGATGCAATGGCAGCCCTGCTAGGCCTGCATCAAATCTGCAGCTATGAAGCCCAAGCCGCCATGGCCCTAGAGGGCCTAGCCACCACAGCTCTGGATGCTGGTGCATCACAGGATCCCTACCACCTGGTGATGGAAAGACAGGAGCCAGAGGCGCTATGGCAATGGGATTGGCAACCACTGCTCGACAACCTCCTCAACGATCTCGAGCATGGGCGACCTAAACCCGAGGTGGCTCTTGCCTTTCACGCTGGACTGGCGCATGCGGCCGTCGATCTTGCCTTAGTGGAAAGGCAGAGCAGATTGCTACTGGCGGGAGGATGTTTTCAAAACAAAGTGCTGCTGGAGCTCAGCGCCGACGCCCTGATGAAGGTGGGAGTGCAGCCCCTTTGGTGCCAACAGTTACCCAGTAACGATGCAAGCCTTCCGATTGGCCAACTCCTGGCAATCCCAGCAGCAAATTGTCTCTCGACTGCAGCACCCTCGATCAGATGAAAAACCTCTGCCTATAACCACGACATCGATTTTGGGCAGAGATGTGCCTAGCCATTGCCGGTGAATTGGTCAGCACGAATGGACACCCTGATTCTCTATGGCGAATGGGGGATGTCTCGTTTTCTGGTGTCTTGCGTGAAGTGAGCCTGGCTTGCGTGCCGGAAGCCCAGGTCGGGGACCAACTGCTCGTGCATGTCGGTCTTGCCCTCAAGGTTGTGGAGACGAACTGATGACAAGAAAACAGGTATGGATGGATGGCAATGAGGCAGTGGCACACGTCGCCTATCGCGTCACTGAAGTGATGGCGATCTACCCGATCACTCCTGCCTCCGCGATGGGGGAATTGGCAGATGAATGGGCGAGTCAAGGGATGATCAACCTCTGGGGACAAGTCCCCCAGGTGGTGGAGATGCAAAGCGAGAGCGGAGCCGCGGGGGTTGTGCATGGAGCCCTGCAGGCCGGTTCGCTGACGACCACCTTCACCGCATCCCAGGGCCTGCTGTTGATGCTCCCCAATCTCTACAAAATCGCCGGAGAACTCAATGCATGCGTGATTCATGTGGCCTCCCGGGCTCTGGCCACATCGGCTTTGTCCATCTTTGGAGACCACAGCGATGTCATGGCTACCCGGGGGAGTGGATGCGGGTTGTTCTGTTCCGCATCCGTGCAGGAAGCCGCCGATTTTGCAGCCATCGCGACCGCTTCCAGCCTGATCGGTCGCGTTCCCCTCATTCATTTTTTCGATGGCTTTCGCACCTCCCATGAGATCCAACGGGTCGACACCATCAGCGACGCGACCCTGCGAGCCTTAATGCCGACTGAGGCGATTGCAGCCCACCGAAGCCGAGGACTTTCCCCAGATCAACCAGTGCTGCGAGGCAGCAGCATGAATCCTGACGTCTGTTTCCAGGCCCGGGAAGCGGCCAATCCCTACTACGACGCCATGGCGCCCAGGGTTCAAGCGGTGATGGATACCTTCGCAAACCTCACCGGTCGCCATTATCACCTCTTCGACTACGAAGGCGATCCTCAGGCCGAACGCGTCATCGTGCTGATGGGGAGTGGCTGTGAAACTGCCGCAGTAACCGTCTCCGCTCTGAGGCAACAAGGCGAACGGGTGGGACTGTTGAAGGTGCGCCTTCTGCGCCCCATTTCCGCCAAAGCTCTCGTGCAGGCCTTGCCCGCCACCACAAGGCGCATCGCCGTCCTTGACCGCTGCAAAGAACCTGGCAGTCAAGGAGAACCTCTCTATCTCGAGCTACTGGCCGCCATTCACGACCACTGGCCCTCACAGCCGCACCCTCAACTGGTGGCCGGACGCTTCGGACTGGCCTCCAAAGAGTTCACCCCGGCGATGGTGAAGGCCGTGCTCGACAACCTCAGCCTCACCACACCGAAGCATCACTTCACCATTGGGATCGTCGATGACGTCACCCACCATTCCCTTCTTTTTGACCCCTGCTTTGAACTTGAACATGAAGCTGGTCTCAGAGCAATTTTTGTTGGGCTTGGCTCTGATGGCACGGTGGGTGCCACGAAAAACACGCTGAAGATCGTCGGCGATGCCACCGGACTGCACGGCCAGGGCTACTTCGTCTACGACTCCAAAAAAGCGGGATCCGTCACCGTCTCCCATCTCCGCTTTAGCCCAAAGCCCATTCGATCGAGCCATCAGATCCGACGAGCCCAGTTATTGGCATGCCACCACTGGGACGTCCTCAGCCAGTTCGATCTGTTGGATTGGGCTGCCCAGGGCGGCACCCTGCTGCTGAACAGTCCATTCGCAGTCGATCGGCTCTGGTGGGAACTGCCGAAGCGCTCACGCCAGCAGATCCAGCGGAAGCAACTGAGGGTGTTTGCGGTGAATGCGGCTGAGATTGCCCAGACCCATGGCCTGGGGCGAACCATCAACACTGTGATGCAGGCCTGTTTCTTTGCGATCTCCGAGCTGGTGCCCCTGGAGAACGCCCTTGCCGCCATGCGCACTGCGATCCAACACAGCTACGGCCGCAAGGGACAGCATGTGGTGGACGCCAACCTCGCCGTGATCGACGAGGCAATCGCCCAACTCCACCCCATCTGCTGGCCAGACAACAACCCGACGGAGTTACCCCTGACGGCCTTACCGCTCGCACCTGCCCTGGCGAAGGCCCCCGAGTCGATCCGCTCACGATTGGAGCCTCAACTCCAACGCAATGGTGATGCCTTACCAGTGAGCGCCCTGCCCTGTGATGGCACCTTCCCCACCGCAACAAGTCAATGGGAAAAGCGAAACATCGCCGAACAGGTACCTGTCTGGGATCCAGACCTCTGCGTGCAGTGCGGCAAGTGCGTGATGGTCTGTCCCCACGCCGTGATTCGGGCCAAGGTGAGCGATCCGGCAGCCTTCGCAGCAGCACCCGAGGGCTTTCTCTCCGCACCAGCCCGTGATCGCCAGTTCGAAGGCCAACAGTTCACGCTGCAAATCTCCGCTGAAGATTGCACAGGATGCAGCCTTTGCGTGGACGTCTGTCCAGCTCGCGATCGCCATCAGCCCCGCCATAAGGCAATCAACATGGCGCCTCAACGGCCGCTACGGGAGCAAAGCCGCCAGCACTGGCCCTTCTTTCTGGAGCTTCCCGAAGTCGATCGCGCTTCCCTCAACCCGCTTCACATCAATCAACAGCAATTGCAGCAACCCCTGTTCGAGTTCTCAGGCGCTTGCGCCGGCTGTGGTGAAACCCCATATCTGAAATTGGCCAGCCAGCTATTCGGTGATCGCATGGTCGTAGCCAATGCGACCGGTTGTTCCTCGATCTACGGCGGCAACCTCCCCACCACTCCCTGGAGTGTCAATGCTCAAGGGCGCGGTCCGGCCTGGAGCAACTCCCTGTTTGAAGACAATGCAGAGTTCGGACTGGGCTTTCGGGTGGCTTTTGACCAGCGCCAAAGCCGTGCGAAGCAGTTATTACTCCAGATCCGCAGCAAACTACCCAACTCTTTGGTGGAAGCGTTGCTGCGGGCTGATCAGGCCAATGAAGCAGGAATTCACGAGCAGAGGCAGCGTGTGGCAGTGCTCAAGCAACTGCTCAACGATCAACAGAGCGCAAACGACACGCCGTGCGCAACGCTTGAAGAGCTACGGGAGCTCGCTGACGATCTGGTAAAGCGCAGCGTATGGATCGTGGGGGGGGATGGCTGGGCTTACGACATCGGTTTTGGCGGGCTCGATCACCTCTTATCCACTCAGAAGGATGTCAATGTTTTGGTGCTCGACACGGAGGTGTACTCCAACACCGGTGGACAAATGTCGAAGGCGACACCAAAGGGAGCCGTCGCCAAATTCGCCACGGGAGGGAAGTCGACTCCCAAAAAAGATCTGGGTTTGATGGCGATGACCTACGGCCATGTCTACGTCGCCAGCGTGGCGATAGGGGCCCGCGATGAACACACATTGCGGGCCTTCATCGAAGCGGAGTCGTACCCCGGACCTTCCCTGATCCTGGCCTACTCCCATTGCATCGCCCATGGCATCAACATGGCCCGCGGCATGGCCCACCAGAAGCAGGCGGTTGAGTCAGGTCGCTGGATTCTCTATCGGCATGACCCCAGATGCAGCCCTCCCCTTCAGCTCGATTCAAGGGAACCTCAGATGCCTTTGGAAAAAGCGCTGGAGACAGAGCACCGCTTCCGAATGCTCCGCTACAGCCATCCCAAACAAGCGCAAAGATTGATGCAAGAAGCTCAGCAAGAGCTGCATCAGCGCTGGCGGTTTTACCAAAGCCTTGCCCAAAAGGAGCAGCGATGAACCTGTCCACGGACTATCTCGGCTTATCCCTGCGCTCGCCACTGGTGGTGGGAGCTGCAGCTCCCTTAAACGATACGCAGGATCGTCTGGTGGATTGGGAACAGGAGGGAGCTGGAGCTGTCGTGCTCCATTCTCTCTTTCTCGAACAGAGCAAGCAAGACTGGCAGGAGTGGTTGCATCACCAGCAACACAGCAGTGAAAGCCATCCCGAGGCGATGAGCTACCACCCCGCCACAGAGCCGAAGTTACTCGGGCTTGCTGGCTACCTCGAGGAGATCTCGGCGGCCAACTCACGCCTCTCGATTCCTGTGATCGCCAGCCTCAATGGTTGCCACTGGGCGGATAGACGTTCAACTTGGCTCGAGGCGGCAGAGGCGATTGAGGCCGCTGGAGCACAGGCACTCGAGCTGAATCTCTACACCGTTCCAAACGATTGCCTTCAAGACAGCAAGGCGATTGAAGCTGAACAGATCCAGATCGTGCAGGCCGTCTGCGCGGCACTCTCGATTCCAGTAGCGGTCAAGCTGAGCCCCTGGTACACAGGTCTGGCCGCCATGGCACGGCAGCTTGAGCAGGCAGGGGCCAAATCGTTGGTGCTGTTCAACCGCTTCTACCAACCGGATATCGATATTGAATTGCTGAAGACGATCTCCCATCTCGAGCTAAGCGGACCGGGAGATCAGCGCTTGCCATTGCGATGGATCGGTCTTCTGCATGGCAGGGTGAATCTGCAGTTCGTCGCCAGTGGGGGGATCGCCTGCGGAGACGATGTGGTGCGAATGCTGATGGTGGGGGCCCAAGTGACCCAGATTGTGGGAGCCCTCCTACGCCATGGTCCCGGGCATCTCGCGCGCGTGCATCAAGAGCTCCGGCTCTGGCTGCAGGAGCACGATGTCGAGAGCTTGGAGGAGATCCGTGGCTGCCTTAGCCAACAACGCTGTGCAGATCCAGAAGCATTCGAGCGGGCGCAATACATCCGGGCTCTAAGCAGCTACAGCCTGCCCCAGGAGCCGTTTCTTTGACAGCCGCTGCACTGAGATTGATTGAGCAGATCCATCGACGTTGCAGTCAAAAGTGGACCTTGATGGAAGTCTGTGGCGGACAGACCCATGCTTTCCTGCGCCATGGCCTTGATCGGCTATTAACGGAGTCGATCCACTTGATCCATGGGCCCGGCTGCCCAGTTTGCGTGACCGCAAGCGAGCGGATTGATCAGGCCCTAGCCCTAAGCAAAACACCGGGCGTCATCCTCTGCTCCTACGGAGACATGTTGCGCGTGCCCGGCAGTGATGGCCGTGATCTTTTGGGGATGAGGGCTGCTGGAGCGGATGTACGGGTGATCTATGCCCCCTTGGATGTTCTGGATCTGGCCCGCGCCAACCCCCAGTACCAGGTCGTGTTTTTTGCCGTGGGGTTTGAAACCACAGCACCTGCAACGGCCTTGCTCGCCCAGCAGGCCAAATTACTAGGCGTCCAAAACCTAAAACTCTTGGTGGCGCATGTGCGCATCGCGCCGGTGCTCGATCAACTGCTGACCGATCCGGCCTGTGCCGTTGATGGGGTGCTGGCTGCTGGGCACGTCTGCACGGTGATGGGAGAACCCGAGTACGCGCAGTTGGTTGCACAACATCAAGTGCCCATCGTCGTGACTGGATTCGGAGCGGAAGAGCTGCTGCAGGGTGTTCTGTGCTGCGTTGATCAACTTGAAACGGGGGAACCCACTTTGCAGAACGCCTACCAGCAGGTGGTTGATCAGGGAGGCAATCACTCCGCCCAGGCGCTCATTGATACCGTCTTTGAACCCATGGACACTCCTTGGCGCGGCCTGGGGATGATCAGGGCCGGGGGCTACCGCCTCCGACCGAAGTTCGCAGCCCTGGATGTACCCCCTGAGAGTGGGGCGGTCGAGCTTGGTTCGGAGAGCAGGGATCCCTGCCCTAGCGGACTGGTGCTGCAAGGGCTGCTGAGGCCCAATGCCTGCCCAAGATTTGGCCAAGACTGCAGCCCCGACCACCCGCTTGGGGCCCCCATGGTCTCCAGTGAGGGGGCTTGCGCGGCCTACTTCCGCTACACGCGCTAACTGAATGACTGCTAAAAACGCGCGCATTCAGTTGGGTCATGGCGGTGGCGGGCGTCTCAGCCAACAGCTTCTGGCTGATCTGCTGGTTCCTGCCTTGGGCCCCAGCGATGGAGTGCTGCACGATGCAGCTCGCCTGCTCAGCCCTGGGCAACAGCTGGCCTTCACCACTGATTCCTATGTTGTTCGTCCCCTGTTCTTCCCGGGAGGGGACATCGGGCGCCTTTCGGTGTTTGGCAGCGTCAATGATCTAGCGATGGCCGGTGCCCGACCATTGGCAATGAGCCTGGGACTCATCATCGAAGAAGGCCTTGAGATCGCCTGTCTCGAAAAGATTGTTGCCTCCATCAGCGAGGCCTGCGCCAAGGTCGAAGTGCCGGTAGTCACTGGCGACACCAAAGTTGTGGAGCGGGGCAAGGGAGATGGGCTGTTCATCAACACCTCCGCCATCGGAGTAGTCGAGCACAAACTCCGGATTGATCCAACGTCTGTTGAACCAGGCGATGTGGTGCTGGTGAGTGGAGATCTCGGCCGGCATGGACTCGCGATCTTGGCCGCACGCAATGAACTCAAGCTTCGCAGCGAACTTGACAGCGATCTGGCATGCCTCTGGGAACCGGTGCAATGCCTGCTACACGAGGGCCTGACACCACACTGCCTGAGGGACTTAACGCGAGGCGGGTTGGCCAGTGCCGTCGACGAAATTGCTCGCAGCAGTGGTTGTCGCATCCTTCTCGACGAAGGGGCGATTCCCGTCCACCCGATGGTGAAAGGGGGCTGTGAACTCCTGGGCCTCGACGTACTGGCGATGGCAAATGAAGGGCGCATGCTGCTCATCTGCCCGCCGGAGCAAGCCATCAAAACCTTGACAGTGCTGCAGCGCTTCTGTCGTGAGTCCACACGCATCGGCGTAGTGGGCGATCGGTTTGTGACTCAAATCGCGCGGGAGAAGCGCTATCCGGTCAGCTTGATCAGCAGCCTTGGGGTGGCTCGACCTCTCGACCTGGGCAGTGGCGAACAGCTCCCAAGGATTTGCTGAACTCTCAGAGGCTCGAAACTGATCAGCGAAGCGAAACGGGGCGAGACTCAAAGCTCCAAGAAGACCAGGCACAGACCGATCCACAACCACGACACCGCTGCTACCTGTGCGGTGAGCATCGTCAGCGCTAAGCGTTGGCACTGTCACGATCGGGATCCAGCTGCTCGGCAATCAACGCCGTAGGCACCATCAACAGCATCGGCAAGGCGCAGAAGCCAAGGCTTTCGATGGTTAACGGATGGGTGCCCAGTGCCGCGTTCAGCCAGGGGTTCTGGCTGAACAACACCTGAAGAAACACGGTGACGATGATGCCGAGGGGAACGGCCGGAGACTGCAAGAGAGATCTCCAGGGATGCGCCACCAGCTGCCTGAGCATGACCCTCCAGTGGCTGATCAGCAGCAGGTACACCAGATGCACCATCACCAGGCCCTGCACGGCCATGGTGCGAGCCATCGCGAGATCACCGAACCGATGCTGGCCGACAAAAAACAGGCCAAAGATCACCCCCCAGTTGAACAGCGACACCACCATCACGCGGCGCAGCAAACCGGACGTGAGCAGAGGTTGCGACGGCGGCCGGGGCGGTCGCCGCATCACATCCCTGCAGGGAGGTTCAAACGCCAGCGCCACTGACATCGCCAGGGAACACACCATGTTCAGCCAAAGCACCTGTAAGGCTGTGACGGGCAGCGGCATCCCCAGCACCACCCCCAACAGGATGGTCATCGACGCCCCCCCGTTCACCGGCAGCACAAAGGCCAGAGTTTTGCGCAGATTGGCGTAAACGGTACGGCCCTCCTCCACAGCGGCCTTGATCGTGGCGAAGTTGTCGTCGGTGAGCAGCATGTCGGCAGCCTGGCGCGCCACTTCAGTGCCGCCTCTCCCCATGGCGATGCCGATGTCGGCTTGCTTCAACGCAGGCGCATCATTGACGCCATCTCCGGTCATCGCCACCACTTCGCCATTGGCCTGCAGGGCTTTCGCCAATTGCAGTTTCTGAATCGGACTCACCCGCGCGAACACATCCACATCCTTCACCAGCTCCGCCAGGGCATCCGCCGACAACGAGGCCAGCTGAGTGCCATCCACCGCCCGCGTTGCACCCTCCCCCGACCCGTCATCGCCGCGAAGACGACCGAGTCCGATCTGCTCGGCGATCGCTCGAGCTGTGTGCACATGGTCGCCGGTGATCAATTTGACACTGATGCCAGCGGCCTGACAGGCGGCCACCGCCTCAATCGCTTCAGGGCGTGGAGGGTCTTGCATCCCCTGCAGACCGATGAAGCTGAGATCACCGCTGACGTGGTGATGGTCGAGGTGCTCCTGATCAGCAGGCACCTGGCCGATGGCAAAGGCCAGCACCCGCTCACCGCTACTGGCCATGGTGCGAACGGCCTCCTCGATCCGGCCCCGATCGATCGACTCCGTGTCACCGGCAGCATTCAGGGCCGAGCTACAACGGGCCAGCACCACTTCCACGGATCCCTTCACCAAAATCCGCGCACTGCCATGCAAGGTGGCCATGAACTGCTGTTCGGAATCAAACGGAATCACATCCCGACGCGGATGACGTTGATGGGCCTCCTGGTGGTCGAGTCCCACCTGATCAGCGGCCACCAGAAGAGCCGTTTCCGTGGGATCGCCGATAAAGCCATCGCCATCACTGGGGCGGGCGTCATTGCACAACAGACCTGCCAACAACAATTCCTCCATCACCACCGAAAGAGGGGCTGCCTCCATCGCCGGCCAGAGCGCCTCCAGCGGCAGCAACGTGTCAGCGGCATAGAGATGACGCACCGTCATCCGGTTCTGGGTGAGGGTGCCGGTTTTATCGGAACAGATCACTGTGGTGCTGCCAAGGGCCTCCACCGCCGGCAGTTGACGAATGATGGCGCGCGACCGTGCCATGCGATGCACGCCGATGGCGAGGATGATCGTGACGATGCCTGGCAGTTCCTCGGGGATCGCTCCCACCGCCAGAGCAATGGCAGCATCAAACATCTCCTCCATGCCAATACCTCGCACCAGCCCAAGACTGAAGGTGATGGCAGCAAGGGCCACGATCACTTTGAGCAACAGCCGACTGAACCTGGTGAATTTGCGCGTGAGCGGGGTGGAAAGATTCACCTGATCCCGCATCACCGAGGAGATCTGCCCCACCTCCGTGGCCTCACCGGTGGACACCACCACGGCGCAGCCCCGACCAGCGGTGATGAAGGTGCCTGCAAACAGCAAACAGGTGCGATCAGCCAGGGGAGCCTGCTCATCCACCGCCATCACCGACTTCGCCACCGCAAAGGATTCGCCGGTGAGCGCTGATTCATCACAGGCGACATCGCGTCCCTGCACAAGACGGAGATCGGCGGGCACCTTGTCGCCAGCGGTGAGCCAGACCAGATCGCCAGGCACTAGCTCCGCGGAAGGCAGCCGACGCGCTTGTCCGCCGCGCACCACTTCCACATCGGTCACCACCGTGTTGGATAAGGCCGTGATCGCCTCTTCGGCTTTGCTCTCCTGCAGGGTGCCGATCAGGGCGTTGATCACCGTCACACTGATGATCACCGCGGCATCGCCGAGGTCGCCCAGCAGAGCCTTGGCTCCGCCCGCCAGCAGCAGCATCAGCTGCAGAGGATTGTCGAACTGTTGAAGGAAGCGCAGGGGCAACGGTCGAGGCGGAGCTGCCACCAACCGATTCGGCCCTACCGCCAGACGCCTGCTGTCTGCCTCAGCGTCGGTGAGTCCAGCCGTGCCATCGCATTGCAGATGCTGCAGCACCTGCTCGGATGACAGGGCATGGACCGGTTTGGGCCATGGCTGCATCGCCGCATCCCCACTGCAGTCAGCGTTAGCGCCTTCAGAAGGGGATCGCCATTAGGTATCAGGAGGCTTAAGGGTTGAGTGGCGTCGCCTGAAAATTCCAGTGGTCGCCATCCTCGAGCCACAGCTCCCAGGCGAAGCGCGCACCGTTTCGCAGGCATAAACGCCCGGCAAAACCAGCAGGGGAGGGCTGATAAAGATCCTCCATCTGTTCCACTGGATCACCATCACGGGTCTGCAGATCCACAACCTTGCGGCCCAGCCGCTCAGACAGATCAGCTTTGAGGTCCTCCAGGGTCATGGCTGGGCTCTCCGCTCAAGCGGCATCCAAAAAATCCAGCTCCAGATCGCCGAACGCATCGCGGCGGATTTCAAAGCGAAAACCGTCAACACTGCCGCTCCAGGCTCCCGCATCAGGGTCGGCATCAAGACCCTCGGCCTGCTCCACCTTGTGGTCGAACAGCTTGGAGAAACAGTGGGCCGCCACGGTTGCGGCCTGATCCTCATCCATTTCATCCAGCTCGTGGGGCTGGACCGAACAACCTTCAAGAAGTTCGGCATCAATCACGTTGCCGCTGCCCACATCGGCAACGAGGGCCTGCAGAGCAGCGCGCATGGAAGGGTCAGTCATCGGTGCATCTTCCCTCAACGCTTCACCGGTCAACAACCCGGCAAGGCCTGTGCCAATACGGTGACCAAGGCGGTGTCGACACTGAACGTGCGAACCCCAAGGTGCATGGCCCGAGCGATCACTCCCTGAGCAAGCGCCAATTCGAACGGCACAAACCCACCTTCTGGACCGATCATCACCACCGCCGATGCAGCAGTTTGATCCTTCAGCGCCACCGTGGCCCCCTGATCGGCGATCCAGCAAGGTCGACCAGCACAGACGTCGACCAGTTGATCTTCCACAAACGGGCGGAAACGCTGGTGAACGTGCACCCGCGGCAGCACCGTGTCACGGGAACGCTCCAACCCCGCGACCAGAGCCGCTTCCAGCTTGTCTTCTGCCAGTAACGGGCTCTGCCAGTAGCTCTTCTCCACCCGGGCACTGTTGATCAGATGGAGGTTGGACACCCCAAACTCCGCCACCATCCGGAGGATGCGGCGAAGCATCTTGGGCCTCGGCAAGGCAAGAACAAGGTCAAAGCGATGACGCGGCGGCGGCGGCTGATCCAGCTGAACGTCTAACTGCACCCGATGGGGTTCCAGCAACCGCACCACTGCGGTCCCCACGTTCCCCCCCAGCAGCCCCACCCGCAGGCTGTCCCCCGCGGCAGCACGCAACACGTGGCGGATATGGGTGGCGCGATGGTCTGTCACCTCCACGCAACCGTGATCCAACCATCGATCACCTTGCCGCAACAGGATCAGATTCATCGCATCAACGGATGGACATCGCCAACTGGCACCAGATCACCAGTGTCTCCCGCCGTTTCTCCCTAAAACCAACCTAGAGCTGTTCTCAGCCATGGCCCGCCTCTCCCCCTCCCTGACGCTGCGAGAACGGCTGCGACCCTTGCGCATCGTGCAGCTGCGCTGGGCCCGTCGCTGGCAGGACTGGCGCCAGGGGGTGAGGTTT
>Ga0181581_10000793_pt1 | contig 23896 bp, 22 predicted proteins | sample 071ome_22_FD_132433 | JGI IMG/M metagenome (GOLD analysis project Ga0181581, IMG submission 132433) | Coastal salt marsh microbial communities from the Groves Creek Marsh, Skidaway Island, Georgia - 071404AT metaG (megahit assembly) | ecosystem: Environmental > Aquatic > Marine > Intertidal... | reverse complement strand
TATGAATAAATCCTCAGGATTATTCTCTTTGGCATCGAAAGCCGATGGACAGGCGGCCATCTGTGACATTATCCACCGCGTGCAGGGGCCTGTTTTTCGGGTCTGAAAGATGGGCAAGGCCGGGGGCCGGTAATATCACCAGACGGCCAGGATCATCATGGATAATCTGTTTATTGCTCCCCTGCCTGTCAGAACAGCAATATAATTGTGACGCCCCATCAAGGGTAATGATAAAGACAAGGTTTCTGTAACTCAGCACGTCTTTATGAATACCAATACCAGCAGAATTTTTACGATAGCGTTGCACCGCAAAATCATTGAGGGTAAAGGGCATTTCAAACAGGGCTGGCTGGCGGTTTGCCAGATCGGTGACCAGCCCTTCCAGCCCCTTTGCCAATTGTGCAAAAACGCCCTTAATCGGCGCAGGAAAACAAATATCAAAATCCTGATGAATATTCTTGCCAACCACTGCGCGTGCCTTGCGAAAAGGCAATGCGAGCGCTGCTTCGCGCAAAGCGATAATTTCAGCATTTGTAAAGAATTCCGGATGGGCAAAGGGATGATGGGCAAGCTGGTCAATGGCTGCATCAAAGATTGTCTGACGCTCGGCAAAAGAAAATAATACAGCCCTATTCATCAATATGCTCCTGGTAAGCCGTGCCTTCTGAAGCCATCGCCTCGTGATAGGGTAGAAATTCAACAGGCGTTTTGCATTTTGCACAGACCAGCCCGGCACTGCGGCGATGACGTTCACTGGCAAAACATCCCTTTGGACAACGCATCATCCATCTGGCTTTGGAAAAGCTCAGCGTATGGCATCTGGCCGCCGTGCAGCCAATCTCTCGCGCTTTTTGCCGCCAAACGACATCATGGCCATGTCCTGGCCCCACCAGCGCATGGCAATCTCGTGCAATAGCGTATCCTTGATATGTCTGGCTTCGGCATAGCGGGCATAATGGCGCGATAGCGATATCACCTTGCGGTTATAATCACATAAACCTGCGCGCCTGCGGGCATGATCAAAGCGGATTTGCCAGCCTGACAGCCCGTGCATTTCCATCAATTCATAACCCTGATTAAGGACAGCCTGTAATGGCCGCTCTTCTGTTTTTACCGGTTTTTCACTTTCGCGGCTGGTTTTGCGTTTCGGGGCAGGTGTTTTACGGCCGGAAAATACAGAAAACAGCATGAGCACTTCGCTTTCATCATCCAGCTATTTTCAGACTATTTTCTGGCCATGTAACGGGTCTGGCAATCTGTACCCCGAACTGGCAGGCGATATCAAACAACCCATGTGCCAGAGATTCAGCAAAGCTGGAAGGCAGGAATAGCAAATAGCTCTCTGCCCCCATTTTCAGAATATGTACCCCGACATGATGCATGGATGTTGCCATAAATCGGCCATCTGCACAGGATAAATCTATGGCTGATTGGCGGTTGATAAGCTGGCCAGATTGCGCCCCGGACAGATGCAGGCAAATTTTTGAGGCCGATAAATCAAGCGGATAATATTTTTTCATACTGGCAGGCAGATTTATCCCCAATGACTGTTCGGAAACTAGCCAAATTTTTCCTATCTCGGCTCGCAAACATAACCTCCCGCCTGTCTGGCAAGAGCTAGACATATCTGGCAAGGCTGGCAAGCCAAATTGCCGCTTAACCATGGTTCTTACCGCTATTTCCTGATCCGGGAAAAAGGCCAGCTGCAACAGGGAAAAATCCTTGTATTCGGTGATTTTCACCCCTGCCCTGCTGCCAGCTTTGCCATGCCGCCCTACCGGCAGACCGGCGCCAAACAGCGTCTGTTTTTTCAGGTTATCACCCATGCTGGCGCCCTCCTTGTGGGTCAAACATATGCGGGCTGACAATCTCTGCCTCAATAAAATTATCGCGTACCGGATCGGCTATCATAACTATTTTGCTTTGCCAGGCCTCTGCTCCGCCAGAAATGAAGCCCAGCCCTATCCAGTGGCCAAGTGCAGGAGAATGGGTAACCGCAGTAACCCAGCCCTCCCCAAAGCCGAACACTTCATCCGGATGGCATAAAATCGCGCCGGCAGAAAAACGCCCGGTTTTATCTTTTGGAAAAATCCCAACCAATTGCGGCCTGTTTTCAGAATTCAAATGCGGGCGCTGGCGCAACACAGAGCCGATAAAGGGCTTTGTTTTAGAAGCCATCTTGCCAAATCCGGCATCTTCGAGTGTGACCCTTCCATCCAGCTCTGCTGCGGTGACATGGCCTTTTTCGATCCGCAACGCCCCCAATGCTTCCATACCATATAAACAGCCCCCCGCCTCTTTGATATGGGCAGCCAGAGACGCCCAGAGCGCAGCCCCCCTGTCCGAGGGTACATAAATCTCAAACGCGCGCTCGCCTGAAAAGGAAATCCGCGCGATCCGGCAGATTATATCGCGTCCATCCTGATCAAGGGTTATTTCGCGCACGCCCATGAAAGGAAAGGCCGCATCTGACCAGTCTTCGGATGGAAATTGAGCAGACAATATCTCGCGCGCATAAGGGCCAGCGACAGCCATACCTGCCCATTGATCCGTGACCGAGCTGATATGTACCTTTAAATCTGTCCAACGGCGTTGCAGCAATTCTTCCAAAAACAGCATGACCGGGGCGGTCTGCGCTGTGGTAGTGGTCATAAAATAATCATCTTCGGCCAGCCGCCAGGTTGTGCCATCATCCAGCACCATCCCGTCATCGCGCAGCATGATCCCGTATCTGGCCTTGCCAATAGCCAGCTTGGCAAAGGGATTAACATAAATCCGGTTTAAAAATTCAGTTGCATCCGGACCCTGCACCGCGATTTTCCCTAATGTCGAAACATCGACCATCGCCACATTCTGGCGCGTGGTGGCGGCCTCTCTTATGTAGGCATCATCGATTGTCTCGCCCTGTTCTGGATAATACCAGGCACGTTTCCATGCGCCGGCATCGGTCATCACCGCCCCGGCGGCCAGATGTTCATGATGCATGGGCGTACGGCGAACAGGACGCCAATCTGCCCCGCGTTCACGTGCCGCCAGCGCGCCAATAGATACAGGGGTAAAAGGTGGTCTAAAGGTTGTAACGCCGCTGCTGCCAACCGCCAGCCCTTGTGCCCGTGCCATCACTGCAAGGCCTAAAATATTGCCCATACGCCCCTGATCGGTCGCCATGCCAAGCGTGGTATAGCGTTTCATATGCTCAACAGACACAAAGCCCTCACGGTGCGCCTGGCGGATATCCTCGCTGGTCACGTCATGCTGGGGGTCAATAAAGGATTTCAATTTGCGCCCGTCTATCTGTATCTCAAATAAGGGGCGCATACCGCCCGGAATACCGCGCCGAACCTGTTTTTTCAGCTTTTTACCTGTAATTTTGGCGCATAATTGCCGGGCATGGTCGATACAGGCAGCAGCCTCGAACACGCCATCTGCTGCACCGATAACATGAATATTTTCCGATGTCTGGCCAGTCACAAAAGCCTGGATAGAGGCCTCCCAGCGCGGCTTTATCCCGCGATGAGAGGGTAAATGAATAACAGGCGAATAGCCGCCGGACATACCCACCACCTCGCAGCCTATAAAGGCAGTCACCTTATCCACTACGCCCTTTTCATCTATATCGGCGACCTCTATTCCGGCAACCGCGCTACTGCCCGCAACATTTACCGGCACCTTACCGTTCAGAACAGTGATGCCAGCCGCAACAGCCGCCTGATATTGCCTGCTTTTTCGGTTTCTGGCATCGATGAGGGTGATTTCCATGCCCAACCCGGCCAGAATAATCGCATCCTCATAGGTGCCATCATGACAGGTGGCCAGCACCGCAGAGCCCCCTGCCATCACCCCGTATCGACAGGCATAGCTGCGTAGCGCCCCTGCCAGCATTACGCCAGGTCTGTCATTATTGCCAAAAGCAAGGCCACGCTCGCTTGCCCCAGTGGCCAGCACCACATGGCGGGGGTGCAAAATATGGGTGACCTCGCGCGGGCAATGCGGATCGGGGTCGGTGATGTGGTCTGTCAGGCGTTCTATTACCCCGGTGACCAGCCCGTCATAAAGGCCAAAGGCGGTAGAGCGGAGCATTAATTGCCCCCCGGCAGCCTTTAGCCGCCGGACCAGCTTATCTCGAAGGGCTAAATCCTCTGGCCTGCCACTGGACAGATAGCTACCCCCTGCATCAAAATCCTGTTCAACCAGAATGACCTTGCGCCCCTGCTCTGCCAATTCTGCTGCAGCGTGCAGGCCAGATGGACCTGCCCCTACCACCAGCACATCGCAAAAGCCGTAAGCGATATCATAGCTATCCGGGTCTGGTTCACGCGATGCTGTACCCAACCCCGCAGCTTTGCGAATAAAACGCTCGCAAAACATCCAGAAAGAGGTGCTGCGCATTGGCCCCATAAAGGTCTTATAATAAAAACCGGCGCTCAAAAAAGGGGCAAACAGGCTGTTTATTGCGCCAATATCAAAGCGGATGCCCGGATAGGCATTTTGGGCATAGACCTGCATCTGCGGGCGCAATTCTGCCATTGTGCCTTTAACATTGGCGATACGTTTTGCTCCGTCATTAACATTGAATAGCGCGCCGCCCTCTTCTGGCCCTGCCGACATCACCCCGCGCAAGCGATGATATTTAAAGCTTCTGCCAACCTGCCGGATATTACTGGCCAAAAGGGCAGAGGCGATACTATCCCCCTCAAACCCGCTTAATTTGCGCCCGTTAAAGCTGAAAGTGACCGGTTTATCGCGGTTAATCAGCCCGCCTTTTTGAAGCCGATATCCGCCCATTATTTCGCCCTCGCCCTAACACTCTTTTTGGTAGCAGAGCGCGAGGGTTTTGCTTTGCCAGTCAGCATTTTTTTATAGGCTGGATGGGCTGGCACGACAGAGGTTATTTTATGGGTAAGTGTATCGCGCTTTACCTGAAGAACCATGCGGCAGCCTTGTGTGTGATGCCAATCTTCAATATGCGCCCCGCGCGGATTTTCACGTAAAAACACCGCCTCATACCAGGCATTTTTGTCGGTATTGGCAAGGGCTGGCATCTTCACACTCCCATCTTCGAGATAGGTAAACTCATCATGATTGCGTAGCCCGCAAAATGGACAATCAATTCTTAGCATGGGGCAGCCTTGTCTGAAATTGTCTGTAACAAAATTGTTGGGGGTGAAATGCTCATGGAACAGAAAATGCTTTCTTTATGAAATTTGGGCATCAATGGGATTTGGGAAATGGGCCATGCCCGCTTTCATCGATTTGTCGGCCATATTTGAACCTGTCCAATGTCAACAGGCTGTTAATTTCATGCGGGCGGTCATGGGCAATAGTATGGGCAAAACACCAGCCAGAGCCGGGAATAGCTTTAAAGCCGCCATAACACCAGCCAGCATTCAGATAAAGCCCTTCAATATCTGTTTTGGTAATAAAGGGCGACCCATCCATAGACATATCCATAATGCCGGCCCATTGCCGCAGAAGTTTTACCCGCCCCAATGCCGGCATCACATTCATCGCACATCCTGCCACATTATTATAGATCGGCAGATTGCCGCGCTGGGCATAGGAATTATGGCCGTCCAAATCCCCGCCAAATACCATTCCGCCCTTGTCAGACTGGCTGATATAAAAATGACCATGATAGGCAGAATATACCACAACAGTATCCAAAAAGGGCTTGATAGGCTCGGATACAAAGGCTTGCAATTTATGGCTTTCAATAGGCAATTTGCCCAGCCCGGCCATTTTTGCCAAAAGCGAGGTTGATCCGGCCACTGCCATCCCTGTTTTTTCTGCCCGTATTTCGCCGCGACTGGTTTCCACCCCGACAATTTGTCCTGCCTGATGAATAAAGCCGGTAACCTCGCAATTCTGGATAATATCCACCCCCAGGCCTGAGGCCGCTCTGGCATAGCCCCAATTAACCGCATCATGCCGAGCGGTGCCGGCGCGTGGCTGAAAAAAACCGCCCATGATGGGAAAACGCGCATCTTCTGAATAATTGAGATGCGGTACCATCTTTTCAACCTGCGCACGGCTGAGAAACTCGCCATCAATGCCATTAAGGCGCATGGTATTATAGCGACGGGCCAAACCATCACGCTGGGCGGGGGTGAAAAATAAATTCAAATGGCCGCGCTGGCTGAACATCACATTATAATTCAGCTCTTGCGATAGCCCTTCCCATAATTTCAGGGAATGTTCATAAAAGGCGGTATTGCCCTCAATAGAATAATTAGAGCGAACAATGGTGGTATTGCGCCCGGAATTACCGCCGCCAATCCAGCCCTTTTCCAGCACAGCCACATTGGTAATGCCATGAATACTGGCCAGATAATAGGCGGTCGCCAGCCCATGCCCGCCCCCGCCTATGATAATAACATCATAAGCCGGCTTGGGGGATGCATCGCGCCAGGCAGGCTGCCAGCCCGCATGACCCGTCAGACCCTGTTTTAAAATCTGTAATGCAGAATAGCGTTTCACGCGCGCTTTCCCATCTATCACCAACGATTACTTGCAAGCCTTTATGACAGCCTGATGAACCTTGCCTGAACCCACGCTGCACAAAAACGGTGTTCCTTTGAATATCGACAGAAACTGTTCCAAAGATCAACCGGCAAGAGGGCAAAAAATACCGCTTTTTTACAGGCTGAACAGAGGCAGAATTTTTCAGGCTTCATGGCGGGCAAGCCAGCTGACAACAAAGCCTGCCGGATAGAGCCATGCAAGGCCAGCGGCCAGATAAAAAAGACTATCCAGTAGCCAGTGCAGGCCGGTCACATAATCTGCCAGAAACATACAAAAAACCGCATAAAGGGCAATGGCCGGCACAGCCGCAATTGCGATCAGCAAATGTCGCCACCGTTTCATCTGAAATCCCTCCTGCGCCTATCCTTGGATTACAGGGAAGTATATACCAGCCTGAGCCCTAATATGATCAGAAAAAAATGGGCGATATGATAAAAAATCCGGTCATTTATGCGCCGAACCAGCCATTTACCAAAAATTACCCCCACAGGGATGATCGGCAAGAGCAAGGCACTGGTCACCAGACTGCCAGTGGTAAATAATTCCAAATCGAGGAAAAAGGGCAATTTTGCCAGATTTATCAGCAAAAAATACCAGGCCAGCGTACCAACAAAGAAAAAGCGATGAATGGCCATTGGCAACATATAGACCTGAACCGGAATACCGCCTGTCAGGGAAATAAAGCTGGAAAAACCGGACAGGGTACACCAAATTGCTGCCCGTTCACGAAACCGGTTGCGCATGGCTTTTTTAACATGGGCAGCAGCTTCGCCAATTGATGGTTTATAAACCCGATACCAGTAGCGCACCCCCATAAACAACGCCAGACCACCAATACAGGTTTTTAAGGTCTGATCATCAATATAGCTGATAACCATCCAGCCCAAAATCTGGCCGATCACGCCCATCACCACCATCCAGCCCAGCAATTTTTTTACGCTATAGCCGCGCCAGATATAAACCGTCCAGAAATCGGTTGCCAAAAACAGGGGCAACAGCACGGCAAGGGCTGTTTTGGCTGGTAACACAGTCAGCATTAACGGCGCTGCCAAAGCCCCCATCGCCCCGCCAAAGCCTGATTTGGAAACCGCCACAGAAAAAACCGACAAGCCGGCGACAAACCAGAAAATAGCCATATTATCTGTCTGAATAGATAGAGCCGAAAGAGCCGCTGATATAAATCCATCCATAGAAGTTTTCTACCCTTACATCACATTCTTAAAAAACATTTCTTTTAAAACGGCCTTGCAGAAGTGTTTTAACAAGGCCGGGCGAGAATTCAGGGCTTGCGTACCCCATCCAAATCAAAATCCGTGGATAAAAATTGTTCTAGATCATTTTCATACCAGTGGTGAAAATCCCATCTCTCTGCCGCGAGCAGATGCGCAGAAGCCTGATAAATCTGCACTGGACAGGGCTGGCCAGATATTTCTGCCAGAACATGAATACGCTGATAATCCTCCCCTTCAAATCTATCAAGCCTATCCAAATCGCCACTGTCAATGGCTGTCATAACAAGCCCCTCGACAATATCATCAGAGGCGCTGGCAACAATCATCGGATAAAAAGCCCCCGAAACGCGGCGCACCTCAAAACCTTGCAACCGGGCAGGTAATAGCCGGCTATCCGGCACGTCATATCCCAGAACTTTTTTTCTGATTTCTGCTGCCCGCAAAGTGCCATAAAAGAAAAGGTCTGTTAAAGGTTTCAAAGGGTCTGGCATAAAAATAAATCCTTATAGTTGAGGCAAATTCTATTTATCCTGTGGTTTAAATTGACGGCCTGTTTTCAAAACGCCCTCTCCCAGCTTATCCTGCAACTGGTCGATGGCGGCTTCCAGCCTGTTCTTTTTCTGTCTTTTTTCATCCACCAGATCCAGCAGACTGGCCGGCGCAATATCTGTTTCGCGCGCATCCAGCGCGTCCAGATCCACCCCCACTCCCAGCAATCGATAAGACTGCCCCTTTCCTGTTTCCGGCTTCAGCAGCTCATTTACTGCAGCAAAAATATCATGCTGCATCTGGGTAGCAGCAGACAGGCTGCGCGACCGGGTAATCAGCCGGTGATTGGCAAATTTCAGTTTCAGCACAACCCGTATCGCAGCGCGATTTTGGGTTTTTAGCTGGCGTGACACCTTTGCCGATAATGTTTCGGCCACAGCCGCCAGAGCGGCATAATCAGATAGATTTTCACCAAAGGTGGTTTCAGAGGAAATGGATTTTGCCCGGCTATGCGGCACAACCGGGCGTGGGTCAATACCGCGAGCCAGATTAACCAGCCTGTCGGCATCCGATCCCAGCAAGGCACGTTGCCGCCCTTCTGGCAACCGAGCAATATCGCCGCAGCTTTCAATGCCGGCTGCCTGTAATTTGGCCATTTGCGATTTTCCCAGCCCGAATAGCAGGCTGGCTGGACGCGGGGCAAGCCATCCTCGCGCCTCGCTCGCCCCGATAACATAATAGCCATCCGGCTTATCCTGATCAGAGGCAATTTTTGCCATTGATTTATTGGCTGCCAGCCCGATCGATACGCTCAGCCCTATTTCCTGTTTGATCCGAACAGCCAGGCGGGCAAGTGCCAATGCAGGCGAAGCATTATGCAGCTTTTGCGTGCCGGATAAATCCAGAAAAGCCTCATCAATGGAAAGCGGCTGAACAAGCGGGGTCAGGCTCTGCATCATCTGGCGAATCTGGCGGCCTATTTTCTGGTAATGCGCCATTCTGGGCTTGATTACTACCAGAGAAGGACAGGCGCGCTTTGCCTGCCAGCTGGGCATGGCAGAGCGAATACCATAGCGCCGCGCCACATAACAGGCCGCTGCCACAACACCGCGCTCGCCTCCGCCCACAATAACCGGCTTGTCAGCCAATTCAGGATTGTCCCGCTTTTCGACCGAACAGTAAAAAGCATCGCAATCTATATGCGCTATCGACAGGCTAAACAGCTCATCATGTACCACCAGTGGCCCGCCCCCGCATTCCGGACAGGCTTTTGGCTGCGCCTCTGCCCCGATATAGCCCGATGCCAGACAGGAACGGCAAATAAATGGATAGCTGGCATAAGCAGGTTTGGACATGGGCAAAAAGCGTTTCCTATCGCAAGTCTGGGCTGTTTTATTCTATGGCTGAGGGCGATTGAAAAAAAGAAAAATCGATCAAAAGACAAAAAGCAACAGGCCGAAATACATAGCCCGAAATGCCTGTGATCATTTTATTTCAAATTTTGTTAATTTTTTGAAAAAAAGCCTGTTGAAAACCATAAAAAGCGTTAGAAAATTATAGATAAAAAAAATTATAAAATATTTAAAAACAACACTTTACATTTTGATTAGGTCAGCATATATGACACATATAACAAGCGCTCGAATAATAATAAAAACAAGAGAAGCGCGATACGGGTGGAATGTATTGTCCTGTTGGATAAAGACCTCAACATTCAAACATTCTTATGAAAAGGAACTCAGCTATGGCTAAAACAAAGAAAGCTATAAACGACAACACCCCAACCATCTTTGGCCGCTTTCGCAAGTGGATCGAAATTTCCGGTGGCGTAAGCGCCCTGAACCGTCTGGATGACCGGACATTGGCAGATATCGGCCTGACACGTGGCGAAATCGCAGATTATGTGCGCGACTGGTCAAACAACAAGAATGACGCTGCCTAAAGCATTATAAAGCGCAGAGGGTTCCTCCCTCCCTATAATATAACTCTGCGCCATGCAAAGGTATGCTAATAATAAAGCCTCTTTCCACCCGGAAGGAGGCTTTGTTTTTACCCCCTTTCAAAGCGGGTTAAAAAAACTGCCAAAACAACCTCTTGTTAAAATAAAATATGTATTATCAAAAATAATACTTGCATTTATTTATCTGCGTATAAGCTATAACAGAACCGGAAAGCCTTTGTTTTATTGCCCGGGTTTATCGGTGTTATCCTGTCTGGCATTTTAGAAAGTTCTGGCATTTTGGAAAGTTCTGGCATTTTGGAAAGTATTTTTATGGTTAAAACCTCTATGATATGGCGTCATCAGCTATCTGCCAGCAGATGCTTTATGATTTTCAGCCTTCTTTTCTTTGGCGGCGCATCGATAAATCTGGCCTATGCCCAGTCTTTTGGACGCGCAGCCACAGTTGAAACACAAACCGCCACCCAGCAACAGATTGCCCCGCAAACCCCTATTCAGGGGCGCGTAAAAACAGGCTTGATGGAAATTATTACCGCCCCTGCTGACGGCAGGGTTCGGCTGACAGATTTACGCATTGGCGATCAGATCGCCAAAGACCAGAAACTGGCAGAACAGGATAGCAGCGCCTTGCAAAACAAGCACCGCCTCTTGCAACTGCAAATCAGGGAAACAGAAACCCGTATAGGCCAGCTGGCAAGCGATATTGCATTTGAAGATCAGCTGCGCGATGTTGCCCAGGAAAAGCTGGACTTGCTGGCGGCCAAGCTGGAAAGAGCTGAAAAACTGCGCCGCAGCCAGACCATCTCGCCAGAAGCCTATGATACCACCAAATCTGCCTATCTGGCAGCCAGAGAGCAGCTTTTGGTGCGAAACCGCACCCATGCCCAGCTAACCGCCCAGCATGAGACTGCCAGGCTGAGTGCAGACCAGCTTTCCCTGCAACTTGCCGAGCTGGAAGAAGATATCGAGGCGGCAATTATAAAAAGCCCTGTTCGGGGGCAAATCTTTGAACTGGCAGATGCCAATGCCCTATATATGCGCGAGGGCGATAAAATTGCCCGCATCCGCACCGATGATGGCTTCGAGGTAGAAGCCGATATTCCAGCAGATTATATCGGTTTTTTATCTGAAAGCGGTATTATTTATGCCCGACTGGAAACCGCTAGCCGTTCTGCCTCTGACAAGGCAGAACAGATAAAATTGCGTCTCCGCGCTATCCTACCTACCCAGAATAGCCGTACCAGCACGCGCCCTGTGCGCTTTGTGCCCCTTGAACCTTTGCCAGCTCTGGCACAGGCAGAAAATACTGCTCTTAGCCTGTTCATACCAACCAAAGCCCCTGAAAATCTGATTACTATCTCGCAAGATGCCCTTGTGCCGGTCAATAACGGCTATGTGGTATTTGTTGCAAAAGACGGGGCTGCAGAACAGCGCATTGTGACACTGGGTGGCACGGTTGGCGATAAGGTGGTGGTATTATCGGGCGTTGAGGCCGGCGAGGAGGTTATCACCAAGGGCAATGAAATACTGAGCGATGGCAGCAAAATAGCCCAGCCTGGTGCGCGCGCCGATAAAGGGGCAAAGCCGGGCAAAAAATCCGGTAGCTGGAAAAAGCAGAACTGATATGAACAGCTTGATCAAATTAGCAATCGAACGCCCTGTCGCTGTCATGGCGGTAATGATCCTGACCGTCATGTTCGGGGTGGTTTCATCACGAATTATCCCTATTCAGATGAGCCCCGATATTGAAAAGCCCATCTTGCAGGTACGTATCAACTGGTCAGGAGCATCGCCTGAAGATGTGGATAGAGAGATTGTCTCGCGGCTGGAAACCGAATTATCCGGTTTGAACGGGGTGGAAGACATCAATTCACGCTCGGACACAGGACGGGCGCGTGTAACCCTGACCTATAGTGTGGGAACAGATATGGACAAGGCGCTGACCATGCTGTTATCCGAGCTATCGGGTATAACTGATTTGCCAGATGAAGCCTCTGCCCTGTCTGTACGGACTTCCAATTCAGATGACAGCCCTATTGCGCGTCTTGCCCTTACCGCCACCGAGCAGAGCGATATGGATGTCGAACAGCTGGGCAATTTTCTGGAAGATGGGATTGTTGCCCCGCTGGAGAGGGTAAGCGGCGTTGCAGAAATTTCCTTGTATGGCGGGGGACGCCGGGAAATGCGGATCGAAGTAAATCCGGGCGATCTGATCCGGTATAATCTTGGTCTGCCGCAAGTCCTGCAAGCCCTAAGGCAAGCCTCTGCCACCTTGTCTGTTGGCACTATAGAGCGCGGCAAACGCACCTATACCGTGCGTACGCAAGCCAATTTATTCACCCCCCAGACAGCCGGACAAATCGTCATACGCAATGATTTAAATGCCCGGGGCCAGCTTGTCCCTGTCCTGTTATCCGATATTGCCGAAATAAAACTGGTGTCAAAAAAACGCACCAGCTTTCGCCGGCTGAATGGCAAGGATGCGGTTATTTTAAACGCCCTTCGCGAACAGGATAGCAATGTTGTTGAAACAATGGAAAATCTGCGCCTTGTAATCGATGAGATGAATGAGGATGTACTGAAATCGCGCGGGCTGAATTTACGCGTGGTATATGATGAGACCGATTATATCGCCTCTGCCATTGATCTGGTAAAACAAAATATCTGGGTTGGGGGGCTGCTTGCCCTTACGATTCTGGTGCTGTTTTTACGCGCCTTTGCCCCAACCTTTATTATTTTCATGGCGATCCCGACGTCGGTTATCGGAACTTTTGTGGCGATGGCGGCTCTGGGTATGTCTATCAATGTTATCTCGCTGGCAGGCTTGGCCTTTGCGGTCGGAATGGTGGTGGATGCCTCTATTGTATCACAGGAAAATATTTATCGATTGCGGCAAAATGGTATGGCAGCGCCGCAAGCTGCCTTTCATGGCGCGCGCCAAGTCTGGGCGCCTATTCTGGGCTCGGCACTGACCACAGTTGTAGTGTTTATTCCGGTGGTGATGCTAAAATTACCGGTTGGCCAGCTTTTCCGCGATATTGGCGTGGCTATATCTGTATCGGTGTTAATATCGGTGCTGGTTTCCACCACCCTTATCCCTAGCCTGTCTGCCCTGCTCTTGCGTTCTGACAAGCCGCTTCGGAAAAAAAGCTGGCAGATCCCCTTGCTGGATAGCGCGGCCACGCAGTTTAAAAACGCGATCATAGCCTATGCCCGAATGGCGATTAGGCGGCGGATACTGGGGGCAACTTTGGTCGTGGCAATGATAATCACCGCTGGTATTTCTACCTGGCGATTTATGCCGCAACTGGATTATCTGCCAGATGGCAATGCCAATTTTGTTTTTGGCTCTATCAGTGTGCCGCCTGGCTATTCAATGGAAGAAACCAAGCGCATCGCCGCCCGTATGGAAGAAGGTGCCCGCCCACTATGGGAGGGAAAGGTCACCGCCGATGGCCCGCCTGAAATATCGCGATTTTTCTTTGTCGCTTTTGCGGGCGGAGCGTTTGCCGGAGCATCATCTGTTGATCCCGGCCGTATTAATGAGCTACGCGACGTGCTTAGCCGGCCTGTCTTTGCCGAGCCAGGGGCACGGGCATTTGTACGCCAGGCCTCTTTATTTGGCCGCTCGGTTGGCGGTTCACGCTCTATCAGTCTGGATGTAACAGGCCCCACACAGGAAAATATCGGCACGGTCACCACCGCCCTGAATAATGCGCTGGCACAGGCCTTTCCGCGCAGTGAAGGCAATCAGATACGGGTACTGCCAAGCCTGAATACCGGCACACCTCAAATTCAGCTGACCCCTGATCCGGTGGCACTGGCCGCATCGGGTCTGTCCATGCAAAGCTTTGCCCAGGCGGTTGATATTTATAATGACGGGATGCGGGTAACCCAGATCCCTATTGACGGGGAATTAATTGATCTGACTTTGGCTGGCCAGAATGCCGGCAATCTTTCTATAACAGATCTGGAAAACCTGCCCATTATCACCCCTTCCGGCGAGGTTGTCTCTGCCGGGCAATTAGCCCGTGTCAGCTTTGTCAGTGCTCCGGAACAAATCAGGCGTATCGGCGGCAATCAGGCACGCTCCCTGCAATTGCGTCCCGATGAAAGCCTGCCTCTGGAAAGTGCCATTCAAAAGATTGAAACTGAAATACTGCCGCAAATCGCGCCTTTGGCTGCAGAAAAAAATGTTCAGGTAAGTGTGCGCGGGGCAGCCGGCGAGCTGACCCGTACATGGGCGGCCATGCAGACAAATGTTCTGGCCGCAATTGCGGTGATTTTCCTTTTGATGGTCGTCTTGCTGCGCAGCTTTACCCTGCCAGCCATTATCCTGCTGGTTATACCAATGGCCAGTGCAGGCGGCATTGCCGGTCTGGCAATTCTTAACCTGTTTATCCGTCAATCACTGGATATGCTGACCATGCTGGGATTTGTTATTTTAACCGGGGTAGTGGTGAATAATGCTATTTTGATGATCGAGCAAACCAGCCTTCATATTCGTGAAGATGGCATGAGTGTAGATGAAGCGATTTTGGAAGCAACCAGCAATCGTATCCGGCCTATTTTTATGTCCACCCTCACCTCTTTGTTCGGGCTTGTGCCATTGGTGGTATTTCCCGGGGCGGGCTCGGAATTATATCGCGGCATAGGCACGGTGGTTTTTGGCGGACTTGCGCTTTCCACCCTTGCAACCTTGCTGATGATACCGCCATTGCTGTCTCTGGCACGCAAACCGCTGGAAGCTGCCAGCCGGCCAGCTGTTATCGATTTAAACAGCTAGAAACAACAGACAAGAAAAAACCCCTCTCTATCAAGAAAAGAGAGGGGAGATAAGCGTCGCTTACTTATTGCGCCAGGGGGCATCTGGAATGCCATCTGGCAAGCTATCATGATAGCCCGGCACAGAGGCCGCAAAATCGGTCATATAGGCTTGCAAAGAAGGGGCGATGGCACGCCAGTCAATAATGGCGCGCAAGTCCAGATAATCCAGAACACAAGCCAGGCCGATTTCAGCAGCATTGGGCGATGCCCCGTTACGATAGGTAATAGCCTTTGCTTCCAGTGCTTGCAAGCTGCGCTCCAGCTTGCCACGCTGATAGTCCACAATGGAGGCAACTTGCATCCCTTCCGGGCGCATACGCCCTTCATAGACAATCAGAATAGCTGCATCCATCATCCCGTCTGCAAGGGCAGCGCCTATCAGTATCTCGGCACGTTCCTTGCCGCTGGCCGGAAATAATTTACCGCCACCAGCCTTGTCATCCAGATAATCCAAAATGACCCGGCTGTCATAAATAGCCATCCCTTCTGATATCAGGGTAGGAATTTTACCAAGCGGGTTTTGTTTTCTGTTTTCTGAATCCGGCTGGCTGGTATCGGTGGGAATAATTTCAACCTCTGCCTCAAGAGACAATACGTGCAAAGCTAATTTTACTTTACGGCCAAAGGGTGATGCCCCTGCTGAAAAGAGTTTCATCCTGTTATCCTATATGTTGTTCGGAAATCTGCGACCGAAAGATCGCAACCATTTAGCTAGCAAAAACATATGCAGATGAGCTGTCAAGTTTTTTTGCCAAATCTGCCAAACAATCAGTGGTTTTAACCCTTGTTCGAACTTTGAAAATATTTCGAAAAAAAAAGCGATATTGACAGCATGAAGGCTTCACCTAATATGGGGCGATAGGCGTTTAATGATATGTAATTTCAAGTGACCCGTTTTAAGATATGGCCGCCCCTGTTCCGATTTATGTTATTGCTCTTGAATATGCCCAAGCACGCAGGAAGGCTATTTCCGAACGTCTTGGTGCGCTTGGCCTTGCTTTCACCTTTATTAACGCTGTGTGCGGAAAAAATCTGGCAGAAGATGAAATTGACAATTTTACCACGCCCGCCCGCCAGAGATATTTACCCCATCCGCTGAGCAAGGGCGCCATTGGGGCTGGCCTTAGCCATCTTGACTCCTGGCAAAAAATCGCCGCAAGTGATGCGCCAATGGCGCTCATTCTGGAAGATGATGCCATTCTGGATAAGGATCTGGATGATATATTGCACCAGCTGAGTTTGCTGGAAGATAGGATAGATATCGTTAATTTACATTTCAGGGGTGGACGCCCGCTTACCGATATTGCCCGGCTTTCCGAGGCGCATTGGCTGTCCTCCTGTCGATATAACAGTATTGGCGCAGAAAGTTATGTCATCACCCGTAAAGCGGCCGCACATTTGGCCAAACATTATCTGCCAATAATATATGAAGTTGATCTTTTTCTTAATCGCTGGTGGGATCATGGGCTGCATATCCTGACCGTGAACCCGCCTGTTGTATGCGAAGATGAAAGCCCGACCACTATCGGCTATCCGGCTCAAAAAGCAGGCTGGCCAGAGAATAGCTGGTGGCATAAAATCCTGCGCCGGTTAAACCGCATAGGCACATCTTTTACCAAACGCCGTCGCTATCCTGCCATGATAGCCGCCATAAAAAAACGGTTAAGTGGTGCAGATTTAACAAGCAAAAGCCAGCAGTATAATTATCCTGACCTTGCCCAGGGGGCGGCAAAGGATTAATCCTGTAAATGGCTTTGAAAAAAATAGTATAAGGGAAGAATTGATAATGCATATTGGCATGATTGGCATTGGCCTGATGGGACATGGTATCGCCAGCAATATTCTGAAAGATGACAGCTATCGCCTGACATTTCTTACCCATCACGGAAATCAGCCTACAAATCGGCTAGAGGCTGCAGGGGCTATGGCCGCAGACAGCATTAAAGAGGTGGTAGAAGGCGCTGATATCCTTTTGATATGCGTAACAGGGGCAGCTCAGGTAGAAGAAATTCTATTTAGCCCGGAAGGGGTAAGCGCCCATGCTAAAAAAGGGCAAATCATCATTGATTGCTCGACCAGTATGCCGGAAAAAACACGGCTTTTTGCCGCCAAACTGGCAGAAGCGGGCATTCCCTTTGTCGATGCGGCCATGACCCGCACCCCCAAGGAAGCAGCTGAAGGGCGGCTGAATCTGATTGTCGGGGCAGAAAAGGACATATTTGATCAGCTTCATCCCCTGCTCTCACAATTTGCTGAAAATATCGTTCATGCAGGGGCGGTTGGCTCTGGCCAGGCATTAAAACTCATTCATAATTATGTTTCGCTTGGTTATGCAGCAGTGATGGCAGAAGCCGCCGCTCAGGCACAAAAACAGGGCATTGACCCGCAAAGATTTCTGGATGTCCTGCATTTGGGCGGCGGAAACTCGGTTGTACTGGAACGCTTTCGCCCTTTCCTGACAGACAAGGATATTAGCGGTTTGCAATTCTCGCTCAGCAATGCGGCCAAGGATATTGGCTATTATATTCAAGCCTATGAAGATACGCCTATCAGCTCTGCGGTTATGGATTTATTCTGCCGCGGTGTTGCGGAAATTGGCGGGTCTGAATCTGTCCTGCATTTAACTGATTTACTAGCAAAAAAGGCGAAATCCTGAAGGGACTGTGTGGACAAGAGCAAAGCTCCCCAAATCCAAAAATAGACCCTGTCTTTAAATCTTCAAAAGACAAAGCAAGTTAATTGCCTTATAAGAGCCAGAGGCAAGTTTGCCAGTAATTAGGGCGATAACAAGCAATGAAAATTCTGCAAAACAAGCAAGAGATGGCAGAACTGCTGGCCAGCTGGAAAGAGCAGGGCTTGCGTATTGGCGTTGTCCCGACCATGGGCAATTTGCACGCTGGCCATCTGTCCCTGCTAGAGGCGATTTCCGGCAAAGCAGATAAAATCATTACCACCATTTATGTAAATCCCCTGCAATTCGCGCAAGGCGAGGATTTTGATATGTATCCGCGCACCCATGAAGCCGATTTTGAAAAATTGCGCGCGGCAGGGGGCTGTGATGCGGTATTTATTCCAGAGCAAATGTATGAAAGCGGTCATGCAACCGCTATTTCCCCGGCTGGGGTGGCATTGGGATATGAGGCTAAGACGCGCCCGCATTTTTTCGGCGGGGTCACCACAATTGTATTGAAATTATTCCAGCAAACCGGCGCGGATGTCGCTGTCTTTGGTGAAAAGGATTACCAGCAGCTGCAAGTTATCCGGCAAATGGTCAGGGATCTGGATTTACAGGTGGAAATAATCGCCAGCCCCACCATCCGCGAGGCAGACGGGCTGGCCATGTCCTCGCGGAATGGCTATCTTGCCCCGGCAGAGCGGCAAATCGCCCCTTTTCTTTATCAGGCCATGCAGGAAGCCGCCTCTGAAATCCGGCAAGGTAAGGAGGTAGAGGCCTGTTTGAAAAAGGCAAGCGATAATATTTTGGCCGCCGGATTTACCGCAATAGATTATCTGAGCTATTGTGACGGGAATAGTTTGGCTAAACTGGAAACAGGCGCGCAAAATGGTATGTTGCTGGCGGCTGTTTATCTGGGGAATGTCAGACTGATTGACCAGTTGAAAGTCTGATGAAACGATGCCCGACCCAGCCTTAACGACCGGCCCGCAAAATCTGATAACCGATGTCAGCGGATTGCAGATAGGTCATGCACAAGATGTTAATCTGCTAAGCGGGGTAACTGTTGTAACAGCCAGCACCCCATTTACCGCAGCGGTTCACATGATGGGCGGCGCGCCAGGTAGCCGCGAGACAGATTTGCTTGCCCCGGACAAGCTGGTCAGCAAAATAGACGCACTTGTACTATCCGGAGGGTCGGCCTTTGGTCTGCATGCCGCAAGCGGAGTGTGCGATATCATGGCCGCCAAAAAGCGCGGTTATGAAATTGCCGGCCAGCATATACCGATTGTCCCGGCCGCTATCCTGTTTGATCTGGCTAATGGCGGGGATAAGAACTGGACAGAAAACCCCTATTATCAGCTGGGTCAGGTTGCGTACGCCCAAGCGGGCACAAATTTTCAGCTTGGCTCGGTCGGGGCGGGTATGGGCGCAAGGGCAGGCACAGATAAGGGCGGGATAGGCTCGGCCTCTTTGCAGGTTAATCTCGGCAATGGGCGCTTTTTTACCATTGGCGCACTGGCCGCTGTCAACAGCTTTGGCAGCCCCTTCATACCGGGTACAGATAAATTCTGGGCTGCCCCTTTTGAGATTGATGGCGAATTTGGCGGGCGCGGCAGCGCGATATCTGACCCGCTGGCCATGCCTGTTACCAAGAAAGGCATTACCGCCAGTGATAGCCTTGCCCATACCACCATAGCGGTTATCGCAACCGATTTGCCCCTCAGCAAATCACAAGCTCGGCGCCTGGCCATCACAGCCCATGATGGTTTTGCCCGCGCAATTGTTCCCTCTCATTGCCTGATGGATGGCGATTTAATCTTTGCAGCAGCAACCGCCAGCCAGGATGTCGCTCTCACACCGGAAATAGAAATGCTGCTCGGTCATTTTGGGGCAACCACCATGGCACGGGCGATCGCTCGCGGTGTCTATCACGCAGCAGATTAGGCCGCGATGCCCCCATAGGGCCTGCCATGCACATAGACCCCGCAACAGTGAAATTCTTTATCCAGACAGGTCAGGCTGGCAGGACGACCAATATCTATTTTGCCATATTCGCTCTCCAGCCCCAATATTTTTGCCGGAATGGCACTGGCCATATCCAGCGCCTGTTCCGGGCGAACAGAGCTACGCTGCATGATATTTCGCACCGCCTCATCCATACCCAGATGCGCCCCTGCCAGCTGGCCAGCCTCAGAGTTTAGCTTGCCATCCTTAAGCGTGATTTTCTGCCCCGCAAGCATAAAATCTGTGCGTTCTGAGCCATAGCTTGGCATGGTATCTGTGACCAGACATAGCCGGTTTTCCATCTGTGATACCGCTAATTGCAGATTGGCGTCATGTACATGATGGCCATCCGCGATAATCCCGGCAAACAGGCGCGGATTGGTCAATGCCGCCCCGACAATACCGGGCGCACGCGCGCCCAATTGCGAGCAGGCATTAAATAAATGGGTCACCCCCGACAGGCCATTTAACGCAGCCTCTGCCAACTCCTCGATGCTTGCAGCGCTATGGCCGGCAAACAGGATAATGCCAGCCTCTGCCAGCCTTTTTATGGTGCTCTTATCTGTCTGTTCGGGGGCAAGGGTCAGCAAGAGCCGCCCCTCAAAACTGCATAGCAACTCTATATCGGCTATCTCTATCGGGCGGATAAAACGCGCATCATGGATGCCGGGCCGTTCAGGCGATAAAAACGGGCCTTCCAGATGCAGACCCAGAATTTCCGGCAAGCCAGCGGCATCTATAACCGCCTGCATGGCCTGTTCATAGCAGCGCTCAGCAGCAGTAATAAAAGTCGGCAGGATATGGCAAACACCGCCCAGACGCGCCGCCGCAGATATTGTTTTTAGCGCGGCCAGATTTGGCTGGTCATTAAACAAAACGCCCCCTGCCCCGTTAATCTGAATATCGATAAAGCCCGGGGCGAGAATGTCCACATATCGAGGCGGCGCGGTGTGGGTGCGGCCAGAGGCAGGCTCAATCGCGGCAATTGTACCATTGGATATCTGTATCTGCTGATCGGCAAGCGGCGGCGCACCATGGCCAGGAAAAAGCTGGCCAGCCTGTATCCAAAAATCTGAAGCGGATGTCATGCCAGCGATACTGCCTTGCGATTGTGATGTAAAAAAGCCCCTGCTAAACCATACAAAAGATAGCGAGCGAAAAACAGCCCCGATATGGGAAAAATATGTTGCTCTAGGCTCACAATCACCAATGTGCTAGAGTTGGCAGCGTTGAATGCCCATTTTGCTCGGAGTAGCCTCAGGGTTACCCCTTTGCCTTTTATTTCCCCCTCCCCCTACCTGCGCCCCGACATCTAAAAAATGCGCCCTGTTTTGACCTTGCTGCCAAGGCGTGGCATAAATAAAGGCACAGTAATTGAGTAAGGCGCAGGAGCAGAGATTGCTCAGGCGCGAAAGCGATAAAGAATAGGGTTAAAATGTTTGGGGTAAAAATACAGCGGGTTGTCCTGGCCTTGTGTCTGACAGGGCTGATGTCTGGCACGGCGCTGGCCGCGACCGAGATTAAATGCAAAATCAAGGGGGTGGGCGAGCGCAATTACAAGCTGGAAGGTTTCTTTAACAAAAAGGTCTATGAACGCCGCAATCGGGGCGAATGGCAAGAATGGTGCCCGACAACGGATAAACAGACCTTTCGCATGGGGAATAAAGAGGCCTTTTGCCAGGTCGCCAAATTCCGCCATCGCAATATGCTGATCTGGGGCGATACGGTGGTAAATTTTGATGAACCCAGCTGGAAGATGCGCTATCGCTTTGCCAAACTAGGTCAGGATTATGTAGATTCCCAGCCAAATGGGCGCGAGGTAGGTACCTGTAAATTCTGGAAAGGCCAGTAAAGAGCCCCCTGGCCTTTTTTTCGAAAAAACCCCTTTTGAAAAAGCTGTTCCAAAAGGGGTCGTTATTTTTTGTTAGCCGATCCGGGAAATAGACCAGACCAGCTCAGATACACTCTCCTTGCTAGACAATCTCGACAAAGGTAAGAGAGTCGCTGGCATAAAAATCATCTTTTGCGACATTTAGCATCACACTTGCCAGCACCTCATCCCCGCCGAGGTCAACATAAAATTCCAGATCATTTCCATTCTCTTTAATATCGCCAAAATCGGCATCTTCATGAGAATGGAAAAATATTTTATCTTCGCCCAGCTTGAAATCCAGAATAATATCATGGCCGTCCAGCAGTGCTTCAGGGCGAAAATCAATCACAAATATATCCGCCCCAAAGCTGCCTTTCAGGATATCCGCTCCCTTACCGCCAAACAGAATATCATCGCCCTTGCCGCCAAATAATTCATCCCGTCCTTCACCACCATATAGCCGGTCATTGCCTTCATTGCCGCGCAATTTATCATCGTCCTCACCGCCATAGAGCTTATCTGCACCCTTGCCGCCAAACAGCGTATCCTTGCCAGCCCTGCCTTCCAGCAGGTCTGCCTGATCCCCGCCTACAAGCAAATCAGAAAATTTTCCCCCGTAAATCTGGTCCCGGCCAGCCCCGCCAAACATTAAACCGAAACTGTTCTGGGCATATAATTTATCATGCCCGTTCCCGCCTTCCATAGTCGTTACCCCTTCACCACCATACAGGATATCATTGCCGTCCCCGCCAAACAGGAAATCCGCGCCAGCTCCGGCAAATAGTGTATCATCACCATTATTGCCATAGACCATGTCATTATCATCACCGCCAGACAGGAAATCATCGCCAGCCCCGCCAAACAGGGAATCATCGCCAGCCCCGCCTTCTATTATGTCATCTCCGCCTGCCCCGTTAATCGTGTCCCTGCCGCCATTGCCCTTTATCTTATCGCTGCCTTGCCGACCATTTATCTGTTCTGACATATCTGTCCCTTCCAGAATGTCATCCAGCTTGCTGCCAATGATTTTAGAAGGGTTATGTGTGCTTCTTGCTATATTTTTATTTGTCATTTTTGCCTCTTTTAGCTGTTGTCAAATCACAGGGGTTTCCATGATTTTGTCGCTTAAAAGGCTGACATAAAAAATCGCCCGCCCTCAATTATCCATAAGGGCGGGATATTTAGATATTCTGCATTATCTGAAAAGTTCAGTGCCGCTAGACCAAAAGAGCTAGACCCCGAACCCTTTACCGGCTTTCAGATATTCCGGGCGTGGCGGGGCAAACACATCCAAAATCACCGCCCCGTCCGGCCCGCCAATAATGCCATGTTCCACATGACCGGGCGAACACCAGAAATCGCCAGGGCCCACTTCTATCTCCTCACCATCCTGAATACGGATAGCCGAGCCGGAAATCAGATAGCCCCATTGTTCCTGTTCATGCGAATGAATAGCCCCTTTTGCGTTTGGTGCAACCCGCACCACCGATATCATCGCCTGCTGGCCAGGAAAAATACGGGTACTGATCCCCTCGCCCAATTCGCGGAATATCCCGCTATCTGTAGCATCAATATGATGAAAATTTTCTTCTTTTTGTGACATTTTAAAAACCCTCTCTTTTATCTAAAATTCTTTATTTATCATTTCCATCACGTTGCATGATGGGATGTTCGGTAAAAACCCCGCCCTGATAATATGCAACCGCTGCCGTCTTGTCCGGCAGGGGCATTTTTTCATCCAGCTTGTCCTTGAAGATGCGGGAGCTATGTTTGGGATGCCAGCCCAGATAGGCCACATGGCGATTATCCCACCACACCGTATCATTATCGGACATCCCATAGATGACAGGACAGCCAAGGCGCGGCACATCAAACATACATCTGATCAGGCTGACGAAATCTTCGGCATGCAGCCAGGTCGCCAGCATACGGTGATCCACCGGCTCGGGAAAACAGCTGCCAATGCGTACAATCGCGGTTTCGATGCCGAATTTATCATGATAGAGCGAGGCCAGCGCCTCGCCAAAAGCCTTGGACACACCATAAAGCCCGTCAGGGCGCGGCGGGCTATAGGCATCCAGCAGCTGCGTCTGGGGGTAATAGCCTATCACATGATTGGAGCTGGCAAATAAAATGCGTTTTACCTGATGGATGCGCGCTGCCTCATACAGATTATACAGCCCTTCAATATTGCTATCGCGCACGGTTTGCCAATCTGCCTCAACCGACTGGCCGCCCAGATGGATAATCCCATCACAGCCCGCAACCAGCGCCTCTCCCGCGTCCCTGTCGGTCAGCTCGCAATAGATAAT
>Ga0181581_10000792_pt1 | contig 23909 bp, 19 predicted proteins | sample 071ome_22_FD_132433 | JGI IMG/M metagenome (GOLD analysis project Ga0181581, IMG submission 132433) | Coastal salt marsh microbial communities from the Groves Creek Marsh, Skidaway Island, Georgia - 071404AT metaG (megahit assembly) | ecosystem: Environmental > Aquatic > Marine > Intertidal... | reverse complement strand
TGATTTTTTAATCTTTTTTTGTCCTGTGGTGTAGGCATCACCAAGATGTTCCATGCCTCTGGTTTTAGCAAGTGCGATTTGCTTTTGGCGTTCTGCAAATCGCTGGCGCTTTTCTTCAGAAAGACTGTCGATGCAATGCGAACAACTGATCCCTGGCACATAAGCCGGATGCTGACGATCTTCTGCTGATAACGGCACGCGGCAAGCATGACAAAGTTGATAATCCGTAAGGCTTAACCCGTGTCCAACGGCAACGCGCTCATCAAAAACAAAGCAGCTACCCTCCCATTGGCTTTGTTCAGGGGGGATTTCTTCAAGATAGCGCAAAATGCCGCCTTTCAGATGGAAAACTTCATCAAGACCGATGCGTTTGGCAAATGCAGTTGATTTTTCGCACCGGATTCCGCCTGTACAAAACATGGCTAATTTTGGCTTTCGCCCTTCGGCTTCCCAAATCTGCTTTTGGTCTTCTAGCCACTGGGGAAACTCACTAAAGCTTGTGGTATTGGGGTTAATCGCACCGCTAAAACTGCCTATTGCCACTTCATAATCGTTGCGCGTATCCACAACAATCGTATCAGGATCAGAAATCAGATCATTCCAATCATCAGCATCCACATAGGTGCCAGCATGTTCTAAGGGGTTAATATCTGCGACCCCCATTGTGACAATTTCAGGTTTCACCTTTACCTTAAGTCGGCGAAAAGGCATTTCGGCAGCCGCAGAGTATTTGATTTCCATTCTTGGCCCAGAAATCAACTGACCAAGAGCATCAGAAAGCACCGTTATCGCCTCTGGCGTGCCAGCAACCGTCCCATTGATGCCTTCATACGCGATTAATAATGTGCCACGTATGCCTTGCTTCCGGCAGATCTCTTCAAGGGTATCAGCAAGAGCATTAGGGGATGCGATCGCCACGAAGTGATATAAAGCGACAACCCGGATGGGCAGATTATCAAGATGGGTTTTGTGATTACGCTCTGACATTTTGCTATCTTTAGACGAGTCTGATTTTATCGGCAAGCCCCATCAGGCAGATCAAGCGCCCATTCCACTGCCGCACCTGCATGAAGCCTTGTGGTATCATAAAGTGGTATCAAGGTATGTTTAGGCTTGATTAGCAACTCAATTTCCGTGCAACCAAGAATAATGGCTTCAGCTCCTTTTAAGGTCAGACGATCCATAATCCTAAGCATGGTCTGTCGGGACATATCAGAAATCACACCCAAGCAAAGTTCCTCAAAAATAATGCGATTGATTTCTGTCATTTCTGCTGCATCAGGAAGAATGGTTTCGATGCCATAAAATTTGGTTAATTCATCCACAAAGAATGTCTGTTCCATGGTAAAGCGCGTTCCTAACAAACCAACCTTTTTATGATTATCCCTTGCTAGGGCTTTGCCCGTAATCGTGGCAATATGAAAGCATGGAATATTTAGCATTCCAGACACTTCATCATAAACTCGGTGCATCGTATTACTACCAATCAATAAGGCTTCTGCACCGGCCTTATTTGCTTGCTGACATGCTTGGGTAAGAATAGCGGTGATGCCGTCCCAGTCCCCTGCCCGTAACCGCGGCTCCAAATCATGGAAATCTAGGCTAATCATGACTAAGCGCGCAGAATGTAAGCCGCCTAAATGTTCCCTTACCATTTCATTAATGATGGCATAATAAGTCTTGCTGGATTCCCAACTCATTCCGCCAATCAGACCAAGAGTTTTCATGATGCCATTGCTGTCATATGCTTATTCCTTTTGATCAGAAATCAGCCGCTTTCCCATCGAAATCACAAGGTCCTCACGGTAACCAATCGCTTCGTAAAACTTGGCAATATCTGTGTTTTCTGAACGGATCTGCAGATTAATCTTTGGGCACCCTAGGGCCAGTAATGCGGCCTCACCATGATACATCATTTGTGCGCCATAGCCCTGACGACGATGGGCAGGTGCAATAGCCAAATAGTTAACCCATCCACGATGCCCATCGTAACCAAACATGGCGCTTGCAACAATCTCGTTCTCACAACTGCCAACAAAAAACAATTCTGACTGACAAGAAGCTTTCCGATCGATATCCAAATGAGGGTCATTCCATGGACGTGTCAACCCACAGTCCTGCCATAGCGAAACCACAGCATCAGCATCAGTGGTGGAAAAAGGACGGATGGTGATAGGGGTAATGGGTTTCATCTCTCTATTATAAAATTGGATCAATAAAAAAAACAATGCATGAGATCACATCATATCAGTATTTAAGCAACACAAACCGCTCATCCAACCACAGAATGTTTGCAAACTCCTCTTTAGATTTACCAGCGCGAAATGATAGATCAGATCAGAAGATTTAAACCTTTGGGTTAAGCCTTTTCTTAAAATAAACCCTTTCGTAGCCATCTACCTTTTGCCGTTTCACTTCAACAAAACCAAGGCGTTGATACCAATCTATGTTTTTTGTCATTTTGACATTGGTATATAGCTGATATTCTGATGCCAATGTGGCGATATAATTTTCGACATAAGCGATGAGCTTTGATCCCACCCCTTGGCCAGATGCCTCAGGATCAACTGCAATAGTTTCTAGCCAGTATTCTGCATTTTTTACAACAATCACGGCATAACCAATCACTTTGTGCTGCGACACTTCATCAACCACAAAGATCAAATCGTCCTGCAAATGTTGAGAATAATCTGCGACCATTGGGGCAGGTTTTTGACCCATCACAGAGATATATTGTTGATAAGCGTCTGCCGTGATCTGCTTAATGTCTGGCAGATCACTTTTACCCGCTTTTCGGATACTGATCGTCAAAATGGGTTTCCCGTTAGTGTTCATGACAAGCCAAGGAATCGTTTAGCGTCATCATAGCCAGCGCAGCACACCAATAATGCCAGCCGTTGCATAAAAAAATTGTAACAACAAAATCCCATAGTGCTGGCACAATAATGCCCATAAACCAATGGCAATCGCAGAGATAAATAGGAGCGAAAACCCCATCACTTCATAGCCAGTGTTTGATGCCACTAATAGCGAATACACAATGGCGGTGATGACGCCAAACCATTCTAATACTCTTTTATAAAATTGATGGGTCATGATGTGAGGCACTTCGCTGAGATGTTACATTATTGTCATTTACAGCAATTTTCCTTTTGAGCAAATGAAATCCGCTTTTCACTCCCACTCAATAGTGCCTGGTGGTTTTGAGGTAATATCATAAGTCACGCGATTGATGCCTTTGACCTCATTAACAATACGGGTGGCAACATGGGTCAGGAAATCATGGCTAAATGGGTAGACATCCGCTGTCATTCCATCAGTAGAAGTAACCGCGCGAATGGCCAGCGCATGCTCATACGACCGCGCATCACCCATGACCCCAACTGAGCGCACTGGCAGAAGCACGGCAAAGGCCTGCCAAATCTCATCATAAAGCCCTGCCTTTCGGATTGCATCCAAATAGACAGCGTCAGCCTCACGTAATAAATCCAGCTTCTCACGCGTAATCGCCCCGGGGATTCGGATAGCAAGCCCTGGTCCTGGAAAAGGGTGACGCCCAACCAGAGTTTCAGGCATCCCAAGTTCACGCCCCAATGCCCGCACTTCATCTTTAAAAAGGGCGCGTAAAGGCTCTACCAATTCTAGCGCCATATCCTCTGGTAAGCCGCCAACATTATGATGCGATTTTATCGTCACACTGGTTCCGCCTGTGACGGAAACGCTCTCAATCACATCGGGATAAAGCGTACCTTGCGCAAGAAACTTTGCTCCATCGATGCTTGCAGCGGCCTTATCAAAAACATCAATAAAAGCCGCGCCAATAATTTTACGCTTAGCCTCAGGGTCTGAAACCCCATCTAGCCGTTCCAAAAATAAATCCGCTGCGTTTTCATGGATAAGAGGAATATTGTATTGATCTCCAAAGAGCCGGATGACCTCATCTGCCTCATCTTTTCGCATCAGCCCATGATCAACAAAAACACAAGTCAACCTCTCGCCAATCGCTTCGTGTATCAACACAGCAGTGACTGAGCTATCAACGCCGCCAGAAAGGCCACAAATGACCTTACCTTCATCGCCCACTTTTTCCCGAATGGCGGCGATCGCTTGCTCACGATAAGACGCCATGGTCCAGTCCCCACGGCAACCACAAATATCCTTTGCAAAGCGTTCCAGCAGGGCCTTGCCATCAGGGGTGTGAACAACCTCTGGGTGGAATTGAACCCCATAAAATTTTCGACTTTCGTCCGCGATAGCCGCAAAGGGTGCGCCCAAACTGGTAGCAATCACATGAAAGCCATCTGGCAGGTGATCCACCTTATCCCCATGTGACATCCAAACTTGATGCTGGGTATCTTGATCCCAAAGCTGATGAAAAAGAGGTGAAGAGGCCGCAATTTTCAAATCTGCCCGACCAAACTCCCGCGTGTCGCCAGATATCACTTTACCGCCAAGCTGTTGACACATGGTTTGCTGACCATAACAGATGCCAAAGATTGGCACACCCATATCAAAGACAGCCATTGGGGCACGGGGTGATCCCTCATCCACTACTGACATTGGTCCACCAGAAAGGATGATGCCTTTCGGGGCTAGGGCTATGATCCGATTTGCATCTGTATCAAAAGGCAGGATTTCGGCGTAAACGCCTGTTTCCCGCAGGCGTCTGGCGATCAGCTGGGTAACTTGTGAGCCAAAATCAAGAACAAGAATACGTTCAGTCATTACATATTGTGCCGATAATTCGGTGCCTCACGGGTGATTGTGACATCATGGACATGGCTTTCTTTCAAACCTGCGCCTGTGATCCTGACAAAGGTGCACTGGCTTTGCATTTCGGCAATATTACGAGATCCGGTATAGCCCATAGCCGCACGAAGTCCACCAATCATCTGGTGGATAACCGCGCCTGCAGGGCCTTTATAGGGAACTTGACCTTCAATCCCTTCTGGAACCAGTTTTAGCGGCTGTGAGACTTCGGCCTGAAAATAACGGTCGGCTGATCCCTGTGCCATCGCACCCATTGAACCCATTCCGCGATATGCTTTATAGGATCGTCCTTGATAGAGAAACACCTCACCCGGGGTTTCATCTGTTCCCGCTAACATCGTTCCCATCATGGCAGCATCGGCCCCGGCGGCAATCGCCTTAGCTAGATCCCCAGAATATTTAATTCCGCCATCGGCAATCGCTGGCACATCATGCCGGTGACAGACCGCAGCGGCATCCATAATGGCTGTTAATTGTGGCACACCTACCCCAGCAACCATGCGCGTGGTGCAAATTGATCCCGGGCCAATCCCAATTTTTACAGCATCTGCCCCAGATTTAATTAAGGCCTCTGCCCCTTCTGCGGTCGCAATATTACCGCCAATAATCTGCACATCATTAGAAAGTTTACGAACGGATGCCAAGGTATCCAGAACACCGGCAGAATGCCCGTGAGCGGTATCAACCACCACCACATCAACACCTGCGGCAATCAATGCCTCAGCTCGCGCGATTCCATCTGCACCAGTTCCAACCGCTGCGCCAACCACCAGCCGACCGGTGCTATCCTTAGATGCCCCAGGATAGTTTTGCGCCTTTTCCATATCTTTGACGGTGATCAACCCAACACATAGCCCATCACGGTCAACAATCACCAGTTTTTCAATACGGTGTTTGTGCAAAAGTCGCCTTGCCTCATCCGGGGTAATGGTATCGGATACTGTCACGACCTCATGGGTCATCATTTCTTTCACAGGCTGATTAGGATCAGTAGCAAAGCGAACATCACGGTTCGTTAGAATCCCCACCAGTTTTTGCGAAGATCTGCTGACCACAGGAATACCGCTAATATTATGCTGTTGCATCAAAGCCAGCGCATCAGCAAGCGTCTTATCATCAGCTATTGTAACGGGATTTACCACCATGCCAGCCTCAAACCGTTTAACCGAGGCAACTTGCGCGGCTTGGGATTCGATATCCATATTCTTGTGGATAATGCCAATGCCGCCATGCTGCGCCATGGTGATAGCAAGACGGCTTTCCGTCACTGTATCCATCGCGGCTGAGATCAGCGGAATATTCAGGCTAATATTCCGTGTGAGACGGGTTTTTGTTTCTGCCTCAAACGGCAGGACAGATGACGCTGCTGGTTTCAGCAGAACATCATCAAAGGTTAAGGCTTCGACAATAGAAGGTGATGAAGATGGCGTATTGTTTGGCATGATGCCTCCGGTGCGGTCGGTGGCTCTTATCTATACCCAAACATAATCATTCTGGAAAGATCAAAGTCAGTGTTCTAGCATCAAATAATTATCCGGCACGCCTTTGAAGCCTGTGGCAAGCACATAAATCTCAACGGATTCGGCTCTACTGGCATCAGGTTTGACATGGCGCACCTGATGAAAGGCTTGTCGAAGCATCGTTAAGGTAGATTTCTCTGCGCCGCCTTGAAAGCATTTGGCAAGAAAACCGCCGCCTGGTATCAGCACGCGAAAAGCGGTATCAAGCGCCATTTCCAGCAAAGCGGTGGTTCGGATATGGTCGGTAGCGCGATGGCCTGTGGTATCCGCGGCCATATCACTGATCACCCAATCTGCCTTACCGCCGATATAGGCAATCAGTTCTTTAAGCTTTTCGTTATCATTGATATCGCCTTTGAGAATAAGAGCACCGGCAACCGGTTCAACATCCAGCAAATCAATTCCCGCCAGACGCCCCTTGCCTTCGTCAATACCAATGATATCAGACACGATCTGAAGCCACCCCCCGGGGGCAGAGCCAAGATCAAGCACTGTCTGGCCTTTTTTAAACAAATGATACTTGCTGTTAATTTGTTCCAGTTTTAAAGCGGCGCGTGATCGAAACCCTCGGCTTCGGGCTTCGGCAACAAATGGATCATTGATTTGGCGTTCAATCCAGCGACGCGAAGAGGCCGATAGCCCCCGCTTTTTCTGAACCTTACTAGTCAGCCCAGCATTGCCGTGATAGGAACGCCCACTGCTACCCTTTTTGTTTTGTGATCCAGCCATAATGCTATCTTTAGGTTAAATCCCTAAAAAAGCAACTCTGCGTCCCCGTGTGGCAGGCAGGACCAGTCTGTTTGATTTTAAGAAGCACCCCATCACCATCACAATCTAGATGTGCGGAAATTAATTCTTGGGTATGGCCAGAGGTCTCTCCCTTTCGCCATAACGCCTGCCTTGAGCGCGAAAAGTAAGTCACTTGTTTTGTTTCAAGGGTTAAGGCTAACGCCTCAGCATTCATCCATGCCAGCATCAGCACTTGCCCTGTGTCCACGCATTGCGCGATTGCCGCAATTAACCCATCAGCATTAAAAGTGATTTCATCCATCAGAGGATTTGACATAACCGCCCCTATTCTGCCTGACTGAGACGTGGGAAAAGCCTTTGGCGCAATCTGCCCATGCCATTGCCAAGATCAATGCCAATCGCCAACATAGACGGGACAACAAACAAAACAAGCAAGGTGGTTATAGCCAAACCAAAGACAATAGTCGTTGCCATCGGTATCAAGAACTGTGCCTGGAGTGAACGTTCAAACATTAAGGTTGATAAACCACAAATCGTTGTCACTGAGGTCAAGATCACTGGCCTTAACCGGTCAACCGTGCCACTGACAATGGCATGCATCCGATTGCCTTCGCTTTCTTCCATTCGGCGTTCAATGGTGGAAACCAGAATAATAGAATTATTAACAACAATTCCGGCCAATGCAATGAGGGCAAACATGGATAAAATGGTCATGGTTAAGCCCATAACATAATGCCCTAGCACCGCCCCGATGAGGGCAAAGGGTATCATTATCATCACCGCCAAAGGTTGCGACCATGATGAAAACACCCATGACAGAATGATGTAAATACAAATCAAGGCAAGAAGCGCCCCTGTCCCCATATCAGCAAAGGCCTCAGACTGTTCTTGATCCCTGCCATCAAAGCGATAGCGCAAACCATATTTATCGACAATGTCTTCAAGACCGCCATCTTTAACAATCTGCAAGGCTTCAGGTGTTGCGATCACTTGCCCATTTAAATCGCCTTGGATAGCAACCTCACGAAAGCCATCTTGGCGGCGAACCACGGAAAAACCTAGCCGGTTTTCTACGGTCGCGACTTCTTGCAAAGAGACATATTGGCCTGTTGAGGTGATGATCTGGACATTGCCAATATTATCGGTCAACACCTCATCATCAGGAAGTGAGATTTTAACCGTGACTTCTTCATCACCGCGAGGAAACCGTGTGATAACCGCCCCATCAAGTGATGCCCGAAGCTGTTGCCCAATATTCGAAACTGTCAGCCCCAAAGATTGACCATAAGGGGTGATACGCACAATGCGTTCCTCAGCCCCATAGGATAGGTTTTCTGATACCCCAGAGGCGGTTGGCACTGATTTTAAGAGAAACTCAACCTCTCGTCCTGCCGCTTTGAGGTCTTCTAGATTTTCACCCATTAGCCGGACATCCAAATCACGGCCGGGCGGCCCACCACGCGGTGCCCGTATCGTTAAGCGTTCTAATCCTGCTATTGGTGTGATTTCAGATTCCCATACCGCAAGAAAATCATCAATCCTGACGTCGCGCTTATCTGCGGTCAGCAATTCTACCACCACCCCTGCTTGAATATTACTGGAACCCGATGTGTTTCCTTCAGGATTATCCGACAAATTAGTGCCAAGCACGGCAATATGAAAATTAATCAAACCGCCTTTTCCATTGGTGATTTTGTCTTCTGCCCGTAAGGCCGCCGTTTCAACCACATCAAGCATTGAAGCGGTCTGGCTTCGTGATGTGCCAGGCGCCATCACGATATTGCCATAAGCAATATCTGCTTCTGGTGAGGAGAAAAATACAAAATTAACGCGTCCCCCAGCTAGCATTCCCACTGATAGCATTAACATAGCAACGCTTATCGCAATGGTGGCGTATCGCCATGAGACAGCAATTTCAACCATCCGTTTAAAAGGACCGTTTTTGAACGCATTAAAATTGCGATCGAAATGATATCTAAACCCAGAGGTTTTTTCTTTCACCTGGCCACCAAAATGCGCCAAATGTGCAGGCAGAACAAAAAACACCTCAATCAGACTGGCAATCAGCACCGCGACAACAACCATGGGAATAGCAGCAATAATCACCCCGATAATGCCCTTGACCAAAAACAACGGCAAAAAGGCTGCGACAGTGGTAAGCATAGCGCTGACAACAGGTGGCCCCATACGGGTAGCGGATAACGCCGCCGCCTCATGCATAGTTAATCCACGTTTCTGGCGTAAATATTCAGCGTGCTCACCAATAACAATCGCATCATCCACCACAATGCCTAGGGCCATGATGAGCCCAAAAAGGGAAATCATGTTGATCGTCTGATCCATCGCCAGCATGACCCCAAACGTTGCCAAAAAGGCAACAGGGATGCCCGTCGCCACCCAAAAGGCCACACGCATAGATAAGAAAAGAAACAGCACACCAATAACAAGTAATAACCCACCCGCCCCATTGGTAACCAAAAGATTGATCCGTTCTTTGATCAATTCTGCACGAACATCATATTGTTCAATAACAAGCGATTCCGGGGCTTTGTTGCGGTAATCCAAAAGCCAATCCTGTACCACCTGATTAATGGTAAGGGAATCATTGCTCTTGCCGCGCATAAACGTAAGCATCACGGCAGGCATGCCATTGCGCTCTAAAGTCGTTGCTGGCGTTTCAATATCTTCACGGATGGTCGCAATTTCACCTAGCGTGATACGGCTTCCATCTGATCTTATCTGAACCTCAATCCGTTCATATTCCTTTGCCGTTTTGATCTGACCAAGTGACCGCACACGAAGCGCCCCATCAGCTAAACTTCCTGCCGGAACATCAAGCGTTGATTGGGAGATAGCGCGAGAAATATCATTAAGAGATAAGCCAAGCCGCGCCAGTTCATTCTGGCTGACTTCAATGCTGATAATCTCATCAGGCAGACCCATCAATTCAATCTTATCAACACCGCGACGTTGGAGATCTTCTTTGATATCCTTGGCGATACTGCGTAATGAGGCCAGATCATAAGGGCCTGAGATAATCAGATTGCTGATGACATCAAAAAACTCCCCCTTAATCACTTTGGGGGTTTGTGATTCTTCTGGGAAATCGACTTGGCCGACAGCGTTTTCCACATCGGCCAGAGCTTTTTGCATATCTGTGCCAAACTCAAACTCAACCTGCGTGGTCGCTAGGCCTTCATAGCTGTTTGAAATTACCTTTTTTACATTGGAAATGGTTCTCAGCTCTGGTTCAAGCGGCTGAATGATATTGGCGTCAATATCCTCAGCTGTGGCCCCTGTCCATTGCACCGAAATAGCGACGACTTCAACGTCAAAATTAGGAAAGAACTGCCGATTAAGTTTATTTAGCGAAATCAACCCAACCGCTAACATCAAAAACATTAACAGATTGGCAGCCGTCCGATGACGAATAAAGAATGAAAGAAAGGGAGACGCTTTCATGATCCGCTCGGCTTTACTAGAATACCATCACCTAATGCAGGAAGTCTGGTAGCAACCACAACATCACCATCGTTAATATCCCCGCGCACATAAACCAGACCTTCTGATTTCTGCACCACCTCAACTCGGCGGCGATCAGTACGGTCATTCTTGATAACAAAAATTGAGTTATCATCATAAAGCGCGGCTTCTGGAAGTTGTGCCACGTTTTCAACCCGGCCAGAACTATAAATAATCTCAACAAAGGCGCCTTCAGGGATGATCCAGTTTCCATCATCACCCACGGGAATATCAGCATAGAGCCGGCCACCGCCCTGCCCAACAGCAACATTTCCCTCAGCGCGTTCAACTTTTGACATAAGAGTCTTGATCTCACGGCCACCAGAACGCCAAATGACTTTTACCTCACTACCGATCAAAAGGTCAGTGTCTGCAAAGACATCAGAAGGCACAACAAATGAGGCTTCAAGGCTTGAGATATCAGTCATTGAGCCAACAGAGATGCCAGGAGATAAAACAAGGCCACGCCCAATTTGCACATTGGAAATGATCCCGTCAAACGGAGCTTGCAAAACCGCATCTTCAAGGTTTTTATTTGCGCGCTGCAGGCTTAACTCAAGTTGGTTTTTCTGTTGCGTGGCTTGTTGCAAAGCATTCTTTGCCATGGACAGGGCTAACCGGGCCTCATCTAAATTAGCTTGAGACGTTACCGCAGCAGCCTGCATTTGGTTAATGCGCTCAAAGTTTTTCTGTCTGAGGTCAAGCTGAATGGCGAGCTCTTCGATATTGGTTTTATTGGCGTCCAGTTGCACCATGATCTCTTGTTTAGCGATCAGTAAAAGATCACGATCAAGCCTAGCCAGTTCCACACCTTTGCTGACAGTATTGCCATTTCGGAACACCTCTGCCACCGTTTCCACTTCACCGGAAATGTTAAAATTAAGAGCAGATTTGCGCGAGGCCTCAACCTGACCAAATGAAGATTTTTCCGGATAAGCGGCCTTAAAATTAACCACTGCTGTCTTAACTGTCCAGACTTGCTCATTCCTAGGTTGAAGCGGTTTTTCTGGTTTTGTCGCCACCAGATAGTTAAACCCAACATAACCAAATATGAGAATTAACAAAGGAAGAACCACTTTCTTCCTTGATGAAATCAATGTCTTAAAGAATGGCATCATTCAGTCCAATCAGGCTGGCCTACAGGCGCGAAAATCATATGGAAAAAGATTATTTAATACTTATCTGGATAAAAATTAATTTACGTCAAGTCAGAAACCAGATCAATTCATGATTTTCACTTCTGTTAATCATATGGCATGTAATTATCACATTTTGCTAGGCGATATCAATTATCCATAGCATGATGACGCCACTTTATCCCAAACCGTGCCAATTCTGGTCATGGTAAAATCAAAGAAATCAGCATATGATGGCCCCAGAGGTAATTATGATTCCACCACAGCCTTGGTCTCATCATTTTTGGGCAACCATAAGACTGTCTTTTCCTTTAATGCTTGGGCAGATCGCGCTTATTAGCATATGGACAGCGGATATTCTTATGATGGGCTGGATCAGCACGGATTCCCTTGCCGCCGGAACCCAAGCCAATCGAATGTACCAGCCGTTATATTTTATTGCTATCGGTTTAACACTGGCCGTTAGCCCCCTAACCTCACAGGCCCTTGGGGCCAGACGACAGCGGATTGCAAGGCAAGTGCTACGCATGGGGATTTGGATGGCGACGATTTATGGTCTGATGACCATTATCCCCCTGTGGCATGGGCAAACGATCCTATTATGGTTAAGACAAGACCCGGCCGTAGCAGAACAGGCCTCAACCTATTTGCGCTTTGTGGGGTTAGGCATGGCGCCAACCTTTGTTTATTTTGTTTTGCGTAATTATGTGTCTGCATATCAAAAACCTATCCCGCCCGTGATCATCAATATGATTGGTGTTTGCGTGAATGTATTTTTAAATTATGTGTTTATTCATGGGGTTTTCGGGCTTCCTGCCATGGGATTAGCGGGCATTGGGCTGGCTACTAGCCTGACCTTTACCATTATGGTGATATTGTTAGCAGGATACATGATCAAAAATCGCCAGATTGGACGCACCCGTCCCTTTTCTCGTCTGACACGGTTTAAACCCGATGTTATGAAACGCTTACTTATTGTTGGTTTTCCCATTGGACTGACCTTACTAGCCGAAACCGGAATGTTTATTGTTGGCGGAATTTATATGGGGGTATTTGGTATTGCGGCGGTGGCCGCGTCTGGCATTGGCAATCAATTGGCAGCCATTACCTATATGGTCCCATTGGCGATATCCCTTGCCACAACAATCCGCATTGGTCATGCGGCAGGGGCCAATCATGTTCGTGATGCGATCAGGGCAGGCTTGGTGTCGGTTTATATTACCATTGCCATCACCTTAATGATGTCGATTATTATTATGCTGGAAAAGGATACCGTCACACGGCTATTTCTCAATAATGATGATGCCCTTTTTTATGAGGTCATGGCCCATGCCTCTGGCATGCTGCTGATCGTGGCAATTTTTCAGCTGTTTGATGGCCTGCAATCGGTTTTTGTCTCTGCGCTTCGCGGAATAAGCGATACCCGAATGCCTGCTTTGATCTCTATCCTTTCCTATTGGGGGGTTGGGGTTGTGTCTGGTTATGTGCTTGCTACCCCAATGGGGCTAGGGCCAATTGGGGTTTGGATCGGGATGGCCATAGGGCTTGCCGCCGCGACCCTTATCCTTGGCATTCGGTGTTGGCGCACTTGCAATATTCTGATAAGGCAAAACCGTTTTGATCTGATATAATTTTGTTATGACGATATTGATTGCTCCACCTCTTTCTCAAACCCCTATCAGCCGTCATCAGCATGATTGTTTTGAGCTATTAAAACCCACATTGAGGGATGAAAAAGCTGCGGCAATTTTGGCCTCTGCCATGGCCCTTGCCCCTTATTTAGATCAACTCTATCGCAAAAACATCACACTGCTTTCCACCCTTGCTAATGGTGGTATAGAAACCATTCATGCCACGATTGCTGAGGCAAAAGACACGTTACGAGATCGTCTCAACGCTACCACAAACCATGATCAAGCCATGATCGCTATTCGGTTGTTTCGGCAACAGATTAATACCGCCGTTACCATATCTGACCTCCTTGATCTTGCCCCTGTATCAGAACAAATGCACTGGTTGAGTGAAGCGGCGGATTATGCCAGCTCCACTTTAATTGCATGGCTAGAACATCAGGCCAGGTCATCCAACCGTCTTAATAGCAACGCCAGGTGGTGTGTGTTGGCAATGGGGAAATTAGGGTCAGGCGAGCTTAATTTTTCATCTGATATTGATGTTATCATTCTCTATGATTGTCCCCCAGATGATCAGGAAAGTGGACGCGTCTTTGTTGATTTGACCAGACAATTCACCAATATCATGACCAAACCAACGGCTGATGGCATAGGTTGGCGTGTGGATTTGCGTCTTCGCCCCAACCCAAGTGTGACCCCTGTTGCTATTCGCACCGACAACGCCATCAGTTATTACGAATCTTTGGCTAGAACATGGGAAAGGGTTGCCTTTATTCGTGCACGTCACATTGCTGGTGATCCACAACTAGCAAAAGAGTTTTTATCTGAAATTGAACCTTTTATTTGGCGCCGCTATCTGGATTATACCGTCATTGATGATATGCGAATGATGTTACAGCGTGAGCCAAAATCAAATGATTTGTTAGGTTTTAATGTTAAAAAAGGCCAAGGCGGTATTCGTTCGATTGAGTTTGCTGTCCATGTTCAACAATTAATCGCTGGTGGCCGCGAACAACAGCTAAGAAACCGATCAACGGTGGTGGCACTCGAAGCCTTAGCCGAACACCAATGGATTACTAAAGACGAGGCCATGGTTTTGATCACCTGTTATTATGCCCTACGGCGGCTAGAACATCGCATTCAGATGATGCATGACGCCCATAGCCACCAATTGCCGCGCCAAGAGGAAAAACTTACTGAATTGGCCCAATTTTGTGGTCATGCTGATAATGCAAGCTTTCGCACCGCCATTCATGACCTCTGCGCCCAAGTCATTTCCAATACCAAAGGTGTATCCCAGAAACTGGGGGTTGAACCTAATGGTAACGCGGATGGGCAAAAATTGACGCTTGCCCTTTTGCTTGATCAAGATGATGACAGCAATGCCGTGACCCTGGCGCTTTCTGATCTGGGCTTTACTGATGTTAACAGCATCATCCCAACCTGCAGAAATTGGATGGCAGGCCAAATCCCAGCAACACAGAGCGATCGGGCGCGTGATATCCTTGGCCGGATTCTACCCGCGTTATTGATCCAGATCAGCACCGCTGATAATCCGGATCAGGCCTTTCATGCCTTTGTTCGTTTAGTGGAAAATCTTCCCATAGGGGTACAGTTTTTTTCCCTTCTCGAAGGCAATCCGAATATCGCAAAGGTTATTGCCACTGTTCTTGTGGCCTCACCGCGGATGGCAGACAGCCTGTCCAATCACACCGAGTTGGTGGACGATCTGCTTTATGAAGGTTTCTGGCATCCTATTGATACCGATCTCACGCGGATGACCAGTGAATTGTCATCAGCAATGAAGATGGCAAAATCACATGAAGCCAGCCTTGATGCCTTACGCGTGAAATTACGGCACTGGCGGTTTCGCGTTCACGTTCATATGGTGACCAGTGTGATTGAACCCTCTGAGGCAGGACAGTATCTCTCACTTATTGCTGAGGCGGCGATTACCGCCGCCCTACCCATCGCACGACAGCGCATTGAAGACCGATTTGGTCAGCTTAAAGATGGCGCCCTTATCATTGTTGCTATGGGCAGACTTGGGGCAATGGAAATGACATCCTCATCTGATCTGGATTTGGTGTTTATTCATCATACCCCTGACGGAGCGATGACAGATGGGGATAAGTCTATCCCCGGCAGTCTCTATTTCACGCGCATTGGTCAAGAGATTATCAATATTCTGACTGCCCCAACAAGCGAAGGTCACGCCTATGAGGTGGATATGCGCCTGCGCCCAAGTGGGAAATCAGGGCCTGTGACCATCGCCTTTAATCGTTTCGCCAGTTATCAAATGGATAACGCTTGGACATGGGAACATATGGCTCTGATCAGAGCCCGGATCATCACCGGATTTCAACATGATGATCTGGCGACGCACATTGAAAACTGTCTTGCCAATGTTATGAAAATAGAACGATCAAAATCGCGTGTTATTGCTGATGCTAGAGATATGCGTCAGCGCATTGCAAAACATCATCAGCCTCGATCTGGCCATGATCTGCGATTGATCCCTGGCGGCCTTATTGATCTGGATTTTTTTGCCCAGATGATGCAATTGATGCATCCGCTAGAAAACGGCCAACGCCTAGGTCAAGCCACGGCAGCAATTGCCTCACTTGGCATGCGTCAGATCATCTCAGCCAAAGAAGCAGATACCTTAGCAAAATCATGCCAAGTGTTGATGGATTTAAACCAGATGATGCGTCTAACCATGATCAGCGTGCATGAACAGAAACCCGAAAACTCTCTGCCTATCCCTTTGGTTGAGCGATTTGGTATTCATACAGTATTAGAATTAGATCAATTGGTAGCACAACATGCTAATCGCATTGCTTCCATTACTGATCACAGCTTGCAGAACGTCTTAGATCAAAACACAGAAAAGTGATCAATATCGATCAGTTTTCATGCGAAATTTCTTTTGCATTTTTAAAATAAACAGCGTACGTAGCGATTTGAAATCGCATCTGTGTCCGGCTGCGATGAATAGCGCTGGGAAAAAGGCTATGAATTCAGCTCTTCGTTCCTCATGGACGTTATTTTTTGGCATCCTTCTTTTTATGATCGGCAATGGCCTTCAAGGGGTATTGCTTGGCGTTCGCTCAGAGCAATTAGGTTTTGGCGACATTGCCACAGGGTTGGTCATGGGCGGCTATTTTATTGGCTATTTTAGCGGTTCATTTTTTGTCCCTAAAATGGTTAGTAAAGTTGGTCATATTCGCGTTTTTGGCGTTATGGCAGCGCTGGCCTCAGCGTCAATTTTGGTTCATCCTATTGCCGAAAACTCATTCATCTGGATGGTGATGCGCATTCTCACAGGTTTTGCCTATGTTGGGATGTATATCGTTTCCGAAAGCTGGATCAATGACAAAGCCACAAACCTAACCCGTGGGGCGTTGTTATCCGTTTATATGATTGTACAAATGCTGGGCATGATGATTGGCCAGTTTATGTTAAATCTTAGCGGTGATAATGATTATGGGTTATTCTTAGCCATTTCCATAATTGTTTCCTTTGCTGCTATTCCAATTATGTTAACAGCGGCAAGTGTGCCTGATTTTTCCGCCCCTGAACCCGCCTCCCTAAGGCGCGTTTATAACACCTCCCCTCTTAGTGTGGTTGGGATGTTAATTGTTGGTTTTAATGCCTCTATCATTTTTGGCATGGGGGCAGTTTATGCAACAAAAATTGGCATGAATGTTAGTCAAGTTTCGTTGTTCATGATCTCAATCGGTGCTGGGGCGATGCTGTTACAATACCCCATTGGGAAGTTATCTGATCTGCTTGATCGCCGAACAGTGATTCTGATTACCCATATAATTTCTGCCCTATGCCTGTTGGTAGGTTATTTCACCAGTGGGTTAGGCTTTATCATGATCTTTTTAATAATTGCGATTTATGGTGGGGTCAGTACGCCGCAATATTCGCTTTATATTGCGCATGCGAATGACTATTTGTCACCGCGCCAAGTGGTAGGGACAAGCGCAAAACTGATTATGATAAATGGACTTGGAGCCATCTTTGGGCCACCCGTTATCGGCTATACGATTTATGCCTTTGGCATTAATGCGTTTTTGATCGTTCAACTTATCACCCATCTTGGTATGGTCAGCTTTGTCATCTATCGCATGTATGCCAGAGAATCTATGCCCGTTGAGGCACAGGGGCCATTTATTTCTGTTCGCGGTACGGGCATTGCGGCATCCCTGTTGCCTGAAGCTGAATGGGAAGGTCGGACAACGACCGAAGATGAAGACAAAGTTTTGCCTTAACATCAAAACGGTTAACCCATAGCCTACCTGTTATGTGGGTGGCTAGAGAAGCCCCAGAGAACGTAATTCTTCCTGCATTTCTCTTGGCATGATATCATCATGATCTGTGCCAAGGGGAAGATCAGCTGGCGCGTCATCTGCTTCGAGGTAACGCCATCCTTGAAATGGTCGCATCCGCCGCTCAACAAGGGGAATAAGCCCCGGTGCCAGAACAATTCCGCAGGCAGGCTTGCCATCTTGACGTTCAACTTCAACCAGATCGGTAATGGGCTGACGCGCGCACATCCAGCCCTTAATGATCCAATACATGGATCCTCCATCAAGCACCTCTGTGGCACGTTTAGGAAATGACCTTGTGACATGCATAATGCGCCCATGCCTAGCCATGACCTGTTGGTGCCATTCTGTCAGTGTTTTGATATTCTCTGACCCAACCGAAAGTTTTTTTAGATGCAACGGCATAATTACCCCACCAGAAAAATCGCGGCAAGGCCAAGGAAAGTTAAAAATCCAATCACATCAGTAACAGTCGTAATAAAAACCGATGATGCCACCGCTGGATCAACCCCAATACGAGATAAGAATACCGGTATCGCCGCGCCACTAAGTGCCGCTGCTAACATATTAGCAATCATGGCAAATCCCATGACAAGCGCGATATGAAGGTTTTGAAACCACAAGAACGCCACTAAACCAGCGACAACAGCAAAGATGATACCATTGGTCAAACCCACCATCGCTTCACGCATGATAAAGCGGCTTACCATACCGTTGCCTAACTGCCGCATGGCTAGCGCCCGAACCGCAACTGTCACGGTCTGAGTTCCCGCATTGCCGCCCATTGAGGCAACAATTGGCATCAAAACCGCCAGTGCTACCAGACGCTCAATCGTTTTGTCAAAGAGCCCAATCACGATTGAGGCAATCACCGCAGTTAACAAATTAACTAGCAACCAAAGAAACCGTGTTTCTACCGTTGCCTTAATTGAGGCACGAAGATTACTTCCGCTAACACCGCCAAGTGCCATCAGATCTTCTTCAGCTTCTTCTTGAATAACATCCACAATATCATCAACTGTGATAACGCCAACCAGCTTATTTTGCTGATCAACCACACTGGCAGAAACCAAACCATAGCGATGGAAAAGTAATGCCACTTCTTCCTGATCCATGGTAACAGGGATCAAATGCGTTGAGGTCTCCATGATATCTGCGAGGCGCACAGGGCGTCCAGACGACAATAAACGCCCAAGTCTAACCTGCCCCTCAACCCGTCTTGCTGGGTCAATGACAATGATGGCATAGAAATCGTCAGGCAAATCCTCTTGGTCAAGAGAACGCATATAATCAACCGTTTGCCCCACCGTCCAATGCGATGGGCAAACCACAACCTCACGCTGCATCAATCGGCCAGCACAATTTTCAGGGTAAGACAGCGCCTCTTCTACGATCAACCTTTCCCCAACAGGCAGAGCCGCGAGAATACTGGCAAGCTCATCATCCTCAAGATCTTCAAGGATATCAATGGCGTCGTCACTTTCCATCTCAGGCAACGCCTGTGCCAATTCACTTACCCCATAAGTGGACACCACATCTTCAAGAATATCTTCAGGCAAATAGGTAAATACTGTCGCATCAATATGACGCCGCAACATGATCATAAACCGTTTACGTTGCGCAGAATTAAGGCGTTCAATCATATCTGCCTGATCCGCCGGATGAAGCGGCGAAACCAGGGATATTAATCGGTCACGATTGCCATCAGCGATCGCCGCAATAATGGCCGCCTCAACCTTGGGGGTAAGGCCATAAAGATTGGTTAGATCTGGCATACCATGGCGCTGATATTCAATATTTTCATGATCGGGTTTTACCGCCATCGCGCCCTCACACCATTTAGGAGTTCAGTAAAGATTATTTATACCCAATCAGAGGGTAAAATCCAATTTGTGATGGTTATACCCTTTTCATGATAAAGATCAAATTCTCCATAAGCCCTTAGAAATCTGTTTCAACACCGCCATCTGTCTTGCGCCGCTCAACATAGCTAGCTAATTCCTCTTGGATAGCATTATCCATAGGTGGCGGTTGATATTCCGCTAAAATCGCTTTCATAATGGCGTTAGCCCGTTCTTCCGTTTTCAGGCCGCCAGTTTCTTCCCACGTTTCAAAATTACGCCAGTCTGATAAAAATGGGGCATAAAATGCATCCTTAAACCGGCGCTGAGTATGATCAGCACCAAAAAAATGACTGCCCGGACCAACCTCTTTGATGGCTTCAAAGGCAAGGGCATCATCACTCATATCCAGGGGCTGATTAAGATAAATCTGCTGCTGAAGCATTTCACAGTCCATGATAAGTTTTTCAAAACTGGCGCATAATCCGCCCTCTAGCCAACCAGCCCCATGATAGACCATGTTGCAATGCCCAGAACTGACCGCTTGAAGCGAAGCCATGCTTTCCCATACCGCTTGCCCATCAGGATAGTTGGCAGCACATGCCACTGAGCCGCGCCAAGGCAAGCCATAACGCCGCGCCAATTGCCCTGATATCTGCATGGCTCGGTAGTATTCAGGTGTACCAAAAGCAGGTGAGCCAGATTTCATATCCACATTACTGGTAAATGCTCCAAAAACCACTGGTGTATGGGGGCGTACCTGTTGCATCAGCACCAAACCTGCCAAAAACTCAGCATTTTGTTGCACGATCGCACCTGCTACGGTCGCTGGGGCCATTGCCCCTGAGAGGGTAAAGGGGGTTATGACAACGGCCTGACCTTTCTTGGCACAGCGCATTGCCCCATCAAGCATTGGCCAGTCGTGTTTCAGAGGTGAGGTGGAATTGATATTGGTGAACATTCGCGGCTTTGATGCAAACGCACTTTCGGTAAGACCGCCAGCAATTCGCACCATTTCCATACCATCTTCGATACGCCCACTGCCAAGTGAATAAGCGTGTATCACTTTATCAGTTAGGGTCAGCATGTCATAAACACAATCTAGATGCCGTATAGATGCGTGAATGTCCACCGGCTCTACCGGATAGCCAGCAACGAAATGCAAACAATTAAAATACTGATTAAGCCGCAACAGGTTCTGAAAATCGGGTCTTGAACCTACTCGCCTGCCCCCATCAATATCACTCACATTCGGGGCAGAGGCCACAGTAGAATAGAGCAAATTTCTGCCGCCAACCGTTAGCGTCCTATCTAAATTTCGAGGAACAATATCAAACTCAGCTGGGGCAAGGGCTATCATTTTTTCAACCAGCCCACGATCCATTTTGACATTCTTTGTCACATGATCAACATCACATCCTGCCTTTTCAAGATAATCCAATGCTTCATCATTTAAAAATAATATGCCGATTTCTTCTAATACGCGCATAGAAGTATCGTGTATTCTGTTTAGGTCTTCTTCAGAAACGGGTTCAACGGGATCGTCAATATATTGCGGAATACGCCAATCCAGTTGTTCAATGGCTGCGCGAATAGGGTTTCCCTGCCCTCGACCTGCACGCGACCGGCGACCGGATCGGTTAGATGAGTCGTTCATTTTCACACCTTTAACAGCGTTATTAACAAGTTTATCGTCAACCCAAATCCTATGCCAATGCAACTGATTATTTGCATATTACAGCGAATCCTTTATCAAAATAAAAGCTATCCTGTTGGGAGACTCATATGGGGCGACAGAAAAATAAGGGGTTGCTGTTTTTTCTGGGGGGAGCCAGATCAGGGAAAACCGCGGCAGCAGAAGCAAAAGCTATTCACATTGCTGAAAATACCGGGCAAATCCCCTATTATCTTGCTACTGGACAAGCCTTTGATGATGGGATGAAAGATCGCATTGAGCGCCATAAAGCCCTGCGCGCGGATCGCTTTAACACCATTGAAGAGCCGCTTGATCTTGCCGCCTCTATTCAGGCTATTGATGCTGTCAACGCCGTTATTCTGATTGATAGCTTAGGCATTTGGTTAACCAATATGATGATGGCGAAAAAGGACTGGCAAACGCCGTTAACAGAACTGCTCAACGTCATCGCGCATGGTGATAATCAAGTCATCCTAGTATCTGATGATGTTAGTGGAGGGATTATTCCTGAAAATGCGATGGCAAGACAGTTTCGTGATGAGTTGGGATTGATAAATCAACAAGTTGCCGCCGCTGCCACTGAAGTTATTTACGTTATTGCCGGTATCTCAACCCTGATTAAAGGTAAACAATCTTCATGACCGTTCAATTCCAACATGCCGATGATGTTTTAGATATCCTTAACAATCTGCCCCTAGCCTGTGATACCAGCATGAAAGCGGCATCTGACCGGCAAGGGCAATTGACCAAGCCCCCCGGTTCTCTTGGCCGGTTAGAGGACTTAGCCATTTGGCTAGCCGGTTGGCAAGGTCGCGAGAAACCTGAAATTCGCCATCCACGCTGTGTGATCTTTGCCGGAAATCACGGCATCACAGCAAAAGGTGTATCGGCCTTTCCCCCAGAAGTCACCATGCAGATGGTAGCCAATTTCAAAGCAGGCGGCGCCGCTATTAATCAGCTTTCTCAAGCCGCAGGGGCGGAACTTGATGTTCACGCCTTGGATTTGGATCGCCCAACAGCTGATTTTACCGAAGGCCCTGCTATGACTATTGAGGATACTCTTGCCGCCATGCAATGCGGGGCAGACGCTATTCCTGATGATGCTGATCTTTTGATGCCTGGGGAAATGGGCATTGGTAACACAACTTCAGCAGCAGCTCTGGCCTTGGCGGTAATGGGCAATACCTCTGATCGCACAGCCATATATTGGACAGGGCCAGGCACAGGCCTTGATCAGGCCGGGGTCACACAAAAAGCCGCGATGGTGCAAAAAGCCATTGACCGGAACAAAGGCAAAACCCTTAACCCGGTAGAATTGTTATCCGAATATGGCGGCAGAGAAGTCGCCGCCATTGCAGGGTTAGTTCTGGCGGCACGAATGCGGCGCATCCCAGTTCTGCTAGATGGATATATTTCAACTGCCGCCTGCCTGCCGCTTTGGCATGGGAACGCATCAGCCCTCGCCCATTGCCAGATTAGCCATTGTTCAAAAGAACCTGGGCATCAGCATATCCTGGCAGGTCTGGGATTGCAGGCAATTCTTGATCTTGGGATGCGGCTTGGTGAGGGCAGCGGTGCGGCAACTGCCTTGCCGATTGTCAAAGCCGCGCTGGCAGCGCATAATGGTATGGCTACTTTCGCTGAGGCAGGGGTATCCGGTGGATAAACCTAGCATGGATTATATCAAGCATATGATGGTCTGGCGCTTAGATTGCCAGATGGCAGCTATGATATTAACACGCGTGCCAATGCATATTGATTATCCCAATGATCGCAAAATTGCGATGAGTTACTGGGCGTTTCCTCTGGTTGGTATTTTAGTCGCTGGAATTTCTGCAATCCCCGGGGTTATTTTGCTGTTAGCAGGGGTTCCCCCCCTTGCCGTGGGGGCAGTAATGCTAGCGGTTGCAGCCCTTATCACAGGTGGGATGCACGAAGATGGTCTGGCGGATATAGCGGATAGTTTGGGTGGTCATGATCAGGCCAGCCGGTTGCAAATTATGCGCGATAGCCGTATTGGCGCATTCGGGGTAATTGCGCTGGTGCTTATTCTGGTGATAAAGCTTGCTTGCCTTGCCGAATTAGCAACGCAAGGGGTCAATGTACTGATCGGGGCATGGCTGGCAGCGGCAGTGTTGTCACGTGCAATGATGGCATTGCAGGCATGGTCATACCCACCCCCTGACCAGACGGGCTTTGCCCATTCTGTTGGAAGCCCTGATCAAAACACTATGCTGATTGCCTTGGGGTTAGGGTTGGGGCTAGCTATTTTACTTTCCGGCTCATTGATGGTGTTTCTTGCCGCTGGTTTTGCTGTTCTTGCAACTTTTCTGATCGGTGCTGCATTTAATTGGCACCTTGGCGGCATAAACGGTGATGGGCTTGGTGCAACCCAAATGCTGTCTTCAGCAGTTATATTTATGGTTATGGCGATATCATGACACCTGCTGATGCAGAAAAAGGCATCATAACACTGGGACGCTTGATTCTAATTCGCCATGCCAGAACAGATTATGACCGCGCCCTTATTCCTCCTGAAGACCCCCCTCTTGATCCCTTAGCCCAGCATGATTATGTGGCAATGGTATCAGAGTTGCCTAAACATTGGCATTGGGTCGTATCACCTCTTCGTCGATGCCTTGCCACAGCTGAACACTTGATTTCCCATGGCGCAGAATGCGCTGAACACACCACCGATAACCGGTT
>Ga0181581_10000791_pt1 | contig 23935 bp, 23 predicted proteins | sample 071ome_22_FD_132433 | JGI IMG/M metagenome (GOLD analysis project Ga0181581, IMG submission 132433) | Coastal salt marsh microbial communities from the Groves Creek Marsh, Skidaway Island, Georgia - 071404AT metaG (megahit assembly) | ecosystem: Environmental > Aquatic > Marine > Intertidal... | reverse complement strand
TTTCGACAAGCCGAGGGGATCAGGCATGCGAGATCGACTTTCGACCCCTGATCACCTCGTCGAGGTGCTCACCACGGCTGGCATCGACCTCGACTTCGCAAGCGCCGCTGATGACACCGCGTGGGACGAAATGATCGACGCCGAAGGCGAGATGGCCCTGTCTCGCACGGGCCGAGACGTCGGTACGCCAATCATTTCGTTTGGAGAGGACGGTCTTTCATTCTTTGGGCCGGTGATCTCTCGAATTCCACGGGGCTCAGATGCGGTGAAGTTATGGGAGTCGGTGAATACCCTCGCTGCGTTCCCCGGTTTCGCGGAAATGAAACGGTCGCTGCGAGAGACGCCTCAACTGAACATCCTTGGCGGGCTTGTCGAGCAACCAGTGGAAGAAGACTGGGAGGCCGGTCACCGTCGCATGAATGATTAGGCGACTGTCAGCAGAGAAGACCAGTTATTGCATGTGGGCGATACCAGTCTGACTACCCTGTAAGGGTGCTGTTCCGAAGAATCATCGTTGTGATTGCGAGCATCACGATGTCGATTGGCATCGTGGCCTTCGCTCTCGGACGTGTAGTGCTCGGAATCGCAGGTTCGGCCGAATCGGTGACAGCAATTGTTGGCGAGGTCACTGACTTGCCTGAGGTGCGAACGGAACTTGTCGATGAAATCGCGAACCAGTTCGCCTCTGATCCGATGATCAGCCAATACGCCGATGACGAGACGGTTCGCTTAGCGGTCGAAACCGTGCTGTCGAGTAATGAATTTGCGGCGTTTAAAGATGACGTGAGTGTTGCTGCATATGACGTCTTCTTCGAAGGCGCGGAGTCAGCCGAAGTTGACGTCAACAAACTTGCCTCGATCGCCCTCGATCAGCTTGCGGCAGTGACCGAATCGAGCGAACTCGCCGAGATAGCAGAAGAGTTTGGAATTGAAGTTGACGAGGGCCTTATTGAGACGGCCACCGATGAAGTGCTTGATGCGATTGACGAAGGCTCGTTGCTCGAAGGTATTGAACCGATCGTCCTTGAACGCACGGAGAGCGATGTTGATCTCTCAGGTGTCGTCGATTCGGTTCGAATGTGGTCGAACATCGGGCTTGCTCTCGCAGTTGTCTCTGCAGCGTTGATGCTCGTGCTGTCACCTGCTGCGTTTCTTCGCAGATTGCTTCCTGTGGGTGTTGCCTTGCTTCTCGCCGGCGTCGTTCTTTTCGGCGTGAGTCGAATCTCTGGAGTTCTGCCTATCGACGGGGTTGCACGCGTTGACATGATCCGCGCCATCGCCGACAGTCTGGTCGGACGCGTAGCCGCACCGGCCTACACGATGCTTATCGCAGGAGCGGTTGTCGTTGGAGTGAGCGTAAGCGCTCGATTCGTGAGCCGTAAACCTTAAGAACCCGCCGCAACGATCGCATCAAACTCGGCTTCGGTGAGTGGTATCACCGAGAGTCGGTTGCCTCGGGCGAGTAGTCGACACTCTTCAAGCTCGGGCATCGCACGTAACTCGTCGAGAGAGACAAATTTCAGTCGCTTCTTTGGCCCGAGGGTCACCCAGTCCCATCTGGGGTTGTCGGGGGAACTTTTTGGATCGAAATAGTTCGATTCAGGATCAAATTGTGTCGGGTCGGGCTCAGCCTCTTTAACGATTTTGGCGACGCCAGCAGCCCCGGGAGGGGTCGCGTTTGAGTGGTAGAAGATGACGAGATCACCTTTCTTCATTTCACGCATGAAGTTTCGTGCTTGATAATTTCGAACGCCGTCCCATCCTTCGCGCTTCACCTTTATGAGGTCGTCGTAAGAAAATACGTAGGGTTCAGATTTCATCAACCAATGGGCCATGTGACCGACGCTAGTTCTCAGCGGTTACCGTCGTCGCCGTTATGTCGATCAAACTCGAACAGGTTCGGATTCCGGAGGAGTTGCCGATTGCGCACTATGCCGACGAACTTGTCGATGCGATTCGAGATCATCAGGTCGTTGTTGTCGCCGGAGAAACTGGATCGGGAAAGAGTACGCAACTCCCAAAACTTTGTCTACGGGCTGGCCGCGGTATGGCCGGCCTCATTGGCCATACCCAGCCTCGTCGGGTAGCTGCGCGCTCGGTTGCTGATCGAATCGCCACCGAGCTTGGGGTGGCGTTGGGTTCCGAGGTCGGGTTCTCGGTGCGGTTTACCGATCAGGTCAACGCAGACACACAGATTCGGGTGATGACCGATGGGATTTTGCTTGCTGAACTCTCTCGAGATCCTGATCTCAGCCGCTATGACACCATCATTGTCGACGAGGCGCATGAGCGCAGTCTCAACATCGATTTCATCTTGGGGTATTTGCGGCAGTTGTTACACCGGCGTCCTGAACTCCATCTGATCGTGACGTCAGCAACAATCGATACCGACCGCTTCTCCGAGCATTTTGCTGACCACAACGGCAACGCAGCCCCGGTGTTCACCGTTGAGGGGCGGGCCTACCCCGTTGAACTTCGGTACCGTCCGGTTGCTGATGACACCGACCAGGTTGAAGCCATCATTGATGGTGTCACTGAGTTGACCAAAGAGGTCGACGGCGACATCCTCGTTTTTCTCTCAGGAGAACGAGAAATTCACGATACGGCAGATGCACTTCGCCAACTTGAGTTGCCTCGAACAGAGATTTTGCCGTTGTACGCCAGGCTGTCGGCGGCAGAGCAACAGCGGGTGTTCGCTTCTCATCCGGGTCGACGAATCGTGCTGGCGACGAATGTTGCGGAAACATCGATCACCGTGCCTGGGGTGCGGGCTGTCATCGACACCGGTACTGCGCGGATCAGTCGATATTCACGTCGCTTAAAAGTGCAACGACTTCCAATTGAGGACATCTCACAAGCATCGGCAGCGCAGCGTGCGGGTCGGTGTGGTCGGGTCGCGCCAGGGGTCTGTATCCGTTTATGGGACGAAGGTGACCATGCGGAACGCCCCGAATTCACCGAGCCTGAAATTCTTCGTACCAATCTCGCATCGGTGATCTTGCAGATGACCGATCTCAGATTGGGTGACGTGAGTGATTTCCCGTTCATCGAGCCCCCTGAATCGTCGATGGTTCGTGACGGATACCGGCTACTGAACGAACTTGGTGCTCTTACCGAAGGAGACGATGGGGAGTATCGACTAACTCCGATCGGCAGAAAACTGGCTCGCTTGCCGATTGATCCGCGCAGTGCTCGCATGATTCTTGCTGCGGAGCGGCATGGCTGTGTGCGTGAGGTCTTGGTGATCGCAGCTGCCTTGTCGATTCAAGATGTTCGGGAGCGTCCACGAGATCAGCGAGAACGCGCCGATGAATTACATCGCCGCTTTACCGTTCCTGGGTCTGATCTCATGAGCATTGTTGCGCTCTGGGATTACGTGAAAGAGCAACAGAAAACATTGTCGGGCAACGCGTTCCGGCGGATGTGTCGTGATGAGTATCTCAACTGGCTGCGAGTGCGCGAGTGGCGCGATCTTTACAGTCAACTTCGGCAGGTTGCCGGACAGATCGGTATTCGGCCTGGCACTGATGTCGGCCACCCCGATCGGGTGCATCAGGCTGTGTTGTCTGGTTTGTTGTCGAACATCGGTCGTCGAGACGACCGCCGGCCGCAACGCGATCGGCGGACACGAGTCGAATATCAGGGTGCTCGGGGAGCTCGATTTGAGGTTGTTCCCGGGTCTGCGATCGGTCGGACGGGTAGCGAATGGGTAGTCGCCGCTGAAGTCGTTGAAACCGATCGCCTTCGGGCTCGTCGAGTGTCGGCGATTCAGCCTGAATGGATTGAGCCGATCGCGGGCGACTTGATCACTCGCTCGTATGGGGAACCCGAGTGGAACGCCACATCTGGTCGAGCGGTGATTCCAGAGCGCGTCTCGCTCTACGGGCTTGCAATCGTCGAGGGACGTCGCATCGCACTGTCGGCAGTCGACAAGGTCGCTGCTCGCCACATGTTTATCGAGAACGCGCTCATTGCTGGTGACGTCGATCAGCGATGGCGTCGCCGCCAACGATTTATCTCTCGCAACCGTGCCCGCCTTGAGGAATGGGAGCAGTTGGGGGAGCGCAGCAGGCGTGGGTCTCCCGGAGGTGTAGACGATCTGCGTCGTCTGTATAACGACGTGCTTCCCGCAAACATCACATCGACCAGGCATTTTGATCGATGGTGGCGCGACCAGCGGTCGACAACACCGCACCTGTTAGATCTACCCGAATCTGAAGTAGCGACACTCCTTGACGCCGGCTCACCCGAAGTGTGGGTAGATCGTGACGGCGCCGAGTACATGCTGACCTACCGGCACGACGTAGAGAGCCCCTTTGACGGCGTGACATTGCATCTTCCCCTCGTCTCGGTAAATCAGTTCAGTGGAGTGAACCTTGATTGGCACGTGCCGAGTCGTCGGCGCGACCTCGCCGAGGCATTGTTCCGTTCACTCCCGAAAGACGTTCGCCGGCGCCTCATTCCCGCTGCCGACACGCTGTCAGCGGCAATGAATGCCATTGGTGAACCCGACGGTCGGCCATTTACTGAAGCCCTAGCGGCCGCGCTCACCGAGGTCTCGGGAGTCAACGTTGTTGATCACCAATTTGACCTTGGTCGACTATCACCTGACCTCATCATTCACATCGTGGTGAGTGATGCTGATGGCGAGGTGTATGCATTTGGTGATGACTTGGCAACAATTCGAGACATCGTGCGTCCTCAGGCCCGCCAGATGTTGGCGTCATCGGCGCCGATCGATGAGCGAAGTGGAATTACCGAGTGGGATCTCGGCACTTTGCCTGACGTCTTGGAGTGGACTGACGGCAACGAGACACTGCGGGCGTATCCGACGTTGCTCGACCGGGGTGACAGCGTTTCACTTCGCGTCGTCACCGACCACGTGCTTGCCGAGCGACTGTTGCATGAGGGGGTTCGCCGGTTGTTGTTGCTCGCAGCGAGTCCGGCGCGAGGCCCAGTTCGAAGAATGATCGATAATGATCGCCAACTCGGTCTTTCGTTGGTCGGGCTTGGGGTTGAAGTATTTCTCGATGATGCGATTACCGCAATCGCTGACCGCGTCATCCAACAACATGGCATCAGTAGATCGCTACCTGAATTCGAAGTGTTGTGCCAGGCGATGCGCACGAAGTCGCCGATGGAGCTCATCGACCTCGTGAATCAAGGTCTTGCAATCGTTGACATTGCTCGACAGGTGGTTGAGATGCTCGAACGCTTGCGAGCTCCTGGAGCAGTGAGCATTCGAACTGATGCCCATGACCATCTCGATCGTCTCGTTGGCCCAGGGATGTTGGTAAAGGTCGGCATGGAGCGCGTCGATGACCTCGAGCGCTGGGTGAATGGAATTCGCTACCGGCTTCAACATCTCGCCGGCCGGGTAGAACGCGATCTCGCGGGCATGCGAGAGGTAGCGCCGGTTGAACGTCGCTTCGCTGAGCGGCTAGCGGAATACCCGAATGGCTCGGAGCCAGACACTCTTCAAGAACTCGGGTTCATGATCGAAGAGTTACGGGTCGCAGTGTTCGCACAAGAACTTGGAGTTGCGCAGCAGGTCAGCGCGGTTCGCCTTCTTCGCCAACTGGGGTGAAATGCCACCATGGGGAGATGAATCTCTCAACCATGTCGTACCGCGTCGCTGACGGCGTCGCTCATCTTCGTCTCGACCGCCCTGAGGGGGCAAATGCAATGAACGTCGATTTCTCGAAAGATATTCGGGAAGTGATGATTGCGATCGAACACGATCCGACTGTCAAGTCGGTAGCGGTGACAGCCGAAGGCAAGGTGTTCTCCGCAGGTGGCGACCTGAAAGAGTTCGCATCGCTCGGTGACGAACTCCCCGCAATCGCCTCTGGGCTTGTCACCGATTACCACGCTGCGACCTATCGCATGAATCGAGTTCCGAAACCGTTCATCGCCGGAGTTCGTGGTGCCGCAGGTGGTGCAGGTCTGTCGTTCATGTGTGCATTTGACCTCGTGGTTGCTGGCGAGTCCGCGAAGTTCACGGTGGGATACACCAAGGCAGCGATGACACCCGACGGAACCTCAACGTATTTCCTTGCCCGCCATATCGGGTTGCGTCGAGCGATGGAACTGACGTTGACCAACCGTGTGTTGAGTGCTCAAGAAGCTCTCGATTGGGGGCTCGTGAACATGGTGGTGCCCGATGAAGATGTCGATGCGACTGCGACCTCGCTAGCGGAACGTCTTGCTGCGGGTGCCTCACGATCAATTGGTGTGGCGAAGCGCCTCATCTACGAAGGTTATGAATCATCGCTCGAAGAGGCGGGTGAACGCGAAGCACAAGAGATTGTCAAGTCGATGGCAACCGTTGATGGTCGTGAGGGGATCAACGCATTTGCATCCCGTCGCGAACCGCAATACCGAGGCGAATGATTCCTTAGGAGAGGCGGGCAACAGTTGCTGTGAATTCGTTGATGGTCGACGCGATGATGTCGCTCACCGAGCGAATCTCGTCGATACGGCCAGCAACTTGACCTGAGAGGGCGATAGCGGCCTCCATGTCGCCCCCGAAGTAAAGATCTTTTGCGTTCCCAAACTCACCGAAGACGTTGTGGTCGGCCTGCGAAAGTCGCTCAGAGCGACCGGTTCGCAATGCTCGTAGCGCCGGGGAGAATTGTTCGTTAAGGAAAATGGTGTCGGTTTCCGCTGCGCTGACGATCGCTTGTTTCCAATTGTCGTGCACCGGCGATTCTTTTGCAGCGACCATCTGTGTTCCCATTTGGACACCTTCGGCGCCCAAAGCGAATGCCGCCGCCATTGTCATGCCGTCGCAGATGCCACCGGCAGCAATGATGGGCACATCGACCTGAGACCGAATGAGCGGCAGCAGCACCATGGTGGATACCGGCGTCGGGCTCTTAAATCCGCCACCTTCGCCGCCTTCGACGACGAGACCGTCAACTCCGGCATCGACGGCTTTCAGGGCAGCCTGCAACGTGGGAACGACGTGGTAAACGGTCAGACCGGCGGCTTTCAACGTTGCTGTGTATTTCGTGGGTGACCCGGCAGAAGTGGTGACGAATCTGACTCCCTGCTCGATAACAAACTCGGCGATCGCAGGGTCTTTGACAAACGCTTGAGCGATATTGACGCCGAATGGTTGATCGGTGAGATCTCTCATTCGCTTGATCTCTTCTTTCACGGCGTCGAGTTCCCCAGACGAGGTCTCGATGATGCCGCATGCACCGGCTGCAGAAACCGCCGAGGCGAGTTGGCTTCGTGCAATCCATCCCATTGGTGCTTGCACGATTGGTATCGAAACTCCGAGGTCTTTGGTGACTCGATTTCTCTGGGGGTCGAACGCTGAATGCATGGGTCAGCCTTTCACGGAACCTGCGGCCAGTCCGCAGGATGGGGTAGTAGAGAATGAATAGTAGGAGGAGTCGGTGAATTGGGCGATGTCGACAGATTTCAACCGTCGGACTGCTGTTGAGGCCGCTCAGGCCGGTCAAACCAGTTACCAGACGGAATCGGCGTGAGATCAAGACCTGTTCCGTAGGCGTAAGCCCAACATCTTGTGCCGTTCTGCGTTGTCACCTCGACTCGGGTGTAGAGGCCATCAACGGTGTCTTCTTCAATATCGAGCTCTCGAAGCGCCTCATCGATGACATCGATTCGAAGGGAGTAGCGACGACCCAGAATGAGTGTTGTTGCAGATTCGTCAAATATTGCTGCTGGGTAGTCGAGACCGGTGTCATACAGCAGCCCCGATACAGCATCAGGCGTGCCTTCTCCAGTGATGTAACGCTCAAGAAGAGGCCACCTGACGTCCCCTGGAAGCAATGTCCCGTAGACAAAGAGTTCGGTAACCATGTTCGTGACCTAACGATCCTGTGCCTGTCGGGCTATCGCAGGTATGAGACCGATCACCGTTGAAGTGCTCGAGGCAATCGCAGATATGGCGTGGGCGACATCGAGTGTACGAATACCCGTGTCGACCACAGATGCGCTTACCGATGTCATCACGGCGAAGTATTGCAGTATCGGCCGGTGAAACCTCCGACTGGTACCGTCGTTTCCTATGACTTCATCTCCGATGGTGCACGCTATTGAGACCGACGGGAGCCGCTATGCAAATCACGTCACGATGGGTTCTCATTCGTTGATCAGTGACGAACCAGAGCGTCTTGGCGGAGAAAACCTCGGACCGAATCCGTTCCACTTGCTAGGCGCCGCTCTCGCAGCGTGCACCTCGATGACGATCCGAATGTATGCCGAGCGTAAAGGTTGGGATGTTCAGAACCTCGAGGTCACTGTGGATCATTCACGAGAGCGCGGTCACGAGACCTTTACTCGAACCATTTCGTTCAATGGTGCTCACACTGAAGAGGAACGTGAGCGGCTCATCGATGTTTCGCACCGTTGCCCAGTCCACAAGGTGATGGAAGGGTCGGCAACCATCATCACTGAGACGAGCACACCTCCAACACAATGACATCGCTGAGTGAGTCGGTATCGGTGCTGTCGGGACGCGACTCCTGGCATACACCTGCGGCTGCTGGCATCCCAGAAATCCGGATGAGCGACGGCCCTGCTGGGGTCAGAGGCACGTCATGGACGGGGCCTCGCTCTGCAGTCTTCCCCTGTGGCAGCGCTCTCGGCGCAACCTTTGACCCGACCCTGATACAGGAGGTTGGCGTTGCGCTTGGCCGCCAGGCCCGGTCGAAGTCAGCGCACGTGTTGCTCGCACCGACGGTGAACCTTCACCGCACCCCGATTGGTGGTCGCAATTTCGAATGTATGAGTGAAGACCCGCTCCTTACCGGCGTACTCGCTCGTGCGTACGTCGAAGGAGTTCAATCTCAAGGCATTGCTTGCTGCATCAAGCATTTCATCGGTAACGACACCGAATATGAGCGCAGCACTATTTCAAGTGAGATCGATGAGCGCACATTGCGAGAGGTCTACTTGCTGCCGTTTGAAATGGCGGTTGAGCGCAATGTTCGAGCAGTGATGACTGCATACAACAAACTCAACGGAACGTTTTGCGCCGACCATGAATGGCTTATCACCACAGTGTTGCGTAACGAATGGGGATTCGACGGTGTGGTTATTTCAGACTGGTTTGGGCTGCACTCGACCGCTGAGGCCATGAATGCAGGCCTTGATATTGAGATGCCTGGGCCGACACGTCACCGGGGACTCTTACTCGAATCAGCCGTGAATGAGGGTGCAGTCGACTCTGCGACAATCGAGGCATCAGTTGCTCGGGTGCGAGCACTTGCAGAGTGGGCGCAGGCGTCAAAGAGCGACGGGTCGGAGCGGACCGACGACGATGCGTTGACCCGAGATGTCCAATATCGAACAGCCGTTGGGTCGACCGTATTGCTCACAAATGACAACGACCAACTTCCATGGCCAGCACAGTCGGTTGACCGGATTGCACTCATCGGGCCGTACGCGTCGACGGGACGACCCCAAGGTGGCGGCAGTGCCAAGGTTCGACCGTCGTGGGTTGCGTCGCTCCTTGAGTCATTGAACAGCCGGGATCATCGGGTTGATTGGGCACAGGGTTGTTCGATTAGTCGGTTCCATCCGTCGGTGCGTGGTGAATTCACTCTTGACGTTGTTGACGAGCATGGTGTGTCGGTGTCATTGACGAAGACGTCGCTCGATGCGTTTTGGCAAGATGGCCCCACCGACGAGATGTCGATGACATTTGGTGCGACGATGAGCGGCACATTTACTCCCGAGACCTCGGGTCAATGGTCGCTTGGATGTCGCTCGGTCGGTGAATGCCGTATTGCAATCGATGGCAAAGAGGTGCTGGCGATTTCCACGGGAGACGCAGGCGGGAGCATGTTTGGGCACGGTTCGCCCGAACGATCTGTCGAAATTGAACTCGTTGCCGGGCGAAGCGTGGAGATCACTGTTGATTACCCGATTGATGGTCACCCGGGGATTCGCGGGTTCATGGTCGGGCTCCAGGAGCCGCAGCACACCGATCTTTTCGCAGAGGCAGTTGAGCTCGCCGCCGCATCTGATCGAGCGCTCGTCGTCGTTGGCACCGACGACGACTGGGAGACCGAAAGCGAAGATCGCACGACGATGCAACTGCCTGGTCGTCAAGATGACCTCATCTCCGCTATTGCCGCGGTCAATCCGAACACTGTTGTTGTGGTCAATGCTGGCTCGCCTGTCACCATGCCGTGGCGTGATGAGGTCGCAGCGATCTTGTACATCTGGTTCCCGGGTGGAGCTCTCGGCGATGCATTGTGTGACGTGGTGTTTGGTGAGACCGATCCTGGCGGCCGGCTTCCGTTGACCTTTCCCCTGTCACTAAGCGACACTCCGGCTGCACCGCACTACCCGGGTGTTGACGGTGTCATGCGTTACGGCGAGGGCCGACAGATCGGACACCGGTGGTATCGAGCGACATCCACTCCACCTCAGTTTTGGTTTGGTCACGGACTTTCCTACACCTCATTCGAGGTTGGTGACGTATCGGTGACAGGTGATCTTCGCGATGGCGTGACGGTCGCAATGTCAATTACGAATGTCGGGAGTCGCGTCGGAGTTCACGTTGCGCAACTCTTTACATCGTTCGACGGAGACCACCCGGAGATGTCAGACGATGTGCGCTTTGTTGGCTCGATCAAGGTTGAGCTTGCTCCACATGAGACTCGCCGGGTTTCGATCGAACTTGATGCGCGCCGGTTCTCATCATGGCTATCTGACCGATGGGAAATCCCGCGCGGTGATCACGTCATCGAACTTGGGCGCTCAGCTGGCGACGTCGTCGAGATCGGGCGTCTCACCATTTGATGATGCTTGCGTTCGAACACGAACTGCATTGATCTCGGCTGCGAACAGTGTGATCGCAGCATGAAATGAAATCCATGCAGTGAGTGCAAGAACTGATGCAAACGTTCCGTAGACGCCCTGCGCTCCCGAAAGCAATCGGGCGACGATTGAAGTGCCCGCAAATTGCAAGAGTGTGAAACCGAACCCTGCGAGGACGGCTCCTGCACGAACCATGTTCCATGTCGCTGGGGCGGCGGTGAGATACCGGAACATCGTCCCGATGATTGCAGTGTTCACCGCAACCGTGCCGAGGGCGATCAGCGATTGGCTGATGAAGCCGATTTCGGCGTAACCCGCGATGCTCGTGAGAACAACGGTTCCGACCTGCCCAGCTGCGATAACGAGAAGTCCGACGAGTCCGTGGACTCGCCGAATGACGAGGTTGTGTCGATCATCGAGAGGAACTTCCCATATGTCATCGAGGGCGTTCTGTAGCGCAACGAATGCTCGCGTTGCGCCCCAAAGAGCACCGACAATGCCGATGGCGATTGCGAGCGAACTGCCGGTAAGTCCGCCAGTTTCGACGAGAACCTCGCTACCAATCACCGGAATTTGAGCAACCGCAGTATCGACGATGTCTGCTCGAAGTGACGGATTGTTGTCGAGCACGAAGCCGAGCACCGTCGTTGCGAGGAGAAGCGCAGGAAACAAAGTAAGGAAGCCGTAGTAGGCGATGAGGGCTGCTGCGTTCGCTGATCGATGTTGCTGGTAGCCGTGGGCACTGCTCACGAAAAGGTCGCCAAGCGGGTGTTGACGAAGACGGCGAATCGCGCGTAGTTCGGTCCAATGTGGAAGTCCCAGCATCACAGCGTCCAATCGATCGGCTGGAGACCTGCTTGGGTGAGAGCCTCATTTGAGCGAGAAAACGGTCTCGAACCGAAAAACCCGTTGTGTGCAGAAAGGGGTGAAGGGTGTGCTGACTCAATCACGGTGTGCCGGTCGGTGTCGATCATGTTGCGTTTCTTTCGAGCCGATGCACCCCAGAGTATGAACACCACGGGAGACGGTTTGTTTGCAACGACTTCGATCACACGGTCGGTGAACCGTTCCCAGCCTTTTCCTTGATGCGATGCGGCTTGATGCGCTCGAACCGTCAGCGTGGTGTTCAGCAGTAAGACACCATTCGATGCCCACCGCTCGAGCGAGCCATGACTGGGAATGTCCATGTCGACATCGTCGGAGAGCTCTTGGTGGATGTTTCGAAGCGAAGGAGGTTTTGGCACACCGTGTCGTACAGAGAAGCAAAGACCATGGGCTTGTCGTGGCCCGTGGTAGGGGTCCTGCCCAAGAATGACGACGCGGGTATCAGTAAACGAGGTCAGGTGCAGAGCGGCAAATACTTCAGGCTGCGGAGGGTAGACCTCATGCTGCGAACGTTCGTGTTTCACGAACGTCATCAGGTCTGACCAATAAGGCTCGTCGAATTGGTCTCGGAGCAACGGATTCCAGTCGGTTGTCATGTCTGAGGTACATCGTACGGCGACGACGTAGCATGCGGGAATGAGTGAAATCGGAGGCGTAAGCGATCTCTTTCAGGGCGTTGCCCGCGCTCCGCTTGTTTCAGGAGTCACTCCGTTAGAACGTGGGCCCGTTCTCGACTCTGACGCCCAGCTGTGGGTCAAGCGTGACGACCTCACCGGTCTCGGAGTGGGAGGTAACAAAGTTCGGAAACTCGAGTTTCTATGTGGTGCTGCCCAAGCGGAGAACGCGTGCTCTCTTGTCACTGTTGGTGCTGGTCAATCGAATCATTGCCGCATGACGGCCGCCGCTGGGGCGTTGCTAGGACTCGATGTTCACCTCGTGCTGTCAGGTGAGCGACCCGAACGTTTAGAAGGAAATCAGTTGCTCGACGTGTTGTTCGGAGCACAACTGCATTTCACGGGAGAGCCCGACCACCACTGGGGTGCCTTGGAGATCGTTCGGGAGTCGGTTACCGATGCTCTCGTCGCTGATGGGATGCGACCGTATTCAATTCCGATTGGCGGATCGACCGCTGTCGGTGCTCTTGGTTATGTCGCTGGATATCTGGAGTTGTCCCAACAACTCTTGGCCGAGGGAGTTGACGTGTCCGCCGTGGTGCATACCTCGTCGAGCGGTGGCACCCACGCCGGCCTTGTTGCCGGTCAGGCAGTGTGCAGGGTGGTCGGTATGCCGGCGCCGTCGGTCATCGCAATCGGGGTGGCCAAAGGTGTGGTGATCGGGTCACCAGATGTGACCACTCTTGCAAACGAGGCCTTATCACTCCTTCCGAATTGTCCTACCGGGGCAGTCGTTGAGGAAGCAGACGTCGTTGTCGATGGCAACTGGCTAGGGGACGACTATGCAGTTCCAACACCTGCTGCCGACGATGCGATTCGTTGGGCTGCTCGACGTGGTGGTTGGGTGCTCGATCGGGTTTACTCAGGTAAGGGTCTGTCGGGTGTGCTCGGGCGTGACGCCGCTGGAGAGTGGGCCGCTGGAGATGATGTCGTATTTATCCATACGGGGGGCGTCCCGAGTGTGTTCGCTGCTGATGGAGTTCCTGAACTCTGATGAGAGCGACCGTCACCTCCGATGCCGCAGATGCCTCCGCTGAGTCGTCACTCATTTGTGCGGTTGACATCGGCGGGTCAAAATTTGAGGCCGGGCTCGTCACGTTGAAGGGTGAGCTTGTCGATCGCGCCCGTGTTGAGGTTGATCCTGATGTCGGGCCGCAGTCACATTTTGCTGCTCTTGCAGGAATTGTTACCGAGCAGATGGACCGGGCATCTAGCCACCACGGCAAAATTGTCCGCGCTATCGGCATCGGATGTGCGGGGCCGATTGAACGAAATTGCGAGTCGGTGTCGCCGGTGAATATTGCGTCATGGAATGAATTTCCGTTGCGCCAATTTCTCGCAGATCTCACTCGACTGCCGGTCTACGGTGATCTAGACGCGAAAGCGCTTGCGCTGGCTGAGGGGTGGCTTGGTGCAGCGCAAGGGGTTCGAAATTTCTGCGCGATGACGGTGTCAACCGGAATTGGCGGGGGCATTTTTGTTGATGGTGATCTGCTTGACGGCGACAGTGGAAACGCAGGCCACGTCGGTCATCTCATCGTTGAACCTGGCGGTCGACGATGTGGATGCGGTGCACGCGGGTGTCTTGAGGCAGAGGCCTCAGGGCTCGCAATTGAGGCAATCACCGGTAGGCCTCCGTCGGAGCCGACGTATGACATCATGCAACGAACGGGTCGGTATGTCGGTCGCGGAGCAGCGATGATCTGCAACGCGCTCGATCTCGATCTTGTCCTAGTAGGCGGTGCCGTTGCTCTCGGTTTCGGTGCGACGTTCTTTAATGCGGCACAGCTCGAGCTCGACGATTACGTGCATCGTCCTCACGGGCATATGCCGAGAATTTCTTCGACCCGTCTCGCTGATCGTGGCCCATTAATCGGGGCGGGTGCGGTTGCGATTCGGTCGGCTCGTCGCGCCGCAATGCGCTGACAGCTCGCAGTCAGACGGTTCAGACCCAGATCACTTTGTCAACGATCGTCTGCGTGAGAGGTCGCTGCAGGTCGATGGTGTCACCAATGGCTGGTGGAGCGGTGTGTTGAGGAATGAACAGCATGGTGGTGTGCATATGCGGGGGTTCGAACATGTCGATGCGCTGCCGATTGAAGTGGAATGGACTTCTCCCATCGGCAAGTGGGTGCACTCCGTGGGCGCTTCCTGCTCCCACCATTACAAGGTGACCGTCTTCGATGATGTCAGTTTGTTGATATCCGGCGTGTTCGCCGGCTCGGATAGGTCGAAGATCAATGACATCTGTCGAGAGGTGCAGTGCTTCGCGGTCACCGTGCCACAAGGTGGTGCCAGCCCGGAGAAGGTATGTCCGAGAATCGGGCAGACGTGCGATAAGCGATGGATCGATGTGACTGAGCCAGGCAGGCATCGAGGTTGCGATGGGGTCTAAGAGTGCAGTGACTTCAGCAACCCGCTCGTCGTCTGTTGCAATAAGCGGAAGGTGAATCGCTACTCCTGCGACGTCGAGTCCGCTGTCGAGTGCGTGCTGGACGAGCGACGATGGCCCCCCGTAGCGGTGCATTGATGATGCAAGTTTGATGATGACTCGTTGGGAAGAACCGACGAGAGGCGTGATGTGCGCTTCGTTGCTGACGGTAAGGATCGCTGAGGGTATTGGCCCGGCCAATGTTGGTGTGAGGACCACGGGTGTGAGCGAGTCAGGTATCCCGTCGAGTTCATGGGTGGTTCCCACACAGATAGTTGATGACTCTTCAGCCGCAATCTTGGCAAGGGCGTGCCGGCCGAAGCCGTAGCCGTTTCCTTTGACCACCGGAACTGGTGTCGCAACGGCACGAATCTGCTCAAGGGTGCGATGCAGATGTGCCGACCATCTCGTGCGGTCGACGGTGAGCGAGACCGTCATAGTTGAAAGGTTACGGGGTAGGGCTCGCTGGTTGTGGTCGGCTGCGGCGAAGCACGGGAATGACGGGTCCGAATCGTCGATGTTTGACAACGCTCGACCAGATGCCAACCCCGTGGGCAATGTCGTCGGCGACAACCATCGGCGTGACTGCGAACATCGCTGAGGCGGTAAGGAGGCGCCGGGCGCTGCGAGAGATCGGACAGAGCACTAAGAGGAGTGGCCACCACACGCGCCGAATTGCGCGCCCAAGAGCGGTCGCGGTTGCCTGAGTTCCACCGATGACAATCGTTCGAGCTTCACTATTGGTGAGGTCGGGGGCTCTCTGTCGGAGTTGCTGAGATGCGGCTCCGATGATTCCGAGGCCGACTGTCATCCCGACAGAAGGGCGTTTCGTTGCGATCATGGCGGCGATCACGGCAAGGCTCCATGGAGAGGTGACGAGCGGGGAGAGTTGCTCATCACCGTGACGCTCAGCAAGGGCTGCTGACGAGTACCCGTACCCGACGCGTTGGTTCCACCATTCACCAAACGACGCTCGTGGTTCGTGTTGAACCTCAACAGAGGGGTCGTACCGAACCGTCCCTCCCGCATCATGGAGCCGCCACACAAGGTCGACATCTTCGCCGGTTCGCAAGTCTTCGTCGAACCCACCAATCGCTCGCACGGCCTCTGTGCGACAGATCAACGCGGCTGCGGGCACATAACTCACACGCGTACCGGGTCGAACGACGGCGGGCCGGGGACCGAGATCGAGGGCACCGTTGTGGTGCTCGTGATAACCAATGACTCCCCGCCGGGGTCGACTCCGCACTCGAGGCGCAACTGCGACAACCTCCGGATCATCAAAATGTGACAGCAGGGCGGTCAGCCATGTGATGTCGAGACCGACATCAATATCAGCGTCGACAAATGCAACGAACTCTGTGGTGACGGAGGTGAGGGCGACGTTTCGGGCTGTTGCGGGTCCGCAATTGCGATCGAGCCTGATCGTTGCATCATGCACCGGTGGTGTCGAGCCGTCGTCGACGACGATGATGTGGAGGCCGTCTTCGGCAGGGTGTTCATGAAGTCGCTGCCCGAATACCGGTGTGACGACAGTGACGTTGTCTGCGGGGTCGGCTGTAGAGGGTTCAGGTCGTGGGTGAAGTTGATTGAGGTTGAGCATTCGGCGAACGAGCGCCGAGTATTCAACATCGCCTCCCGAGATGATCTTGTTGATCGTTGTTTCGCCACGACGTGACAACTTGAGGATGCTCGGTGGTGAGCCTCCGACCACCCGCCCTGGCGTGAGGTGCGTCGTTGTGTCGAGGGAGAATTTCAAGGTTCGTCTCGCCGAATGGCAGCAACGAGGTCGGTTGTCCACTTCGTTAACCATTCTTCGCCTTCTGCGGCGGTCGCACCGTGTGGATCCCCGAGAACACCCGTTGGGGAAAGTTCTTGCACCCCGTGTTCCGCAAGTGCTGCATACGAAGGGGTCGGGCCTGTTGCCATTGACGCAGTGTCGACTTGGTCAGGGTCGATCAGCAGCATCACCGAGGTTTCAATTCGGCCCGCATGGAGATCGGTGTTCGAACCCGTTGGCCACCAGTCGAGAGCTGGACGTCCCTCGGCCGCAAGCACCTTGCAGGCTGCGGTAATTGCGCCAACATTTCCGCCGTGGCCATTGACGAGAACGATGCGGCGTGCCCAATCGGCCGAGCGACAGAGCTCGATAACACTGAGAGTGACCGCTTCATTTCCAATCGACAGTGTTCCCGGAAACCCTTGGTGCTCTCCCGATGCCGAGATCGTGATCGGCGGTGCAACCAGACAGTTGTCGATGTGAGCAGCGGCGCGGTGAGCAATCTCCAGAGCGATCTGGGTATCGGTGTCGAGTGGCAGATGGGGGCCGTGCTGTTCGCATGATCCGATGGGAATAAGCAGAGTGACCGCCTCATCGAGTTCTTTCCACCGCGCCGCGCCAAGGGAATGGGGGCGCAATTGCGATGTCATCCTTCCATCATTACGCATTGCTGAAGTCCACAAAGAAGGCCAGAAATCTGAGAAACTGTTCCGGTGAGCGACATCGAGATGACAAACGACACCGAAACCGACGTGGCCTGGCTCTCAGAAGAAGACATGGCTGTGACTCGGTCTCGTATGCCGATTGTGTATGTCGATGCGGTGCCGGTCAGAGTTGATTCGAACGGCAACGTCATCGAGGTCGGTATGTTGCTGCGAGTTGCTCCAGACGGAAACATTTCTCGCACGTTTATCTCAGGCAGGGTGCTGTATGGCGAACGGGTTCGAGATGCGCTCTTACGGCACTGTGAAAAAGACCTCGGCCCCCTCGCTCTTCCCCGGCTCCCCGTGTCGCCGGCTCCGTCACCGTTGCTGAGTATTTCCCTGACCCGGATATCAGCGGCTTTTACGACCCACGCCAACACGCAGTGAGCCTTGCTTACGTCGTGCCAGTTGACGGTGAGTGCCAGCCAACTCAAAAAGCACTTGACCTGTCATGGTTCTCGCCGCAGGAAGCGGTTTCAGATGCGGTCCGTCAACAGATGACGAGTGGGCATGACCGTCTCATCCGACTTGCGTTGGCGCACGTCGGCCAACTGCCCTGACGCGCGAAATCCGCGTTGCAGAGATAGCGCACATCTACTATTTCAATTGTGATTGAAGCGTCCGCGATCCGTCGTAGTGCAAGCGCGATGCGGACGGCGCTAGTCGGACAGCAGACGATTTGTTTCTCGTCTCGCAAACTCTCTGGTCCAGCCCCAGGGGTTGGCCGTGTGATTGAACGCGTCGAACGCGACGGCCGTGAGTTTGAGTTCACCTGGGATGACGGCCTCGTGTTGCACACGAACCTTCGACGTTCAGGGTCGTGGGATCTGTATCGCGTTGGCGACCGTTGGCGACGTAAGCACGCTGATGCAGCAGCGTTGATCGAGTCAGAGGATTGGGTCGCAGTGTGTTTTGATGCCGCTGAGGTTGAGACCTACCGAAAAGAGCCCATCGATCGACACCCATCCCGAGGTCGAGTGGGGCCTGACCTTTCTGATCCCGACGTCGATCGAGAAATCGTCGTTGAAGCAATTCTTCATCACTCAGATCCGTCGACGCGAATTCGTGAAGCATTGCTCGATCCACGTGTCGTTCGAGGTCTCGGCAACGTGTACGCGGCGGAGGCGCTCTGGGCAACACGTTTGAGCCCGTGGGCACGCGTCGGCGATATCGCCCGATCAGATCTCATCATGCTCGTGAACTACGCATCGCGAATTTTGAACGAACACCTCAACGCTCTGGGCGACGACGGATTTGTCAATCTCGTGCCGTTCGAGGTGTACGGAAGAAACGGCCACGTGTGCAACCGGTGCGGTGATTCGATCGAAGTGACGAATACGCCACCAGATAACCGCCCGTTGTATTGGTGTCCGAAATGCCAGACCCGTCTTGATTGGCGACTGCTCGATGACACGCCTCCGGGTGGAGCGCAACCGTCTTAACGGGCTTCGGGCACTCGACCGAGTACCCGGTCGACATCGATGATGATTGCAACTCGGTCGTCGCGTTCAGCCGGTTGCCGGTAGCGACGTGCGTAGCGCTCTTCGGCAACGCGTATCTCTTCTTGGTCTCGAGAGACTCGTACCGTTCCTTCGAATGACAGCCATCGTGGACCATCGACTTGGCTGACCACGGCACGGCCATTGCGGTCGGCATTCACCACCTTCTGAGAGCCATCAACCGCAATAATCATTGCTGTTGCGGTCGGCATGTCGTAGCTGAATCCGACGGGAACCACATGGGGCGAACCGTCGGCTCGCAACGTGGTAAGGGTCGCTAAGACGTAGTCACGAAGAAATGCCTGAGCATCATCTGACAACTGGTGTGGATCGAGAGCCATGGTCGTCGCTACTGGGTTGAGATCGCTTCGAGAACATCGAGGCGAGCGGCGCGACGGGCAGGGAACCATGCAGCGATGACTCCAAGTAGGCCGCCTACCACCACGTAGACAATGAGCTGTCCCCATGGGATTCCAAGTTTGCTGACGAATGAGTCAGGAATCGCAATCACCGCTGCCCACCCGAGTAACAAGCCCAGTAGAACACCGAGCAAGGCCCCAAAAAGGCTGATGATGGCTGCTTCCCATCGCACGCTTGATTGCAATTGCCGTCGGGTCATACCGACGGCTCGAAGCAGACCGATTTCACGGGTTCGTTCAAGCACTGCAAGCACCATGGTGTTCACAATTCCAAAGAACGCAACGACGAGACAGAGCACGAGAAGAGCGGTGATGACGATCTGAAGCTGGGCGATCTGGCCTTCGGCTTCCTCTTGGAACTCGGTGTTGTCTTGCACACTCAGCTGTGGGAACGCTGAAGTTGTTGCTTCAACCGCTGCCCGCCCGACTGCAGGGTCGACGCCTTCTGCATATGTAAGACCTGCAAACGTGATGCCATCGGTAATGCGGTGTTCGTTGGTGAGTCGGCGGTCGATCAGCCAGTTAGCTCCGACGAGCGAGGCGTCATCAAAGATGCCTTTAACGACGAGGCTCGTGGTGTAACCATCTTCGAATTCGACGTCGACACGGTCACCGATGGAAAGTGGCCCCTCTTCAGCAACGGTGTCGAGTACCGCGATTCCGTCTCGACCGATTTCAGCAACGCCTTCAACAATGCCCATGTTGACGACAGATGTGCCCGTCGATGAGTCGAAACCAGTTGCGGTAAGTACCTCATCGTCAATCCGAACCGCGGTAGGTGAGAATCCGGCGATGTGATCAACTTCGGGTAGTTCAGCGAGTTGATCGACAAGAAGACCTGAAAATTCGAGGCGCTGGTTTGATTCGAACACCCAGAGGTCGGCAGAGATCGATTCGCTGAGGACCTCTTCGAAACTATCGAGAATTGATTTGGTAAGAACTGCAACTCCTGAGATGAGTGCAAGCCCAATCATGAGTGCGGTCACGGTCGAACTCGTGCGCTGAGGGTTTCGGCTCGCATTGCCTCGAGCGATTCGACCTGTCACGCCGCGCAGTTTTGCTACCGGTTGACCGATGAAACCTGCGACTACCCCGGCAAACATTGCCGAGAGCATGGAGACACCAATAAACGTGAGCGCTCCGCCGATGCCGATGCAGGCGAGTGTTGCGGTGGTTCCTCCGGGATTACCGAACATTCCGATCGCCATGAGAATGAGACCGGGGAGCAGGACCGCGCTTCCTGCAGCAATGCGAACCGTGAGAGGTCGTGCGGTTTTCCCACCAGTGCGGAAGGCTTCGAGTGGAGTGACCCGTGAGGCGCGAAGCGCCGGGAGGATCGCCGAGGCGAGAGTGACTCCCATGCCGACGATGACGACGACGATGATCGTTCTGGTCCGAATTTCGAGGGGGCCTTCTGGGAATTCACCGCCTGCAGATGAGAACAGTTGTTTGAGGGCAGAGGCGACACCGAGACCGCCGACTAAACCAAGACCTGATGCTGCAACGCCAATCGAGCCTGCCTCAATGAACACCATTTGCATGATCTGTTTGCTGCTGGCACCGATCGAGCGCATGAGGCCGAACATTCGGGTGCGTTGGCCAACGAGGGTGGCGAATGTGTTGTTGATGATGAAGGTGCTGACGAAGAGCACGACGATTGCGAAGCCGAGCAAGACGTTGCCGAAGATGTTGATGAATGAGCCGAAGTCCTCTTTTTGCTCACCGATGACCACCTCACCGGTGACTGCCTCGAGGTTGTTGGGAAGCACCGCAGAAATTGCGGTGACGAGTTCATCGGGGCTGACACCGTCGGCTGCTGCGACAACAACAGAGTCGACTTGGCCAGGTAGCCCGAGCACTCGCTGTGCTGTCGGGAGGTCGAACAGAATGAAGAATGCACCTCCGGTGCCGCCCTCTCCAAAGTCGATGGTGCCACTTAACGTGAAAACTTCAGGCTCCCCCGATGGGAGGCTGATGGTGATCTCTTGGCCTACTTCAAACCCGCCGCGTTCGGCTTGTACAGGGTCGATCACTACTTGCTGACCGGTTGGTGGTTCGCCGTCGAGAATCCTGAACGACGAGACCGGGCTCGGCCCTCCCCATGAGCCGGTGAAGACTGGAGGACCAGTGGGTCTCACGACCTCGTCATTGCTGTCGATGGTGTACGCCCGTTCAAATGAGAACAGGCCGCCCTCGGTATATCGAGCCTCGGGGAGCTCGGCGATCGTGGTGATGACTTCGTCATCAAATCTCGGTATCTCCCCATTTGTGGAGTTCAAGTCGTTATCGATGCCGCGCACCTGGGCGTCGACTCCTGCAAAGGCGTCTTCTGAGACTTGATCAAAAATTGATCGCAAGCTGTCGGCCAGCACAAACGAGCCGGAGACAAATGCAACCCCAAGAACGACCGAGATGAGTGTGAGGATGAGGCGCCCGAGGTTTGCTCGAGCCCCTCGCAGGGCGAGTTTGATCATTTGAGTTAGCTACCGATCGACTTCATCATGTCGAGAATGCGTTCGGCGGTCGGGTCTGACATGTCGTGAACAATCTTGCCGTCGTTTAAAAAGAGCACCCGGTCTGCAGCAGCCGCGGCGTTTGCATCGTGGGTCACCATGACGATGGTTTGACCAAATTCATCGACGGCGCGGCGCATGAATGCAAGCACTTCGCTACCTGAGTTTGAGTCAAGGTTGCCGGTCGGTTCGTCAGCGAAGATGATCGTCGGCCGACTTGCAAGTGCACGAGCGACGGCAACTCGTTGTTGCTGCCCACCAGAGAGTTCGCTGGGGCGGTGTGAAAGCCGGTCACGAAGACCGACGGTGTCGATGACGGTGTCGATCCACTCGCGATCTCCGCTGCGGCCACCGAGAGAAAGCGGAAGATTGATGTTTTCTTCAGCGGTGAGCGTTGGCACAAGGTTGAACGACTGGAAGATGAATCCGACTTCAGATCGGCGTAGTTCGGTGAGTTTTTTGTCTTTAAGGTCAGCAAGAAGGGTGTCACCGATGAAGGCTTCGCCGGAGGTGAGTCGGTCGAGTCCGGCAATGCAATGCATCAGCGTTGACTTTCCTGAACCGCTAGGGCCCATAATCGCTGTGAAGCGGGCACTCCCGAATTCGACGTTTACTTCGTGGAGTGCGGTGACAGCGGCATCGCCATCGCCGTAGGTTTTCGTTCCGTTTACGATGCGAGCAGCAGCTGTGAGGGTTTCTGTAGAGGTCACGCCGTGAAGTCTGCCGTCGTTTCTGGCGGAGTCCAAAGTAAAGAGCAATGTGCAACCGTGTTCTTACCTATGGTGGGATGATGAGTATTGAGGTGCCAGTCGATGAATTGCCCAACGTGGTGTCGACATGCGGGTGGTGTTTCGTCGTGACGAGCGGGCCTTCGGGGGCGCATGTGCTCTCGCTGTCACCAACGTGGAGTACATCTGGCGAGGCAATGTTTTCTGTGGCAAGCAAAAGGCTGTCATCGAATATCGAGGTGTCCGGAGCCGCAACGCTGGTATTCCCGCCGTTTGCTGCCGGTGAACTTGACGGCTACTCGCTGATCGTCGACGCGTCGGCGTCGACGACCGAGAGTGACACCGGAAATCTTCGTTGTCGACCGACACGCGCCGTTTGGCATCGACCGCCACCGCCAGCAGTGAAGTGACCTTCCATGACGTGGTTGAACGAGCGTCAGCGAGACGGTGGCATAGATGAAGTGCAGGTTGACGGCGCGCCAGGGTCGCTGTGGTTATGTGGCAAGCACCGCATCGGGCCAGACCCAGAGGGCGTCGTTGCATCAGTCGACGCCTCAGTAGTGTTGTGTCTTACCGAAGCCCATGAGTTAGTGGACCGATATCCCGAGTATGTCGAATGGCTAACGAGCGATCCGCGAGCCCGTTGGTTTCCAATTCCCGACTTGAGTGTCCCCGACGAAGACGAATGGACATCGTTGATCGCAGGCATGCTGAGCGAGGTTCGCAGTGGCAAACACGTGATCGTGCATTGCGCCGCAGGTATCGGCCGGGCCGGCACTGCAGCCTGCTCGATATTGCTCGCAGCAGGTCTGTCACTCTCAGAGGCCGAGCGACGAGTGGCAGCGTCTCGTCCTGGAGCTGGTCCGCAGTCGCGCGAGCAAGCGGCGTTTATCCGGCGATGGGCGGTGAACTCGCCAATCGTTGACCAACACTGAGGTGTCGGTAGTTCGGTTGTCGATCAGAGGTTGTCGATGATGACGGCGGCAATATCTGACGCAAGTGTTCCGATATCGGGCTCGATCTGAATGAGGTTCGCCGACACCGCAATCGTGACATCAAGTTCAGGCATATACATTGCGTGCGAACGGAAACATGGCGTGCCACCACCGTGCGAATAGACGGTGTAGCCGTCGACTTCGCCCACGTTGATGCCGAGCCCATAATTCGAGAAGTCCGACGGGGTAGTGAACGCAGTGAGCATGTCGTCGCTTAGCGCTCCCGTGAACTGCTGTCTAAACACTCGGGCGAGATCTTCAGCCTGCGCTTCGATACCGCCACCGGTCCATCCAACGGAGCGGAGCACCTCTTGTGGAATCACGCTGATGTCGTAGAAGGCTCCGACTGTCGCTTCTGCGGTATACACGGCAAATCCAGGAACGAAATTCAGAGCAAGTTTCAGATCGCCCTGCACGTAGCCGTCGATGGTCTGTTCGGGCGGTGACTCTTTCGGAGGCAGATAGATCTCTGAGGCGTCTGCCGGGTCGAAGAGTCGGTTCCGC
>Ga0181581_10000786_pt1 | contig 24010 bp, 24 predicted proteins | sample 071ome_22_FD_132433 | JGI IMG/M metagenome (GOLD analysis project Ga0181581, IMG submission 132433) | Coastal salt marsh microbial communities from the Groves Creek Marsh, Skidaway Island, Georgia - 071404AT metaG (megahit assembly) | ecosystem: Environmental > Aquatic > Marine > Intertidal... | reverse complement strand
GAAGTATGCAATTTGGGGTTTGAACGCGCAGACCAGGTCGGCGGTGGCATCGATGATCTCAATGCAAAAGTCGGCGATGCCGTTCGGCTGAGAAGAGAAACGGCTTGGCATTTTGGATGGGTCCGGATCAAGCCCGACACACAGATTTGATCGGCTGAGACTCCACGCTCGATCAAGGCGATCAAGAAATGCCACGGAGTTACCCTTCGACTGCGATCGCCGCAGTAGGGCAGAGGTCGGCTGCGTCGAGTACAACTGCCCTCAGCGACTCATCTGGTGAGGTGACGAGCACTTCAACAATGCCGTCAGACCCAATCGAAAACACGTCAGGGACCAACTGCGCGCAACCACCGGTAGCGGCACACGAATCTCGATCAACAGAGACGATCATGATTGCGATGCTACTCGGGCGCGTCGTGGGCGATCAGCGCTGTTGGCGTTCAAAGGCAGCGAGAACGGCCTTTAGCGAAGCGGTCGTGATATTTGGGTCGCTGCCAAGGCCCCATCGGGTTGTCGTCCCTGACGCCGTTTCGACGTACGCGACCGCCTGAGCGTCGGCACCTCGGCCGATTGCATGCTCGGTGTAGTCAAGGACGTCGAATTCGATCGGCCATTCGGCCCGCAGTGCCGCAACAAATGCTTCGACAGGGCCATCTCCCTCTCCTGCGATAGTCACTGCGTCGCCGTCAACCGCGAGTTGGGCGGTGACTTTTGTGCGGCCTTTGCCGTCATTTGCTGCTGTGTGAAGTTCGTGGCTTCGCAATTGGAACGCCGGGTCTTCGGGCAGATACTCGGCATTGAACGCTTCCCACATCACGCCAGGCGATACTTCAGTTCCGGAATCTTCAGTGATGTGCTGAATCGTCTTCGAGAACTCGATCTGCAGTCGTCGAGGTAGGTCGTAGCCGTATTCCTCCTTCATGACATAGGCGACGCCACCCTTTCCTGACTGGCTATTCACCCTGATGACGGCCTCATAACTACGACCGACATGTTTCGGGTCGATCGGCAAATAAGGAACCCCCCATCGTTCGTAGTCGTCGGGGAGCCGTTCAAAACCCTTCTTAATCGCATCTTGGTGTGACCCAGAGAATGCGGTGTAGACAAGATCGCCCACGTAGGGGTGGCGGGGGTGCACAGGCAGTCGGTTGCAATATTCCGCAGTTCGACGCAGTGCATCGATATCGGTGATGTCGAGTTCTGGGTCAACACCGTTCGCGAACAGGTTCATTGCGAGATTGATGACGTCGACATTTCCCGTGCGTTCACCATTTCCGAAGAGCGTTCCTTCAACACGGTCAGCGCCAGCCATGACCCCGAACTCTGCGGCGGCCACCGCACAACCACGATCGTTATGGGGATGCAGGCTGACGATGACCGACTCCCGATCTTTGATCGTGCGCCCAAACCATTCGATGACATCGCCGTACACATTTGGCGAATAGCACTCGACGGTCGCAGGCAGATTGAGAATCAGCGGATCTGACGGGGTCGGCTCGATGACATCCATCACCGCCTCGCACACCTCTACGGCGTAGTCGGGTTCTGTGAGAGTGAAGCTTTCTGGAGAGTATTCGTAACGAATCTCGGTACCAACCAGTTCGGCCTCATGCTGCTTGCACATCGTTGCCCCATCGATCGCAACCTGCTTGATGCCGTCTTTATCAAGGTTGAACACCACTTCACGCTGAAGAGGGTTTGTTGAGTTGTAGAAGTGCACGATCGCCCGCGGTGCACCTTGAAGGGCCTCATAGGTTCGCGCAATGAGTTCAGGCCGGCACTGTACGAGCACCTGAATCCACACATTTTCGGGAATGAGATCTTCGGTGATCAACTGTCGCACGAAGTCAAAATCGGGTTGGCTTGCAGAGGGGAACCCGACTTCGATCTCAGTGAAACCCATCTTCACCAGTTCTCGGAACATCGCCAATTTGCGCACCGGGTCCATCGGATCAATCAAGGCCTGATTGCCATCACGGAGGTCAACCGAGCACCAGATAGGAGCCTTATCGATGGTCTTATTCGGCCAGGTGCGGTCGGTAAGGACGATCGGTACGAATGGGGCGTAACGATCGAATGACATTTTTTTGGGAGTGGTGGGTGTTGGAGGCATGTGGTGTCCTTTGTGCAAGTGGAAAATCGTCGAGGGTCGTCTGAAAAATGAAATCGCCCCCTACCGGGGAGGCGGGGGCGGGCGAACGTCGTCGGAGCGCGCTCGCCCTACATAAGGAGAAGAAGCGAGCGCAGGTTGTGTTCCACGACGCCAACGATAGCCCGAGGAGGTGCCGTGAGCAATGTCAACCGCTCCTCGGGACCGAGCGCAGGTAGCCTTGCATCATCATGTCAGAGCAACAAGGCGGTCGCCGCCAAGGTGGCGGAAACCGCAATCGACGACGCTCAGCCCCGAGACGTCGCCCACAATCAGACGCACAAGAGCAGCAGCGCTCAGGCAATTTGACAACTGCCAACTCGTTGCCACCGGTCGAACCCCCAACAGGCTTCGCCAAGCTCGGGGTTCCAGAACGCATCGATATCGGTCTCGCGGCGGCCGGTTTTGCTGAACCTTTTGCTATCCAGCTTGAAGCGATTCCTGTAGCGATGAAGGGTCGCGATGTATGCGGTCGAGCAAAGACCGGTTCAGGAAAGACCCTTGCGTTTGGGATTCCGATGCTGTCAAGAATGGACGGTTCGGCGGGGCCAAATGCTCCGCTCGGGTTAGTGCTTGTTCCGACGCGTGAATTGGCGGTTCAAGTTGCAGAGGTACTGCAACCCGTCGCTGCCTCAGCGGGAATCACCGTCGCCCCCGTCTATGGCGGAGCAAGTCGCGAGCATCAAGTTCGTGACCTGCAGCGCGGGGTTGAGCTGGTCGTGGCGACACCTTTGCGACTGATCGATCTCATTAAGTCGGGGGAAGTCGATCTCGGCGACGTCCAGATCGTGTGTCTTGACGAGGCAGATCGCATGGCCGATGACGGCTTTACCCCTCAGGTTGAGTGGATTCTCCGGCATTGCACCGGCCGTTCTCAGACAATGCTGTTTTCGGCGACACTTGATGGCGACGTTGGGCATCTCATTCGTCACTATCTCAGCGACCCGATCGAAGTTGCGATTGATTCGGCAACCGACACTGTCGGAACGATGCATCACCTGTTCCTTGCGGTGCACCACATGGATAAAGCGCGTGTCGCAGGTGCGATCAGTGAGACAATTTCGAAAGTTGTTGTCTTCTGCCAAACGAAACGACTCTGCGACAAAGTCGAAAAAGCATTGATCGATGATGGTGTGAACGCCGCCGCCATTCATGGTGACCTCTCTCAGGGCGCCCGCGAGCGCGCTCTCCAGCGTTTCGCAGAGGGTCGCCTCAATGTCCTCGTCGCTACCGATGTTGCGGCTCGGGGCATTGATATTGATGACATTGGTGCGGTGATTCACTACGACCCGGCCGGAGACGCAAAGGATTATCTCCATCGCTCTGGACGCACGGCAAGAGCAGGGCGTGACGGATGGGCAGTGACCTTTGTCGAATACAACCAGCACACACAGATGCGGGTCTTGCAGCGGATGCTGCGGTTGCCAACGAACACCCCGATCGAAGTGTTTTCGAACGATGCACGCTTACGTGACCTTCCCTCGTTTAACGCCGACGTCACCACTGAGGCAACGAACAATTCGTGACCATGAGGTCGCGCCGGTGGCGCCTAACGTGGGCGTGTGCGCCCGGCGACTCTTTTTCTTGCTAGCGGGCTGATTCTCGCCATTGGGTGTGGCCCAACACCAGAAGTGACGACCGAGACCACCGTTCGCGTAGTGCGCGCTCTGTCAGAAACGACGACGACTGAGACGGTTCCGCCGTTCAAACCGCTGGCTGGCCTTGTTGACGCCGTGACCATCTCGATCGCTGGTGATAATCGTGATCGTGCTGATGTCATCTCCGTCGCCAACGGAGACGAGGTCGGTCTGTTTACCTCTATTGCAAGCTGCTCTCTGGTCGAGGGAAGCGGATGGTTTCCATTAGAAATCGTTGCTGCCGATCGCACAGGGTCTTTTCTGCGGTTGTGGTCACACACGTATACCCCAGAGGGTCTCGGAGCGATCGAAGGGGAGTTGATCGTGCACCGCCCCGATCGAGCATCTCTCGCAGCAGCGGTCACGGTGTTTGTGGGTGATGGCGAGACCTCAGGATCATTCACCGGTACAACCGATGACGGTGAGACGATCTCAGGCGAATTTGAGTGTCGGGGACCCTCGAGTACGAGCGAGGCCAAAGATAATGCCGACGCCGAACTCTCGATACGTGTGGTTGACGACGATCGCTTCGATGAGCAGAGAATTCGGCGACTCGGATTCCGCGCGTCGTCAACTCAGACATGCCCGACGAGCAGTGAAGGAACCTCGAAGAGATGGCAGATCATCGATGCCGAACACCCTGTCGGTGGCCTCACCGCCGTTCGCCTGCTCTTCAACTCGGCGACAAACCAGTGGTCAGGTGAATTTCAGGTCGCTCAAGATGTGGTTGTTGTGGAGCAGTTGGCGGTGGCCGAGATGCCCAACGGCATCGTGTTGTCGGGCGTGAGCACTGACGGGCTCAGCGTCGATGGCGCGCTGAGCTGTTAGGCACGCAGCCACGCAGGGCGCTGCGACTCGTAGGCGTCGATTGCTTCCGCGTGGCCGAGGGTGATACCGATGTCGTCGAGGCCTTCCAGAAACCGGTGTTGCGTCGGCTGGTCCATGGGAAACGATGACGAAATTCCTGCTGCTGGCACCTCAACGATGAGCTGCTCCATATCGACGACGATCGAGGTGGCCGGGTCAGACTCGATTGCATTCCAGATTGCCTCGACATCGGCAAGATCGAGCACTGCCGGCACGAGACCATTCTTCGTGCAGTTATTCCTGAAGATGTCGGAGAAGCTCGGGGCGATAACCGCTTCAAATCCGGCCTGCTGAATTGCCCACACTGCGTGTTCACGGCTCGAACCGACACCAAACGATGGCCCGGCAACGAGAATGTTTGCCCCGGTGTAACGCTCGTCGTTCAAGACAAATGAAGGGTCATCGCGCCATGTTGAGAAAAGACCTTTCTCAAACCCGGTGCGCTCCACCCGCTTCAACCACTCGGCGGGAATGATCTGGTCGGTATCGACGTCACTTCGGCGAAGAGGAATTCCCGTTCCTGTAATGACCTGTACAGCTTTCATGAAAGATCCTCCGGAAGAGCGAAACGGCCAGCAACAGCGGTCGCAGCAGCAACCGCGGGCGATACCAGGTGGGTTCGGCCTCCTCGGCCTTGGCGGCCTTCGAAGTTTCGATTCGACGTGCTTGCCGAACGTTCGCCTGGTGTGAGCTTGTCGGGGTTCATCGCAAGGCACATTGAGCAGCCGGGCTCTCGCCAGTCGGCGCCGGCTGCGGTGAAGACGTCGTGGAGGCCCTCGGCTTCAGCCTGTGCTTTCACCCGGTGAGATCCAGGGACGATCATCACGCGAGGAACCGTTACTGAACGACCATCGAGAACCGCGGCTGCTGCCCGAAGATCTTCGATGCGACTGTTGGTGCATGAGCCGATGAACACTGTGTCGACTGCGACGTCACGCATTGACATCCCGGGTTCGAGACCCATGTAGTCGAGGGAGCGGCGAACCGTTTCTTGGGTCGTTGGGTCGTCGAAATCTTCCGGAGCGGGAACATTTCCATCGATGGAGGTGACCTGCGCCGGATTGGTTCCCCAGGTGACTTGCGGGCGAATCGTTGCGGCATCGATGACAACTTCTTTATCCCACGCTGCTCCGTCGTCGGTTGCAAGGGTTGACCAGTCGGCAACTGCTGTATCCCACGCATCTCCGGTCGGCGCATGATCGCGTCCCTTGAGATAGTTGAAGGTGGTCTCGTCTGGGGCGATGAGACCCGCCTTAGCCCCGGCCTCAATCGACATATTGCAGACCGTCATTCGGCCTTCCATTGAGAGCGAAGTGATTGCCGATCCGCGATATTCGATGACATGGCCAATGCCGCCGCCAGTGCCAATGTGGCCGATGATGGCCAGCACAACATCTTTTGCGGTTACGCCTGGCTGCAGCTCTCCCTCAACACTGACCGACATCCACTTCGGCCTGCTCTGCGGCAGTGTTTGAGTGGCGAGCACGTGCTCTACTTCGCTCGTTCCGATGCCGAAGGCGAGAGCGCCGAACGCCCCGTGTGTTGCGGTGTGGCTGTCGCCGCAGACGATCGTCGTCCCGGGAAGTGTTCGGCCTTGTTCAGGGCTGATGACATGCACGATGCCTTGCCCTTCGTTGCCCATCGGATAGTTGACGATGCCGAATTCGTCGGTGTTGACGCGAAGTGTTTCAACCTGTTTTGCAGAAATCGGGTCGGCGATCGGCTGATCGATGTCTTCGGTTGGCACGTTGTGGTCTTCGGTCGCAATGGTGAGTTCGGGCCGGCGAACGGTGCGGCCACTCATTCGAAGCCCGTCGAAGGCCTGTGGGCTTGTGACCTCATGAATGAGGTGGAGGTCGATATACAGCAGGTCGGCCTCACCCGGACTTGAGGTGACGAGGTGACGTTGCCAGATCTTTTCAGGCAGTGTCATCGGACGTTCGGTCGTCATGTCGATTCGTTTCCGTTCTTTCTTGCTAATCACTTGGTGGCGCACCGGCGCTCAACTCAACAGATTGAATCTACCCGGATAGCTCTCTCGCCAATGCGGCGGCCGGTCAGTATGCGCCAGCGAGTTCGACGACGAGAAGAATCGGTGTTCCGCCATCAAGATTGAGTTCGGGAATGCCCTCATCGCCGAACGCAAGATCAGAGGGCACCGACATCGCTCGAATACCCCCCACCGCCATGCCTTGAATTCCTTCGAAGAGCCCGGCGATGGAATAGCCCTCAATAACCTCGATGAGTGTTGGCTGACCTTCGGACCATGTTTCGAAGATCACCTCGCCAGACTCTGCATTGGCGATCATGAGGTGAACGATCGCGCTGTCGCCCACGGCGATCGTTGCGCCGTCGCCGATCGAGAGATCAACGACTTCGAGATCGGAAGTTGGGGGGTACTCGGCGGTGTCAATCTCGGGGATGTCATCAGGCGTTGTCGTGGCAACAACCGCTCGAACCTCCAGCATGAAGGTAAGGGCATCACCGGCTTCGATCACGCCTCCCGGTGGAGTATCTCCATAGGCCATGTCAGCTGGAATGTCGAGCCTGCGTTGGCCGCCGGCTTGCGCACCGATGAGGCCCTCGTCCCAGCCACTGATGACCGATCCGACGCCGACGGTGAATGCGATTGGTTGCCCGCGGTCGTAACTGTTGTCGAATTCGACTCCATTCTCTGAGCGGATACCGGTGTAGTCGACCCACACCGTGTCGCCTTCGGCAATCGCACGTCCAGTTCCGTCGGTGATGTCGGTGATGATGAGTTCTGTCGGAGTGCTGTCTGGTGGGAGAACCTCGGGACGCTCGACCGAAACGGCCTCGGTGGTTGTCGTCGCTTGAATTGGTTCGAGTGACACTTCGGTCACGTCGGTATCGGGAGCGGTGTCAGGTGAGTCAGAGCCTCCGCAGGCGGCGAGAGTGACGAGCGCGGCAATGGCCACCGACATGTGGCGAGGGGGTTTAACCATGAGATCGACCGTACCGGCGATGACTACGACTTTGTGTTCGCGGCGTTGGTTTTTAGCCACTCCGCCTCGGCCTCACCCAATGGCGTGCTCGGAGGTGACTGCATGAATGGCCATAGCTCTTCAGCGATTGCCCGATAGTTGCCGCTGGCGTTCAGATCGCCGAGAAGTGCATAGAGCCCGAGGTTGATGCGCTGGATAAAGACGAATGCTCGAGGAACTGACGCATATTGCGAGATAGGGCTAGAGCGGTCAAATGTGTGGCGCACAATGCCCGAGGCGTATTCGGGGGTCCATGTGATGCTGCGATGCTGCGAAATCGGTTCGTAAAACCGAGAGAAATAGGTGCCGACATCAGCGGTGTCGACCGGGGCGTCAGGTTGCAGCATGCCGGCACCTTCAAGGATGGTGCGGAAACCCGGGACATCGTGTTCGACGGCGGCGAGGCGCACCATCGTTTCGAAGGTCGCCATTTCATCGACGGTGAAGTCTTTGACGAGTCCGAAATCTAGGAAGGTGACCTTGCCGTCACGGTGAAAGATGTAGTTCCCAGGGTGGGGGTCGCCATTGAATGAGCGCAGCCGGTAAAGGCTGCGAAACACAAACCGGAACATCGTTTCGGCGATCGCATCGCGCTCGTCTTGATCCCAGTCGAGCACTTCGCTCCACGTATGGCCGCTGATGAGTTCGGTTGTGAGGACCCGACTTGAGGAGAACTCTGGCACGACGTCGGGAATTGAGATGGTCGGGTGTCCTCGGTAGAAGTCGGCAAAGCGCTGTTGGTTGGCCGCTTCACGGCGGTAATCGAGTTCTTCGGTGAGCCGGTCTTTGATTTCTTCCACCATGTCGGCTGGATCGAGGCCGCCGAACCCTTGCTTCAAGATGGTGCCGAGAATGTTGGCGTTCTTGAGGTCAGCGGCGATGGCTGTGTCAACTCCGGGGTACTGCACTTTGACTGCGACCGCACGTTCTTCACCGGTCGCTTTGTCGATGATGATGGCGCGGTGTACTTGCCCGATTGACGCAGCAGCGATGGGTGTGGGGTCCCACTCAGCGAACAGTTGATCGGGAGCAGCGCCGAGTTCTTCTGCAACTACCGCACTTGCAAGTTCAGCACTCATCGGAGGCGCACTGTTTTGCAGCGTCGCAAGAGCAGCTCTGAGAGGCTCGGGCAAGGCATCGTCGAGGTACGACGCCATCTGACCCAGTTTCATCAGGGCGCCCTTCATCTGGCCGAGTTCTTCGGTGACGTGCTGGGCGGTTGCGATCTGCTTTTTGGTGTCGAGTTCTGAGCGGCGCTCTGCGTCAGCAAACACCTTTCGCGCTGCGGTGCCAAGGTGAGTGACTCCAACTTTCGCCCCTAAGCGCGCAACGCGGGCAGAGCGACCGACCCACTTCGTGCTGTTGGGCCCCGATGGGCGACTCATGGTGTGTTGTTCGAACGTTGTGCCACGTTGTCGATGGCTCGAACGAGTGTCGGGACAAATCGGTCAGCATGAGCGACGATGGCATCGTGCTCACCCTTTACTCGGAACACCTCGGCTTGAGGGATGAGTTCAAGCAGCTTGATCTGACGCGACTTCGGAACGACTGGATCATCAAGCGTGACGATGACTGCAGTCGGAACATCAACTGTGTGTGCCCATTCGAGAGATGAGAATTGTCCAACCGCGTGCCCAGCTTCGAGCACCATGCGCCAGTCGTGTTGAGCAGCCTGGGCAACCGCCCATGGCCCCCACGATTCTGATTTGCGTTGTAGATAGAACTGCTCGCTAAACCAGTCGCGGGCTTGGCCGGGGGTGAGTCGAGCGAGGGTTGCGAGGCCATTGAGCCCCATGAAGCTCAGGCGTTCTTCTCGTCGTTCCGAAAAGTGCGGAGCGGTTGCGCATAAGACGAGCCCGTTGACTCGGGTGGGGTGTTGTTTCCATAACAGTTGAGCGATCGTGCCACCCATTGAGTACCCGACCCCGATGAGTTCGTCGATGCCGAGCGCATCGGCGACGCGGATGACATCATCGGCGCAGTCTTCGAGACGGAACGACTTTTTCGTGCGGAGACCAGTTCCGTGCCCTCGTTGGTCGAAGGCAAGCACCGAGAAATGCTGGGAGAGCATCTCGTAGGCCGTGAAGTAATTGATGTCGGCGCTTGCGGTCCACCCGTGCATCAGTGCGACGGTTGGTGCTCCGGCAGGGCCCTGCACATGACGAACCTGGAGTTCGCCGAGATCTGCAAGGTCAACTGTTGTAGCAGGGGGCAGCGGTGGAGCCGGTATTTCGGCTTCTTGTGCGTTGTCAAGGGTTGTCAGGGGGATCACCACCCGGTGGGGGTTCTAGAGATCGTCAATGGAAAGGATCTCTACTTGTAACATCCCGTTCGGGCCCTCGTATTCCAACGGGCCGGGCGATGATGTTCCTTCGAGTGCATCTCCGAGCGGGGAGCCGGGCCCGACAATGGTGATATCGGCTGGAAGTCCGTCTCGCTCTTCTTGGCTGCCGATGACAAATCGTTCGGCCATGTCGGCATCATCGCCCTCATAGATCATGGTGAAGACCTTCCGGGCACCGTCGACGACGGTTGCGTTTTCGAGCAGGTGCTCAAGTTGCCGGATGCGCCCTTCCATGTGTCCTTGTTTGTCTTTGGCAGCGTGGTATCCGGCGTTTTCTTTGAGGTCGCCCTCGGCGCGGGCCAGTTCGATTTCTTCGGCGACTTCAATGCGGCCGCGGGTGGAGAGATCTTCGTATTCTGCTTTGAGGCGCTCGTAGGCATCTCGTGAGAGTTGCTCGCTCATGCTTTCACGATACCCGAGTGTCGAACGCTCGTTATTGCGTCGAGGTGGTTCGAACTGGTGAAGAACCCTTGAGAGCCGCATGCGAGCACGCTCATCTGGAATACTGAGGTCCGTGCGGAACCCAGTTGCAGTGGCTGTTCTTTCGGTTATCACAACCGGTCTTTTTTCGGGTTGTGGCGGATCAACCACGGTTGTGGATGATTCGGAGCCAAAGGTCTTGCAGGAGGTGTGCAGGCCCCCAGAGATGGGTTCACGGCCAATTAAGGGAGTTCTGTACGACGATGGATCGATCACGTGGGTTCAGCCCATGGAGTTCTGCGACTGACCATCGGCAGTCAACCGACGCTCTCGTCCACAGTTGAAGGTGCATAGGCGTGCAGGCGCAGAAGTGACGTGAGCTATTCGGAAGTGCGTCCGGTGGGCAGAAGGTCGCAACGCTTCGAAATCGGTCAAAGCGCTTTCACGACCCGTAGCCTGCTGGAATGGCTTATCGCATTGCAGTAGTTGGGGGAGACGGCATTGGCCCGGAGGTCACCGCCGAGGCCCTGAAAGTCGTCCGAGCTTCAGGTGTTGAGATCGATACCGTCGAATTTGAGTTGGGTGGTGCTCGATATCTCGATGATGGCGAAATTCTCTCAGACGAAACCCTCGAAGAATTACGTGCCTTCGATGCGATCCTTCTTGGAGCAGTCGGTGACCCTCGGGTTCCGCCCGGAGTCATCGAGCGAGGTCTGTTGCTGAAGATGCGGTTCGAGCTTGACCTTTATGTGAACCAGCGCCCATTTATCGGTACTGCTCCGGGCCACAGCCGTCCGCATGACTTCGTGGTGATCCGCGAAAACACCGAAGGACCATATGTCGGTGAAGGCGGTGTGCTTCGAAAGGGAACCCCTAATGAGGTGGCAACGCAGGGATCGGTGAACACTCGGCTCGGTGTTGAACGATGCGTGCGTTACGCATTTGAACTTGCAATGCAGCGCGAGCGTAAACACGTCACCCTTGTGCATAAAACGAATGTGCTCACGTTTTCAGGTGACCTCTGGGAACGCACCTTTGATGCGGTGGCATCGGAGTATCCGCAGATCGAAACTGCCTACAACCATGTCGATGCGGCATGCATCTACTTCGTGCAGGACCCGCATCGTTACGACGTTGTTGTAACCGACAACCTGTTCGGCGACATTCTCACCGACCTGGGTGGTGCCGTATCTGGTGGTATCGGCCTTGCGTCATCGGCCAACCTCAACCCCTCGCGGACGGGGCCGTCAATGTTTGAGCCGGTGCACGGATCTGCTCCCGACATCGCAGGAACCGGCGTCGCAAACCCAACAGCGGCTGTACTCTCAGCCGCTCTTATGCTCGACTTCCTCGGTGAGGCCGATGCAGCGCGCCGTATCGAAGCGGCATGCGCTGAGGTTCCGACTGAAGGAACCGTTGCGATCGGTGACATGATCGCCTCACGCGTTTCGTCTTGAGCGAAACATCGAATACCAGTTTCAACGTTTGAAAGACTGCTGAAATGCCCATTACCGCAACACCAAAAATCTGGATGAACGGCTCGCTCGTCGACTGGGCAGACGCGAACGTGCACATCCTCACCCACACGCTTCATTACGGAATGGGTGTATTCGAGGGCATCCGTGCCTATGAGACCGCCGACGGACCTGCGGTGTTTCGCTTGACCGAGCACATCGAGCGGTTACATAACTCAGCGAAAATCCTTGGCATGCCGATGCCGTATTCGGTTGACGATCTCATTACTGCCACAAAAGAGACGGTGGCCTCGACGGGCCTCGATTCGTGTTACATCCGACCGATTGCCTACCTCGGGTACGGTGAAATGGGGCTTAACACTCTTCCGTGCACCGTTGACGTTGCGATCGCATGCTGGCCGTGGGGTGCCTATCTGGGTGATGACGCAGTGGAGAAGGGCGTTCGCCTGAAGACATCTTCATGGACTCGTCACGATCACAACACGATGCCACCTGCCGCGAAGACCACAGGCAACTACGTGAATTCATCGCTGGCAAAAGTCGAGGCACTTCAGGCTGGATACGACGAGGCCGTGATGTTGGCACCGAACGGACTGGTCGCAGAATGCTCTGGTGAGAACCTCTTTGTGGCTCGCCATGGAACGTTGCTGACGCCGCCACTGTCTGCCGGTGCCCTCGAAGGCATTACACAGAACACGGTGATGACTATTGCCGCGGATCTCGGGTTTGAAGCCCGCACCGACAACTTGGCGCGCAGCGACCTCTACATCGCTGAGGAAGCATTTGTGGTCGGCACTGCTGCAGAAGTGTCATCGGTGAACTCTGTTGATGACAGAGAGATCCCGTGCCCGGGCCCGATGACACGGGCGATTGCAGAGACGTACGGCGACGCAGTTCGGGGCAAGGTTGACCGTTACCGGCACTGGTGCGAACTCGTCGGTTGATGAACCCGCCAGCTGCTGTGTTGGCACCCAGCCAGATTACGAAATCGCTGCTTCGAGCTGTCTGATAAATGCCGAGTGATCGGCGTGCATCACCACGACGGCGTTCTGCTCTCTCCCTGTGAAACCGAGAAGGTCCATGACCACCATGCCTCTCGTGGGGCCTTCGGCGCATTCGGTGACCAGGTTGAGATGTCGCGTCTGTGTCGCAATGGACGGATCAATTGCATATGCCATGGCAATCGGGTCGGGCATATCAAAACCGGCAAGTTTTGTATCTCGCGCACAGAATTCGGCCACGATCCGTTGAATATCGATGGTGAATTCGGCGAGTGGAGTTCCGATGCTTCGCAGACGATTGGCTTCCTCGGGAACGATGACCGCGTCGCGTCGAGAGATATCCCAGCCGACGAATTCGAGTGGTAGACCAGACTCCAAGACGATCTGAACGGCATGTGGGTCAACCCACATATTGAACTCAGCGACAGGATTCACATTGCCGATGTGATCGGCTGCTGCACCCATGAGGACGACACGCGAAATTCTGTCGGCAATCGAGGGATCTCTCTGGATAGCGAGCGCAATATTGGTGAGGGGGCCGAGGGTGACGAGGGTGAGTTCGCCGGCGTATTCAGTCGACGCTTCCAAGAGTGCGTCGACGGCGTGACCCTCGTTCGGAGCGCGGCCGGTGAGCGGTAGTCCGATGTCGCCCATGCCGTCGTCGCCGTGCACGTGCTGGGCGGTGCCGAGTTCGTAGATGAGCGGGCGATCTGCGCCGGCGTACACCGGCACATCGGTGCGGCCGCAGAGTTCTCTTGTGTACAGCGCATTTTGTAGCGCCGATGCAAGCGGGACATTGCCTGCAACTACACCGATACCAACAATGTTGATGTCGTCACGTGCAAAGGCCATCACGAGGGCGACGGCATCATCACTTGCAGTGTCGGTGTCAATGAAGAACGGGCGCAAAGTTGACATAGGTTGCGACTCTACGCGAGACGTAAGTTGGTCATCGGTTTCAACGGTTACTGGCCGAGATCTCGACGCCGAGCGGCGATTCCTCCGAGCGCCTCCATAACGAGTCGGTGAGCAACATTTACGGTGAGTTCACTGACGTCGTACGCCGGTGCCACTTCAACGACATCCATACCAACGACGTTGTGCTCCCGGGCGAGTTGACGAACGATTCGAAGAATGTCGCTGGTCGCAATTCCCCCGGGTTCAGGTGTCCCTGTGCCTGGTGCGAATGAGGGGTCGAGGCTGTCGACATCGACCGAGATGTAGAGATGGTCAGCAGATGCCAACGCTTCGCTCACTGCGTCGTCCATCACCGCTTTAAAGCCGCGATCCCATATTTCTTGCATCGTGTGCCACACCATGCCTTGCTCTCGCATCCAATCGAATGTGTCTGCCGGAGGCCAGTAACCACGGAGACCGACCTGTACGAAACGGTCGCCAGGAATTGCCCCAGATTCGATCAGCCTGCGCATAGGTGTGCCATGGCTTGCAAGGTTGCCGTCGATGATGTCGGCGGTATCGGCGTGAGCGTCGAAATGAACGATGCCGACGTTGCCGTAGCCGTGGACGTCGGCGACCGCAGTGGCAGCTGGCCAGGTGATGGTGTGGTCGCCTCCGAGCGTGATGGGGATGATGCCGCGTCGGGCAACCTCGTGCACCCGGTGGCGGATGTTGGCGAGGCTTTGGTCGGTATTGCCGTGAGGGCAGTGGGCGTCACCGGCGTCGACAACGGTGAGGTGGTCGAAAATCTCGAGGTCAAGGTCGATGTGATAGGTGCCTGATTCGTAGGCCGATGTTCTGATGGAACGTGGTCCGAATCGCGCGCCGGGACGATTGGTGGTGCCGATGTCGAATGGGGCACCCACGATGGCAACGTCGGGCTTCCATCGGTCGAGGTCTTCAAGATCTGGAACAAAGGGTTGTTGCGCAAATGTCGACAAACCACCAAAGACATAGCCGAGGTCGAGCTGTTCGCGCATCCCCGGGCTCAAGAGTTCGTCCCGATTCGGCAGTTCTTCGCTCATAGCAAGAGGGTAGTTGGTGAAGCGCTGTTGTGGCGCTGCCGCTGAGGTTGCTGGGGTCGGGGAGATGGTGTCGGTTATCCGCAAGTGATCCACAAGGTGGCTCGGTTTTTCCACCGGTTATCCACAGTTGTGGCGTGTCGTTTCCGGGCCGATTGTTGATGAGAAGTTGACGATGACATCTGTGCCGTATTTAATAGAGGCGATGATTCATCACATCGCCGCCGGAATTATTATTTGTTAGAGCACACTTCACCGTGTGCTCGTTTTGCCGCCCTCGGGCGGCATTTTCAGTTTTCGGGCCGATACTGATACCAACAACACATAGAGGACAACTCACATGAGCACTCCAACAACAACCGATCAGCGCAGTATCGAAATTTTTGACACCACGCTGCGCGATGGTCTTCAAGTTGAAGGCGTCACCGCAACGGTCGATGACAAACTCGTAATCGCCGAGCAACTCGACTCACTCGGTGTTCATTTCATTGAAGGCGGATGGCCGGGCGCAAACCCGAAAGACATTGAGTTCTTTCAGCGTGCCGCAAAAGAACTCAACCTTTCGACGAGCACCTTTGTCGCATTCGGTTCAACCCGTCGCCCACGCGGGAAAGTAGACGACGACCCGACGTTGCGTAATCTGCTCGACGCCGACACGTCAGCAGTGTGCATCGTTGCGAAAAGCTGGGACTATCACGTCACCGAGGCGCTACAAACCACCCTCGAAGAAGGCACCGCAATGATTGCTGACTCGGTCGAATACCTCGTCGGTAACGATCGTCGGGTGCTTGTCGATATGGAGCACTTTTTCGACGGTTTCAAGCACAACCCCGAATTTGCCTTTCGAGCGTTAGAAGCAGCGATCGTCAAGGGTGCGACCCATGTGGTTCTCTGCGACACGAATGGCGGCTCACTGCCTCATGAGGTTGAAGACATCGTGGCCCAGGTCTATGCACACATCGGTAACGATGCAACGATCGGAATTCACTGCCATGACGACACCGGATGCGCGGTCGCAAACTCGATGGCGGCAGTTCGAGCTGGTGCGGGCCACGTGCAAGGCACCTTGAATGGTCTGGGTGAGCGCACTGGCAACGCAAACCTGACGACGATCATCCCGAACCTTCAATTGAAGCAGGGCTACTCCTGCCTTCCTCAAGATCGTCTCGTTCGCCTCGCTCCGGTTTCGCATCGCATCGCAGAAACCCTCAACCGAGCGGTGAATCCTCAGGCGCCATATGTTGGAACTTCCGCATTCGCACATAAAGCTGGTCTGCACGTCAGTGCGATTGCGCGGGCACGAGATGCGTACGAGCACGTTGACCCAGAGCAGGTCGGAAATGGCACGAGGTTTGTCGTCTCAGAAATGGCTGGCCGCGCCACCATTCAAATCAAAGCAGAGCAACTCGGAATTGATCTCGATGGCCCAGCGATCAACCAGGTGGTCGACGACCTCAAGCGCCTCGAACATGAGGGGTACCAGTTCGAGGCCGCTGATGCCTCGCTCGAACTTCTCATGCGCAGAGCAACCGGCTGGGAACAGGACTACTTCGATGTCGAGTCGATGCGAGTAATTACCGATGAATCGGCAGATGGGCCGTTTAACACTGAAGCCACGGTGAAGGTGTGGGTTCAGGGTGACCGCCATGTGCACACCGCAGAAGGAAACGGTCCGGTCAACGCAATCGACACTGCGTTGCGTCGGGCGATCAGTGGCGCATACCCGCAGCTCGAGCAGGTTCACCTCACCGACTACAAGGTACGAATTCTTGATGGAGGAGAGGCGACAGGGGCGGTGACCCGAGTGCTCATCAGCGCGACCGATGGTCGAACCGACTGGACGACAATTGGAGTGAGCCCGAACATTATCGAGGCCTCATGGCGAGCACTGTCAGAAAGCATCGTGTACGGCCTGCTTCGCGGGTAAAACATTGTTATGGCAGCACCTCGTTTCGCCCCCTCCCGTCGTCGAAGTGACCCGTTTTACGAGTCACCGGACGTCGTTCCTGCATCATGGTCGACAGATCGGCCAGCGGAAATCGAAGGATTGCAGCCGGTAGGTCCATCTCTGGGCTATCCGGGGCCAGACCAAGGTTTTATCCTCACTATCGCACAGCGACTGCGCCCCCGCATCTGCACGCAATCGGGCGAGCACATCGATGACGCCATCAACGGCAGTATCGGTATTGCGCTTCGGAGGGCTTCGATGATGAGCCGGGCGCCGGTTGTTCATGACCTCACGATTGCGCTCACCATCTGGGGCTGGTTCGACACGAATCCGCCAGCAGAGCTCGTCAAGATCAGGTCTGACGTATTTGCTGGCCTTCGCAATCTCGGTCATCACTACGGTGCAGCCCGCCGGCTCGTTGACGCAGTCCCAGAGTCAACGTTGCGGGCAACACCCGATCAGATCTCACTGCTCTACCCGGCGCAGTGGAAGGTCCTCTCAGGCGCTGACACGCTCGAAAACGATCAGGTCTAACAGCGATCGACGGTGGCGGTCTAACGTGAACTCATGACCCAAGAAGGATCCGCCGCACCAAACATCAAGTTGCTCAACCAAGATGGTGACACTGTCGCGTTGTCGTCGTTTAAGGGGCGCAAGGTTCTCATCTACTTCTATCCAAAAGCAGATACCCCGGGATGTACAACGCAATCGTGTGCCCTTCGAGATATCGCAGAGGAAATTGGCGACACCGTCATTATCGGCATTAGTCCAGACGCGCCGGCGAAACTCAAAAAGTTTGACGACAAGTATTCCTTGGGTTTCACGCTGCTCTCCGATGAGGATCACGCTGTCGCCGAACAGTTCGGCGTTTGGGTCGAAAAGTCGATGTATGGACGCAAGTACATGGGTGTTCAGCGGTCATCATTCCTCATCGACGAGAAGGGGCGCATTGAACGTGCGTGGTCAAAGATCAGCCCGAAAGACACCCCTACCCAGTTGCTGAAAGCACTCGGCTGAACCGAAGAGCGGATCATTCAAGTAATGGTTGATGATGCTCTGAGCGAGATCCGGCGCATTGTCGGCGAGCAACACGTCATCTCCGGCGACGACACCGCTGCGCACGTCGTCGATTGGACCGGAAGGTATGTCGGAACAACTCCGGCTGTCGTCCGGCCTGGCTCAACTGCGGAGGTGGCTGATGTCATTCGTGTGTGCGGTGAGCGTGCGGTCGCCGTCATCCCTCAGGGCGGAAATACAGGGATGGTCGGCGGGAGTGTCCCGCTCAACGGCGAAATTGTGTTGAGCATGCAACGGTTGAACACAATCGGTAATGTCGACCGACTCGCATTGCAGGTGAGCGTCGACGCTGGTGTCACCATCGAGCAGTTGCAGACCGCAGTGGCATCACACGGGTTGCGTTACGGAGTTGATTTCGGTGGACGTGGCTCGGCAACCGTCGGAGGAACGATCGCGACGAATGCTGGTGGTCTGAACGTGTTGCGCCATGGAATGACCCGAGCACAGGTCATCGGTGTTGAGGTCGTGCTCGGAACCGGAGAGATTATCGATCTCATGTCCGGTTTGGTGAAGAACAACACCGGCTATTCGATCCCCGACATGATGTGCGGCTCAGAGGGAACGCTAGGAGTGATCACCAAGGCGCGTCTTCGACTCATTGCTGACCAACCATTCCGTCAGACGGCGTTGCTCGCCTTCGACAATGTCGACGCAGCTGTCGCAGCGACCGCTCAGTTGCGGGTGGCGCTGCCTGGTCTTGAGGCTGCCGAACTTATGCTCGCCGACGGAGTGAGCCTCGTCTGTGAAGAGTTCGAACTCTCGGCTCCGCTTGGCGGAACACACCCGGTGTTCCTGCTCGTAGAGACTGCATCGGAGAGCGATGACCTCGAGCGACTCATTCAACATGTCGCTGAACTCGACGGAGTTGCCGACACCGCAATTGCCGCAGATGAACGCCAACGACAGTTGCTATGGCGTTTGCGCGATGACCATACGACTGCAATTAATCGTGTCGGAGTGCCGTGCAAGTTTGATGTCACATTGCCCCATGACCAAATTGCTGCGTTCATCCCAGAAGTGAAGAACCTCATCGCGGCGTTGGCTCCGACGTCGACGACGTGGATTTTCGGCCACGTCGGCGACGGAAACCTCCATGTCAACGTCACCGGACTCGACGGCGACGATGTTCTTGACAAGTCGGTGTATGAACTGGTGATTGCAATGGGAGGGTCGATCAGCGCCGAGCACGGCATCGGTACCGCCAAATCGGCATACCTTCCGATGCAGCGTTCAGCCGCCGAACTCAACCTGATGCGGGGATTGAAAGCGGTGTGTGACCCGAACGGGATTCTTAACCCGTCGGTGATCTTCGATCAGTAACTCTCGAAGCTGAGAGGTATCACGAGGCGTCGCTTGCGTGGGCCTTCAAGATATCGAGGTCGACGTATTCAAGCGCTGACATATGGGTTGCCGCGAGCACGACTTGGCACGCGTGTCCGGCCTCATAGGCCTCAACCCAGCGTGATGCGCATACGCACCATCGGTCTCCGTCTCGAAGCCCAGGGAATCCGTACATCGGCATCGGTGTGGAAAGGTCGTTGCCACAACTTGCCGAGAAGGCCAGGAAATCATCGGTGACGACACAGCAGATGACATGCATGCCGGGGTCATCGCCAAAATTGTCACAGCACCCAGTTCTCCGGTACCCGGTGAGAGGGTCGAGCGAACATTCTTCGAGTTCGGTTCCAAGCACGTTGAGTTGAGTCACGGTTACATCTCAGCATGTTTCGGGTCGCCACTGCCGACCGAGTGGCGATTATTGGCCGGATCGGGCTAACTCAGGGTGATACCAAAGATTTGCCCGATGACGTAGGTCGCGCCACAGGCGACGAGCACGATGAGTATTTGCCGAGTTGCAGCCCAGACCAATGGGCGTTCGGCAAATTTGCCGACGACGGCACCGACGATGCCGGCAGCCACCACACCGAGCACAAGCGAAGAGATGGTCGCTGCTGTGCCTGAGCCAATGAACCATGGGATCAGGGGCAACAGTGCACCAATGATGAATGAGAGAAGCGAGAGCACAGCGGCTTGCAGTGCCGATGGGAGAGCGCTTGGGTCGATCCCGAACTCTTCACGAGCGTGTACTGCTAATGCGTTTGACGGCGACCGCATGACCTCAGCCGCAGCCTGCGCTGCACTCGCTGGTTCCATGCCGTGACCTTCATAGACCGCAGCAAGCTCTGCGGTTTCGTGTTCTGTGTTGTGTTGGAGCTCTCGTAACTCGATATCGAGCTCACGCTGCACGAGGTCGTTCTGTGCGGAGATGCTGACCCATTCGCCTGCTGCCATCGAAATGGCGCCCGCTACCGCACCGGCCAAACCTGCAAGACGCACGATGGTGGAGTCAACACCGCTTGCGGCAAACCCAAGAATGAGTGAGACATTTGAAACCAAGCCGTCGTTGATTCCGAAGACAGCGGCTCGAGCGAGACCACCAGACACGGAGCGGTGATTTTCGTGTGGAGCGTGCGCAGCCATGTCTGAGATCGTAATCGGGTGAGGGGACTCAGCAATACCGTGCCGGTAACGTCTGCAAGTAATGAATGCTTCAGGTCCGCGTTTTCGTTTCGCTCCATCGCCAACAGGGTTCTTCCATGTTGGAGGCGCCCGAACCGCGTTGTTTAACTGGGCGCTTGCCCAGTCAACCGGTGGAACATTCGTGCTCCGGATCGAAGACACCGATGAGGCTCGTAACCGACCTGAATGGACCGATGGCATCTTGTCGGCTCTCGAGTGGCTTGGTATTGACTCGGCAAGCCCCGCATTCGAAGGACCGTATTTTCAGAGCAACTATTCTGACGAGCACCTTCGAGCGGCGACGCAACTGTATGAGTCGGGTCACGCCTATTACTGCGAGATGTCACCAACAGACATCGAAGAACGAGCGGCTGCTGAAGGTGTCACCGGGTACAACGGATGGTCTCGTGACCTCGGTCTTGAGCCTGGCGCCGGGCGGGTGCTGAGATTTCGGGTGCCGGAGGGAAGCACGATCGTTCGTGACGCAGTGCGAGGTGATGTCGAATTCGATCAGTCGGTCATTGAAGATTTTGTTCTCGTGCGCAGCAATGGAACCCCTGTGTTCAACTTGGCGAACGTCGTCGATGACATGTCGATGGGCATCACCAATGTCATTAGAGCCGAAGAGCATTTGCCGAATACCCCAAAACAGCAGATGCTGTGGGCTGCGCTCGACCGCGAGCCGCCCGTATGGGGTCACGTTCCGGTGCTCGTGAATGAGCAACGGAAAAAGCTCTCAAAACGTCGCGACAAGGTTGCGCTTGAGCAGTACCGAGACGAGGGATACCTCGCTGATGCGATGGTGAACTATTTGATGACTTTGGGTTGGTCAGCGGGTGACGACCGTGAGATCCTCCCGTGGAATGAGATTGTCTCTTTATTTGCGCTCAACGACGTCAATCTGTCACCAGCGTTCTTCGATGTAAAGAAATTGTCAGCATTCAACGGCGAGTACATCCGAATGATGTCGAACGACGAGTTCCTCGATGCGTGCAATCCGTGGCTCCCGCCAGAGTGGGATCGATCGACATTTGCGATGATCGCCCCGCACGTCCAGCCGCGACTCGTGACATTTTCGGATGTGTCCGGCGTGGTCGACTTCATCTTTACTGGGGTTGAGTACGACGATGCCTCTTGGGAAAAAGTGATGACAACTGACATCGCAGGTCCTCTCCTCGATGCAGCGATCGCTCGATACGCAGCCCTCGAAAACTGGCACGCAGAGGAACTGAAGGCAGTGCTCGAAGAGGTGATGGAGCCCTTCGGTCTCAAACTGGGAAAAGCTCAGGCACCTGTGCGCGTCGCTGTCACCGGAAGAACAGTGGGTCCTCCGCTTTTTGAGTCGCTCGAAGTACTCGGGCAACAGGAAACCCTCGAGCGAATGCGCGTTGCGAGGAGTCGAATCTCGACGTGACCGGTCGAACGATGCGCCGTTCAGCGCTCTGGTTGTTGGCGATCACAACGCTGTACCTGCTCATCACTCTTGCTCAAGTGGTGCTCGCCGGGCGGCAGAAACCCCCTGCTGAAGCCGACGCGGTCGTTGTTCTTGGAGCCGCACAATATGACGGTCGTCCATCACCGCAGTTGGAAGGCCGACTGATCACGGCTATCGACCTGTGGCTTGACGGCGCCGTCGATACGTTTATCGTGACGGGTGGCAGCCAGGAGGGTGACAGGTTCACCGAAGCGGAAACCTCGAAACGTTTCGCGCTTGAGAATGGAGTTTCCGACGACAGCATCTTGTTTGAAGATGTGGGAACGACCACGTGGGAAAGCATCCAAGGCGTGGCCTCCCTCGTCGAGAGGCACGACATCGGTTCTGTCATCATCGTGACCGATCCCTATCACGCCAAGCGCGCGTCACTCATCGCACAGCGATCGGGCATAAATGTCGTTGGTGTTGCTCCTGTGAGCGACTCGGTCGTTGGTGGAGTGACCTCCGTGCGCCGCCACCTCGTTGAGACCGCAGGAGTCGCGCTGGGCAGAATCGTTGGGTTCGAGCAGATCAGTGGGCGAGGTTAAGCAGGGTTGGTGGGAACGAGGCGAGCGATACAATCCGAGTGTCCAGTGGGGTGTGGTGTAATTGGCAACACGGCAGTTTCTGGTTCTGCTATTCGGGGTTCGAGTCCCTGCACCCCAACCACACGATGGCCGGTCACATCGACCGGCCATCGCCATGTTCGGGCGGTGTCGTCGTCCGTCACCGGTGATAGCGTTTGCGCCGCTGCTTGGCCCGTTCGTCTAGTGGCCTAGGACACCACCCTCTCAAGGTGGCGGCACGGGTTCGAATCCCGTACGGGCTGCCAAGTCGGTTATATCCGAACGATTCTCTGGGTCACCCATTCAGGGTGGCCCAGTGGCGGTTTTCGGTGCGTGTCGATGTTTCTGGCGATGGTCTCAATGCGTTCAGAGTCCAACGGCGTTGACACCGTATTCTGCTTCGCTTTGTGAGAAATCGTCGAAGAGGAGTTGATTGATGAGTTCTTGTCGAGTGAACTCCGCAAAGTCGAGGTAACTCTGCGCAACACGGGATGCTTGGTCATTCCAGTCAGCGTTCTGAGCATCCGCACCGAAGGTCGCCTCAGAGTTTGTGTAACCCTCATATTCGAGTTGATCGATCAAACCTTGTCGAGAGAACCCGCCGAAACTCAACAGATCCTTCGCCGACTGTGATGCTTGCTCGTTCCAGTCAGCGTTCTGAGCATCCACTCCGAAGGTCGCCTCAGAGTTTGTGTAACCGTCAAATTCAAGTTGCTCGATGAGCCATTGTCGGGAGAACTCGGTGAACCCGAGGTAGCTCTCTGCAGACCCAACAGCTTGGGCATTCCAGTCAGCTCCCTGAGCATCCACTGCTGCCGTGGCTTCCTCAGTTGTATAGCCCTCGTATTCGAGTTGGTTGATAAGTCCGTCTCTCGAGAAACTTGAATAGCGGAGGTAGCTCGCTGCCGTGTCGAACGCCTCCGACAAGTACGGCGTTGCCGTAGTTGTTGTGATGGGCGCGTTTGTCGTTGGCGCCGGCTGCGACGTGTCTTCTGAAACCATGTCGTCAACGGTTGTTGATGCGGCAGATGCAGATTCTGGTGCAGTCGCGTTCTGGTCTGAAACGATCGTCTCAACAGTCTGTGATGACAATGCGGTCGTCTCGGAGACTGGCTCCGAATTCGATGGAACTACTTCCTGCCCTTCGGAGTCTTGCTCAGCTTCGGATGCGGAAGATTGTGAACCGACGCCTTCGGTTGGAGCACTCTCTGAGGAGGACTCGTTTGATGCCTCCTCATCTTCGGTAATCGCCCCAATGACGCTGAGCGTCAAAAGAACCCCGATAGCGATAGCCACGGAGTTCCTTTTTGATTTTTCCTTCGGATTCTCATCCTCAACAGACAATGGTTCGAAAGGTGTGTCAGGGCTTGGCTCAGCAGGTGGATTCGTTTTAACGGCAGCCGATGTTTCAGTGACAACCTCGCCCGTTGCAACTTGGACCTGATCAGTCCATTCCTCGCCGTTGAAATACCGCCTCGGATAGCGGCCATAAGGATCGTCGAACCATCCTCGACTGTTCTCCATCAGACTTCACGTCCTTTTTTCGCT
>Ga0181581_10000780_pt1 | contig 24132 bp, 25 predicted proteins | sample 071ome_22_FD_132433 | JGI IMG/M metagenome (GOLD analysis project Ga0181581, IMG submission 132433) | Coastal salt marsh microbial communities from the Groves Creek Marsh, Skidaway Island, Georgia - 071404AT metaG (megahit assembly) | ecosystem: Environmental > Aquatic > Marine > Intertidal... | reverse complement strand
TATCGCTCGCCCAGAAACCGCGGTGAGCTCGAGACGCCACCCGCTGTGCGCGCCGAGGGTTTCAACCCGCTGTGCGGCGACGAAATCATCGTTTTCATCGATGTCGACGATGCCGGAGTGATCGCCGACATCGCCATCGGTGGTCAGGGTTGCTCGATCTCACAGGCGGCTGCATCGATGATGTCGGCGGCGGTGAAGGGCAAGACCATCGCCGATGCGCGTCGGTACATCGGGGCGTTCAAGGGCCTGATGAGTATTCACGAGGGCGAGATCGGTGGCGATGGCTCGGAAGCCGAGATCGGCATCACAGCCGACCTCGGTGACAGCCACGGCGTCGAACTCGGCGATCTCGAGGCACTCAAGGGTGTGGTGAAGTTTCCGGTCCGCATCAAATGTGCCACGCTCAGTTGGAACACCCTCGCCGAAGCACTGGCCGAGGCCGAGGCGTCCTGAGCGACGAAGCAGCCGAGTGCACCGGTAGGTCATCGCGAACGGCAGCACCATGATCCTCGGCCCGGTCGCTGGACTACCGTCACCGCCGTGACGACTCCGCCGGCCGGTTGGTACGACGACCCCGAGAGCCCCACACACCATCGGTTCTGGGACGGCGCGAACTGGACAGATCATCGCTCACACAAGAACGCCGATCCCCCGATCGAAGCGGCGGTGTCGAGCTCGGCGTGGAACATCTTTCCCGCAACGTTCGATGCGATCGGATCGACGTGGCGTCAGCTTCTGATCGTCTCGATCCCCAACCTCGTGATGGGAGCGGCCGCGCTGATCCTTGTGTACACGACCAACGAGGCCCTGTTCGACAGCGACGTCGCCACGCTGCTCGATCGTGTCGGCGACGGCCCCCGGCCGGTCGACGACGGTGGGGACGTCGACGATCTCGACCCACCGTTCCCGGCCTCGGTGGTGTGGATCTCGATCGTGGTCGTGACAGTCTGGTTCATCATCGGGACGCTCGTGTCGACCACGCTCCAGCGATTGTTGGCAGTATCGATGCAGGGCAACTCGGCCGATCGGCACGACGCACTCGTCGAGGCGTGGCGGCGCGTTGCCAGGGTGCTCGGCTGGTCGTTGGTGACGGTGACGACCGGCGGAGGCGTGATCGCGCTGGCCCGATTCTCGGTGACCGGATTCCTTGCGTGCCTGCCGGCGATCCTCGTTGCGACCCCGTACGCCATGGCTGCCTACCCTGCGATCGCGATCGCTCCCCGAGGACGAAGTCCGATCGCACAGGCGCGCGAGTTGTTGACCGGGCAAGTGCTGGCAGTGACCCGGCGATGCCTCGTTTACCTGGTGCTGTGGTTCGTGACGCTGTTCACCGGGCTCCTCGTCGTCCAGTTCGTCGCCGACGACATTCGCCTCACAGCTATCGGTCTTACCCTCACGATCCTGATGCAGAACGTCGTCCTGTCCGCAGGATTGGTTGCACTCTGGGTCGACTCCGGGGGTCCACTCGATCCTGTGCTCACACCCGGCCCGGCCGAACGCCCAACCTAGGACGGCGCATCGTCGAGCCGTCGACGGATTGCGACGGCAACGTCCGGCCCGACGACGGCGACGAGTTCGTCCGCCAGTTGCTCGGCGGTGGCGTGTTCACCGCTGTAGGCCTCGGGCTCCTCGGTACAACACCACGCCATCGTTGCCTCATCGCCCCAATCACGGCGAGCCCATCGGCGAAGGGTGCGCTTGCCGTCGTCGTCACGATCGACGCGCAGCGGAAGCTGTGAGCACACGAAGGGCTTCGCATCGAGCGGTCGATCGCCGTCGGCAAGCGCTTGCAGATGCAACGCACAACCGGCACCACCCGAGAACCCAGGCCGATTGAGGAAGATGCACGCGCCATCGGCAAGCGCAGTGAAGCGACGATCCTCTCGAAAGATCCCACTCGCCCGGGCCTGGTCCACGAACTGGAACCGGTCGGGATCGATCACAGCCGCAAGTGCCGAGATCAGCATCGCTTCCTCCTCGTCGACGAGTTCGACGCCAACCGAGCAGCAGCCCTGCTGCAACTCTTCGGCGGGTTCGTCGAGAATGCCCTTGCAGCCGTCACCCCAGATGCATCGCCACCGCGACCCGAGAAAGCCGAGATCGACCCGCCAGCGGGTCCCGTCGACCGGATCGACGAACTCTTCGAAGTGTTCCGACGGCACGACCACGGTTCGAGCCTAAGCCGGTACGGTTCCGAGCCGTGCAGCTCATCGACACCGGGACCCACCCCATCGCAACAGACGACTACCGCGCGCTGTGTCGCGCCGCCTTGCGACAGCACGGTGCGCTGGTGCTCGAACAGTTCTTCTCCCCCGAGATGATCGAACGATCGCTTGCAGACGCCGTCGAGCGGGAGCCCTCGGCGTTTTTCGCCGACTCGACCCACAACGTGTGGCTCACGCCGCCCGATCCGTCACGATCCGAGGGCCACTCCTACAACCGCCAAGTCGTCAGTTCGAAGGGCCTGATCGCCGACGACCAGGTCCCGACCGACTCGCCCCTGCGCGATGTCTACGGTGACGATGCCTTTCGGGCATTTCTGTGCGCCGTCCTCGACATCGACGAGATCCACCCGTACGCCGATGACCTCTCATCAATCAACGTTCACTATGCGCCCGAGGGCCGAGAACTCGGCTGGCACTTCGACAATTCATCGTTCGCAGTGACGATGCTCTTGCAGGCTCCGGTTGCCGGCGGCCGGTTCGAATATGTTCCGAATGTCCGAACCGACGAGGCAGTCCACGACCGCATCGACTCGATCCTCGACGGGTCGGTATCTGTCGAGACCCTCGCGTTCGCCCCCGGCGACCTCGTCCTCTTCCGGGGCCACGATGCCTTGCACCGCGTGACACCGACCGAGGGGACGACAACACGCGTGCTCGTCGTCTTCGCCTACAACGATCGACCGGGTGTCGGCCTCTCGACATCGGCACTTCAGACCTTCTACGGCCGCGTCGACTGACGCAGCCTCGATGTCGAGCACCACTACGCTCGACAAGTCATGCACGACGTTCCTGCAGCCTGGTACGACGACCCCGACGATCCGTCCCGATACCGCTACTGGGACGGATCGTCCTGGACCGAGCACCGGGCCCCGAAATTCGAAGGCTCCGCATCGAGTGCTCACCGCAGCGTCGTGCGGGCGACCTGGCAGCTCGGTTCACACACCGTGGGGCCGCTGCTCGGTATCGGGTTGCTTTACCTGCTTGCGCTCCTGCCCGCACTCATCGTGGTGGCAATCGGTGTCGTGCAGTCGCTCGAGCCCGGGGTCGGTGCAATCGTCGACGAGTTGACAGCGGGCACCTGGAACCCCGAATCCGACCCGAGCGACGAGGCGTTTCTCGAATCCATTCGCTGGCGCCCGACGTCCATGTTCTGGATCACCACAGCGGCAGCGGCACTGTACGTATTTCCCGTCTCGGTCCTGGCCCACAGCATCGCAATCATCCTGATGGCGAACCGGCACCGGGGCGGCTCGATGCAGTTTGCGGGAGCCTGGGTGATCGGCGTCAAGCGATTCAAACGCAACCTTGCGATCAGTTTGCTGTGGGCCGCGTGCTGGCTGACGGTCGTCGCAGCACTCGTTGCGCTTTGGGCACTTGCGGTGGTGTTGACGCCCCTCTTGCTCGCCGTCGCAGTTCCGCTCACCATCGGGGTTGTCGTCTATCTCTACCCGTTTCTGTGGCTTGCACTGACCTCGCTGTACGCCGGACCGATCGACCAGCCGCCATGGCGAACCGTGACGACACTCGTCAAGCCGCAGTGGACAGCCGTTGCCGGCCCGGTGCTCGTGATCAACCTGGTGATCGTGGGGATCAATCTTGCCAGCTCGTTCCTGACCCTGCTCCCGATTCTCGGCGTGCTGATCAGCCTTGCCGGCAGTGTTGCGCAGTGGATCGCACAGCACGGATCCGGGGTCGTGATCTGGGACCAGGTCGGCGGAGAATTCGATCCCGAGATCACCGACCCGACCTAGCCATCGACGCTCGCTGGCTCCCAGCCTGGTTTACAACAACGGGTCGGCAAAGGGGTCGTCAGGCAACCCTGCACTCCCGCCCGGAGCGGATGCCGTGACCCAACGCTCGTAGCCGGTTTCTTCGAGTTCGTCGGCCAGAGTCGGCCCGCCTGATTCCTGGATCTTGCCGTCGGCGAACACATGGACCGTGTCGGGCTCGAGTTGCTCGAACAGTCGGCTGTAGTGCGTGATTGCAAGCACGCCGAGCCCATCCTCCGATGTCGCTTCCTCGACCCGCTGACTGACCTGGCGAAGCGCATCGACATCGAGCCCCGAATCGAGTTCGTCGAGAATCGCAAAAGCGGGACGCAGCACCCCGAGTTGCAGTGTCTCGTTGCGCTTCTTCTCGCCGCCGGAGAGATCGACATTGAGCGGGCGTTCGAGGAACTGGGCCCCGAACCCGATGCGCTCGGCCTCGACCCGCATCCGTTCCCCGATGTCGCTCCAGTCGTCGGACGTGCACACCGACGCAGCAAGCATGTCGCGCAGGGCGACGCCGGGGACTTCGGTCGGATATTGCATCGCAAGGAACAAGCCGGCTTCGGCCCGTTGCCATGTCGGCTTGTCGAGCAGTTCGACATCGTCGATTCGAACCGACCCTGCGATCACCTCGTAACCGGGCCGACCGACGATGACGTGAGACAGCGTCGACTTTCCCGAGCCGTTGGGCCCCATGATCGCATGGACCTCTCCGGAACCGACGACGAGATCAACCCCTTTCAGGATCTCCTGGCCGTCGACGGCAGCACGCAGCCCCTCGATGATCAACTGACTCATTCGTCCGCCTCCTCGTCGATGGTGAGGATCACCTCGCCGTCGACCACGACAACGTCGTAGCTCGGCACCGGCCGCACCGCAGGCAATGACAGTGGTTCGCCGGTCCGAAGATCGAAGAGAGCGCCATGGCGCTCGCATTCGATGGCGCACTCGTCGGGATCGACGAAGCCCTCGGAGAGGGACACGTCGGCGTGGCTGCACGTATCACCGATGGCATACACGTCGTCGTCGATACGAACGAGGGCGACCTGGCGGCCGTCGACCGTGACCTTGCGGGCCGTTCCCGGCTCGATCGCGTCGAGAGCGAAAAGGTTGTGCATCGTCATGCAACGATCTCCATCGCCGCCGGCTCGAGATCACGCTGCCGGGCGAGCTTGTCGGCGATGGCGAGCTTGAGCGCAGGAGCGGCGGACGGTACCGGAATCTTTGCCAGTACCTCTCCGAGGAAACCGGCAACGATGAGACGGTCGGCTTCGCTCGTCGGCACGCCGCGGGACTCGAGATAGAACCGCTGCTCCTCGTCGACCGGACCGACAGTTGACGCGTGGCTGCACTTGACGTCGTTGTTCTCGATCTCGAGGTTGGGCACCGACTCGGCCCACGCCGTTTCGCTGAGCTTCAGGTTGCGGTTGGTCTGAAAGGCGTTGGTGCCGCGAGCATCGGGGCGCACCCGAATGAGCCCGGTGTAGATGCTGCGAGCCGAACCGGCGACGACACCCTTGTAGAGCAGATTCGAGGTCGTGTCGGGGGCGACATGGTCCTGGTAGGTGCGGAAGTCGAGGGTCTGCTCGGCTTCGCCGAAGTAGATCGCCATCAGGTCACCGTGGGCGCCGCGCCCGACAAGGCGGGTGTCGGCACGCGTGCGGGCGTAGTGGCCACCGAACGCCGCTGTCGCCGCAGAGATGGTGGCGTCACGATCGGCTCGCGCCAGCACCGACCCGAACTGCCAGGTGTTCGCGCCCTGCTCCTGCACCTTCAGGTACCCGAGTCGCCCTGCTGCTGCGACATCGAGTTCGACGACTGGGCACATCAGAATGCGATCGTCAGCTTCGGAGGTGTGAAGATCCATCACGTCGACGTGCGCGTTCTCACCGACCCGTACGACGAGGCGCGGAAATGCTGCGCCCCCATCGCCGGCTGCGTGATGGGTGACGACGATCGGGCGATCGATGACGACTCCTCGTGGTACGTCGATGAGCAGTGGCGAGTCCATGAAGGCGTCGTTGAGGAGTGTGAAGTAGTCAGCGGCGTCGTCTGCCACCGAACCCAGGCGGGCAGCGCCGTTGTCGTCATCGGCTAGCGGGCCGATGCGAACACCAAGATCGGTCAGTTCCTGCTCGATGTCGGTGTACATGACCCGACCGTTGACGCAACGGACGATCGCTGCAGGTTCGACATCGAGTCGAGCCATCGGAGCATCGCCGAACTGGGTCGCTGGCGCGAACCCATCGAGGTCGAGGTCGCCAATGCGGCTGTAGCGCCACTCCTCGGCAGAGACGTCGGGACGGGGCGTGGCCTCGAAGGTTTCGGCAGCAGCGACACGACGATCGATCAGCCACTGTGGGCCATCGAGCGCGCCCGCCGCAGCAGGGGAAAAGACAGGGGACACGAGCATTTATCCTACCGCCGTAGTGCTAATCAGCGGTGCGGCGCAACAACGCTCAGTTGCCCTCCCGATAGCGGCGCTTCAGCTTGTCGGAGAAGCGCTCCTTCGGTGCCTTGGCCTTGCGACCGAAGCGCCGACTCTCTCCGCCGTTCGATCGCTTCCGTCCACTGACACCCTTCTTCGCCTGCCGGTGCCGTGCCTGCTCGAGGTCGGCCAAAACACCAGGGGCAGCATCGTTGATGATGTCCTCTGCTGCATCGAGCAGTGCGCCAATCGAGTCGTCGTGACCGAGGCTCGACGGCTCTTTCGGCGTCTCGGGAGTGACGAGGCTCCCGTGCGCCCAATTCACATCTGCCATCCGCCGGACGAACTTCGGGCAGTCGTCGGGGCACCGCCACGGTGCTTCGGGGGCGAGATCGAGATCACACTTCCGAACCGTGTCGCCGTTGGCGTACGTGCGGGACTCGAAGTACTTGCAGTCTTGGCGCATCGGCATGGCGACTATTGTGGCCCATGCACACCCGCTTCGGCTGCGCACCCTGCGACGTGACGGCGCAACCACTGCGCCAGCTGTACCCGTCAGCCGACGGAGCCCTCCATCTGAAGCTCGATCAGGCGGGACCATTCGACTGCGTACTCCATCGGGAGTGTGCGGGTGACGGGCTCGATGAACCCGTTGACGACCATGCCCATCGCCTGTTCCTCGGTGAGGCCACGAGACTGCAGGTAGAAGAGCTGCTCGTCTGCCACCCTCGAGACGGTGGCCTCGTGGCCGATGACAGCATCACCGGAACCAACCTCCATGTAGGGGTAGGTGTCCGAGATCGACTCGTCGTCGAGGATGAGGGCATCGCATTGGACATGCGACTTGCAGCCGTAGGCGTCGTCTTCGACCCGAACCAGGCCGCGGTAGCTGGTGCGACCGCCGTCTTTGGAGATCGACTTGGAGACGATTTTCGAGGTGGTCTCGGGCGCAGCGTGAATCATCTTGGCGCCGGTGTCCTGGTGCTGGTTGGGACCCGCATAGGCCACCGACAGCACCTCTCCCGATGCCTTCGGGCCGGCGAGCACGACAGCCGGGTACTTCATGGTGAGCTTCGAACCGATGTTGCCATCGATCCACTCCATGTGACCTTCTGCTTCGACGTAGGCCCGCTTCGTGACCAGGTTGAAGACGTTGTCGGACCAGTTCTGGATCGTGGTGTAGGTGACTCGGGCCGACGGCTTGACGACGATCTCGACGACAGCGGAGTGCAGCGAGTCGGAGGTGTAGGTCGGCGCCGAGCACCCTTCGATGTAGTGCACCTTCGATCCTTCGTCGGCGATGATCAGGGTTCGCTCGAACTGACCCATGTTTTCCGCATTGATGCGGAAATAGGCCTGCAGTGGCATCTCGACCTCGACGCCGGGCGGGACGTAGATGAACGAGCCGCCCGACCACGCGGCGGAGTTGAGCGCCGAGTACTTGTTGTCGTTGGGCGGAATGATCTTGCCGAAGTAGTCCTTGACGAGTTGCGGGTACTCCTTGACCGCGGTGTCCATGTCGCAGAAGAGCACCCCTTGGGCCTCGAGGTCGTCGCGGTTGCGGTGGTACACGACCTCGGACTCGTACTGAGCGGTGACGCCCGCCAGGTACTTTCGTTCGGCCTCGGGGATGCCCAGCTTTTCGTACGTGTTCTTGATCGACTCCGGGACCTCGTCCCAGTCGTCGCTGAGATTGCCTTTGGGCTTGATGTAGTAGTAGATGTCGTCGAAGTCGAGGTCGGACGTGTCGCCACCCCAGCTCGGCCGTGGACGGCGCTCGAATCGCTGGTGGGACTTCAGACGGAAATCCAGCATCCAGTCGGGCTCGCCCTTGAGCCACGACATCTCTCGGAGGATCTCTTCGTTCAGGCCCTTCTTCGGCTTGAAGACGTAGTCCTCTTCGTCAGCCCAGCCGAGCTGATATTTGCCGAGGTCGATGCCGATGTCGGTGGACGCCATGGGGTGGGCTCCTGCAGATTCAGCGCACTGCGACGCAGTGGGGAGAGCGGAATTTCTCCTACGCAGATAGTAACAACTCCGCTGGCCCTTCGGACCGTCGGCCTGGGCCGAGTGCCGCCCGGTCGAACTCGACGTCGATCACTGCGACACGGGCATGGCCGACGCAAAAGACACGCGCAGTCGTCGGATCCCTACGGAAACAGCGCATCGAGGAGTTCACCCGAGAGTCCGGCGAGGCGAAGGGCCGTCGCACGGTTGACGTCGAGGGACTCACCGAATGGGTCATCGATCTCGTCAGGGCCGGTCCCGACCAAATCGTCGTCGGACCTCGCCTTGCTGGCCGCTGCGATGCGCATACGCGGATCACCGATGTCGGTGTCGACCGAGCGCAAGAGATCGATCGCGGTGACAAGGGTGAACACCTTGCCGCGATCGTTCGTCATCGGCGCGATGTCGCGACCGTGACGACGTTCCATCGTGACGACCAGATCGGCAGCACGCACGATCTTGGGAGTCGTGATGCGAGAACGGTGGTCCCCGACGTCATGGCCCAGTTCGGCGAGGACGGCCGAGGCCGCATCGGACGCCCTGTCGCCGTTGGTGAGGAACCCTGACGACGACACCTCCACAGGAAGGTGTCGCTCGGCGGCTTCGACCAGCAGCGCAGTTTGCATCATCACCGAGCGACAGATGTTGGCGGTGCACACCACCAAGATGCCGACGTCTCGAGTGTCGGTCGTGTTCACGTCAGTCGAGACGGCGGAGTTCCGTGCGGAACTGCTCACCTCGATGCACGTAGGCCTCGACATTCATTCGAGCGTGGAACTCGTCGAGCACGCCCTCACGAATCGTTGCGGGCACGCCGAGTGCCATCGAACAGCGAGGCACCTCCACGCCGCCGGGCACCATGGCAGCACCTCCCACAAGTGCATGCTCATGCACGATGGCGTTGTGCAGAACGATCGAACCCGAACCGACCAGCGCCCAGTCGTGGACGATGCATCCCTCGAGGTGGGCCAGATGGCCGACCGTGACGAAGTTGCCGATCTGCGTGGGCGTGAACTGGGTGGTGTGGATCACTGCCCCGTCTTGGATCGAGGTCCCCTCTCCGATGGTGATCGGACCGTCGTCTCCCCGGATCACTGCCTGCGGCCATACCGACGACGTTGCGCCGATGGTGACATTGCCGATGATGGTGGCATCCGGGTGGACATACGCAGTCGGGTGGATGTCGGGCGCAAGGTCGCCCAGTGCATAGATCGCCATGCCGTGAACCTAGTGCCGAGTCGGCCTAGAGACCCTCGAAGCGTCCGTAGCCGCCCTGGAAGAACAGCAACGGTCCCTGATCCCCGGTGACCGCCAGTGACCTGACGAGACCGATGACGATGTCGTGATCCCCTCCATCGAGGATCGCGTGGATGTCACAGTCGATGTGCCCGACGCAACCGGGCAGGACCGGTGAACCGGTGGCATCGGTGGTCCAGTCGATACCCGCGAACCGATCGTCGGACGGCATGGCAAAGATTCCGCACACGTCTTTTTGATCGTCACCGAGGATGTTGGCGCAAAAGGAACCTGTCTCCCGGATGGCGTGCCACGTCCCAGAATCCTTCCCCGGGCAGAACATCACGAGCGGCGGCTCGAGGGAGACACTCGCAAAGGAGCCGATCGCCATGCCCGCGGGCCCATCCTCACCGGCCCCGGTCACGACGGTGACACCGGTCGGAAAATGGCCGAGCACTCGTCGAAAGTCGCCAGGGTCGATCGTCATGTCTGGGCTCCAGTCGGGGCGGGAACGGTGAGCTTCAGTCCTTCGAGGGCGGCGACGACATCGATGCCGTCGGCCGCCGCACGTCGACGCGTCTGCTCGCAGATGACATCGACCGCCTCGTCATCATGACTCGGATCATGGTGGAAGAGCACGAGGGTTTTCGCACCGGACTGCCGAGCCACCTCGAGCGCGTAGTCCGGGGTGCTGTGGCCCCAATGCGCTTTTGCAGCGAACTCGGTGGCCGTGAGTTGGGCGTCGTGGATCAACACGTCGACGTCGCGGCACAGTTCCCGAGCACCGGGGGCGATGAAAGTCTTGTCGTCGAGCGGTTCTTGATGGTCGGGCAGGTACGCAATCGACACACCGTTGCGCTCGATACGAAAACCTGCCGTCGGCCCGGTGTGCGGGACCGATCGGGCCATGACCGAGGTCTCCCCGATCGTGAAGTCAGCATCGAGCGCATCGACGAAGGTCACGGAAGCAGGCAGATCGCTGGCCGTGATCGGGAAGAACGGCGGCGCCATGAACCGGGCCATGCAGTCGGCGAGCGACTCCGCCGAGCCGTCACCGGGCCCGTACACGGTGAGCGACGAGTCGGGATGGTGGAGTGGGGCGAAGAACGGCAGGCCCTGGACGTGATCCCAGTGAAGATGCGTGAGCAGCGCGTGGGCAGTCATCTCCGCGCCGTCACGACAGGTGCCGAAACTGCGCAGGCCGGTGCCGAGGTCGAAGATGATCGGATCTTGGCCCTCCGCCTCGACCGAGATGCAGCTCGTGTTCCCGCCGTAGCGAGCGAGAGACGGGCAGCTGCAGGGTGTCGAACCTCGGACCCCGTGGAAGGTGACGACGACATCTGCCTGCGCGTGAGCCCTCATGGTCCGGTCACGGTAGAACACTGCAGCGCAGCCCGAACAGGCCGAGTGACCGATGTCTCACATCGGTGAGTGGGCGCGGGTTGTGTCAGGATGCCCGGCATGCGTTCGTCAGCTCCGCTTCCCGACGGGTTGGTTGCGGTCGTCAAGCAGGACTGCCCGACCTGCGTGCTCGTCGCGCCGGTACTCGTCGATCTTGCCGATCGATCGTCGATGGTCACCATCACCCAGGACGATCCGACGTTTCCTACCGCTGCCGACTGGGTCGTCCACGATGCCGACCTGTCGTTGTCGTGGCACAACGACATCGTCACCGTGCCGACCCTGCTCCGGGTCGAGAACGGCATACCCGTGGACCGCACCGAAGGGTGGGATCGTGAGGCCTGGGAGACCTTCACCGGTGCAGGGGGTCTCGGCCCCGGGCTTCCGGACTGGCAGCCCGGGTGTGGGTCGCTGTCGGTCGACCCGAACCTGACAGACGAACTCGCCGTTCGCTTCTCCGGGTCGGCGATGACGAGTCGTCGGGTCGAGATCGCTGCCCTCGAGGACGAGTGGGAGGCGATGTACGACCGAGACTGGTCTGACGGTCTCCCGGTCGTGCCGCCCACCGAAGCCCGAGTCCTTCGCATGCTCGAGGGAACCTCCCGAGATGCCGGGGACGTCGTCGCGATCGCTCCACCCGATCTCGTCGAGTGCACCGTAGAGAAGATCGCCATCAATGCCGTCATGGCCGGCTGCCGGCCGGAGTATCTCCCGGTCGTGATCGCCGCCGTCGAAGCGGTCTGCTCCGACGAGTTCAACATGCACGGAGTACTGGCCACCACGATGGATGTCGGGCCGATCCTGATCGTGAACGGACCGATCCGCAACGACATCGAGATGAACTCGGGCGGCAACGTGCTCGGCCAGGGCAACCGAGCAAACGCCACCATCGGCCGTGCCGTCCAACTGGTGATCCGCAACATCGGTGGCGGGAAGCCGGGAGGCGTCGACCGCTCGGCCCACGGCAGCCCCCACAAGTTGGGCCTCGCCTTCGCCGAGGACGAGGAAGGGTCACCGTGGGAGTCGTTCGCGCAGAGCCGCGGCTTCAGCGCTGAACAGTCGACCGTCACTGCCTGGTGTGGCGGTGGCCCGACGATCATGGTCGATCAACTGTCACGCACCCCCGATTCGCTCGTCCGACACTTCGCCAAGTCACTCCTCACGTCCGTCGCACCCCGGATGGCTCTGATGGAAACGGTTCTGGTCATCGGGCCAGAACACATGAGCCGATTCCGTGATGCCGGGTGGGATCGAGCCCGGTTCGTGGAGGAGCTCGAAACCCATCTGGTGATCCAAACCGACGACATCGTGCGGGGTGTCGACGGCATCGACGAGGGGGCAGCACCGGAGATGGCCGGCAACGTGATCTCGAAGTTCTGGCCGGGCGGCATTCACGTCGTGCACGCCGGTGGCCAGACCGGGCTGTTCTCGATGGCATTCGGTGGCTGGATCCCGCCTCCGAAAGGTAGCGTTTGCACGACGAAGGAGATCACCCGATGACCACCGTCCTCGATCCAACCAGCGAGTCTCGTGCCGAGCAGCGCGAACTCGTCACCCGACCCGAATCGCTCGACGGTCTCACGATCGGGCTCCTCGACATCTCCAAACCACGCGGCGATGTCTTCCTCGATCGCATCGAGGAACGTCTCACCTCCATGGGTGCGTCGGTCAACCGGTACATGAAACCGACATTCGCAAAGCCCGCTCCCGTCGACCTTCGACATGAGATCGCGACATCGTGCGATGCGGTCATCGAAGCACTCGCCGATTGAGGCAGCTGCACGACGTGCAGTGTGCACGACATCAGTGACCTCGAACGACGCGGTGTTCCAGGTGTCTTCGTAGCCTCCGAAGGCTTCGTCGACGCCGCTGAGACCCAGGCCCGAGCGCTGGGCCACCCGAGCGCTCGGGTGTTCACCCCCCATCCCATCCAGGACCGCACCGACGACGAGATGCGAGGCATCGCCGACGCTACCGTCGACGCTCTGATCGCAAAGCTGACCGGTCCTCAGTAGCGGCCCGAGGACCTGCCCTCACGACAGACGGAGCTCTCACCCTCACGGCAGGCGAAGTTCTCGGCCGTCTTCGACGGCAAGCCCATCGCGCACCAGCCCTGCAACCACGCGCCGAGCCCGCTCTGCGGGGACATCGAGCGTCTGCGGGAGCGCTGCCATGGCAACCGGCGCCGCCCGCAACGCATCGACAAGTTGGCCACGAAGCTGTCGATCACTGCCCTCGAACGGTGCTTGGGGCGCCGACACCCCCGCAGATCCAACCGCCGGGTCGGCACCACTGCCCCGCCAGCGGCAGCTCGCTGCGATCGGGCACAGTTCACAGGCGGGTGCCCGCTTCGTGCACACCTGCGCGCCGAGTTCCATGAGCGACTGGTTCCACAACCACACCGGCTGCGCTGCGACGAGCTCGTCGGCTCGTTCCTGCGCCTCGCCGGGGCTCAGGGTGACGTTGTCGAGGCGAGCCAGAACCCGACCGATGTTCGTGTCGACAACGGCCGCCGGCAACTCGAAGGCAAAGGCTCGAACGGCGCGGGCCGTGTACGGCCCGACGCCCGGAAGCGCCAAGAGTGCCTCGAGATCGGAGGGCACCTCACCGCCATGGTCCGCAGCCATGGAGACGGCGGCTCGGTGCAGGTTGAGTGCCCGACGGTTGTACCCGAGCCCGGCCCATTCCTCGACGACATGACCGGCGGACGCCGCCGCACAGGCCGACGGAGTCGGAAACCGAGCGAGGAAGCGAGGCAGGCGTTCGACGATCCGCGCCACCTGGGTCTGCTGCAACATGACCTCGCTGACGAGGATCGTCCACGGGTCGCGGGTGCGCCTCCACGGAAGGTCGCGAAGACTTGTTCGACCCCAGGCCATGAGCTCGACCTGGATTGTCCGATCCCGTTGCTGTGCCGGCACAGGGGAAGACTGTAGGACACCGCGCCGTTGCTCCTCTGGGCGATCGACACCACCCGGACCCACAATCGCTGCTGCGCACGGATGGTGCTCCAAGCGCCGGCATCCACGCAAACCTCCGCGCCCGACCCCGGACTTCGGCGGTGCTGCAGCGGCAACCTAACCTGCACCACATGAACGCCCCGATCCTCGCCGACGCTCGAGCTGCCACCGATGTCATGCAGCAGGTGATCGACAGCGCCCTGTCGAAGCTCTCCTCCGTCGACGACCTGGACGCCCATCAGGTCATCGCCTACGACATTGCCCACGCCGCCGCCGCTGTCGCATCAGCGGCGAACCTGCTCGCCTACGGCGCACACGGACCCAGCGAGGAAGCGGTCACCGTCGCCTTCGTCGCCGACGTGGCCCACGATCTCGCCACTCGCCTGCTGGGTCGCGAAGCGGAGTGGGGCTGTGCGACAGGTGTGCTCGACGAGATTCACGAGTTCATGGCCGCTGGCCGGGCCCCGGCATTCGTCGCCTCGCTCGTCGACGGAGCACCCAGTCATCTCGACGAAGACATGACCCTGGTTGCAGAGACCTTCCGGCGCTTCGCCGACGAACAGATCGCGCCGCGGGCCGAACACGTTCATCGCGCCAACACCGATGTTCCCGAGGACATCATCACCGGGCTCGCCGAGCTCGGCGTCTTCGGACTGTCGGCGCCCGTGGAGTACGGCGGTTTTGCCGAAGGTGGGGTGAACGACTATCTCGGCATGGTCGTTGCGACCGAGGAGCTGTCCCGAGGCTCGCTCGGTATCGGCGGCTCACTCATCACTCGACCGGAGATCCTGACCCGGGCCCTCATCGCAGGCGGCACGGAGGACCAGAAGCAGACCTGGCTCCCCCGACTGGCCAGCGGTGAGGTCATGGCTGCCGTCGCCGTCACCGAGCCCGACTACGGCAGTGACGCAGCCGGGGTTCGTGTCGCGGCCACTCCCGGCCCCGACGGAGGTTGGCTCATCAACGGCGTCAAGACCTGGTGCACCTTCGCAGGGCGAGCCGACGTCCTCATGGTGCTGGCCCGTACCGAAGCCGGCTCGACCGATCATCGCGGCCTCAGTGTGCTGATCGTCGAGAAGCCACGCGGCGACGGCCATGGTTTCGAACATGTGCAGGAACAGGGCGGGAAGATGACCGGCCGGGCCATCGACACGCTCGGCTACCGCGGCATGCACAGCTATGAGATCGCGTTCGAGGACTGGTGGGTGCCGACCGAGAACCTCATCGGAGAAGATGCCGGCCGAGGCCGGGGCTTCTACTACCAGATGCAGGGTTTCGAGAACGGCCGTCTGCAGACGGCAGCCCGAGCGGTCGGCGTCATGCAGGCCGCCTACGAGGCTGCTCGTGCCTACGCCGATGAGCGAGTCGTCTTCGATCAACCGATCGCCCAGTACCAGCTCACCCGGGCAAAGTTGGGACGGATGGCCGTGATCATCCAGGCAGCACGGCAACTGTCGCTCCATGTCGCCGAACTCATGGGCAAGGGCGAGGGCGCGCTCGAGGCGTCGATGGCCAAGGCATACGTCTGTCGCGCTGCGGAATGGGTGACCCGCGAGGCGATGCAGATCCACGGCGGTATGGGGTACGCCGAGGAGTACGACGTGAGCCGCTACTACGTCGACGCCCGGGTGCTGTCGATCTTCGAGGGCGCCGACGAGACCCTTGCGCTCAAGGTGATCATTCGTCGGTTGCTGGCAGAACGGAGCTAGCACCGGGTTCGAGACCGAAGCCGATGGTGAGACCGTCGGCCTCGGTCAGGCGACTGCTCACCACTGCGAGTGTCCGGTCGTAGCTGACCTCGAGGGTTGCTGCGGTTGCGTCGGGCACATCGGTTCGACCGGGTTCGGAAAGACGAATGACGTAGCCGTCACCTCGGTCCACCCACGTCGGGATGTAGTGAACGCCGATCGCTTCGATCTCCCCTGCGTCGTTCTCGCGCAGTTCGATCGTTGCGATCATCCCGTCCTGACTCGCAGCAACACAGCAGTTGGCCGACTGATTCGACAGGAAGTTGCCGACGCCGAACACCACCCACTCGTCCCCGACCTTGTCGATCGGCTGCACGACGTGCGCATGATGCCCGACCACGAGGTCGACCTCCTCGGTCGGAAGGATCGCGTCGAGCCAATCGATCTGCGACTGGATCGGCTCGTGGCGATACTCCGCCCCCCAGTGCAGCGAGACCACCACGAACTCTGCACCTGCCTCCTTTGCGATGCGGGCTTCCTGGACGATCGCCTCCGGGTCGATCAGGTCGACGAGATACTGACGATCGGCGGGCATCTGGAAGCCGTTGAGGGAGTAGGTGGCCGAGATGTGGGCGATCACGATGTCGTTCACCCGGTAGAGCACCGGCGCGAGATCTTCCTCCTCACTGGCAGCCTGGCCGGCGTACGGCAGGCCGATCTCACGCATCACCGTGATCGTGTTGATCGCCCCCTGTGCTCCCCGATCGAAACTGTGATTCGACGCCAGGGAGCAACCGTCGTAGCCGACGTCGCGGGCCGCCTCGGCAAACGCGCGTGGCGCGTTGAACATCGGGTAGCCGGAGAGATTCGAGTCGTCGATCGAGATCGGTGACTCGAGGTGACAGATGGCGAGGTCGGCACCCTCGATGAGGGGTCTGACTTCGGCGAAGAGCGGAGTGAAGTCCCATCCCGGATCGGCATGTTCGGCACCGGCACGCTGCACCGCTCCGTGGGGAAGCAAGTCGCCGGTGAAGAGCAGGCGGGCCGTACGCAGAGGAGGCACGGTCGTCGTCGTGGTGGTCGTCGTCGCCGTGGTCGAGGTGGTCGTCGTGGTGCTGCTGGTGCTGCTGGTGCTGCTCGGGGTCACCACGAGCGCAGCGTCGACCTCGGAAGCGTCGCTGCCCCAACGCAGCTCGACCCACGCGCCGGCACCGAAGGCGACGACACACGCAAGGAGGAGCGCGCCCCGGCGTCGACTCATCTGAAGAGCTCCGGGGCGACGGGGCAGTCGGTGCGAAACCTTGCCTCGGCGGCAGGGATCGGTCCCCCGGGTCCGATCACCGACGTCATCAGTTCGATCGGCACAACCTCGAACAGGTCTTCCCACGGCTCGTCACTGATGACCATGTCGCGCAGTGGCTCCCACATGCGCTGTGGGAGGCATCGTCCTGCCCCGGCAACCAGCCAGACCGGGATGCCGGCTGCGTTGGCCACCGCTGCTGCCTGGAGCGACCCGATGGCACACAGTGCGGAGTCCGGGCCCAGTGCATCGGTCTCGAGCAGCACGAGGTCGGCTTGCAGCACGGCCTGACCGAGGCCTGCGAGTGGGACGTCGACTGCGAGACGATCAGCGGCGTCGAGTCGGTACACCAACCCTCCCCCGTCGCCGACGGTGTCGGCGACGAACACCTCGATGTCACCACGAGCGAGGAGCGCCGCACCCACCAGCTCACCAGCACCGACGACGACGACCCCAGTGTCGCCTCCAAGGGCATGGGTCACCTCACGGCCGGTCTTGTCACGCGCGATCGCCTCCGCTGCGTCCCACGCCTCCGATCCCGGATCCGGACCGGTGAGCATGCGTGCGGCAAGCCACACGAGCGGCCCCGACGACGGTCGATGCTCGATCAACTGACGGCAGGCGAGAACGAGTTCGGACCGATCGTGGGCGACGGCCCCGAGCGCCATGGCAGCTTCGTGGACGAGCGACGCAGTTCCGACATCGCCCGCCCGAGCCATGTACCGCAGTCGCTCGATCGGGTGCACGAACGGCGATCGTACCCACCACCGACCCGATGCGAGGGACCGGCTGCAAGCTGCGCTAGCTTTCCCCCTCGTGGCAACCGATCTCGATCTCGAACTGACGCCGCTCGAGGGCGAATCCCGCACCCTCGGTGACTTCATGACCACGTTCCCACTGGTGCCCGTCGTGCTCGATCCCTACACGAACGAGAGCGCCTGGATCCTCGACACGGCACACCGGGTGCTCGCTCATTTCAAGGGTGCCGGTTGTCGACCCTGCTGGATCGTCACCTGTGCCCTCGACGAAGCCAAGGACTATCTGGGCCCCTACGCCAACGAGTTCCTGAGCTTCGCCGACCCCTCGCGCAGCGCAGTCCACGCGCTCGGCGTCGAGCAGGCTCCTGCCCTCCTGCTGGTCCGCCAGGACGGCGAGGTCACCGCCAAGGCCGAGGGCTGGAACAGCGACGATTGGCGAGAGGTCACCGAGGCCATCGCCGAACTTTCCCACTGGAGTCGTCCTGCCATGCCGGCCCCCGGCGATCCTGGCACCTACTCGGGCACCCCACTCTCGGTCTGAGCAGCCCGCCAGTCGCGCCACGCGACGCGCAGCAACACCGGCACGATGACAGCCACCGTGGCGCCGTGCAGAACAACCAGCCCCCATTCGGCGGTCGAGTCGGCGACCAGAGCCCGCTGGACGACCGTCACGGCGAGCACGACGGGCAGGAGCACCGACGCAATCACCAGTGAACGCTTCGTCCACTGGCTGCAATCGAGTGCATGGGCGATCCTGCCGATCGCTTGCTCGGGGTCGCCGCTCATGGGCCGGACCCTACCGGCGGGTACCGTGAGCCCATGACCGAGTTCGCCTACTCCGATCTCCTGCCAACCGGACCCGACACCACCACGTACCGCCTCGTCACCACCGACGGCGTCTCGACGTTCGACGCCGAGGGGCAGACGTTCCTGAGGATCGAGCCGTCGGCGATCCGGGAGCTCACCCGAGAAGCGATGCACGACATTGCGCACTATCTGCGAACCGAGCACCTCGAGCAACTGGCGTCGATTCTCGACGATCCGGAAGCGTCACCGAACGACACGTTCGTGGCCACGGAACTGCTTCGCAACGCCAACATCGCAGCAGCCGGTGTGCTTCCCATGTGCCAAGACACCGGCACTGCGATCGTCATGGGCAAGAAAGGTGAGCGGGTCGTGACCTTCGCCGACGATGCGGAGGCGATCAGTCACGGTGTCTTCGACACCTATACCGAGACCAACCTTCGGTACTCCCAACTTGCGCCACTCTCGATGTTCGACGAGCAGAACACCGGGAACAACCTCCCGGCGCAGATCGAGCTCTACTCGAAACCCGGCGACAGCTACGAGTTCCTGTTCATGGCCAAGGGTGGTGGCTCGGCCAACAAGTCGTTCCTCTTCCAAAAGACGAAAGCGTTGCTCAACGAGGCCTCGATGATCGACTTCCTCGACGAGTCACTCCGCTCGATCGGCACGTCGGCCTGTCCGCCGTATCATCTCGCCCTCGTCGTCGGCGGCACGTCGGCCGAGTTCGCGTTGAAGACCGCAAAGTACGCATCGGCTCACTACCTCGATTCGCTCCCGACCGCCGGCGATGCTGCAACCGGTCACGGTTTCCGCGACCTCGAGTGGGAACAGCGCATCCTCGAACAGACCCGTGGGTTCGGGATCGGTGCCCAGTTCGGGGGCAAGTACTTCTGTCATGACGTTCGCGTGATTCGGCTGCCCCGGCACGGCGCGTCCAATCCGGTGGCACTCGCCGTGAGCTGCTCGGCCGATCGTCAGGCCCGGGCAAAGATCACTGCCGAGGGCGTCTTCCTCGAGCAACTCGAGACCGATCCGGCCCGCTTCCTTCCCGAAGCAGCCGAGGACGAACTGAGCGACGAGGTTGTCGCCATCGACCTGAATCAGCCAATGGACACGATCCGCAACCAGTTGAGCCACTACCCGGTCAAGACCCGGCTGAGCCTCACCGGCACGCTCGTCGTCGGTCGAGACATTGCCCATGCCAAGATCAAGGAACGACTCGACGCCGGCGAACCGATGCCGCAGTACCTCCGCGATCACGCCATCTACTACGCCGGTCCAGCCAAGACGCCGGAGGGCTACGCATCAGGGTCGTTCGGGCCGACAACCGCAGGCCGAATGGACTCCTACGTCGAGCAGTTCCAGGCGGCGGGGGGATCGTTCGTGATGCTCGCAAAGGGCAACCGCTCCCGGCAGGTCACCGAGGCGTGTGCCACACACGGCGGCTTCTATCTCGGCTCGATCGGCGGACCGGCCGCCCGACTCGCCAAAGACTCCATCCGCAACGTCGAGGTCCTCGAGTTTCCCGAGCTCGGCATGGAGGCGGTGTGGAAGATCGAGGTCGAGGATTTCCCGGCGTTCATCGTCGTCGACGACAAAGGCAACGACTTCTACGCCGAAGTGACAACCCCGGTGAAGCTTCGCTGAACGCAGCAGGCACCGACTGCACAGCACCGAACGGCACCGATGACCCCAGCACGGCACGAGCGGTACACGTCCCACGTGGATGGGCATCGAGAGGCTGTGCCAAGGTCTGCCCCGTGAAGATCCGAATCGGCTACGGACTCGGGGCGGTACCGTCGCTGTACCCCTCGGCAAAGAAGGACCTCGGCGGCCTCGGTGGCGTGGTCGACGACCTCGACCGGCTCGGATTCGACAGCCTGTGGTTTCCCGAGCGCATCAACGCAGCGCAACTCGATCCCATCGTGGCCATGGCGTACGTGGCCGGTCGAAGCGAGCGCCTCAAGTTCGGTCCGGCCGTCTCGGTGATCCCCGGTCGCAATCCAGTCCTGATGGCCAAGATGCTTGCCAGTCTCGACGTCGTCAGTGGAGGCCGTTGCCTCCCGGCATTCGGTCTCGGCATCGCCAACACAGCCGAGCATCAAGCCTTCATGGTCGAGCGCACCGATCGAGGCCCATGGCTGAACGAGGCGCTGCCCCTCATGCGTCGGCTCTGGACCGAGGATGTCGTCGACCATGTCGGCGAGCGTTTCTCGTTCACCGGAGCACGCGTGCTTCCCAAGCCGATCCAATCGCCCTTCGAGGTGTGGCTCGGCGGCCAGGCACCGTCGGAACTGCGGCGAACCGGTCGCCTCGCCGACGGCTGGCTCGCCAGCTTCGCAACGCCGATGAGCGTGGCCAGCGGTATCGAGGTGATCGACAACGCAGCCGCCGACGCCGGGCGCGCGATGGATCGCGGGCACATTGGTGTCCTGATCCCCTACGTTCCGTCCGGCTCCGCACTGCCGACCGCCGCCGTGGAGCGGGTTGCGGCCCGTCAGCCCGATGCCAAACCCGAGGACATCATTGCAACGAGCCACCGGGCCTTGGCCGACATGGTCGATGCGTTCATCGATGTCGGTGCGAGCAAGTTCGTGCTGCTCCCGTTCGCCGAACCTGCCGACTGGCACGCCGAACTCGAACAGCTGGCCCCGATTCTCGACAAGCAGACCTGAGTCCGAACCGCTGACCAACGCCTGTCGAGAACGCTGTGGTGGCGATCAGACGGCCAAGAACGCAGGCGCATTCTCGAACACGCCGTCGGCCGCGCCGTCGCCACCCAACCATTCCAGCGCTGCCCCGTAGACCGATCGAGTGTCGATCGCGAGCGGGATGTCTCCGTTGTCGAGGGAGTCGAGCTCGTAGCCTCCGTGCACCACGCCGCCGTTCCCCGCTGGTCCGAACACGAACTGCAGGCCACCGTTGCCATGATCGGTTCCCCCCGATCCGTTCTCGCGAACCCGGCGACCGAACTCACTGGTGGTGACGACCATGACTCGCTCGCGATCGCCCGACTCGTCGAGTCGGGCAAAGAACTGTTCGAGCGCTGTCCCGATGTCGCGAAGCAGTGCATCGTGGTTGTCGAGCTGACCGGCGTGGGTGTCGAAGCCGCTCACACCGACGGTCAGCACTCGTGTGCCGATGTCCATACCGATGATCCGGGCTGCGGTGTCCAGAAGTTCGACGGCCGACCGACCGGCGCCAGGCGTGTTGCTCTCGTAGCCGAGATCTTCGATGTCCGACGACGTAGCGGCCAGGAGGGCGACGGCATCCAGCGTGCCCGGAATCGCCTGCTGGGCTGCGGCGAGTGTCGGTTCGTTGACGAGGGGTGCGGAGGTGGCCAGAAACGCTGCGATGAGGGCGTCGGTGTCGGTCCCCGGTTGGGTCATGAGGTTGAAGTCGGCCGGGTTCCGGATTGCGGTTGCCATCGTCTCCAACCCCACCAACGCCGGGCTTCCGCCACCCAGCGCAATGGCGCGCAACGGGTCTGGGACGCCGTTGCGTTCGTCGTCGACGGTCAGGTCGAGCCACCGTCCGAGCCAGCCGGTCTGTGAAGGCGATCCCGGCACGCCGGACCACCAGGTGTCCATCGCCTGGAAGTGCGAACGTGATTGCTGCGGCATTGCGACCCCGGCGATTGCGCTCATCGTCTGGTCGTTCCAGAAGCCGACGAGACCCCCGAGGGCGGGGTGAAGCCGGTAGTCGGTCCCGCCGAGCACGACGAGTTCACCATCGTCGATGGCCAGCTGCGGACGCGCATCGTGATACCCCCCGACCGGGGGAACGAGTGTGTTGAGGGCGTCGTTGCCCCCGCTCATCTCGAGCACGACCAGTACCCGATCGGTCACCGACATGCCGGCACCCGTGGCGACCGCGGCTTCGCCACCCGCCACCGTGGTCGTGGTCACGACGGACGTGGTCGGAACCGCTGCTGTGGGACGGGTCGCTTCGATGCTGTCACCCAGCAGCGTTGCCCAGGCACCGCCACCGACCGCAGCGGCGCCGGCAGCGCCGCCCAGAAAGGCTCTCCGAGAGATCGGCATCATCGACTCCTAGGCGATCAGCAGGTCGGGTGACGCAAGGGCGAGGGCGAGTGCCCCCTCCCCCGGTCGAACGGTCACGGAACGATCGAGATCGGCCAATGCAGCCAGCGTGGGTTGAGAGAACCCACCGGGGCGAAGAAGCAGGTCGGCCAAACGGGCCCAGTCACCCTCTCGAGCTGCGATCAGGGCCGGAGCATCAGCGGGAGTTCGCCTGGCCAGATCGGTTGCAACGGTAAAACGGGCGGCGGTCGCGGACGAGCCCAGCCAGGTCGATGCCCCCGGATACCCACCGACGTTGGGCGGGTTCGCCGGAAGCTGACCGAGGAGGCGAAGGGCCCCGACGAGCGCAGGGGTCTCGACTCGAGCCCCGGTACTTGCGATCGACTGCAACAACCAGGGAAGTGGCGCAGCCACAATGGGGCTCGCATGACCGGCAACGCCGGTCGTGAGGGTTGCCCGTGCGAGGGCCGAGATGTCGAGGTCGGCGGCCTCGAACACCGAGCCGAGATCGAAGATCGTTGTCGTGTCGATGTCGCCGAGAAGGTAGCGACCGAGTTTCGAGGCGATGAAGACGGGACAGGCAGGACTCGACGTGACCGCGGCGATCGTCGTGTCGACATCGTGCACGCCATCGACCCCGAGCAAAGTCTGCGGCGTGTCGTCATGGCGACGGGGCACGAAGTGGGCCTTGTAACCGGAACGGGGCCGAACCACCCAACCGGTTAGCGCAACGGTGGCGGCCCTCACGTCGGCCTCGGTGAAGTTGTTGATCCCGACGGTGTAGAGCTCGAGGAGTTCACGCCCGAAGTTCTCGTTGGGCGACTCGCCGGTGCTCGTTGCACCGTCGAGAAACACGAGCATCGCCGGATCGGTCGTGACCTGCCGGATCAGTTCCCGAACGTCGCCTCGGCCGAGCGATCGACAGAGTTCGAGGTGGTCGAGCATCGCCGGCAGGTACCGAACGACTTGAAACGACACCGCGAAGTGGTCATGCCAGAACCAGGCGAGCTGATGGTCGAGCGGACGATTGGTGGTCTGCAGTCGGGTCATCCATCGATCGAAGGCCTCGAGGGTCTGGGCCCGGGATGCCCTTCCATCCGACCGGTCGTAGGTGAAGTCCCAGTCGGCCCACGCCGACGCCTCCTCTGCGATGCCGACGGCGGAGGGATCGACGAGACGATCGATCGTCCCTGCGACGCCGAGCGCTTCGAGTTCGTCGAGCGCTCCGGGGGCCAGACCCCAGGTCGCTCGGCGAGCCAGGAACGCAACCGCTTCTCGGGTGGAGTCGAACTGCATCACACGCACAGTGTCGGCTGCGAGTGTGATGATTGTGTGACGACCCGACTAGAGACGTTCGAGTGCCGACCCGAGGTCGTCGAGCAGGTCCTGTGCCGACTCGATGCCCACGCTGAGCCGCACGAGGTCATCAGGAACTTCCAGTTCCGACCCGGCCGCCGATGCATGGGTCATCACGCCAGGGTGCTCAATCAACGACTCGACCGCACCAAGC